>Ga0302347_1000499_pt1 | contig 61345 bp, 75 predicted proteins | sample PhyWR1_FD_202178 | JGI IMG/M metagenome (GOLD analysis project Ga0302347, IMG submission 202178) | Leaf surface microbial communities from wheat plants in UC Gill Tract Community Farm, Albany, California, United States - DLSL W.R1 (v2)... | ecosystem: Host-associated > Plants > Phyllosphere >... | reverse complement strand
CCCAGCGCTTGACAGGCATCCATGCCTGTCACCTCCCTCCGCAAGACCTGCGTTCGGCCTTCTGAAGTCGCGAAGATCAAAAGCAAGATCAAGATCAAGATCAAGATCAAGATCAAGATCAACAGTAAGCCGTTAAACTCTCCTTAGTGGAGCCATCTGGGTACGCGTAATGGTTATATTCGGAACAGTGGTCACGATATCTGCTGGGTATCTAGCAACTTGTAGGAGCGGCCTAGTGCCGCGATGGGTCGCAAAGCGGCCCTAAAAGACTCAAACACGAAATAAGAACTTTTGGATTTACTGCGCGGGTCCCCGCGCCGGTCCAGCGCCCCCTACAAGTCCGCTCCATGCCCGCACCACCGCAACGATTGCCAGCCCTGCACCGGCTTACTTAACCAAGCCCGCAAGAGGACAATGCAACACCAGCTTCGCCCCTCCCAGCCGACTTTCACCGATCTCCAAACCAAACCCATGCAAGTCCACGATCGCCGCCACGATGGACAGACCCAAGCCGAAGCCCGCATGCCGATGCCCCTCGTCGCTGCGATAGAACCGCTTGAGCACCGCAGTACGCTCCTGTTCCGCAATGCCAGGTCCCGTGTCTTCCACAGCCAAGTGCACGCCCGTGTCATCTTGGGAGGCTGCGATCTGTACCTGTCCTCCTTCTGGCGTAAACTTGATGGCGTTGCCCACCAGGTTGGCCAGCGCCTCGAACAACAGCTCGCGGTCGCCATGCAGCGCTGCCAGCTGCCCTGGTTGATGCAAGGTCAATTGGATGCCACCGTCCTCCGCCAATGGCAGGTAGAAATCGTGAAGTTCCACCAACAGGTCATATGGGTCCAGCTGCGTGAACCCTGCACGACGCTGGCGATCTTCCAACTCGCTGATCCGCAACAGCCCGCGAAAACGGGCCATTAGCGTATCGGTTTCACCAATGGCTTGGTCCAGCGCCTCCGCCTGGGCGGTATCGGCATCGCTTTGCTGGCGTATGCGGTACAGCTGCGCGCGCAGCCGCGTCAGCGGCGTACGCAGGTCGTGGGCGATGTTATCGCACACACCCTTGACCTCGTGCATCAGGCGCTCGATGCGGTCGAGCATGGCGTTGACGATGGCAGCCAGCATGTCCAACTCATCGCGCCGTGCCGACAGCGGCAAGCGATGGGTCAGGTCGCCCGCCACGATCAGTTCGGCCTGGGCCTGTACCGCACGGATGCGCTTGAGCGGCCTGCGCCTGAGCAGGTACCAACCTGCAAAACCCGGGATCAGCGTCAACGAGATGCCCCACAGCAAGGCGTCGAGGATGATACGTGTGACGACGAACAACGAGCCGTTGTCCCGGAACAACACCAACCAACGGCCATCCTGCACCTTGATCGCCACCGCATCGCAGCTATGGCGCGGCATGTTCGGATCGTCGGCATTCAGGCAGCGCTTGAGCTCGTGAATCTTGCCGTCCAGTGCCAGCTCAGGGGGCAGGGCACGCACACTGCCGCCCAACGGGTTGAGTTGCGCGTCGAACAGGCCATAGGCATCGAAACTGCGTTCTTCGAACGCCTGGCTGGCGATCAGGGCGTCGTCCAGTTGCTTGCCGCTCATGTGCGCGAACAGGTGTTGGCGCTGCAGCATCGAATGCCGGGTGAGTTTGTTCAGGTAGCTGGAAACCTCGAAGTACAGCACCCCCATGAGGATGCTGCTCCAGGCCACGAACAGAAAACTGTAAAGCGCCAGCAGCCGGCTCGTGGACGAACTCCAGCCCTTAGACGGGTTCAGCAATGGCATAACCGGAGCCCCGTACGGTACGGATCAACGGCGACTGGCCAGGCAGGTCGATCTTCTTGCGCAGGCGGCCGATGTGCACGTCAATGAGGTTGGTGCCTGGATCGAAGTGATACCCCCAGACTTCCTCGAAGATCATCATCCGCGTGATGACCTGACCGCTGTGACGCATCAGGTATTCGAGCAGTTTGTACTCGGTGGGGAGCAAATTGAGCGTGTGCTCGCCGCGCCGGGCTTCATGGGTGATGAGGTCCAGCTCCAGGTCGGCCACCTGCAGCTTAGTCTGCGTCATGGGCACACTGTTGCGGCGCAGCAAGACTTCGACGCGCGCTGCCATCTCGTCCGAGGCGAACGGCTTGGTCAAGTAGTCGTCGCCGCCTGCACGCAGGCCCCGCACCCGTTCATCCACGTCCGACAGCGCGCTGATCATCAGAATGGGCGTGGCGATCTTGAGATTGCGTAGGGTGGTGACGATGGTCAGCCCGTCCACCTCCGGCAACATGCGATCAAGGGTGATCAGGTCATAACCGCCGGCGATGGCCTTGGCCAGGCCCTCGCGGCCATTGTCGGCCCAGTCAACGTCCAAGCCATGGCTGTTGAGTTCAGCGACGATTTCCTGACCGGTGACGGCGTCGTCTTCGATGGTGAGTACGCGAGGCATGCGGGTTCCCGGGCATCCAGATGAAAGCCTGATTGTGCCAAAGAACGGCTAGCAGGCGATTTAAGAATAATTCATCTGGCGCCTGTTGCATTGCTTTGCTTGTTTATCGGCTTGCGTGGCACATGGGCAAGCAAGTACGACTCGGCTGTGAGAGGATAGACCGCATCACAGCCAGGACCCGAACACAGCCTGATGAAGACACCCAAGAGAATCGAACCCCTGATTGAGGACGGCCTGGTCGACGAGGTACTGAGGCCGTTGATGAGTGGCAAGGAGGCCGCCGTGTACGTGGTGCGCTGTGGCAACCAGGTACGCTGCGCCAAAGTGTACAAGGAAGCCAACAAGCGCAGCTTCCGCCAGGCGGCCGAGTATCAGGAAGGGCGCAAGGTGCGAAACAGCCGTCAGGCCCGGGCCATGGCCAAGGGTAGCAAGTACGGGCGCAAGGAGGCCGAGGATGCCTGGCAGAACGCCGAGGTGGCCGCGCTCTTTCGGCTGGCCGGGGCAGGCGTCAGGGTACCCAAGCCCTACGACTTCCAGGATGGCGTGCTGCTCATGGAGCTGGTGACCGATGCCGATGGCAATGCTGCGCCCCGGCTGAACGATGTTTACCTCGAGGCGGACCAGGCGCGGGACTATCACCGGTTCGTGATCAGTCAGATCGTACTGATGCTCTGCTCGGGGCTCGTCCATGGCGACCTCTCGGAGTTCAACGTACTGCTGGGCCCGGACGGGCCGGTGATCATCGACTTGCCTCAGGCAGTGGACGCTGCGGCCAACAACCATGCGTTCAGCATGCTGCAGCGCGATGTGTCGAACATGGCGCACTATTTCGGACGCTTTGCACCTGAGCTGAAAGCCACCCGTTATGCGCAGGAAATGTGGGCCCTGTACGAAGCCGGCGAATTGCGTCCCGACAGTCCGCTCACGGGGTTGTTCGCTGAAGATGAGCAGGCAGCGGACGTGGCGGGGATCATGCGCGAGATCGATGCTGCCCGGCTGGACGATGCCCGCCGCCGTGAAGCGCGAGCCGAGGCCGAGCAGGCGCAACCCCAGGCTCAAGAGCCACCGCCGCCCTGGCTGCGCTGACACATCCAACCTGCCGGTGCGGGCGCACGCCATACATCAGGCTGCGCCGGCCAGGTTTTGGCCCGCGCGACGGTCATTGCCTTTGACGCAAGACAATATCTCGTCATTTGGCCTTTCCAGTGTCGCGGCTCGGGCTTAAGGTATACGCCGTTCATCTTTCTGGAGCTGTCATGTCCACTCTTTTCCCGTCCGTCCGTCCCCGCCGTCTGCGCAAGAGTCAAGCGCTGCGCAGCGTTTTTCAGGAGACCGAGTTCCGCCTCGATGATCTGATCTTGCCGATCTTCGTGGAGGAGGGTATCGATGACTTCGTGCCGATCAAGAGCATGCCTGGGGTCAATCGCATCCCCGAGAAGCTGTTGGCGCAGGAGATCGAGCGTTACGCCCGTGCTGGCATTCGTTCGGTGATGACCTTCGGGGTCTCCCACCATCTGGACGCCGTGGGCAGCGACACCTGGAATGAAAACGGCCTGGTCGCGCGCATGTCGCGGATCTGCAAGGATGCGGTGCCGGAAATGGTCGTGATGTCCGATACCTGCTTTTGCGAATATACCAGCCACGGCCACTGTGGCGTGCTGCATGACCACGGCGTGGACAACGACGCCACCTTGGCCAACCTCGGCAAGCAGGCCGTGATTGCCGCCGCGGCAGGTGCTGATTTCATCGCGCCCTCGGCGGCCATGGACGGGCAGGTCCAGGCAATTCGCAGTGCGCTGGACGGCGCAGGCTTCCATGACACGGCGATCATGGCCTACTCCACCAAGTTTGCCTCTTCCTTGTATGGGCCTTTCCGCGAAGCGGGCGGTACGGCGCTCAAGGGCGACCGCAAGAGCTACCAGATGAACCCCATGAATCGCCGCGAAGCGGTGCGCGAATCACTGCTCGATGAGCAGGAGGGCGCCGACGTACTCATGGTCAAGCCGGCGGGTGCCTACCTGGATGTGATTGCCGACATTCGTAACGCCTCGCGCCTGCCATTGGCGGCCTACCAAGTCAGTGGCGAGTACGCCATGATCAAGTTCGGTGGACTGGCTGGTGCCATCGATGAGGGCCGCGTCATGCGCGAGAGCATTGGGGCGATCAAGCGTGCGGGCGCCGACTTGATCCTGACCTACTTTGCCATGGACCTGGCGCTGGAAGGTATTTGAAAACGTGGTCATTGGGGCTGCGCAGCAGCCCCAATGACCCAGCGCCCCAAAAGCTCGCATCCCTCTTTAAGCCTGCGTTTCACAAAAAAACGCTAAGCGCTGAATTATTTAGTGTCCCTTTGTATCTGATCCCTTAGAGCAGTCACCGTCAGGGATAAATAAATGAAATCTCGCAAGAAAAGGGTTCAGCCGATTGGCCTGAAGGACATCACCATCGTCGATGACGCCAAGATGCGCAAGGCCATTACCGCCGCTGCGCTGGGCAATGCGATGGAGTGGTTCGACTTCGGCGTCTATGGCTTCGTCGCCTATGCCCTGGGCAAAGTGTTCTTCCCCAATGCCGACCCCAGCGTTCAAATGATTGCCGCGCTGGCCACTTTCTCCGTGCCGTTCCTGATCCGACCACTGGGTGGTTTGTTCTTCGGCGCGCTCGGCGACCGCTTCGGGCGACAGAAGATTCTCGCCGCCACCATCGTCATCATGTCCTTGAGCACATTCGCCATTGGCCTGATACCGTCCTATGCCAGTATCGGCATATGGGCGCCGATTCTGCTGTTGCTGGCCAAGATGGCCCAGGGCTTCTCGGTAGGGGGGGAGTACACCGGCGCTTCGATTTTCGTGGCCGAGTATGCGCCTGACCGCAAGCGTGGTTTCCTGGGCAGCTGGTTGGACTTCGGCTCCATCGCCGGCTTCGTACTGGGCGCCGGCGTGGTGGTGATGATCTCCACCGTATTGGGTGAGGAGAAATTCCTCGAGTGGGGCTGGCGCCTGCCGTTCTTCCTGGCCTTGCCACTGGGTATGATCGGCTTGTACCTGCGTCATGCGCTGGAGGAAACCCCAGCCTTCCAGCAGCATGTCGACAAACTGGAGCAAGGTGACCGTGAAGGCCTGGCTTCCGGGCCCAAGGTGTCGTTCAAGGAAGTGGCGACCAAGCACTGGCGTAGCCTGATCACCTGCATCGGCGTGGTGATCGCGACGAACGTCACGTACTACATGCTGCTGACGTACATGCCCAGCTACCTGTCCCACAACCTGCATTACAGCGAAGATCACGGTGTACTGATCATCATCGCGATCATGGTGGGCATGCTGTTCGTGCAGCCGATAATCGGCCTTCTGAGTGACAAGTTTGGCCGTCGGCCCTTCATCATTCTGGGCAGCGTCGGCCTGTTTGCGGCGGCGATTCCTGCCTTCATGCTGATCAACAGCGGCGTGCTGGGCTTGATCTTCGCAGGCCTGCTGCTGATGGCCGTGCTGCTCAACTTCTTCATCGGTGTGATGGCTTCGACCCTGCCAGCGATGTTCCCGACGCATATCCGCTACAGCGCCCTGGCCAGTGCTTTCAACATTTCGGTGCTGATTGCAGGCCTTACCCCGACCCTGGCCGCCTGGCTGGTGGAAAGCTCCGGCAACCTGTACATGCCGGCGTACTACCTGATGGTGATTGCCGTGATCGGTTTCATCACCGGCGTGACCATGAAGGAAACGGCCAACAAGCCGTTGCGTGGCGCGGCGCCAGCAGCCTCCGACATCGACGAGGCGCGCGAGCTGCTTCAGGAGCACCACGACAATATCGAGCAGAAAATCGAAGACATCGATACCCAGATTGCTGAACTGGAGGCCAAGCGCAAGCTGCTGGTGCAGCAGCATCCCCGTATCGACTGATCAGCGAGGCATGTAGCCTCGCTGCCATGCACGAGGAATGAGCAGCGACACCAGGGTCAGCAGGCAGGTCAAGAGGCAACTGCCGACCATAGCCTGAAGACCCAGGTGTTTCTGCAACCCAGCGCCACAGGCTGCCCCCAGTAACATGCCCAGCCACGGCACCAGTTGCACCCGCCAGCCATGACGGCGAGCGCCCAGCATCCAGTGGCCCAGGCCACGACCAAAGCGCGAAAGGGCACCGGTAACGTAGGTCAGGCCAATCGGCAGACCGTTGACCTGTTCAACCACTGCATTGATCATCCCCATCGCCAATGTGGCGGCCAACAAAGGTACTGAGGTATTCGGCGCGGGCATCATCCCCGCAAACCCGAGCAGCACCGTTACCACCAGCAACACTGGCCAAGCACGGCGCCGGCATGAGTGTGCCAGCACCACACCCAGGGTATTGCCGGCCACGAAGCCCAACAGCGCACCTGCCAGGCGCAGTATCATCGGGCCATCGACGTCATTGATGGCGACGGCAAGGCGGGTGGTGTTGCCGCTCATGAACGATACGAAATCGCCCAAGGCCAACAGACCGATGGCATCGGTCATCCCTGCCAGTACCGACAGGCCGGCCACCAGCCCCAACCCTACGCGGCCTCGTAACCTGTGGGCACGATGGCGCTTGGAGGTAGGTGTGGCCGTGGTGGCTGGCAGCATGTGCAGTCCTCGGGTCTACCGTTGCTCGCGGGCCAGGGTGTTACGAATGGTGCGCTCCACGACATCGACCAGCACCATGGTGTGGTGATCGACTTCGATATTGAGCAGGTCGCCTTTCTGATAACGGGTGAACGTGGTCTGGCGCAGGGTTTCTGGAATGAGGTTGATGGTGACCACGTTGTCGTCGATGTCGGCGACGGTAAGGCTGCAGCCATTGACGCCAATAAAGCCACGGGCAAAGACGTACTTGGCCCATTCGGGCGGCATGCGGAACTTGATGTATGCACCGGCGTCGGCGATGGAGATGTCGACGATGTCTGCAGTGGTGGCGATGTGGCCAGCCATCAGGTGGCCGCCCACCTCCGCATTCATTTTTGCCGAGCGCTCGATGTTCACCCCTTGGCCGGGCTGCAGGTTTCGCAGGTTGGTGCGTTCCAGCGTTGCCGTCATGGCGTCGAAGCGCACCTGCGTGCCTTCGATTTCGGTGACCGACAGGCAAGTGCCTTCAACGCTGACACTGGCACCGATCTTCAGATCGTCGAGCAGTGCCGGGGTGAGGTCGATGGTGAACTGGTTGTGGCCAGGGTGACGGGCGATATCAAGCAGAGGGCGGACGGCCTGGACGATGCCGGTGTACATTGCGTTGCTCCTGGGCACAGGTAAGTTGACTTGCGCAAACTATGCCCAGGCGCTTGCAAATGCAAGTCACAGCACCTCAGACGTGGCCACTGCTGTTGACGATGCGCAGGCACAGCGCTTCGTAAGGGTCCAGGTTGACCATCAACCGCCCGTCCTCGGTCAAATCGCCTTCGACCGTTTCGTTGATCATGTCCACCACAGGGCCTGGTGTGAAACCGGTCAGTTGCAGTTCTTCACTGATCTCGTCCTGGCTGAAGTTCAGGGCGGTTATCTGGGTGCCGCGCCCTGCAGGCAGTTCGTGAACCATCACCAGCAGGCCAGGTGAAGTCACATCCGGCACCAGCAGTTGCCGGCTGGTGGCGATGCCATACGCCTGGCGAACCGCGAGCAGCTTCTTGACCTTACTGGCGAACGAGTCACTGCGCTCCAGTTGTTCATCAAGGCTGCCGTACAACGCGCGCGCACGCGGCATGCCCCGCACTGAGGTGTGCGCCTCTGGGTCAAGACCTGCCAGGTCGTAACCGCCGCGATGAATCCAGCGAGTGTCGCCGTCGGTCATTCGCTCAGCCACCGCTTCGCCAGGCAAGGGCAGGGCGCCCACCAGGTCCCAGCCGGATATGGCCACCACCCCGGGCTGCATGGCGTTGTACATCACTAGCAGCAAATGCAGCTTCTGTATCGATTCGACCTGCTCGGGGGTGATGTCGTCAAGCTCACGGATTCCCAGGGCGGCGGTGATCAAGCTGGCCGTGGTGCAGGAGATGCCATTGGTGACGAACCGCAGGTTGTAAGGTGCATGTTCGCCGGACAGGCGCTCGTAGATCTCCTCGCGGATATGCTCGCGCAGGATGCTGCCTGGCAAGGTCTGGCCCTTGTACAGGTACATGTCATGCGCATGCAGTGTCCAGAAATGCACCAGCTCGACCGTCAACTCGTCATGGTTTTGCAAGGCATGGATCAGCGAGGCCGGGTCGATGCCGAAGGCGTGCATTTCCTTGAACATCAAGCGCAGGAATTCGGTGTCGCCGGTCAGCAGCGCGTGCTGATAGGCCGGTCGGGTAATGAAGTCGTAGGACAGGTCGGCACCGCCGCTGGACATCTGGGCGATGTCATCGAGGGTGAGGTTCAACTCCTGGAAGCTGAACCCTCCTGCCTTGCGGATCATGCCACCGATCAACTGGTTACCAACCAGCGACAAGGGATGGCTTTCCGACCAGGCGGTGCCGCTGGCCCGGGTTTCGACGCCAAGGAAACCGTTGGCATCCAGACGCAAGCCACGTGCGCCCAGGCAGTCCAGGGCGTGCAGGGCATCGCCGATGATCATCTGCTGCGCCGTGAACGTCGGGTCTAGCCAGTTCAGGGAGGGTTGACCGTCCTTGAAATAATGCAGGTAAACCCAGCGGCGGGTTTTGCCATCCACGCCCGTGATCGGCGCCGTGGCACTCCAGTCAGTCTCTTTGACGCCTGGCTCGAAGAAGATCACCCGTTGCAGCTGGCCGACGATATAGTGGCGGGCCTTGAGCTCGTCGCACTGAGCTGGGAGCAGGTTGACCGAATCGCGGCCCTCGGGCACGTCAGGTAGCAGCCCCCAGTCCTCTTCACGGATTTCGACCATGTGGTAGAGGCCAGGGTAGGGCGCCAGCGCCAGCTCGGCCAGACGGAAGTCGGCGCCTTTGCCAGTGTGCGAAGGGATCAGGTCATCGATGGTCACGGCATTGTGGGCAGCGGCCATGCGGCTCATCTGCACCAGTTCCTGCTCGGTACCGTAAAGCGGGTCGATGTCGAAGCTGATACGGTCGAAGTTGCCGTCTACACTCGGCGTAACCTCGCGTCCGCTGATGCCGCCGGAACGCTTGATCGGCCCGGTGTGCACCCCTTGAATACCAATGTCTGACAGACGCTTCCATAGCGCTTCATGGGCCAAGGCACCCAGCACTGAGCATCCATCCGGCGCGATGATCGCATCGGGGTAGACCGTGAGCCAGACGGAGGCGATTTCTGTCGCACGGCGCGGCTGTGCCTGGGCGTAGGGCTGTTGCCACAGGCGCGCTTGCCCGGAGTACAGGCTGGCCCGCTCCTGGGATGCCTTTAGCATGGAGCGTTCTTCAAGCCATTTGACGTATGACGGGTCGGGTTGGGTCATCTCGCGTCCTCTTTGCGTGTCGGCACCGGCTCAGGTTAAGACGGCAGGGCACGCGGAACGTTCGGCTCGAGACAGGGTTTGTCGCAGACGCTTTGGTTGCCTGCTGGCAGTCAACCTTCCCGGGAGGACTTGTTGATCTGCTTGCCAGCTTGGGCCGCTACTTCCACGGCCTGGCCGTCACGCTGCTTGCCTTGGCGCGCCAGGCCCTCCAGTTGAGGGATGAGCATCCCTTCTGGCAAATGGCGCCAGAACCGGCCAGGCATATGCAAGCGCAAGGCATTCGGATTCAGGCGGGCGGGGTTGAAGGTATGGCGGTAGTAGGTACGCCACAACTCGGCGCCAGGGTCTTCTGCGTGCTGCGCCCATTGCTGCCAGAGCTCCGGGCAGCGGCGTTGATAGTCGAAATGGCGGCCGTCATAGCGGATGCCATCGCGCGGCGTTGCGATCAGCCACCGCAGCCGTCCCAGTCTGTCGGCAAAATGGGGGCTGGCGCTTTGCAGAATGTCGTGAGCAGGTTCGTGAAAAGCGACCAGGTCCAATTGCAAGTGCTCGACCAGCGCTTCAGGTAGCGGCACGAACCGCAAGAACGCATGCAGATGATGGGCTTCACGGCTGACTTGCTTGATGCGTCGATGCAGCTCGCTGCCCAGCCGATCACCGGCCAGCATCGCCGTGCGGTCGCCGTGGGCGACCCGCCACAGCACGTCGTACAACAGGTTCCACCGCTGCTCGCCGTGATAGCGTGCCGCTTCTTCCAGTTGACCGAGCAAGGCCGCTGGCACCTTTGCCCGAAATGGGCCCGTACCCGCCGGCAGCGTGGTGGTGTCCGCCAGCATGTCGGTCATGGGCCCCTGCGACCAGGTGACTTGCGATGGATCGATGCCATGGCTCAGCAAGGACCTGGCTTGCTCACGCCAGATCCCGAACAGGTCATCGCAATCGAGCGCAATCACCCCCACAGCCCCATTTGAACCGGTGCCTGTGGCTCGCGCAGGCGGGCACGCAGCAGGCTGCTGCGTAGGTCGGCCTGGGCTGGGCGGTAATCGCTGGTCACGATAAAGGGCCGCGCCTTGTCGAGCACGCAGCGCAGCTGAATCAGGTCGTCATAGCGGATACGCCGCTCGCGACGCAAGGCGACCAGGCGCTGCACACTGCGCAGGCCTATCCCTGGAATGCGAGCGAGGAGCGCGGGCTCTGCGCGGTTCACATCCAGCGGGAACACTTCGCGATTGGCCAGTGCCCATGCCAGCTTGGGATCGATATCCAACGCCAGGTTGCCGGTCTGGCCCAACAGCTCGCCGGCTTTATAACCGTATCCACGCAAGAGGAAATCGGCCTGGTACAAGCGGTGTTCACGCAGCAGAGGCGGTGCGGCCAGTGGCACGCTGCCCGGGCTGTCGGGGATAGGGCTGAAGGCTGAGTAGTAGACGCGTTTGAGGCCGTACCCCTGGTACAGCGATTCGGCATTGCGCAGCAATGTGCTGTCGTCGGTACTGTCGGCCCCGACAATAACCTGGGTGCTTTGGCCGGCAGGGGTAAAGCGCGGAGCGCGAGGCTCGTTGGCCACCGCTTGCTGCCCCTGATGAATCACGCCCATGGCTTGACGAATGGTCGACGCTTGTTTTTCCGGTGCCAGGCGCTTGAGGCTGTCGTCGGTGGGCAGCTCGATGTTGACGCTCAAGCGATCGGCCAGGCGGCCTGCTTCTTCGATCAACAGCGGATCGGCGTCCGGAATGGTCTTGAGGTGGATATAGCCACGGAAGTTATGTTCTTCGCGCAGCAATCGCGCCACTCTGATCAGCTGCTCCATGGTGTAGTCGGCAGAGCGAATGATGCCCGAGCTCAGGAACAGGCCACTGATGCAGTTGCGCCGGTAGAAGTCCAAGGTCAGGCGTACCACTTCTTCGGGGCTGAACCGTGCGCGAGGCACATTGCTCGAACGTCGGTTGACGCAATACTGGCAGTCGTACAGGCAAAAGTTGGTAAGCAGAATTTTCAGCAGAGACACGCAGCGACCATCGGGTGTATAGCTGTGGCAAATGCCCATGCCGTTGGTAGCGCCCAAACCATTGCCACCACGCGAGCTGCGTTTTGGCGCACCACTACTGGCGCACGATGCATCGTATTTGGCGGCATCGGCAAGAATGCCCAGTTTGGCGATCAGTTGCATGACTCTTACCTGTCGTACTGAGTATTCATACAGTATTGAGGGCCAGGGTCAATTGCAAGGGTTGAACGCCGCGCGGCGGGGTATCCGAGCAAATTCGTGGGTTATCCGATGAATGGTTGGACAGCGGACGGCTGAGGGATTTAAGTAGTTACCAAAGATTCAGTGTGGGCTGATCGATAACGGAAGAGGGCGCCTCAACGGCGCCCTCTGGGGTGAATCAGGCTTCAGCGTCCCACGGACGGTCACCTTTTTCATCCTTCACCCGGGTTGGCAAGCCCATCATGTCCAGCGCCTTGAGGAACGGCTCGGCGGGCAGCTCCTCGACGTTGACCATGCGCTTGGCATCCCACTCGCCGCGGGCGACCAGCAAGGCAGCGGCGACCGGTGGCACGCCCGCAGTGTAGGAAATGCCCTGGCTGTCCGTTTCAGCGTACGCCTCTTCGTGGTCGGCCACGTTGTAGATGAACACTTCACGGGGCTGCCCGTCCTTGGTGCCTTTGACCAGGTCACCGATGCAGGTCTTGCCGGTGTAGCCGGGCGCCAGGGACGCAGGATCAGGCAGCACGGCCTTGACCACTTTAAGCGGTACCACTTCCAGGCCTTCTGCGGTCTTGACTGGCTGCTCGCTGAGCAGGCCCAGGTTTTTCAGGACCGTGAATACATTGATGTAATGCTCGCCGAAACTCATCCAGAATCGGACGTTGGGTACGTTCAGGTTCTTGGAGATGGAGTGCACTTCATCGTGACCGGTGAGGTACAGGTTTTGCGAACCCACCACGGGCAGGTCATCGGTACGCTTGACTTCGAACATGGTGTTGCTGGTCCACTGGCTGTTCTGCCAGCTCCACACCTGCCCGGTGAACTCGCGGAAATTGATTTCCGGGTCGAAGTTGGTGGCAAAGTACTTGCCATGCGAGCCTGCATTGACGTCGAGAATGTCGATAGAATCAATGTGGTCGAAATACTGCTGCTGCGCCAGTTTGGCGTAGCTGTTGACCACACCCGGGTCGAAACCGACGCCGAGAATGGCCGTGATGTTCTTGGCCTGGCACTCTTCGAGGTGTTTCCACTCGTAGTTTCCGTACCATGGCGGGGTTTCACAGATCTTGCCCGGCTCCTCGTGGATAGCGGTATCCAGGTAGGCGACGCCGGTATCGATGCACGCACGTAGCACCGACATGTTCAGGAACGCGGAGCCGACATTGATCACGATTTGCGATTCGGTCTCGCGGATCAATGCTTTGGTTGCCTCGACGTCGAGGGCATTGAGCGAAAAGGCCTGAATGTCGGCGGGTACCTTGAGGCTACCCTTGGCCTTGACGCTGTCGATGATGGCCTGGCATTTGGAGATGTTCCGTGACGCGATGGCAATACGACCCAGTTCGTCGTTATGCTGCGCGCACTTGTGGGCCACCACCTTGGCGACACCTCCTGCACCAATGATAAGAACGTTCTTCTTCAATTTACCTGTTGCTCCTTACAGACGAGGCCTGTCTTACGACAGGCTGGAAACGTAGTCTTCGAAACCGAACTCGCGTACCACCTCGACGCTGCCGTCGAGTTGCTTGACCACGATGGATGGCATCTTCAAACCGTTGAACCAGTTTTTCTTGACCATGGTGTAACCCGCAGCATCCACGAAGGACAGGCGGTCGCCGATCGCCAGCGGGCGTTCGAACTGGTATTCACCGAAAATATCGCCGGCCAGGCAAGACTTGCCGCATACCATGTAGGTGTGCTCGCCGTCGTTGGGCGCCATCTTGGCGTTGAGGCGGTAGATCAGCAGGTCGAGCATGTGCGCTTCGATCGAGCTGTCGACCACGGCCAGGTGCTTACCGTTGTACAGCGTGTCCAGCACAGTCACTTCCAGCGAAGCGCTCTGGGTGATCGCGGCTTCACCTGGCTCCAGGTAGACCTGCACGCCATAGGTCTGCGAGAACGCCTTCAGGCGCGCGCAGAAATCGTCCAGTGCATAGCCTTCGCCGGTGAAGTGGATGCCGCCGCCCAGGCTTACCCATTTCACTTTGTGCAGCAGGTGGCCGAAACGTTCCTCGATACGGGACAGCATCTGATCGAACAAGGCGAAGTCGCCGTTCTCGCAGTTGTTGTGGAACATGAAGCCTGATACCTGATCGATCACGGTCTCGATCTTGGCCGGGTCCCATTCCCCCAGGCGGCTGAACGGGCGCGCCGGGTCGGCCAGCTGATAGTCCGAGCTGCTGACCTGGGGGTTGACGCGCAAACCCCGGACCTTGCCTTCGGACTGCTCGGCGAAGCGTTGCAGCTGGCCGATGGAGTTGAAGATGATCTTGTCGCAGTTCTCGAGCATCTCCTGGACCTCGTCGTCGGCCCACGCCACGCTATAGGCGTGGGTTTCACCGGCGAACTTCTGGCGGCCGAGCTTGAGCTCGTACAGCGAAGACGACGTGGTGCCGTCCATGTACTGCTGCATCAGGTCGAACACCGACCAAGTGGCGAAGCACTTGAGCGCCAGCAGCGCTTTGGCACCCGAGTGTTCGCGCACATAGGCGATCTTCTGCATGTTGCTCAGCAGCTTGGTCTTGTCGATGAGGTAGTACGGCGTATTGATCATTTAGAGGCCCTCGGCAAGGCCGGCCAAAAAAAGGACACGCATTGTGCCTTCACTCGCCGCAGATCGAAAGGGTGCAATTGCATTTCGTCCGGGCAGCGTTGCCGTGACTGAATCTTTTTGCGTTCGGCGTGCTCAGTAGAACAACGACAGATGACACTCTCAATCTTCCCACGCAGGGTGCAAGGAGAAATCGATGAGCAATGCCTTCAAGAAAGGTGACAAGGTGCACTGGAACTCAGAGGCCGGCGTCATACATGGCACCGTCGAGAAAGTGCATACCCAGGATGTCGAATTCATGGGGCGTCAGCGCCATTGCTCAAAGGAGGAGCCACAGTACGAGGTCAAGAGCGACAAGACCGGGCACATGGCCATGCACAAAGAGCAGGCATTGAAGAAGGGCTGAGAACACAGGTTATTGCGTTGGTGCTCAGTTGCCCGTGTGTATCACGGGCTTTTTTATAAGCCGTTTCGTCAGGTGCACTTTGCAGCCGGTGACGCAAGGAGCGGGTTCAGGGCCGCTCCCCGCACCCGCAGGCTGGTTTCATGCCTCGAGCGCTGCCCGCCACGCCTGGATCTGCGCCAAGGTTGCCGTGGCGCCCCCGCACACGACCACCAGTACATTGCGGTAGCTTGCCAGTGCGCTGGCGTCATACCCCACCGCCAAAGCGGCGCCGCAGGCCGGCTCGACCAGCAGACGGTGATCCAGCAAAAAGCGCTCGCACGCCTCCAGGGCCTGCCGGTCACTGACCAGCAGGCTTTGCACGGGATGTTCTTGGGTGCAGAGAAACGCGTGTTCGGCTACCTGTTTCGCGCCCAGCGTGGTGGCAATCGTATCCAGCCGCTCCAACGTCACCAATTCGCCGGCTTCGATGGCGGCATGCAGGGAGGCTGCGCCCTGGGTTTCCACGGCCAGGACCGGCACATCGGCCCAACCATTGCGCTGTAGCCCCTGCACGACGCCGCTCAGCAAACCGCCGCCGCCCACGGAAAGCACGACGGCATCGGGCTTGATGCCGGCTTCTGCCACCTCGTCGACCAGGCTGGCATGGCCTTCCCACAGCAGCGGATCGTCGAACGGGTGAATGAACGCGGCATCGTCGCCCATCAGGCTCAGCGCCAACGCATTGGCCTCCTGCCAGGACTGCCCGTGGACGATGACCTCCGCGTCTTCAAGGCGCAGCAATTGCTGGGCGCGCGCGGTGGTGGTCTCGGGCACGACAACGGTCACGGGAAGGCCGAGCTTGCGCCCGACATAGGCGACAGCGAGCCCGGCATTGCCGCCTGACGACGACACGAACCGTTTAGCGCCGCGGCCGTGGTGGAACTCACAGGCGTGGGCGACGCCGCGCAGCTTGAAGGAGCCGCAGGGCTGCAATGCTTCGAGCTTGAGCCAGACTGTGCAATCGGCAGCCAGCGACAGTGGGCGTGATTCGATAAGGGGGGTAGGGATGTGCAAGGTCACTGGGAGGCTCCGCGCAAATGTTCGAGGTAGTTGTAGACGGTGTACCGGGTCACGCCGAGGGCGTTGGCCGCTTTCTCGACGCCGCCCTTTACGATGAACAGCCCGCGTTCCTGCATCACGCGCACCGCTTCGATCTTGGCTTGCCTGCTCATGCGGCCTTGGCCGGTGCCATGCAGGGCCGCCTGGATGATCTCGGTCATCAGCGCCTCCATGTCGGCGGGCTCCGCCAGCGCGGGCGCGGTGCCCATGGGCGCGAAGCTTTGTAAAAAGCCCATGGCAGCCTCCAGGCCCGTGACATCGGTGTTGATGCACAGGCTGGCGAAGGGGTGGCCAGCGCTGTCGCGAAAGATCGCGGTAGCGCTGCGCAGCGTGCGGCCCTTGATGGCGGTCGGGTAGTCGGGCAGTACGACAGGCCCGCAGCCTTGCTGATCAGCCGCGGCCTTGAGCAACGCTTTCAGGCCTTGATCCTGCTCCGGTACAGCCAGGATAGGGCTTCCCACCTGCCGGCCGGAGAGGTGGCCATTGACGATGGCAACGACGGACCGTTCGGGATGGTCCAGGTCGTGAAGCAGGATTTCGGTGTTTTGTGTGACAACGCTGCCCAAGGCCTCAATGGAGGCTTTGAGCACGCTCAAGGTCAAGCGGCGTTCATCTTCGGGTAAGAGGGCCATGCGAACTCTTCGAATCAACAGTTTGTGCATATTTACACATAACGTTGATTTTCGCGAGATGCCTGGCGCTCTGTTGTGCCGTCAGCCCAAGGGCGGGGTGCGGGGTGGAATCATCCGCCGTGAACCGGTGGCTTCGAACGCTGCGGCAAAGCTCAACAGTGCAGTGTCACTGTAGGCCCGCCCCGCGAAGGTCAGGCCTACCGGCATACCGATGTCGCTCATCACGCCCATGGGCACGGTGACCGTGGGCACGCCCAGGTGGCGTATGGCCAGGTTCCCGTTGGCCACCCACACGCCATTGCTCCAGGCAATGTCGGCCGATGTCGGGTTCACATCGGCGTCGGCCGGCCCGACGTCGGCCACGGTGGGGAACAACACGGCATCGAGCCCAAGCGCTTGCATCCAGTCTTCCAGGTCGATCTTGCGAGTCTGTTCAAGGCCACGCAGACCGTCAGGCAGGGTCTCGATCTGATCCCAGGTCTTCAGGCCGCGCTTGGCCATGTTGACGTACTCATCCATGCCGGCGGCCAGATCATCCTCACGGTTGGGCAGGGTGCCAGGGTCGTGTGGGAAAATTCGTGGACCGTCCACATCCGCCAGCCGGTTGAGATTCGGGTCGTCATTGGCGCGCAGGAAGTCGTCGAACGCCCAGCCGGAGAGCTCCCACAGCTCATCGTGCAGGAATGCCTTGCTGACGATGCCCCGGTTGTAGACGGTCGGCGCGCCCGGCCGGTCGCCTTCACAGTTGGAGACCAGCGGGAAGTCGACTTCCACAACCTGGGCACCGGCCTTTTCCAGAGCTTGGCGAGCTTGCTGCCACAGCGTCATGACGCTTGCCCGCGTCTGGATGCGCTGGCCGGTAGGGCCGCCAATGCCCGGTTTTTCCGACGTGCCCGCGTGCTCGTCGGCGTTGATGTACATGCGCGGTACGCCGAATCGCTTGCCTTGCAGGGCGGCGGTGCCTGCTGCCAGGTCCAGGTAGCTGGTCGGGCGGACCTGCGAGGGTTTCGGGATCGAGACCCAGGGCTGCAGCCGCCATAGGTCACCCCGGGTATCGGGATCATCGGCCACGACCACGTCGAGAATTTCCAGCAGGTCATGCATGGTGCGGGCGAACGGCACGACCACATCCATCGTCGGCGTGAGGGGCCAGTTACCCCTGACCGAAATGATCCCGCGTGAGGGGGTGTAGGCGCACAGCCCGTTGTTCGACGCAGGGCCTCGGCCGCTGGACCAGGTTTCCTCGGCCAGGCCGAAGGCGCTGAAGCTCGCAGCTGTCGCGGTACCGGCACCGTTAGAGGAGCCCGAAGCGAAGGGCGCGGTCAGGTACGCCGCATTGTAGGGGCTCTCGGCGCGACCATAGACGCCGCGCTGCATGCCACCGTTGGCCATGGGCGGCATGTTGGTCTTGCCCAGGCAGATGGCCCCGGCTCCGCGCAGCCGTTCGATGGTGAAGGCGTCGCGCTGGGCTATCAGGTGCTTGAAGGCTGGGCTACCGGACGCTGCGGTCAGGCCTTTTACCAAATAGCTGTCCTTGGCGGTGTAGGGTATGCCGTCCAAGGGCCCAAGCACCTCGCCACGGGCCCGGCGGGCGTCCGAGGCCTCGGCTTCGGCAAGTGCATCGGGATTGCGCACTACCACGGCGTTGAGGGCGGTGTCGGTGCCGGCGCCATCGTAGGCGTCCATGCGGGCCAGGTAGGCCTTGACCAGTTCGACCGCCGTCGTGCGGCCCGCCTCGAGCGCGCTGCGCAACTCGGCGATGGAAACCTCGGTTACCTCGATCATGCGTTCACCAGAAAATGCAGGTTGAGCTAATGCGGTAATGCTGTTCATCTGAGATCGTTGGGACCGCGATGGGCCGCGCAGCGGCCCTAAGTGAACAGCATTAGGCTAATGCGGGGAGTGTACAAGAAGGTTAAAGCGTACGCAGGTGTGCGCAGGAGCAAACGGGTGCGTGCAAGGGGGCATTGAATGGGGGCACCTCATTGACACCTGGGCGGCCCCGCCAGCAGGGCCGCCCGAGGATCAGCAGGCCGTTCAGTCCAGATCCGCTGCCGAATGCCGCTCCGGTACCTGGCTGGCTTCATCACCCCAGGTCCGGTTCACGCGCGTGCCGCGTTGCACGGCGGGACGTGCAGCGATCGCCTGGGCCCAGCGCTGAACGTTGGGGTATTCGTGAACTGCGAGAAACTCTGCAGCGTTGTAGAGGTTGCCCAGCACAAGCTGGCCGTACCATGACCACACCGCTATATCAGCGATGCTGTAATGACCGCCGGCAAGGTAGGTGGTTTCGCCCAAACGGCGGTCGAGCACGTCCAGCTGCCGCTTGGCTTCCATGGTGAAGCGATTGATCGCGTACTCGATTTTTTCCGGCGCATACACGTAGAAATGCCCAAACCCACCACCCAAGTACGGCGCCGCGCCCATTTGCCAGAACAGCCAGTTCAGGGCTTCGGTGCGTTCGGCTGCAGTTTGCGGGAGCAGGGCATCGAACTTCTCGGCCAGGTACAGCAGGATGGACCCCGATTCGAATACCCGCACCGGCGGCTCGACGCTGCGGTCAACCAATGCGGGAATCTTGGAGTTTGGATTGACCTGCACGAAGCCGCTGGAGAACTGGTCACCTTCGCCGATACGGATCAGCCAGGCATCGTATTCAGCGCCGGCATGGCCGAGTTCCAGCAGCTCTTCCAGGGCGATGGTGACCTTGACGCCATTGGGTGTAGCCAAGGAATAAAGCTGCAGCGGTTGCTCGCCCACTGGCAGGTCCTTGTCATGGGTAGGCCCGGCGACCGGCCGGTTGATACTGGCGAAGTGGCCACCAGAGGCCGCTTCGTTGCGCCATACCTTCGGGGGTTGGTAAGCGGGTGTGCTCATGCTCGGCTCTCCACGATTGCGAATGATCGACGACGTCTGATTGACCTGCCTATATGCCACGGGTTCGATGGCGGGCACAAACACAAAACGGATCAGCCCTGGCGCGGCCGATGTTTCATCGGTTTTTCATTTTTGACGCAAGGGCAGCGATTAAGCTCAACCTATCCAGCGGCCATGCGCAGAGCCCCCATGATCCTTCTTCGTTGCTTGCTGGCACTGGCCATGGTCGTTGGCTCGATGGGCGCAGCCAATGCTTCGCCCTGGGTAGCCGGCTTGCATCATATGATGCTGACCGACCCGGTAGACAGCCGACCCATGCAAGCCTTGGCGTTCTATCCTGCCGAGGGGCATGCTCGGGCCAGCCACATCGACGGTTACGCGCTGGAGGTGGCTGAAGAGGTGCCTGTGGCCCAGGGGCGTTTTCCGTTGCTCGTGCTTTCGCATGGCAACACCGGTAGCCCCCTGGCCTTGCACTACCTGGCAACGTCACTGGCCAGGCAAGGGTATGTGGTGGTCGCTGTGGTCCACCCAGGCGACAATGCCCGCGACCCCAGCCGGTTGGGCACCCTGAGCAATCTGTACGGTCGGCCACTGCAAGTCAGCGCCGCCATCACCGCTGCGCGCAGCGATGCGCTGCTTGGGCCTCGGCTGAACGGTGGGAAAGTCGGATTGATCGGTTATTCGGCCGGCGGCGAAACCGCCTTGATCCTGGCCGGCGCGCGCCCTGACCTTGACCGCCTGCGTGCATATTGCCTCGAGCGACCCGATGATCACGACGCCTGCAAAACCCACGGTGTGTTGATTGCCGACCGCAGCGAACTGTCACCCCAGGCAGATTCCCGCGTCGGGGCGGTGATGCTGATGGCGCCGCTGAGCCTGCTGTTCGGACGCCACGCCTTGGTCGATGTGCACCTACCGGTGCTCATCTACAGTGGCGACAAGGACCAGCTCGTCGCCGTCGATCGCAACGCCCAAGCCCTGGCCCGCAAGTTGCCCGTCACACCTGACTACCGCCTGCTGGCAGGCGCTGGTCATTTCGTGTTCATGGCGCGCTGTGACGCCGAGCAGGCTTTGCGCATGCCGGCGCTGTGCAAGGATGCCGAGGGGGTGGACCGCCGGCACATCCATCGTTCGCTGCAACGCGAGACGGCTGCGTTCTTCGAGCAGACGCTCGAGGCCCCGCAGCCTGAAAAGCGCTCAGTGAATACGCTGAATCAAGCCACCACGCCCTGACTGCGCAGGTATTCGTCGTAGGTGCCGCTGAAGTCCACCACGCCGTCGGCTGACAGCTCGATGATGCGGGTCGCAAGCGAGGAGACGAATTCGCGGTCGTGGCTGACGAAGAGCAGGGTGCCTGGGTAGTTTTCCAGCGCCAGGTTCAACGCCTCGATCGATTCCATGTCCAGGTGGTTGGTCGGCTCATCCATCACCAGCACGTTGGGCTTTTGCAGAATCAGCTTGCCGAACAGCATGCGGCCCTGTTCGCCACCGGAGATGACCTTGACCGACTTGAGGATCTCATCGTTGGAGAACAGCATGCGCCCCAGCGTGCCGCGGATCACCTGCTCACCCGATGTCCACTGGCCCATCCAGTCGAACAGGGTCATGTCGTCTTCGAAATCATGGGCGTGGTCCTGGGCGTAGTAGCCCACTTCCGCGCTGTCGGTCCATTTGACTTCGCCCTTGTCCGGGGTCATCTCGCCTACGAGCGTACGCAGCAAGGTGGTCTTGCCGATGCCGTTGGGCCCGATGATCGCGACGCGCTCTCCGGCTTCGACGGTGAAACCGAGGTCCTTGAACAGCACCTTGTCGTCGAAGGCCTTGGCCATTTTCTCGACCGTCACAGCCTGGCGGTGCAGTTTCTTGGTCTGCTCGAAGCGGATGAACGGGCTGACCCGGCTCGACGGCTTGACCTCGGCCAGCTGGATCTTGTCGATCTGCTTGGCCCGCGAGGTGGCTTGCTTGGCCTTGGAGGCGTTGGCCGAGAAGCGGCTGACGAAGGTCTGCAGTTCAGCAATCTGGGCTTTCTTCTTGGCGTTGTCCGACAGCAGCTGCTCGCGGGCCTGGGTGGCGGCGGTCATGTACTCATCGTAGTTGCCGGGGAACAGGCGCAGCTCACCGTAGTCCAGGTCAGCCATGTGGGTGCACACGCTGTTGAGGAAGTGGCGGTCGTGGGAAATGATCACCATGGTGCTGTTACGCGCGGTGAGCACGGTTTCCAGCCAGCGGATGGTGTTGATGTCCAGGTGGTTGGTCGGCTCGTCGAGCAGCAGTACGTCCGGGTCCGAGAACAGGGCCTGGGCCAGCAGCACACGCAGCTTCCAGCCCGGCGCTACTTCGCTCATTGGGCCGAAATGCTGCTCCAGCGGAATGCCCAGGCCCAGCAGCAATTCGCCTGCGCGCGACTCGGCGGTGTAGCCGTCCATTTCGGCGAACTCGGTTTCCAGCTCGGCGACAGCCATGCCGTCTTCTTCGGACATTTCAGGCAGCGAATAGATACGATCACGCTCGGCCTTGACCTTCCAGAGATGGCCGTGGCCCATGATCACGGTATCGATCACGGTGAATTCTTCGTAGGCGAACTGGTCCTGACGCAGCTTGCCCAGGCGCGTATTGGGCTCGAGCATCACTTGGCCGCCAGAAGGCTCCAGGTCGCCGCCCAGGATCTTCATGAAGGTCGACTTGCCGCAGCCATTGGCGCCGATCAGGCCATAGCGGTTGCCATTGTTGAATTTGACCGAAACGTTTTCGAACAGCGGCTTGGAGCCGAATTGCATGGTGATATTAGCGGTGGAGATCAAGGAGCTTACCTATCAATAACTTACGTGGCTTCATCGCAGCTACGGACCAATTTCGGACCAATCTGGAGCTTTTCCAGCTCCTGCCAGTCATTGGACGAGTTAATCCAACGTGCATAAGTCGATAAGAGCATCTGCACGCTATGCCCGAGCTGTTGGGCGATAAATGCGGGGTTGAGACCGGACATTAAGCATATTGTCGCATAGGTATGGCGGCAGTTATACGGTGGGCGATATCGGATCCCCAAACCCTTCAGGATCGGGCGCCATTGGTGGTGGAGGTCCGATGTCTGCTTGACGTACTCGCCGTTCTTCCCTGGCGGGAAGACGAACGGCGATTCATTGAACTGTCCCTTGCCCTGCTTGCGGCGCTCTGCATACTGCTTCGCAAACGCCAAGGCATGCAGCGCTCTGTCGTTGAGCAGAACAAACCGATCGCGGCCGGTTTTTGTCCTCTCTTCCACAACGCCCAGTGCGACTGTCCGTCGGACGTGCGCGGTTTTCTTGATCGAGTCCACCGCATCCCAGCGTAGAGCCAAGCCTTCAGAGAGACGAAGCCCCGTGAAGAACATGAACTCGAAGAATGCTGCGTAGATCTGGCTGGGCCAGTGCGCGTGCTTGTATAGCTCAGCGATGACCAAATTGGCCTCGTCGAGAGTGAACGGATCGACTTCCTTCCTTGAGCGCGCTGGAAGTTGGATCGCTTCGGCGGGATTCCTGGTGATCAGCCCGTCCAGCACAGCTGAGCGGAGGATTGTCGACAGCTTCACCATGGCATTGCGTTTAACGGATGCCGATGTCCAGGTGATCGAGGTGACGATCCGCCTAAGAAGCGTGGGCGTGATCAGATCTATACGTACCAAGGCGAGGTGGGGCACCCAATACAGATTCAAGGTGCCTTTGTAGTTGAGCCTCGTGCCCGCCGCGATCTCCCGGCTGTCCAACCACAATTGCGCGTACTCGCCGAACGTTGGTACGCCACCCACGACAGCGCCGGAGCTAGGAAAGAGTTCCGCGTACTTGTCATGGTCGAGCAGGTTGAGTTTTATCAGGCTGTTTACTTTATCTCGAAGCTGGGATGCAGCCTTGATGCCTTTTTGTGTCGCGGGATAGGGAAGGGTCTCACTCCTGCGAGCACCTTCCCACATGAACCTGAGCCGGAGCGAGCCGTAGTGGACGTCGATGCCAGGGGGTAAATCCATTGGCTTTCCAGCCATTCGTCATACCTCTTTTTGCTGTAGATAATTCGGCCGCTGTGCTTCATCCATACGCCCTCGGGAATAGACCCCCGTAGTCGCCGGCCTTCGAGAGCGCGCTTCGTGCAGCCGAGCAAATCGGCCATTTTCTGTTCGGTAACTTTGTCGACGTCACCGGTGTTGGCGGTTTCCATGGGTGGTCTCCACGCCGCCGGCGGCGGCAGGTCGGATTGTGGAAAATTTAAAGGCGCGCAGGTTAATCTCCGGCTTCTTTACAAGAGCCAGGGGGTCAAATGTCGAATGGGATCAAATGGTGTGCAGCCCTAATGCTCGTTGTCACAATGGCCGGCTGCGGTAGCCAGCGCTTGAGCTATGCACCCTCTGCTGAACAAATCAGTGGGCGTCAGGAAGCTGTCGACTTTGTCGAGCAGTCTTTTTTCGAGGATTACGGAAAGAAGTTCCGACCTCAGTCGGTCGTAATCACCGACAAGGTCATCATCTTGTCTGACGGGGTAGTTTCAGAAGCTACCGGACTTGTCTCCGCGGTTCCGCTGGGCACGGGCGCCATTGCAGCAGGCAGTAGTAGGAGTGTCACTAAGGATGCCAGCAGACGAATCTACTTGAGCTCAATTAATAGCATCTCGATTTACCAAAGGCGTGGCCGGTCTAGCCGCTTCACCGTCATCATTCGCGGCGATGATGGCCGTGAACTTGGCTCAGTTCGGACAGGTAGCCTGGAGCGAGCTAAGCGATTTGCCGATGCCTTGACATACTTGAGAGCCTCAGCCAGACCCTGACACCACGCTGAATTGCTCGATCATGGCATAAGCTCCTTCGGTACCTGGACGGTATCGCCAAGCTTGGCGGCGACGATGGCCAGACATATCGCTGCGGTGGGGCTATCGTAAAAGGCAGTCCATGCATCGCCCAGCGCGCTCCACTTATCGGATTGGAAGTCCATGCAGATATGGTGCTTGACCAGCAGCGGCCCGCCCAGCGCCCAGGCCTGCCAGGGGTTATAACGCTCGCAGCGCTCAGTCGCCTCGCCCCGGTAGATTGCGAACACGCGCCAGCCGTTGCCGTACTGGGGCGGCTCGAGGTGCAGAGCCAGGCCCTCGGCCTTACCCACCGCCCAGCCCAAAGCCTCGCCGGCCAATTCGACCGTCTTCACTTCGATCAGGTTGGTCATGGTCGCGCTACCTGCGATGAGTCGCGGTCGGTAACGGAGAACAGCTCATAGCCGTCAGGGGTGTTCTCTGGCGAGCGAGCGGCCTCCATGACGGCCAGGATGTCATCAGAGCCTATATCGTCAGAGTTGGCGGTGAAGATCCGTTTGCCGGCCTTAGGATTTGTAGAGAAAGCGTGGGCGAGCGAGTAGCCGATCACCCGGTATTCCATGATGAAGATCGTCACAGCTCATACCTCTCATCAATCCAGCGCCCAGGCGCCAGTGCGGGTGTAGGTTCGGGTTGTGTTTCGTGCGGGGAGAGCTGGCGTTCGTTGCCGGCCTGCAGCTGGCTGTCGGGGATGCAGCTGATTCAGCCGCGCACGCCTTGTTCGTACAGCCAGCAGGTAGCGCCCCGGTCGTCGTCGTGGAAGACGGTGACTCCGCCGGGTAGCTGGTCTGCGCTGGCGCCGGTGGCCAGCAGCAGGAGGCAGAGGGCGAGGCGGGTCATGGTTGGCTCACCTTTTCGAAGTGGAAGACGACCTCGGCCCCTGTCTCGGCGATCAAGCCGTAGGCCTTGGCCAGGCGGTAGATGGGGTGGTACTGGTTGAGGCTGTTGACGTGGCCGGCCAGCTATCGGCGCCAGTCCTCCAGCTGCATTCGGGACTTGCCCAGGTTGCATGGCACGCAGGCCGGCATCATGTTGACCACGTTGTGGTTCTGCAGCTGCTCTGCCACCCGCTCATCAGGAAGGCGAATCACCGGGGCGAAGTGGTCGGCGTGCCAGCGCTCGCCCAGGTCGTTGCCACAGTAGGCGCAGACGCCGCCGTATTTGAGGCGGAGCTGCTCGCGCTCTGCTTTCTTCAGGCGCATGGTTGAACCCTCTTGAACTCGACGACCCAGACCCAAGGGTTGGCGTCCCAGTCTCCACCGGTGGAGTTCCACAGCTCGGCGAAAGCATCAAAGGCCTGGGTGACGGGCTTGAATTCATACATTGAGCGGGCCAGGCCTTCTTTGCAGATCTGGCCGATGGTGATGTGCTGCAGCAGTTCGATTCGAACTTCGGTGATTTCCAGCAGAACTCGGCTGGCCCAGCGGGGCATGTGGATACTGGGACGTGTCCGGCCCGGCGCAATCATCCAGCTACCGGTCGCACGAATAGCCCCATCGGCTAGGTACCGAATAGGCTCGCCCTGGCTCAGTTCGCGTGGCGCTATCCCGTCGAGTTGAGAGTCAGCCGCCCAAGCCTCGCGACCCCACAGCAGGTCGCCGGGCCGGCCATAAGGGCAGAGGTCTGCGTAATAGCTGGCGCTGTTCGGGTGCACTTTGCCGTCTGCCGGCAGTTCATGGCACTCGCCCAGCTGAACGCCGTAGCCAATTTCCTTGAGAGATCTCTCGCTGACTACGCGCCGAGTGACCGTTTTGCGGCCATCCAGCACAGCGCTGGCCATCGGCCCGTTGAACAACATCGGCCGTTCCTTTGCTTGTGACATAGCTTCGCCTTGGCCGACATATCGCGGCAGTGAATAGAGGGGAGAGGGGTTACAGCGGGGTGGGGGTTACTGCTTTCTGGCGAGAGCGCCGCGTGCGCACCAGGCGCCATAGGAGTGGCGCATCCAGTCTTGGATGAACACCCCGGCATCAGTCTTGCGGTAGTCGGCTGCGGCGAAGTGGCGATCCGCCCATTCGCGGAACTCACCTTCCTCGCATTAATTCGTCCTGTGTACGCAGCAGTGCCTGAGCCTCGGCCAGCTGGGCGCGCTGATTTGAAATGCGCATGCTCTGCCGCATGATCTGCGCGTCAGAGTGCTTGATGACCTCACGCAGCTGCTCTGCCTCGACGCCACCGCTCAGCGGCCCGACCGGAACAATCGGCAACCTAGTCGCCGCCGCATCCTTCTCTGCCTCTTCTTTAGTCCACCAGAAGGCAGTACCAACCATCCAGGCTATAGGGTCGGGATGGGGCTGTGGGGCTGGCTGATCAAGCCAGTTCTGTAGAGCAGCGACGTTGCCGTTGGCATCGTGATCCCAAGCGAAAGTTATGGCATCGAGGAAGTACGTGCGGTCCCGGATGTGCGGAGCACCGATGCCCGCAGACGGGAACGCAACAGCCCCGAAGGCATAATCCATGGCTTCCACGTCAGCTTGTACAAGGTCGAGCCAAGGGTCTGCGTCCTTGCTTGCAACTTGCTCTCCAAAGACGACTGAAGGCTGGCGCTCGCTGATGAGCCAGTGGAAGTGCGGCCAGAGGTGCCGCTTGTCATCAAAACCAGCTCCCGCGCCTGCCGCGCTGAAAGGTTGGCACGGACAGGAACCGGTCCAAACAGGTTCATCATCTGGCCAGCCGGCGCGGCGAAGGGCGTAGGACCAAACGTCGACGCCGGCGAAAAAGTGGCATTGGGTGTAAGGCTTGAGGTCATCGGGGTACACATCCTCGATCGAGCGTTCGTCAACGTCGCCAGGCGCGATATGGCCCGCGGCTATGAGGTTGCGGAGCCACTGCGCGGCGTATGGGTCGATTTCGTTGTAGTACGCAGGCATACGGCTCCTCGCCGTGGAGGCGTTATCGTTGAATAGGGGAAGGCGCTGGAGGGCAGCGCCCGTTTTGCGAGAGAAGTGAAGTTTTGCTATAAGGACTGCCCACTTCAATGGAATGAATCATGTCCTTCAAAACACTGTTGTTCGTAGCCGCCGTCACCGGATCCATCTTCGTGATAACCGGCTGCAAAGATAAAAATCTCGACAAGGCTGCCTATGAGCCGTCGGATGAACACTGCAAGCCTGACTATTTGAAGTCCCTGCCTGATAGCGAAGCCCGTGAATCCCTTCTCGAAAATTGCATGACACGCGGGTCTTATTCGACGTCCAAATCTAAGACTTGGTAAGGCTGCAATGCCGCCCCCAGCTAGCTTTTGCATAGGGTGCTGGAGGGCAGCACAGGGTATGCGTTTTTGCTAGGGGACGTGATCTCTGATATAACGCCCGCCATTTCACAGGAAGGAACCTCATGAAACACACCATCACTGGAGCAATTCTTGTCGCAGTAACCTCGCTTTCTCTCAGCGGATGCTTCGAGGCAGAGTCCGACCATAAGCCGAAGGAACAGAAGGAAGTCAGCGACAAGTTCTATGAGATCTCGGAGCCTGATGAAAGTCAGGACAAGGGCTTCAAGCCCTGACGGGGAGTTCTGAAGACGCCTATCTATGGGCAGCGTTTTCGCTCTTTCGCTGTGGCGTATCCCCGGAGAGTCTGGTCTCTACGGACTCGCTTAGGTTCTGTCTGAAAAAAGCCGTCGCATACACCGCAAGACACAAGCCAGCGAGACCATCGCGGCATAACTTTTTGCGAGCTTGTCAAAGCGCGTGACGATTCGGCGGTTCTCTTTCAGCCAGCCAAACATGCGTTCGATGATGTTGCGCTGTCGGTATTTGGGCCGGTCGAACAGTCTGGGTAAGCCAGGCTTGGGCTTGCGCTTCATCGAGCGCAGTGGGATGACGGGTTGCATTCGATATTGGTCGCAGTAGCGGCGTAGCGCTTCGGCGTCGTAGCCCTTGTCGGCGAGCAGCCATTTGCAGCGCTTGCGCGGGCGTCCACGCTGGCTCGATGGAATGCTGACCTCGTTCAACAGTGGTTGTGCGGAGCTGATATCACTGGCTTGACCGCCAGAGAGAAGGAAGCGCAACGGTATCCCGTTGGCGTCGCAGAGCATGTGGATTTTGGTTGTCAGGCCGCCACGACTGCGGCCTAGAGCGTGATCGGCAGGCTCGTCAGGCCCCCTTTTTTCCGCGCCCCAGATGAAGCACGGGTTGCTCTAACAGCGGTCGAATCGATCATCCAGGTGTGGGGATCGATCAAGCCTTTGTCATTGAGTCTGAGGTGCAATCGTCTGAGCATCTGATCGAACGTTCCGCGGTTTCGCCAGACTCGGAAGCGGTGATAGACAGTCGCCCAAGACCCGAAGCGCTCAGGCATATCTCGCCAGGCTGCTCCTGAGCAGAGCACCCAGAGTACACCATCGAGCATCAAGCGATCACTGCTACGCGGCCGGCCCCTGACGTGGACTGCCGTAAAGAGATCGGCGACCACTGCCCACGCTTCATCCGAGAGTTCGTACCGCTTTGCCATCACAGAATTCCTTTCCGTAGATGGTCGGCGACTGTACAGAAACCAGGCTGTTCCAGGCTCACATTTCAGTTTCTTGGGATTTCAGACAGAGCCTAACAAGCAATTATAGCGCTGATATTTTACTGAGGTTCACTTAGTCAGGCCCAGCCGCACGAGACTGCCCTTGCTTGCTGTGAAGCTCTTCCCTTTTGGGCGCATCCGAAATTATCTTGGACTGTTCAAAGTACTTCTCAATTTGCTCAAAACATCCCTGTATGGCCTCGACCAGATTGGGATCGAAATGCCGACCAGATTGCTCCCTGATGAATGCCTGTGCTCGCATTACGCTCCAAGCTGCTTTGTACGGGCGGGATATGCGCAACGCGTCGTAAACATCACACAGGGCAACAATCCTGGCAGCAAGGGGGATAGCCTCGCCGCTCAGGCCACGCGGGTAGCCTGAACCATCCCATTTTTCGTGATGACAGTAAGCGATTTCCGCGGCCATTTCGGTCAACTCATCCATGTTTTCGGTGTGCAATATGCTATAACCGATGCCTGGATGCTCCATGATTACTTGCCGTTCTTCTGCCGTAAGGGGACCTTCCTTGAGGAGAATGTGGTCGGCAATGCCGATTTTACCCAGGTCATGCATTGGCGCCGCCATTCTTAGGCGCTCACACCAGCTGGCAGGCTGCCCAATCGCGTGTGCGATCAACGCGGCTGAATTACCTATACGCTGAATATGATCGCCGGTTTCGTTATCCCGATAGGTCGCCGCTCTGCCCAACGCACGAATGGCAGCGCAGTAGCTGTCCTGCAACTGCGCAGTGCGCTGCAATACTTGCAACTCCAGATTCAGATTGGCTTCCTGCAAGTTGCGCGTTGCCTGAGCCAACCGCAAGCAATTGCGAACCCTCAATACCAGCTCAGGCAGGTCCAAAGGCTTAGGCAGATAGTCATTGGCGCCTGATTCCAGCCCTTTGCGTCTACTAAGTGCGTCGGTCAACGCGGTGAGGATGATGACCGGCTGGCGGGAGCGGTCCCTCCCCTTCAACCGCTCGAGAATTTGAAAACCATCCGGCTCCGGCATATCCAGATCGAGCAGCAATAGATCCCATGGATTATTGATCAACCATTGTAGCCCAGCTGCGGAGTCCGAGAATGACGCCACATTGGTCAAACCAAAAGCTTTCAGGCTCGAGGCCAGTAAACGCAAGTTGGCGCTAACGTCGTCTATCACGACAATTCGCACATCGTCAGGAATATCAGTGAACATCGGTGGACTCCTTTTCCAATAATGCCCCAAGCAATCCGGCTAGTTCTTCCCGGGCCACAGGTTTGGCGAGAACCCCCTGAAACTCAACGCCCAGTAACGCCAGCTTGCGCGGCTGGCTGCCGACCAGCACCAGCGACATGAATTGCGCACCAGCAGTGCGACGGATTCGTCCCAATGCCCCAAGTGCGGGTGCCTCGTACCCATCACAGTCGAGCAGCAGTACATTGGGGGCACCCTGTTCGCGAGCCTGAATCAGGCACTCATCTAGCGTGCCATACTCGAAGCGGGTCGCAACGCTCAGCAAATCTGGCAGTTGCGTGATGATTTCGACGTCACTACCAGCATAAAACAGGAGCGGATCGCTCACTTCCTCGGGGCACTCTAGCTGCGTGGCGTCGAGCAATTCGATCCAGAAGCGGCTGCCCTCACCCGGTGTACTGCGCAGCCCCATTGAGCCACCCATGAGGCCTGCCAGCTCACGGCACAGCGCCAGCCCGATACCGGTGCCCTGAATCGAAGTGTTTTCCTTGCCCAAACGTTGAAACGGCTCGAACAGTTCCGCCTGCAGTTCAGGCTCGATACCCATACCACCGTCCTCGACATATAGGCGCACAACACCAGAGAGCAACCCGGCGCCGACCAGCAACTTGCCTCCAGGTCGGTTGTACTTGATGGCGTTGGAAAGCAAGTTCAACATTACTTGGCGCAGACGCCTGGGCTCCGACTGCACGCAACAGTCCCAGGGCACTGGACAAAGCCGCAGCTCCAGTCCTGCTGCCATAGCCTGGGGAGCCATCATCTCAGAACAGTGCTCCAGCAAACTGGCGACCGGAACCGATACTAGGCTGAGGTGCTGCGGTTCTGCCTGCAGACTCGACCAGTCCAGCAAGTCGTCGACCAATGTAGTCAGGTGGCTGCTCGCAGCCAGAATTTCCTGGGCCTGATCTTTGGCAACGGCATCCTGCACTTGCAGTTGCAACAGCTGGCCGAAGCCATGAATGGCGTTGAGAGGCGTGCGTAGTTCGTGGCTGATACTGGAGATAAACCGGGACTTCGCCTGGTTCGCCGCTTGCGCTTGATGTGTTCGCTCCTTGAGATCCGCCTCGGCCAGTTTGAGCATATCGATATCGACCAAGGTGCCGAGCGCTGTTCGGCCGGCGTCGAACGAGACGTCCAGCATTTGACCTTGGCACAGCAGCCATAATGCGCTGCCATCGCCCTTGCATACTCTCAACTCCACTTCGATACGCTGCTGCATCCCTGAGCGTAGGCGATCGAGCACCCCTTGGAATTGCCCGGCACTTTGCGCGTCAAGTTTCTCCAGAAACGCTTCTCGGGAAATATGGTTGCTTGTCCAGCCCAGACGCTTGCACAACCCGCCATGCAGGCTCAGACAGTCATCGTCCAGATGGAACTCCCACATTCCCGAGGTGGGGTAGTCCATGATCAGCATCAGCCGCTGCTGGGCCATTCGTCGATGCAAATCGCTGGTCGCTAATTGCCCTCCCATGGTCAGTACATCGCCGGCCATTTGATCCAGCTCGTGGATTTGCGATCGGGCCCGCTCGGGCTGCCAATGCCCTCGCCCGATCTCTCTGAGCATTGAGCTGATATCAGCAATGGTTTCGCGCAAGCGCTCACTCAGCCTTCGCGAACGCACCCACAACACACTGAAGTAGGCCAAATAAAACACGACCAGGCCGCCAATCATGAGATAGCCAATCGTACGGTAATGGGCAGCCAGCTCATTGGTAACGCTCATGACACTTTCTTTATCGACCACAGCCAACAAGTGCCATCCGGTACTGCTGATCGCGCTCCAGGCGACAAGATGCTCACGCCCTTTCAGGGGCAATTGCATATTGCCGGAGCCGCCTTCGCTCAACCGGGCCGCCAATTGCCGGGTATCGTCCCGCGACATCAAGTTAAAGTTCTGCGGTTTGAAATGCTCGCTACTGAGCTTGCTCTGGGTCGGTACATCGATCAGTTCCTGAAGATCGAAATCGTGCTCGGACTTCTTGGGCATGGCCATGATCGTCCCATCACGCCCCACGAGCAGTAGATAGCCGTCCCAAGGCACTTTTAACTCTTCAAGCTGCGGCAAAATTCCGCCAATGGTCACATCGATACCCACTACACCTTCCAGAAAATCCCCGGAGTAAACAGGTGCCACTGCCGACATCATCCAGCCGTGGCCTGCCGGGTCTAGGTAAACCTCGGTCCAGCGGGTGCTGCGCTCCGGGTTGTGCGCCAGATCAGCCAGGTAGTAGAAGTTGAAGTCCGGGATACGCATGTCATGCGGGTACTGCTCCTCAGTGCGGAACCACGGATAAATGCGGTTATAGCTGTCCCAGCTGTTGAAATACAGGCTGGCGATGGTTGAATCGTGAGTCTTGATTTCCTTGAGCATGGGATCGAGGGATGCTAGACGGCGGACCTTATCGAGGTCCTGCTGATCCAGAGGCGTTGCCGAGGAATAGAAAGACGCTGAACCCCCCCGGTCGGCAGGGCTGAACCGAGCGCCTTGCGGGGATACTGCCAGGGTTTCCGTGGAAACTGCTGGCGGTTGCTCCAAGACAAGTACGGTGAGCCGGGCGAGCAAGCTTGCCGTATCACCGATATGTTTCAACTGGTTCTCGATTATGCGCGCATTCTGCTCTGCACTCGCAGACAGGCTCTGGCTGGCACTGCGGTCAAGATAGCCCAACTGGGCATCCCGGATAGCCTGGTTGGTGAACAGATAGCAACCTATCAGTACTGTCTCAACGAGAATCAAGGGAATAAGCGCGCTGCGCAAGAACGCTCGCCACATCCACTGGCGCAACAGGATCCGACCAGGGCCCTTGCTCATTTCGCCTCCTGCATGCCAATTGACATGAACGATAATGGCCATTCGACACTATTTTTATCGCCAATGGGCCGGAAATACAAAGTCCCTTCGTCGGTTCATTTTAGAAAGCTTTTTTACATTGCCAACCGTCAATTGGCTGTATTAGAGCCATGGCAAATAACATCCATTTGCAAATCACACCGGCTACCAGCTGCTTTCAACTCTCGGATGAAGATGGGTCGTCCTTACCAATGATTAGCTCGCTAAATACTGATTCAGCTCAACGAAAGGTAAGGATTCGAGCATGTGTAACAAGATTTTTCTCTCGCCTTGTTTGACATCATAAGGCCATCAATTAACCTCCAATTCATCAACCCAGCCATGCAGGTGCCACCACTTAGACCCTCACCGACCCGCTCGCGAAGACTGCAGGACGCGCAATTGAGCTAATGGATAAGCATTACAAAAAATTGCCCAGTGCGTTCACAGAGGTTTGCATCATGCGAACTAACCTTCCGGTCACCCAGAAAGAACTCGAATTCTCAGCAGGCCAGCGCCTGATCTCCGCTACCGATTTGCACGGCAAACTGACGTACTGCAATGACGAATTCGTTGCGGTAAGCGGTTACACACGCGAGCAACTGCTCGGTAGCCCCCACAACATCGTCCGCCACCCTGATATGCCCAGTGCAGTTTTTGCCCACATGTGGTCCTATCTCAAGGACGGCAAAAGCTGGATGGGGGTGGTGAAAAACCGTTGTAGCAACGGCGATCATTACTGGGTCAACGCCTACGTCACGCCGATATTCGCTAAGGGTGTACTCACCGGCTATGAGTCGGTTCGGGTAAAGCCTGAACGAGAGCAGGTGCAACGGGCGATCAATTTATACGCCAGGCTCAGAGACAACAAGCAAAGCCGACCTGTACGCGAGCGTGTCGGTTTCTGGGTTCGAATGGTGTTGCCGCCGGCACTGGTTGCTGCAGCCAGTGCAGGGGTTTTCGAACTGGCAGGCACAATACCTGGCGCGCTCACTGCTGCAGTCGGGATGTTTGCCTTGCAAGGACTTGCCGAATTGTTGACCCGCAGGACCCTCAACAGTATCCGCAGTGTCTCTGCAGGCAGCTTCGACAGTGAGCTAATCGCCCGGACCTACACCGACGAGCGCGGCATGGCTGGACAACTGCAGATGATCCTGATCAGCGAGCAGGCCAAGATCCGCACCGCATTGAGCCGCTTAGGCGACTTTGCGAACCAGACCGCTGCCCTTGCCACACAGAGCCAGTCGCTGTCGCGTAAGTCAGAGCAAGCATTGACCAAACAACGTGATGAAGCCGACATGGCTGCCACCGCAATGAACCAGATGGCGATGTCTATTGCCGAAGTTGCAGTGCATATCAATCACACTGCCAAAGCAGCCGATGAAGTCAATCTGCTCACCCAAACCGGTTCGCAGGAAGCCCAAAAAACCCGCAATGTGATCGAGAAGCTGGCTGATACGGTGGAAGCTGTAAGCCACTCGGTGGAAGGCTTGGCCAATGAAACCCAGACCATCCAGCAAGCGGCAAACATGATTCGATCGATCGCCGAACAGACCAACTTGCTCGCACTCAACGCTGCAATCGAAGCCGCTCGGGCAGGCGAACAAGGACGGGGGTTTGCCGTGGTTGCCGATGAGGTACGGGCACTTGCGTCCAAAACCCAAGAGTCCACGCAAACCATCCAGCGCATTATCCAGACCCTTCAAGATGTGGCCAACCAGGCGGTCACAGTCGCACGTCAGGGTAGCGGTGAGGCCGTCAATGGGGTTGCACAGGTGATCAGCACCCAGCAGGCGTTAGACGGTATCAACACTGCAGTCGGTCGTATTCACGAGATGAGCCAGCAAATGGCCACTGCCTCCGAAGAGCAAGCCCACGTCGCGGAAGAAATCTCCCGACAGATCACCAGCATTGCACAGGTTTCGGACCAGAACGCCGATATCGCTGAGAACTCCTGCGCGTTGGGCGGTGACCTGGAGAACACGGCGCACGCACTCAACGCATTGGTCACCCGCTTCAACGGCTGACCCACACCCAGCTGCATCCACGAGGTGAAAAATGGCTGGTCTATTGGAAACCGTCGACAGCCGGACGCAACTGGCTGGTAAAAACCGCCTGGAGCTGTTGCTGTTTCGTTTTGACGACAAGCAGCTCTACGGTATCAATGTGTTCAAAGTGCGAGAAATTCTTAAATGCCCGCCAATGTCTCACCTGCCTGGCTCCCACCACGTGGTATGCGGCGTAGCGAATGTCCGCGGCAAGTCAATATCGATCCTTGACCTTGCGCAGGCCACTGGACTGCTAGCGCTGCGTGACCGCGAGAATGCCTATGTGATCATCACCGAGTACAACGGCCGCACGCAGGGCTTTCTGGTCAGCTCCGTCGAACACATCGTCAATCTGAACTGGGAAGGCATTCATCCTCCCCCCCGTGGTAGTGGCCAGCATAATTACCTGACTGCCGTAACAAATATGGATGGTGAGCTAGTCGAGATCATCGATGTGGAGAAAGTGCTCAACGAGGTTTCACCTGTACCGGAGTACCTTAGCGATGGCAGCATTGATGAAGACATTCGGCAGCAGGCGAGCCGGTTTCGGGTCCTGATCGTCGATGATTCTTCGGTGGCTCGACGGCAGGTCAGCCGCTGCCTGCAGGCAGTGGGGGTACAGGTATTGACCTGCAATGACGGCCGCCAAGCCCTTTCACTGCTAAAAGAGATGCTCAAGGACGGCAACCAACAGCCCGAGGACCTGTTGATGATGATCTCTGACATCGAAATGCCGGAGATGGATGGTTACACACTTACCGCCGAGGTTCGCTCCGACCCGTATTTATCGAGCTTGCACATCGTGCTGCACACCTCCCTATCCGGCGCGTTCAATGAGAGCATGGTGAAAAAAGTCGGCGCGGACCAGTTTCTCGCCAAGTTTCGTCCTGACGAGCTGGCAGGTTTTGTAATGGACCGCATACGGAAATCCGCTTCACAGCATTCGTTCAAAGAGGCACGTCAGCCATGTTCGAGTTTCTGAAAGACGTCCGTGCTCCAAACTGTCCAGATGTCGCGTGCCACTTGGCCGCCATGGTTGCGCACAACCATGGGCTGAACAAGCTTGAGCGCCTTATGGACGACGTCCTCACCCCTTCAGCTCACCGGGATGAACGCATGAGTCAGGTAGCGCGCCAATTGCATATTGCTCAGTGGGAGCTGGAGGTCATTTGCGCCTCTCGAAGCGTCGAACAGTTCAGCAGTGCGCTGCTGGCTGCCCATGGCCAGCTTGCAAACATGCTCGAGATGGAGTGGGCTGATTATTGTTCATTGGTAACTGCACCAAGACCAATCAAATTGTAGTTCGGGCGACCATGTAAGGGGAGGCTAAAGCGTTCGCAGTAATCCAATCTCCACTCCTGCAAGTCTCAGACTAAGTATTGAGAGTGCAGCGACGGTCTGATCTCGACCGTCGCTTTGGATGGTCAGGCCTCAGTCTGTTCTGCCATCTCCAAGGCATCGTCGACCTCAATGCCTAGATATCTGACGGTGCTTTCAAGCTTCGTGTGGCCAAGCAGGAATTGGACTGCCCTTAGATTCTTTGTTCTACGATAAATCAAGGAGGCCTTCGTCCGCCGCAGCGTGTGAGTGCCGTACATGACTGGGTCAAGGCCAATGGCTGTCACCCAGGCTTTCACTATTCGAGCGTATTGTCTGGTGGAGAGATGATCTGAACCGTGTAGCCGACTCGGAAACAGACAGTCCTCGCTACGGAGGTGAGCCTGATGCATCCAGGTTTCCAAAGCCATACGGGTTTGCTCAGTGATCTCAAATTGCACCGGATGTTGAGTTTTCTGCTGCATCATGATCGCTCGTGACGACACATGCTCTCCATGGGCTACGTCCCGTACACGAAGCTTAGTTAAGTCGCAGGCTCGCAGCTTGCTGTCGATGGCCAAGTTGAACAACGCCAGATCCCTAGATTTCTCCGCGATCTGGAGCCTTACCCGGATGGCCCAGATATCTATGAGTCGGAGCGGGGCTTTCTGCCCGACTAGCTTTCCCTTGTTCCATGGGCGATGAGTGTAGGTAGCAGCGGTTTTCATGGGTTGTCCTCCGCGTTAAGGGAGAACAGGATGAACTCGATACGATGGACGGTCGCTAACCGGCGTTTGTTCCCTGTCACAAACGACCGCAATGGGGCGATTGCAGGCGTTGGACCAGCGGAGCATCCGCCGGGAACGACCTACCTCATACCGGATCGGCATCATGGTCGGATGAAAGCCATCGAACCAATTCGCGAACCAACTCATGCGTTTCGGTGGGGGAGTGAGGGGAGTTTGGCCCAGCAAAATCTACACATCCCCACCCGCTAAACCTCATGGGATAGCGCATGGTGATGTATGCTGTGGAGATCAAGTGCTTGTCCTGCGGGGGTTCCAGAGGTGTATTTAGGCCCTCTCGTCAGTTCTGGGCCAATTTTGGGCCATTTCGACTCGGGGCGGCAGCTTCTCCAGCTCCCTCCAGTCCAAGGAGGAGCTGATCCATTTCGCGTAGGTAGAGGGCTACATCTCGACGCTGTAGCCGAGCTGGCTCGCGATGAACGCGGGGTTCATCCCAGACATCAGGCACATGGTTGCGTAGGTGTGGCGGGTGTCGTACTGACGGCGTTCACGGATGTTCAGCGCCTTCAGCGCCGATTTGAAGTGGCGGATTGTAACACTTGGCTCGTTGATCCACAGCCCACCTTTGCTAGGTTGGAACACGAAGGGACTGGTTGGTGCTGACCAGCACTTGGGCTTCGTTTCACTTGAAGATCAGGATTCCCTCAGGTTCCAGTACACGGAAACGCTCGGCAAAGCCTTGGGGGATATCCTCCCGCCATTCACTGGTGAGCACTCTGTACATTGCCCGCATCCAGCGAGCCACGTCGGCCCGGGTCAGATGCGGCGGATCGAACACGACCAAGCGCAAAGCGGCGTCCCCAAGGGCAGACTCCGAAAGTCCATCAGCACATCTGGCTCAACCTTCAGTATCCGGCTGTCGCATCGCTGGTGTTCGTCGTCGCGGATGTCGCCGAACAGGGCGCGCTGGTCTTCCTTGTCGAACCACATCATGCGGCGGGCACTGCATGTGTCGAGCACTTCAACCGCTGCGCTCATCGCGGCCCCCTGCAAATCAGGTAGGCCATGTACATCAGGGCTAGGGTCATAGAAGGTGTCCTCCGGCATACCGCAGGGCGTCACGATCTTGTCGAAGCTAATCGCGCGCTTTGATCAGGCCTTGATTGCGGTTGAAAAGTTGCGGTGCTCCAACTCGAGGGTAATGGCAACGCATATAATGCGTCAGGATCACCTCGCCCGGCTTCTGGCCGAGCCAAACCCGCCTGGAACGGCATCACGCCGGCCGGGCTATGACTCAGGGAAAAGAGACCAATGAAGACCGTTACCAAGGCCAGTATCGCTGGCGCGGTGCTGGTAGTAGTGGGCGCAGCCCACGCCGAGCTGCACGGGGAAGAAGCAGAGATTGCAGCACGGGATGCAGCGGTGCGTCAGTACGCGGAGAAGCTTGAGGCCGATTGGCAGCAGTGCTTGAGAAAGCCGGAGACCAAAACCACCCAGGATTCAGCTCATTGCGCATATGAAATGCGGGAGGCGGCCAAGGATGCGGTGAAAGAGAAGTACCAGAAAGCCCTGGCCACCGCAAAGGGGTATGTCGATGAAGGCTCGCTCCCGAAAAATGTACCGGCCATGATGCCCCAGGCGCAGGCAGCGTGGGAGAAGTTCGTAGAGGCAGATTGCGACGTGGTAGGTGCTCTCGTCACTGGGACCGCGAGTTCTACCTATCAGATAGTGTGCGAGTACAAGCACCAGATACAACGTCTCCACGACTTGGACGAATGGTGATTTTGATGGTGTTTGATAGGCGCAGGTCGTCGTAGTCGGGGCAGTCGCTCGATTTCGAAGCTTCGATGATTTCTCCCAAAGATCTCATGGCTTGACTCCAGCGGCCAGGGCCTCAGCCTCCAGTGAGGCGTACGCCACGCCATCCAACGCGCTGCCTGGTGGTATTTGGCGGGGTTCTGCCACTGGCCCAAGTCCTTGACGATCTGCCTCAGCAGCCAGCCTTCTGCTTCGATCCGGTCGGTCATGTCTAGCCCCAGTAGCCAAGGTCTTCGTCAATAGCATCATGCGGATGCCAGGCGCCGAACGTCTTATGCAGAGAGTCGGCCATCTTCCAACTAGCACACCCTAGGCGGCTACGCATGTATGTGTAGGCTTTGACGTTCCCTATGAAAGCCTTCAAGAAATCTCGAATTTTCCTCACAACTCATACCTCTCATCAATCCAGCGCCCAGGCGCCAGAGCAGGTGGAGGTTCGGGTTGGGTTTCGTGCTGGGAGAGCTGGCGCTGATTGCTGGCCTGCGGCTGGCTGTCGGAAATGCAGCTGATGCCGCCGAAGTGTCCGCCGTAGAATACGTAGCAGGTAATGCCGCGCTCCTCGTCGTGCACACAATTGCCGCCCCTGTCGATGTTCCCGAATGCCTCGACATGAAAGGTTTGCCCGGCGCTTGCGCCTGTGGCCAACAGCAGGAGGCAGAAGGCGAGGCGGGTCATTCGCTCACCTCATCAACGGGCACCACCGTGCCGCCGTTTGTGCGCTGGGCCTACGGATTTCTTGGCCGCCATATCTCGGCACTGATGCGTAAATACACCATTAAAAATGCGTCAGGCATATATACTAGCCGGACAAGTAATTAAGATAATTCAAATTTCAAGAGAGATAGCCACGTGCGCAAAACACACCTAAGCCTGATCGTAGGCGTTGCTGCCACACTTCTGATTCACGGCGCCCTAAAGAGAAAAGAGGAAAATTACGGGGGATCTTGCGATTCAATTGATGATGGAAGGTACGTGCCTGAGGTAACTGGCAAGGCAGCGGCATCATTGTTTGAGGTTAGGCGACGCCTATACGCAGCTGCAGTCGCGGTGTTTATTTCGTTCGCTTGGAGTATCACGTGGTGGTTTGAGGGAGACGCTGCGCAATTTTCACGGTCGGGATCTGTTGTAACTGTATTTGCCCTTCTTGGCGAATCGCTTTTGGGCGAGGGTGTGAGCAGACTCAACAGGCAGATGCGAAGATCGCATGGCAGTTACTACACATTGTGGCGCGCTGTTTGCGCCATCGCGGCAGTCTTGGGAACGCTGGTCTGGGGTTACGGTGATCTGTTACATGCCAACCTGATGCCGGAGCCTGTGCCTCAGCCTCAAATTTGCATGCAAACCAATTGAAGCAGAGGCTTCTCTAAGCTGGCTGTTCGCTGGGCACGAGGGGGAACCGAGCCGCTAGTATGGTTTCATGTGGGGCGGGTCAGGCTTTATCGACATAGCGCAGCAGTGAATAGGGAGAAAGGGGTTATAGCGGAGCGTAGTACATTTGTACTCCTATTAGACTTTCAGCGTATTACCTGCCTTCGCCAGCTCGGCTGTTACACGCTGACGCCAATCCGCGCCGTGCCTAAAGGAGTGCCCGAGAGGCCAGTGAATCACGACGGCCCGCTTGACTTCGGCATTGGGTGCGATCGTGAGCCCCATGATACGTTGAGCCTTGGCGATGTGGTGGCAAGTAAGGTTCGGGCGTCCGAGGATTTCGCGAAGGTCGCTGCTGAGCGCTGGAATGATTGTGGTGTTCCAGTCAGCTAGCTTGGTGTGCAGTTCCAAATTCTCGGCCCGAATACACCTATCCTGGATGTCAGCGTCATCGTGGATCGTCAATGCCAGCTGCAGCTCTGCGATTTCCAGCAGCTGATTGATGTCGGCGCTATCGACATAGGTCCAGCCCAACAATCGGCAGCCCAGCCTGCTCAAGGTTACCTATACCTAAAGGTGAGGTGTTTCCTAGCATGACTAGATCACAAAGTGTTGCGTACTTGGCTGAGCTGAAAAGACCACCGTTGCAGTCGATGATCTTTAGTGATGGTGAGGTCTATCGGTGATCTGCCTGGAAAAATGATACTGATAGTTTCCCCAGTTGCGTTTATATTTACGGTGTTACAATTAGGTCAGATATCTTGGGTCGAATTTGGTCGAAGACTTCGATCGGTGAAGCACTTTTGAGTACGCAGAAGCTTACGTAAAAGGAATGTGCCTGCAGCGAAGTAAAGAGGATATGGAGGCTAGTTATAATTAAACCCACATGGAGGCGTTTTCACCTCCTTCAAAGAATTCGGTTCGCCATGGAAGCGTTCATGTTTTGAGTACGGCAGGTGGTGGCTACTGGCTCAGCGCCATGCTTTGCGGCGATTGGCGATTTTTGATGTAATGCCCGACCATTTCACAGGAAGGAACCTTATGAAGCACACCATGATTGGCGCAATTCTCGTCGCCGTTACTGCGCTGTTGCTGAGCGGCTGCTTTGGCTCAACAGAAGAGCAAAAAGCAAAGGCGCAGCAGGAATCCAGCGACAGGCTATGGGACATCCCACCTCCGAAGACACCAGATAAGGGTTTCAAGCCCTGATGGGGAATTTCTAACGCCGCCTATCTCTAGGCGGCGTTTTTCGTTTGGGTGCTGGCGGGCAGCGCCGCAGGGTTAGGCGGCAGCGCGAACTACGAAGCTCAGGATGGCAGTGACGTCGTCGTTGAAACACTCGGCCAGGTTTTGACACGTCCGATACTTCGAGTTTTTCCAGCTTGCTCCAGTCGGAGCTTGGGTTGAGCCAACGGCATAGGTCGATATCAGCATGTAAACGCTGTGACCCAGCTGTTGGGCTATGAATGCGGGACTTAGAACAGAGGCAGTCGGCGTATGGCCTGGCGAACTGGATAGCACGCAAAGCCTGGTCGTTCAGCAGCACACAAGTCCCTTTCTGTCTTCGTTCCTTCCTCTATCTTGCTTAGGGCGACTCTCCTTATGACTTGCTGCATCCTCTTCTGCAGATTGATCACATCCCATCGGCTGGCATGACGTCTATCGGTACATTAGCTACGTCTTTAATCTTACTGCGCTGCGAGAGGGCGAGAGTCGCAAAGAATGCGCCATCTGACTGAAGTGCAGCGCACACGCCGACCTCGTGGGAAGTCATTGCGCGTTGCTCGCTCAAGTTGATCCTCCTTGAGCATCCAAGCCCAAGTCCATGGGCTTTCCAGCAACGGACCGGGCCAGGTCGTTGGGAGACAACGCTACGACGGCATGAGGCCGTACGGTTACGGGTGATGCGTCCAGGGGGATAGGTGGTCATCCTTGGAAGTCTGTGCAGGATTGCCTTAGAGTTTGCGCTTTACTCAAGCCTGCAAAGGAATGACTCCATGGTCACCTGCCATGTTCGTTATGTGATTGATCCCTACCAGCTTCCCGCTTTTGAGGCGTATTCCCGTCACTGGATCGCTCTGGTCGAGCGCATGGGAGGCCAGCACCATGGCTATTTCCTGCCTTCTGAGGGGGCGAGCAATGTCGCCTATTGCCTGTTCAGCTTCGAGAGCCTTGCTGCCTATGAGCAGTATCGACAGCAGGCGGCAGGCGATTCGGCATGTATGGAATTGGTCAAGGAGGCCAGCGACAGGAAATTCATTCTGAGTTACGAGCGAAGCTTCTTGCGCCCAGTGTTCGAGTAGTAAGCAGATTTCCTTGTATCAGCCCAGCTCTGTTCTGGGCTTTTCGCATCTGGGCTGGGCCACGCCGCCTTGTGGTAGATTCCCGGCATCATCAAGGAGGGATCAAATTCGAATCTTGATCGGGGCAATGGGTTTGGCTTTGCTAGCGGGATGCATGGCTCCAACCATGAATGAAGCTCGTCAGGCTGGTCCCTATAAAGTTCTGAGATCGACCAAAACTGACGCCGCGCTGGCGAAGTGTGTCCAATACGAATGGCAAAATCAGCCGATTTTTGGTGGAACACCTGGCGCCACTCTTCAAGCAGGCCGCGATGTCGGCTATACCGTCTTCACGCAAGTATCAGAGTATTTCGTAGACATCCAGCCAGCACCGAGTGGGTCTGAAGCAAAGTACTACGTGGTGCTGGGGAACTGGATCGCAAAAAAGCGCCTGTCAGCATTGCAATGCTGTCTGTAGCGGTTCCGTCGAGCGCGCAGATGCCGGGCTGATACGGTCTCGACTTTCAGGAGATAGAAAATATGCGAAACATCATAATCGGGTCGGGCTTGGCATTGCTGGCGGGGTGTGCGAGCGTTGGCGACACCCGAAGCAATCCGCCACTGCTGGACTTGAAGTCGTCAAGGCCACCCCAGCAGGTTGCCGAGTGCATCCGAGATGCCTGGCAGAACACCACGGTGCTGGGGGTAAGTGTCGGCGGTATCTTGCAGACATCTGGCGACCGCTACGCTGTCTTGGCGCCTGACGCGCAGACGCCTATCCATTTGGTCGATCTGGCATCAGCACCAAGTGGTTCGACTGTCCGTTATCACTTCTATCGCACCTGGCAGTCACCGCTGGAGCGCGTGACAGATGCGGTCAGGTCATGCGCCGGTTGACCTATCCGGGGTGGATAGCTTTTCAATGGTCGCTGACTGCTACCGAGCGCGTGGTGGCCACGCTCAAGGCCACGGTGCCCGCCACTGAGGAGTACAGCATCAATGAATGCTGTGGCGTGCTGCATTCCCTAACCTAAGAACACATAATGCAGCACAGAGGACGCACGACAGGGTGCGGCTCAAGGCACGAAAGGACGGCCAATGACCGAGAAGGAGGAGCTGGAGCTTGAGAAGCTCCAAGCTGAAATTCACAAGCTCACCGCCGAGGCGCGAAAATTGATCGCCGAGGCCAACAAAATGAAGCGCGAGACGCTGTTTTACCCCTTTGTCGCGGTGGGAGGGCTAGTCACCGTCATCGTTACCGCTGCGGCCTTCATTCAAAAGCTCTAGCCTGCCGTCCTGAGAAACAGGCTTGCGCCGAGTGGTCTTGAGCTTTACGCCAATTCGGCCGACACTATCGCCATAGGGTCTAGCAACAGGCGTGACCTGGCATTACAAGCGAGGACGACCATGAGCCATGATCAAGTTATCAAGCAGATGAAAGAGAACCTGGCACAGCTGGGCAGTGAGGTCCGCGAGGGCACGCAGCACCAAGCGCGCAGCATCTTTCTGTCGGCTGCTGCGGGCGCAGTCTTCGCTTTGGCGACGAGCTGGGTAGCGTTCAAGCTCTTCTCCTGATCGCTCGAGGCCGTCACCGGCAAGCCCCACCCGATAGCCTGCTTGGTTTTCTCGAGAGCACCCAGGCCTGTCTGGATCGCGCTTCATTCTGCTCCTGTAAACCCTGCTAGAGTCGCTCCGATATCTCTATCAAGTTGAGATCCGGGTCGCGCACATAAACGGATCGGATAGGTCCCGTGGCGCCGGTGCGTTGAACGGGGCCCTCGATAATTGGCCACTGCTGTGCTTCTAGATGGGCCACGACTTTCTCAAGGCTGATCGAGGCGATGAAGCAGAGGTCCAACGCGCCTGAGACTGGTAAGTGAGCCTTGGGTTCGAATTCGTGGCCACGCACGTGTACGTTGATCTTTTGCTCACCGAAGCGCAAAGCCAAGCGCCCGGCACCGAAAATTTCCAGGTTCATGCCCATGACGCGGGTATAGAAATCCTTGCATGCCTCGACATCGATGGTTGTCAAAACGAGGTGATCCAGATGGTTGATCATTTCACTGCCTCCCTGGGTGAGCAGTTGGTTTTCGATGAAGGCTTCGTAATGGTCAATGAGCGGACCAGCAGCACCCCACGGCTGCAGTGCTAGTCGGGCAAGCTCAGGTGCAGCAAGGGGAACGGGCGGCCCTCACCATCGAGAGGGGAGCGGCCTGTTTGGATAAAACCATAATGCAGGTAGAACCCGACCGCTTTCGGATTCTGCTCATTCACATCAACGCTAATTTGGCCGCGTGAACTCCGGGCGTGATCCAGTAGCGCGCGGCCGATGCCTTCACCTCGCCGATTGGGTTCGATAAACAGCATTTCTACGTGGCTTACGTTAAGCCCGATGAACCCAAGCGGGCCGTTTACGGCATCCTCTGCCATCCATAATTCGACAGCCGGCAGGTAGCTATCGCGCAGTTGAGCAAACAACGCCTCGATATCGGCTTCCTGTAGGAAATGGTGAGTGGCACGAACGGCGCGCAGCCAAAGGTCGAGCAACTGCGGATGGTCGGTATTAGTAGCCTGGCGAATGATCATGGCATCATCCTTAACGGGTGATAGCGGAAAAAGAGGGGTGGCAGGGAAGATAGCGAGTCTAAGCGTGGCACATCGGTAGGGTGGCCGAACGAGCAGCGCCTGGAGCGTGGTTTTGACGAGGCCAATTGTAACGTATGGCTCATCCACTGTATTTGACCTGACGTGACCTGATGAAAAATTATCGATATCTGCTCATGGCCACTGTCGTGCTTTCGAGCTGCACTGCGCAACCTGTACGGCCGGTTATGGGTGAGGCTCAGTACAAGGGTTTTGCGCTGTCATCCATTACAGGTGAGCAGTGCGCGCTCACTGGGATGCTGGATGTCGACCTGGCCGCCGCCAATAGTGTGATGCTCGAGGCGCGAGCTGCGGCGTTCGAGTATGACCCAGCAAGGATGGAAATTGAGCGTCGGCAAGCCGCTATCGAACTGCAGCGTGGGCATGGCGTGACTGAGCCTGTCTGTCATGCGCTTGCTTATGAGGTAATGAGAACGCTGGCGGTGCGCAGGATCGAAGATCAGTCAGCGCTGCAGCACAAGCGCATGACCTTGCAGGCAATGAAGCAGGCGCGCGGTGTTCTTCCCTGACCTACTGATAACCGGGACATAGTAGCTGATGGCCGCAATTTTCCGGCACACGTCAATTAATGCGGATACAAGGCGCGGTGAATCAAAACGACGACAGAGACTGCGATCGTTAGAGTGCAGCACAGGTGGTGATAAACGTGCAGGCCATGCTTAGGCGGTTTCAGAGATGGTTTACACCAGCGCGCAAACGATGGGCGGGGGGGGCATTGATCGTTATCGCGTTGGTGGGTATGGCGATGAATCCCGCGAGCAGGTGGCCTTGGGTGTTGGCGACAGGCGTGATATGGCTGCTCGCGGCCTGGTTACCCAGAAGATGACAGATCGTTAGTCGCAACTGCTGGTGCTCGATCCGCTGTCGCTAGCGTGGCTGTCCCCGATAGGGCGCTATTGCTGACGTGATGGCAGTCGTAGTGTAACCGTCCGGCAACCACATCTTCCCCGCACGACTGCTGAAGGCCATGGAGCCCCCTAAGTTTGAGTGGACACCATTTCTGGTCCATCAAGCGGATTTCCTATGCAGCCTCGTTTTCTGGGCTCGTGCAATCGCTAGTTGGTCTGCGATGACTTTGCAGGTTACAACGCCAGCTTCGTACAGGGCTTGTTCGACATTGGCTGTATGGTCCATGCCCGTCGCAAATTCTTTGACCTGTTCGCTTCGAATGTGCCCATCCATAACAATCAGGGGGGAAATCAGATTCGCCCATGGGCCCTCGGTCGTTCGAACTGGCTCCTTGCCAGGTCGTTACGCAGCGGTAAACGGGCAGCGGCGATCATGAGCCTGATCCAGTCAGCACGGCTGAATGGACATGATCCATACGCCTACCTGAAAGACGTCCCTAGTCGTCTGCCAACCCAAAGGGTAAGCGAGTTTCCTGATCTGCTTGCGCATACGTGGGCGCCTGAAGCGAGATGAGCCGCTTCCAATTGCGGCTACATATCTGTAAATTCGCATATGCGTAGAATTGAATATAAAGGTTGGTCATGCTCATTCAGCCGCCTATTTTCTTTAAATGCCTTGGTGACGAAACCCGCGCCCGGATCATGCTCATGCTCGCAGCTGAGGGTGAGCTGTGCGTCTGTGAACTGATTTGGGCACTCGACGACAGCCAGCCGAAGATCTCACGCCACCTGGCTCAGCTTCGTACCTGCGGGCTGCTGGAGGACCGTCGGCAGGGCCAATGGGTTTACTACCGTCTTCATCCGGAACTGCCCCTATGGGCACTGGATGTACTTCAGGCGACGCTCGAGGCTAACCGCACTTGGCTCGGTGATGACCAAGGTCGCCTTGCTTCCATGGAAGGTCGCCCGGTACGCCAGGTTTCCTGTTGCTAAGTGTTATTGGAGACCCGAGATGTTGCTGGCAGTGTCTATTTTTCTGGTAACGCTGGTACTGGTGATCTGGCAACCCCGAGGGCTTGGCGTGGGTTGGAGTGCGTCTGCCGGAGCGGTGGTCGCGTTGCTAACTGGCGTTGTTGCGCTCAGTGATATCCCGGTGGTCTGGCACATTGTGTGGAACGCAACGGCGACGTTCATTGCGGTGATCATCATCAGCCTCCTGCTGGATGAGGCAGGCTTTTTCGAGTGGGTAGCGCTTCATGTGGCTCGTTGGGGGAGAGGCAGCGGGGCACGCCTGTTTGCACTAATGGTACTCTTGGGTGCAGCTGTCTCGGCCCTGTTTGCTAATGATGGCGCAGCATTGATTCTGACCCCCATTGTCATCGCAATGCTTACGGCGCTGCGCTTTAGCCCGGCAGCAACCTTGGCTTTCGTGATGGCTGCCGGCTTCATTGCCGACACTGCCAGCTTGCCGCTGGTTGTCTCGAACCTTGTGAACATCGTCTCTGCCGATTTTTTCGACATCGGATTTGGTCAGTACGCCTCGATTATGTGGCCGGTGAATCTGGCCAGTGTCGGGGCGACGCTAGGCATGCTTTGGTTGTTTTATCGAAAAGAGGTACCGCTGGCGTACTCACCCGAAGAACTACCGCGACCAGAAGAGGCCATCAAGGATCGCCATACGTTCATTGCTGGCTGGTGGGTGTTGCTGCATCTGCTAGTCGGTTTGTTCGCCCTTGAGCCCCTAGGCATACCGATCAGTGCTGTCGCCGCTGTATGCGCACTGGTGTTGCTGATAATTGCCGCGAAAGGGCATGTGATCTCGACCCGCAAAGTCATGCTCAACGCACCCTGGCAGGTCGTATTGTTTTCACTTGGCATGTATCTGGTGATCTACGGCCTGAAGAATGCAGGGCTGACAGAAGGACTCGGCTCATTGTTCGGCACCTTCGCCGATCATGGTCTGTGGGTTGCGACACTCGGCACCGGTTTCACGGCTGCGCTGCTGTCATCTGTCATGAACAACATGCCCAGCGTGCTGATTGGTGCCTTGTCGATTCAGGACAGTGGCGCGACGGGGCTCGCCCACGAAGCCATGGTGTACGCCAACATCATCGGCTGCGACCTTGGCCCCAAGATAACCCCCATCGGTAGTCTGGCGACGCTGCTGTGGCTGCATGTCCTGGCTCAGAAAAACATCCGCATCACTTGGGGTTACTACTTCAAGGTTGGCTGCGTAATCACTTTCCCCATTCTGCTGCTGACACTGGCAGCGCTTGCCGTGCGCTTGAGCATCAGCACGTAGGAGTAACTTATGAAGATGCTGTTCATGTGTACGGCCAATAGCTGTCGCAGCGTCCTGTCCGAAGGACTGTTCAACCATGTTGCGCCGGACGGCTTCACGGCCATCAGTTCGGGCAGCCTCCCCAGCGGCAAACTCAATCCCCGTGCGGTGAGCACGCTGCAAGGACTGGGTGTCGACACGTCCGCCCTTTATAGCAAGGGATCAGAAGCGTTCGCGGACTCGCCACCCGATATCGTGATCACTGTGTGCGACAAGGCAAGTAGCGAAGCCTGTCCGGTGTATTTTGGCCCGGCCATCAAGAGCCACTGGGGGCTGCCTGACCCATCGGAAGTGGATGGCAGCGACGAGGCTATTCAGGTCGCATTCGACGCAACGGTTGAACACATCAAAAGGCGGTTCGCAGCGTTATTCGCGTTGGATCTGAAGACACTTCAAGGCGACGACCTGAAGCAGGCTTTGGATCGGATTGGAGCATTGTGATGAACGAGTTCGATATCGACTCTGCCGAGGCCTTTCCTGCCCTCGATCTGTTGCTGATGGATCTGCCCACTGCCGATAAGCTTAACCTGGCTGATGCGTCGAACGTCAAACCACGCATCCTTCTGCTCTATGGATCGACCAGAGAGCGTTCGTTCAGTCGTCTCTTGACGCAAGAGGCCGCTAGACTGCTCCAGTACATGGGCGCCGAGACGGTGATTTTCGATCCGTCAGGTTTGCCCTTGCCGGATGACGCGCCAGTCGAACACCCGAAGGTACAAGAGCTGCGTAATCTGGTGCTGTGGTCAGACGGACAGGTATGGTGTTCCCCCGAGCGTCATGGCGCTATGTCCGGGGTATTCAAAGCGCAGATCGATTGGATTCCTTTGACCCTGGGTGCCGTGCGGCCAACCCAAGGCAAAACACTCGCGGTGATGCAGGTGTGCGGCGGGTCTCAGTCATTCAACGCTGTGAACCAGATGCGTGTGTTAGGTCGATGGATGCGCATGCTGACCATCCCGAATCAGTCGTCCGTGCCGAAGGCGTATCTGGAGTTCGACGATGCTGGCCGAATGAAACCTTCGCCGTACTATGACCGCGTGGTCGATGTGATGGAGGAACTGGTGAAGTTCACGCTGCTGGTTCGTGGCCGTGAGGGCTATTTGGTAGATCGATATTCGGAGCGAAAAGAAAGCGCTGAAGCTCTATCGGCCAGGATAAATCAACGCTCCATCTAGGAATCGCTTGGATGGGATGTCAGCCATTACGCAACTTCAATTGCAACGTGTAATGGCTGGTGCGCTTACGTCGTAGCTTCGTATCGAGCAGGTTGTGGTCAGGCGCGTGGTCTCGTCGTTGTCCATGAAGGGCACGGAGGAGGGAGGGCTGATCTGGCTGGAGTCGGTTGAACGGTTGAGTTCAGCGTGCCCTGGCTTATCTGTGCGCTTGAACAAGCGGGCCAAGAAAGCAGGCATGACTAGTCCTTTCTTAAAAGCCTGTTGAGCAGCCCCTCTTGGTGCACATTGTCGTAGCACCCAGGTTGATTAGGTGGCGTGGCGTCACAGGGGATATTTCGTTGATCCCAGCGACTTCCATAGGGGCTGTTGAAATAATGATTGCACCCCGTAAGCAGGGTCACCACCAGCCCGATCAGTAGACCTTTATTCATTGCACATTCAGCCCTCAAATGTCCCACGTAGTACGGTACTGGCAACTGGCAGGGCAGATTAAAGTCGAATCGGATAGGTCCGTTGACTCAGCGGTAAGTTTCGCCCCTTTACGCAGCCAGCGCGCGTCATCTCCCATCGTTCAACGTTCCTCATGCCGCTGATAAACACGCTTTCTACAAGAAGCCGACCAAGCGCATGCTCTCGAATTCTGACACCTAGTGAGATGCCTGATCGGCCACCGCCAAAGCATATTAGCCATTGACCCGCACAGCCAGCAAAGCCCGTTCCTTGCTCAACGGCTTGAGCAGGCCTGGCTGCTCTCCGATTTTCATGAACAGATAGTAGTCTCCGCGCTCGCCAAGGAGAATGCGATAGACCTGGGCAGTTCTGTCGGTGCTGGGCGAAGTCAATTTGTCCACGAGCAGTGTGTAAGTGGTGACACCCAAGGTGCTCAAGGCCTGTGCAAGTTCGGTATCGATTTTCGCTCGCCATTTCTGCATGACGTGCCGGTGCGCCATGACCGTCAGGGCGATCGCCAACAGTGGCAACACCGCAGCTGCGAAGAAGGTCAGTAACGAATTCATGATTGATGCTCGCGGTAGATGTGCAGTGCGTCCAGGCATCGCTAATGGCGCCCTATCGCGACAGCCCAGCATTATGGCACCGACGTTCCCGCTCGTCTGATCGATGAGGTTCGATGCCATATTTCGCTAGTAGCCCAAGCGGCAGGCGGCTAATGTCCCTCTTAGCGGCCATTAGACTAAAGTATTAGGAGGCGCGATGCGGATACGCGGCAGTGTGTTCTGGTCCTGGGCTGACCCTACGTTGCACCATCGCGCGCACGAAGAGACATTAAGCGACAAGACGTCGATTAATGTACAGGTTCGTCTGTCCCGAAAAGGCCTCGTTCAGCTGTTCATAGGTGTCTATGCCCCTGGCGGCGTGCCTGTCTATGAGGAGGCGTTCGACGACCGCCCAAAGGAGTCCATGTCCCGGGCATTGGCCTGGGGCGTCATGAGGGCCCGCGAAGTGGCTTCTTTCAATTCCCAGAGCATCCCCAAGAGCGGTCATGGAACATGATGGCTGCCGATACGTCTGAACTGCTGAGCGCAACAAATGCCCAACGTTTCACACGTTGAGGAGTTTGAACATGACTGAACAGCAACCTGAACCCAAAAAAGATCAGGTACCGGCTCACGCCACCGAGGAGTAAAAAGCGCGACTCAAGGACAAGAACAAGGATGGCATTCCGCCTGGAGTCGCCTGACAGTCTTTACCGGGCATGAACTTCTGAATGCCACCGCTTATCTGATTCAGGCGCCGGGTCATTCGGCTCAGGACAGTCGTTTCTCAAGCGGAAAGTTGCGTATGTTTTCAGAGGACTTCTACGGTATCTACCTTGTTGTGGAGGCGGTGGTGGCTTTCTTCGTGCTGGCGATCGCTGCTCATTGGAGTCAGGGTACTTGAGGGTGCGAGACGGCACGGGTCAATCCTGTGCCGTCTGCAGCCGCATCTCTGGGGATTTATTTCAGCCAACTACCCGCTCAACCCCTGATCATCTCCAGCCGTTCGCGGCCTGCTTCGGTAATCGCGTTCTCGCCCTCGTCACTGATGCGGTACCGTCCCGATGGCAGCTTGTGAATCGAGAACCGCACCAGCCCGCTGCGGGCAAGCGCTTGTCCGGCTTCATAACTCATTGCATTTTCCAGATCGTAAACCTTGATCTCACCAATCTTGAAACGTGAAAACGCAATGAGTGCTGAATCGATGACGTCTTGGCTGACGGAATGAACGTGTTCCATTTGACTTCCCAGTTCGTGAGTGGCCCGGTCCATGGACATAAGCAACGGACCTTGGCAGTTCGTCGAAAGGCGAACGCTACTACGCTTGGTACGAGACGTGTACTGGGTTTGCATCCACGCTGGATGCAAACCCAGCGACATGACCGCGGCACTGGGAGTGCCCGATGCTTTTCCCCACGACAGCTAACTGAATACTGAAGTAGCAGCCAAGCGCGTAGAGGCGTCATGAGCACTTTGCTTTTGACGCACTCAACCGCAATACTTCGCGTATTCAACCGGAGGAAAGTGCGTGGAAACAAGAAGTGCTGTAGCTGAAATGTTCATTGGCATCCCAACACATTTCTGGGTATTGCCCGTGGCAGGCCTGATCGCGTATTACGGCGTCAAATGGTCAGCCAGGCCTACACCACGCGCGCACTGGATCAAAGGGGCAGCCTACTTGCTGCTGATCGCCCTGGCCTTGATCCCGAACGCACTTTACGCGCTCATGCCGCCTGCCCCCGGTCCTGAGCAGCTCATCGACAACCACCCTATGCCCAACTATGCCGGCCGCTTCTACCTGGACCTGTTCTACGTATTCGGCGGCTGGGCGCTGAGCAAGGTGGTCAAGCTCAGGTTTCATTGAGACGATCTTCGGGGGATGGGATTGTACTCAATGCGTCACTTGTTACGCACGGCAGGGCTAAGTGAGCTCTGCATCTTGGTTGCCACCTCCCGCAGGGCTTCGGTTACCTGTGCAAGGGCTTCAATGTGTGCGTTCACGTCGATCTGATCCGGATGAGCACCCCGCGCCTGCATGAAGCGCGCATGGCCGTTCATGGCTTTGCCAAGTTCTTCTAGATGATCTGCGGTTTTGACCAAGTCCGATTTGATGCAGTCAAGTGATTCCATGAACATGTTGACTCGATGGGCGATGCGTTCAACCTTAGCATGTTTGTCAGCCGCTGCGCTTGGCCCGGCTTCCAGTAACGGAAGGGAACGCCTGTGCCCACGCTCTTTCTCCACCTGCCCACGATCCCAATCAGGAGGGTGCTTGATCTTCGGATTGCACCATTAGAACTGATCCCTGAGCGTCAGTACCCAGCAAGGCCGGGCCACTATCAACACGCGTTTCGGCAAGCGCTGTATCAGGGGAGCGAAAGATCTGCTGACGCTGCTCGGGGCTCACGAGGGTTATCAGCTTACCGTTCTGGTAAAACAACCGCGTTTGTTTAGACGACTCGTTCATGGGCTCGGCATCCTTGGCTGAAGGGTTCGCGTGCCGGGATTGGCCTGATGACATTGCCACCCTATACCTGCCCTTGCTACTGGCAGAACTGTCAGGCGACAACCTGCACAGCGCCGCCTACTCTATCAAGCGTTCCGGGTTGAAGAAAAAAGAGGCGATCAGAACTGCGGCGATAACCCCGCTGGCGTCAGCCAGGAACAACGACAATGAGTGACTGTTGCCTACTGTTGCGCCCAGGCCTGTAGCAAAATTCACCCCATGCGGGAATGCAGCGACCATCAGCAGCACGCTGGCCAGCAGGCAAGCGAGCAGCTTCATGTACAACCTGCCGAACGCCAGCCCGTAGGTCCAGAACACCAGGATGCACACCACGGCCAGACCGGTCGATGTTGCAAATTGTGCAAGCACTTCTAGCCACCACACCATGTAGGACTCCAGCGAATCGCCCAATTAAAATCAGTCAAGCAGTGCCCACATTTGTGTGGCTGTGCATGATTGCTCATCAGAAACAAGACAGGCTGCATTCGTTCCGCACGCCGGTAAAAAAGGGCAACCGTGATGTTTCCGGAATTCGACGATGGTCCATTCCTCCTTGGCCCTTTCACTTGCTAAAATGCCCGCGACTGATCGAGGCCAAAGAAATGCCTAACTTCCTGTATGTCGTGGCGGCGCTGTGTGTAGCACTCGTGGGCTGCGCCTCACCCGGAAAGCCCACTGCAAGCAAGCTCACATCCAAAACGCCCCAGCAATATGCCGCCTGCGTTATGCCGCAATGGCAGGCCTTGGCACCCAATTCAACGCAGAAATCCATCCCCCATGGCGTACGCATGACGGCGCCTAGTGCGGTGACGACCGATGATGTGCTGGAGGTGATCGAGTCGGGGGAGGGTAGCCGCGCGACATTCTATAAAGGCAGCTTTCTGTCGGGCGACAAGCTGAGGGTGGCGGCACGCGAATGCCTTGAGTGACAGGTGCGTCAGGCGGGTTTGCAGGCGGGCGTGATCGCAGGAAAAAGGGCGGTCCTTCGCCTATTCAAGAGCGTGGTAGTTGCGGCGCGCCGTTCATTGAAGCAGTGCAGGCTTGCGTGCGGTTTTGCGGCGTACTACATTGCATACCCAGCGCTTGCCACACCGGTAAGGCGCGCGGATGAACGTCAGGTCAGCGATCAACCTGGCCCCTTGTGCCTTCAGGGCTTGTGCGAGTTGTGCGAGCGTCTCAGCTTCGATAGTCATGATTCACCTCGTCAGTTTCTTGCAGCGTTCACAAGTGTTGACCGGTGCCGATTCGCAGTAATTCAGTTCCATTACGGTTAGTCGCTTTGTCATAAGCACCCCCCGCACGCTGCCTTTTCATTTCCGAGTAGCGGTATGCCCAGCCTGTACACCCTCATGCCATCGCTGGTTGGCACGCTGACCCTTGTCTCTCGGGATCAAAGGCTGATCGCCGTGCTGTGGGAGCAGGAGCGGGAAAACAGAGTGCGTCTTGGTCCGTTGCAGCGTGACGATCACTGCCCCGTTCTGATCGAAACCGCACGTCAACTGACCGAATACTTCGCCGGCTCACGTCAGTGTTTCGATCTGGCCCTGGAATTCTCTGGGACGGCGTTTCAGCGTCGAGTGTGGGACGCATTGCTCTGCATACCCTTTGGTGAAACCCGCACGTATGGTCAGATCGCCCAGCAGATCGGCAACCCCAGTGCCGTGCGGGCGGTAGGCGCTGCCAATGGCCGCAATCCGATTTCGATCATTGCGCCCTGTCATCGTGTGATAGGGACTGGCGGTGGGCTCACCGGCTTTGCCGGTGGCCTGGCCGCCAAACAACTGCTATTGGCCCTCGAAGGCCGGCAAACGTTGCCACTGGACTTGCGGCTTCAGCCCAGCCAGTAGGCGCCAACGCACGACAGTGCAGTCAGAAATGTACCTACCATGAGTGAATACTCCCAGCGCACACGGCGCAATCGTGCCTGAACAGCCCGCAGGTATTGACCTGGGGCAGGCGCATCACGGCGATGGCGCATGCCCTCGGCAATGTCAGCCACCTGGCCATCGATTAGCAATCCGATCACGTAGTAGCTTAGCCCGTAGCTCGCCAGTGCCAGTACCAGGTAAATCACGCGGGCGCATCCAGCGGCATCACGCTGGCAGTGCCAGCCTCGGTGTCCAGCAGCAGCAGGCCTTCGCTGTGGGAGTCCAGGCAAGCCAGCAGGCGACCCTCACTGTCCCACGCCGCAGAACCACCGGCCGCCAGGAACTCGCCGGCGGGTCCAACGCAGTTGGCCATCAGCACGGTCAGGCCCAGTTCGCGCGCCACCTGCGGATAATGCATGTGTCCTTCGCTTACGCCTTTTGCCGTCTTGGCCACACTCACCAGATAGATGTCTGCCCCTCGTTCTTGTGCCGATGCAGCATGTGCCATGAACATCGATTCATAGCAGATGGCGGGCGCAATTCGGTGATGCGCCGCCTGAATCAGCGAGGTGCTCACCCCTGCGTTGAAGTAGGGCAGTTCATCTTCGTGCAGACGCTGTTTTGCATAGGCTTGGCGCGGGGCGCCCGGGGTGAAGATCGGCATGCCGATCTGGATGCCGTTCGGGGTTGGCAACGGCAATCCCGCCGCAACGAGGATGCCCAGGCGGTCACTTGCCGCCTGCAGCGGGTCCAGGCGTGGGGAGCCCAAAGGCAGCGCAGCCTGACGGGCAATGGTAGGTTCGTAACCGGTCAACGACAACTCGGGAAAGACGATCACGGCAGCGCCCAGGCTCGCAGCCTGTTCGATGCAGGCCAGATGACGCCCGACGTTGGCCGCCACATCGCCCTTGAATGAACCCAGTTGTGCAGCGCACAGATTCATGACACTTCCTTCCCTGGCACGTGATCGCCGAGCATACTCCCGACCAGCCGCTTGTGCCATGCTGCCCAGGCAAAGGCCTAGAAAGTCTTTGTCTACTTGCAAAGGAATAAGGTCATGCAGCGTTTCCAGCTTGTCGGTGCCAATGTTCAAGGTCGGGATCTGGCCGTTGGAGACATACACGGCCATTTCGACCGGTTGCAGCAAAGCCTGGACGCCGTCGGTTTCAACAAGGAAAAGGATCGGCTATTCAGCGTCGGCGACCTGGTCGATCGCGGGCCCTTTAGCCGGGCAGCCCTGCATTGGCTGGAGCAGCCATGGTTTTATGCGGTCCAGGGCAACCACGAGTCGCTGGCGATCAACCTGGTCCGTGGCGGCCGGCTGGACCTGGCCATTTACCGTGCAGCAGGGGGTGGGTGGTTCATCGATTCGACGGCCGCTGAGCAGCTGCGCTTCGTCGAGCGTTTCGAACAGATGCCGATCGCCTTGCAGGTCGAGTCGGCAAGCGGCCCCATTGGCCTGTTGCATGCCGACAGCCCGTTCGACGACTGGTCCACCCTGCGTACCTGGCTCGAACTGGACGATGACCCAGACGTGCTTGAAACCTGCCTGTGGTCAAGGCGACGTTTGAAGCAGGCCGATACCACGCCCGTAAAAGGGTTGCGCGCCCTGCTGGTCGGTCATACCACTGTCCAGTCTGTCAGGCAGCTGGGCAATGTGTGGCACCTGGATACCGGGGGATGGACCAGTGGGCATTTCAGCCTGATGGACCTGCGTACACTGATGCTGGTCAACGCCAGCCCAGCGTGATCAGCAAACCGATGCCGAGCAGTAGCAACACGAGGCCTGACAGCCGTTCGAGTAAGGGCAGGGCACTGCTGAATCGCCGCAGTACCCGCGGGTGGCCTATGCTGACAGCGACCAGCAGGTCCCAGGCAAGCACCGCGCAGAACATCCAGATGCCGTACGAAAACAGCCACATAGTAGAGCTGCCCGCTACCAGGCTGGCCAGGCTTGCGTAAAACAACCCATTTTTTGGATTGAGCAGGCCGGACAGCAGGCCCATCTGCAGGTTGCGCCACCAGGTGGGTGCGCTGCTGGCCGAAGTCGGGGACACGCTGGTACTGCCGGCATGACGCAGAAACGCAATACCCAGATAGACCAGGTAAACCGCACCGGCCAGTTGCAACAGCTCGAACAGCGCGCTGCCCTCGTGCAGTATGGACACCCCGGTGAAGGCCAGCACGATGAATACCCCGTTGCCCAGGGCAATGCCCACGCATGCGCCGCTGGCCACGCGCCAGCCACTGGCAATTGCGGTTCGGGCAATCAGGAAGAAATCCGGCCCGGGCGACAACAGCGCCAGGAAGTGGGCAAGGGCAATCAGGATAAATGCTTGCATGGTCGCAGGTGGCTCGGCGCTTGAGATCAGTTGCCTGAGTGTGCGAGTGCAGGCACGCTGCGTATTGAACAATATTGCAGGTGGTGACCGCGCAGCCTTACTTCATGGTCTGAGCCTTGAGGTAATGCCCCGGTGTGATCCCGACATGCGCCTTGAATACCCGCTGAAAATGGCTTTGATCGGCGAACCCCAGGTCGTGGGCGACCTCAACCAGTCGGTGACCCTGCCGGAGCAGTTGACGGCCCCGGTTGATCCTGGCGTTGAGCAAGTAGGCGTGCGGCGTCAGGCCTGTGGCAGCCCGAAACGCGCGAATCAGTTGATAACGACCAAGGCCTGCTTCCCGGGCCAATGACTTCACGGTCAGGCGAGCCGGATCCTGGTCGTGCAGGGTCGTCAGCAAATCCTGCAGCGCTGGGGCTTGAAGGACGGGTGCTGCGGCCAAGGGCGAGAAGGTGTCGAAATCCATGTCGCACAGAAAAGCGATCAGCTCGGCCTCCTTTTGCATCGGGGCCGCCTCGGAAAACAGCACGTCGTTGAGTTGGCAGAATCGGTGGTACGCTTCGGCATCCCGGCTGACACGCGCCGGTTGTTCAGGCGCGCCGCAGGGCAGGCCGGACTCAGTGCGCAGCTCAGCCAGCCAGCGCGCATCCACATGCAGCATCTGGTAGCTCCAGGACTGGTCTGCCTCGGGGTTGCAGGCATGGACCCGGTGCGCGGGGACCGCCACCAGCGTACCGGGGGTGAGCCGCTCGGTCCCGCAACCTGCACCTGTGAACAGGCTGGAACCCGCGTCCACGGCACCGATGGAGAAGGTCGGATGGCTATGGGCTTTGTAGCAGGCCCGGCTGTTGCAGGCCCGGCGGCTCTCGACCTGCGGCAAGCGCGGATCTCGCCACAGGCGGGTATTGGAACGCGGCATCGGAAGGTCCTCGTGATGGCTGACAGCTTAAACAGACGCTGCTGGCCCGTACAGTTGTCGCGCGTGACTGTACCTTGACGCTGCGGCCTGGTACCTGCGATACAGCCCTAAATTCAGAGGATAGAGGGATGGACCTTGCCAGCCTGATGCTTTTCATACCGGCCTGCTTTGCCCTGAACATGGCTCCAGGTCCCAACAACCTGTTGTCGCTGCACAATGCCAGTCGCTATGGGTTGCGCGCCGCTTGCCTTGCAGGGGTAGGGCGCCTGTTTGCTTTCAGCGGCATGATAGGCCTTGCGGCCATGGGCCTGGCCGTGGTCCTGCATACCAGCGAAACCCTGTTTCTGGCGATAAAAGTGGTGGGGGCGGTGTATCTGTTCTATCTGGCGTGGCAACTGTGGCGTGCGCCAGTGGCCGCGGCCGTCGATGCTGGGTACTCGGCGCGCAGTGGGTGGCGCCTGGCGCGTCAGGAGTTCATGGTTGCAGCAGGCAACCCGAAAGCCATCCTGATATTTACAGCCTTTCTGCCACAGTTCGTATCGGTCGCCAGCCCCGTGCCGGTAGGCCAACAGTTCCTGTTACTAGGGGTTTTGTTTCTACTGCTGGAATGGGCAGCCATCGCGCTCTACGCTGCAGTGGGCGCTTATTTGCAGCGATGGTTCTCGCGGCCGCGGCCTCGTAGGTTGTTCAATCGCACCAGTGCCGCGCTGCTGGCAAGCGCAGGGGCAGGGCTGTTAGTCGTTCGGCGTTAGTCAAGGGCAGGGCGCGCGATGGTCGCGCGCCCTGCTTACTTGTCAGAACTGCCAGCGTACGCCCAGGTTGACGCCGCTGGCCTCTTGTTCACGGCTATCCAGATGCGTCGTGTACTGAATCCCGCCGTGCACGCTCAACGAAGTATTGAGTTGCGCTGCAACGCCTGCTTCGGCTTGCAGGGCGGTGTAGCGGTAATCAGTCTTGACCTTGTCCGTCTTGTCGAAGACCAGCGCATCCCTGCCGCCGTCCCCATGCCACAGGTTCACTTGCGCGTAGGGCTGCAGCAGCCGGGCACCGTCGGGCTGGAATCGTCCCTCCAGGCGCAGCCCGATGCGGCCAGTGAGTTCAACCTGCGCGTCATGGTCGATACGCGAGACGCGATCATTTGCGGTATCGAACTTGGTCTTCTGGGCGATGACCTGTGCCTGCGGCTCGATTGCCCAGTGCGATGACAAGGTTACGGGCACGCCGGCTTCCAGCGAAGCGGCCCAGGCGTCCCCGTCCAAGTCCAACTTGTCGCCTCGGTCCGAGCGCGCCCGCCCATCCAAACGGGTGTATTGCAACACGCCATCCAGATAGCCACCTTGCGCACCCACCCAGCTCCAGTACGCACCTGCGCTTTTTCCATCCAGGCGCAAGTCACCGACGCTACGGTTCTCCTGGGCCAACGCGAAGCCCTTGACACCGGCCGTCAGGCGAGACTGGCTGAGGTATACCCCAGCGTGTTGACGGGCACCGCTATCACTCACATGAGCGTACACGTCCTGACCAACCTTGAAGCCATACAGGTCGCCATCGAGGCTGGGGCTGACCGTACCACTCCACTGTTGACGGAGTGCGCCGCCGTAGGCCTGACCCCAGGCAGCGGGCAGTGCGCCCTGGCCCTCCAGCAACTGCTGGTCGCCCTGACGCTGATGGAAGGTGCCCAGCCCCTGACGCACCACGATGGCTGCCCCCCTGGGGGCGGCGGCGTAGACCGCGACCTCGGGACGATACAGCGGCAGGCTCTGGTTGCCGGCGATCGGGGCGGGCAAGTCCAGTTGCCCTGGGGCTGGAGCGGCAACCGGCGGGGTAACCGCCGGCTGTTCGGGGGCCGGCTCGGCAGGGACCTCGGGTTCGGGCTCAGCCGGCGGCGTCACCACAGGTGGCGCCACCAGCGTCGAGCGCAGGTACCAGTTGTTCTCGCTGCCAGCGGTAACACCACCTTTGAACAATCGATAGTCGTAGGCACCCGCCGAAAGGGTTTGCGTTTGCACGAAGGCGGTAGCCGTACTGGTGGCACCGTCGCGTGCCTCCACGACCTGAATGCCGTTCTGGGGTGTCGACGCGCCGGCTCCCCCCAGATTGTTGACGATCAGGCCGGTCGTCCCCGTTATGGACCCGGCGCTGACCACCAGGCGATCGGAGGGCGCATTGTCACCGGCCAGCACACTGTTCACGCGCAACAGGCCGTTTTCGCCGACATAGTCGCCTTGGATGGTAAGACGGCCCAGGGCATCGCCACCCTCGGTAAGGTTGAGCGTTCCGGCGTTACTCACCGATGCGCGTTGCCCTGGGCCAAACGCTGTGATCACGCCCACGCTTGAGGCAAGGACGCTGTTGCTGTCGAGGGTGAGCCTGCCGGTTCCGGTGCCGGCGTCTCCAAGGACCAGGGTGTCGTTGAGCGCCAGCTGACTAAGATTGGTCAACGCCACCGTCTCCCAGTTGAGGTAGCGAGCACCGCCCACCGCGCGGCTATTGTCGAACGTGAGGATATCGTTGCCTTCGCCGCCATCGATTGTGATGATCAGCGTTTCCGGATTAAGCCCGGAGAGCAGCGCAGTGTCGTCGCCCGGCCCGGCATCGACTTTCCCGCCGATCGTCCCGCCGTTCCAGACGAAGCGATCGTTGCCCGTGCTGAGCAGCACGTCCCCTGCGACGCTGCCGCCATGGATCAGGACGCTGTCGTCGCCGCCGCTGACGCTGATATTGCCGCCAATAGTGCCATCGAAGACCTCGATGTAATCGGTGTCGAACGCGGCAATGACGTTCCTGTCAACGCTGCCACCGCGCATGATGAAGGTATTCTTGTCCAGGCGCAGGTTGACGTTTCCGATCCTGCCGCCGTCCATTTCGGCGTAGTCGCCGCTGTCGAAGGTGCCCTTGATCCAGCCGCCGGACATGTAGAAGGTGTCCAGCCCGTCACCCTGGTTGACGTTACCCTCGATCACGCCGCCGCTCATGACGAAGTCATCGATGCCGCCACCCTGATTGACGTTGCCGGCGATCGTGCCGGAGGCCATGTCGATACTGTCCCGGCCTGGGCCAAAGGTGACATCGCCCTCGATGGCGCCGGTGCCACCTGCCGGAAACAC
>Ga0302347_1000498_pt1 | contig 61373 bp, 65 predicted proteins | sample PhyWR1_FD_202178 | JGI IMG/M metagenome (GOLD analysis project Ga0302347, IMG submission 202178) | Leaf surface microbial communities from wheat plants in UC Gill Tract Community Farm, Albany, California, United States - DLSL W.R1 (v2)... | ecosystem: Host-associated > Plants > Phyllosphere >... | reverse complement strand
CTCCGGGCTTGCTCCCGGGAGGACCGCGCTGCAGGCCCCATCCTGGGGCCCAGCGCTTGACAGGCATCCATGCCTGTCACCTCCCTCCGCAAGCCCTGCGCTCGGCCTCCTGAAGTCGCGATCTGCGCCGCCTGGGCTACCGCGCGCTTAGAAGCAAGAGCAAAAGCATTAGCAAGAGCAAGAGCAAGAGCAAGAGCCAAAACAGCGCATTTCTCTGAACTTGATAGTTGAGCAGTTGCCCAACTTTCTGGATTACACATCACCCCTGTAGGAGCGGTCGGCCCGGTACCCCAGGAAGGCCGCCCCTACAAGCTACTGTGGGTAATTGGCTAAGTATACTTAAGCACCTTATATATACTTGCCACAGATCACCTATACAGCTCCATCACTGGAAGCCCCCATGCTCTAACAGGGACCGCTACTTGATCAAACCAAAAAGATCAGGGCTGCGAGGCGATAGCCTTCTCAATCGCTGTTCTAAACTCGACGTCATCCGGTTTCGTCAAACTCGAAAAACTACCAATCACCTTGCCCTGGCGATCAATTACATACTTGTAGAAGTTCCACTTGGGCGCACTGCTCTGCCTGGCCAATTCAGCGAACATCGGAATCGCATCCTTGCCCCGTACCGCCTGCTCCTTGGTCATGGTGAACGTCACACCATAATTCGCATAACACACCTTCGCCGTCTTCTCGCTGTCCGCATCCTCCTGCTTGAAGTCGTTCGAAGGCACACCCAGCATCTCCAACCCACGGCCATGGTACTGCTTGTACACCGCCTCAAGCCCCTCGAACTGCGGCGCAAACCCGCAATAGCTCGCCGTGTTGATCACCACCAAGGGCTTGCCGGCAAACCGCTCGCACAAAGCGACCTCACCCTTGCCCCGCAACTCCGGCAACGAACCCTGCAACACGGCCGGGCATTCGGTCGCCCAGCTGGACGCGCTGGCCATCAACGCCAATACCGGCACCACCATCCACTTCACGCTCATGACATCTCGCTCCTGCTCGATCAACCTTGAACTGGCAGCGTAGTGCCTAACAGGCGCCCATGCCCAATTGCATGAGCGCCATGCCGCCCTCGTGCCACCCCCACCAGACCAGCGTCAGCACCAAAAGCGCCGCCACCGCGAGGGCGATACGGATCAGTCCAGGGCTCATGCCGCTGTTGCCTGCAAGCGTGCCACAGGCCGTTCACGAACCGGCCAGTTGAGCGCCGCAGCCAAGACACTCAGCAGGATCGCGATCTGCCAGACCAGGTCATAACTGCCAGTACGGTCATACACCACGCCTCCCAGCCAACCGCCCAGAAACGCCCCAAGCTGGTGGAACAGGAAGACGATACCGCCAAGCATCGACAAGTTGCGCACGCCAAAGACCGTCGCGACGGTACCGTTGGTGAGCGGTACGGTGGACAGCCACAACAGGCCCATCGCAATACCGAACAGGTACGCGCTGAAGGCACTCACCGGCGCCCAGAGAAACAGCACGATGACGACTGCACGCAGCAGGTAGAGCCCGGTCAGCAACCGTGGCTTGGACAGACGCCCGCCCAGCCAACCGGCCGTGAACGTGCCCACGATATTGAACAGGCCCACCAGGGCCAGCACGGTCGTGCCCGTGGTGGCTGGCAGATGCTGGTCTACCAGGTACGCCGGCAGGTGCACCCCGATGAACACCACCTGGAAGCCACACACGAAAAAACCTAGCGCCAGCAACCAGAAGCCGGCATGCCCACAGGCCTCACGCAGCGCCTCGCCCAGGGTCTGCTCGTTGCCGTACGCGGGCAAAGGCCGGTCGCGCAACAGGCCTACCAACGGCACGATGAAGGCGACCAGCAGGCCCAGTACCAGCAAGGCGGCCGACCAGCCCAGCCATTGGATCAGGCCGAGGGTGCCGGGCAGCATGGCGAACTGACCGAACGAACCGGCGGCACTGGCAATGCCCATGGCCATGCTGCGCTTTTCAGGCGGCACGGCCCGGCCGACGACGCCCAGGATGACCGAAAAGGACGTACCCGACAGGCCGATGCCGATCAACAGACCCGCGCTCAGTGACAACGACCAGGCAGAATCGGCCATCCCCATCATCGCCAGGCCCACCGCATACAGCACGCCGCCCACCATGACCACCCGCGATGCGCCAAGACGATCGGCCAACGCCCCGGCGAACGGCTGGGCCAGGCCCCAGATCAGGTTCTGCAAGGCGATGGCGAAGGCAAAGACCCCTCGACCCCAGCCGAAATCGGCGCTCATCGGCGCCAGGAACAGGCCAAAGCCGTGCCTGACGCCCAGTGACAGCGCGAGGATCAGCGCCGCCCCAGCCAACACCCATCCACTGGTTCGCCATACAGACGTCATTGTTATTGTCTCCAGCCCATCGCAAGGTCGTCAGGTGCTGCCGCTGATAAAACCTGATATTCCAGGGACGGTGACCGCCCTGTACGTCGAGTTATCAAGGAAGCATTTGGTTACAGCATGAACGCTGGAGCCGACTGACAGCAAGCAGGACATCAGCAGACGTCGCCATTGGTCTATGGCCAGTCGTTTGCGTATCGGTTCGAACGCCGGCGTCGCCTGCCGTGGCAGCGGGTCGGGCAACCCCTGGTCGATCGCCTGCCAGTAACGCCAGGGCACTTTGGCGGTACCCAATTCGTAATCCATCCCGTCCCAGCTGTCTTCGCGGAAACTGTAGAACGCCCAGTGCACGCGGTGCTGATCGAGCACGCCCAGTACGTCCTCCAGGTACTGCCGGCAGCCTGACAGGCGGCGCGTGCAGCCGGACTCGCCCACCACCAGGCGCGAACGGGGCACGTTCGTGGCTTCGGCCCTGTTCAGCGGGGCCTGCAGGTACTGCGCCACACGCTGGCCGTCCCCTTGCTGAGGCTGGCCGGAAGACCGCGCTGCCGCGATTTGCTCAGCGGATCACGACAAGGCCCAGCAGGACGGTGAGCTCAAGCAGTTCCAGCAGTGCACCTGCGGTGTCGCCCGTGGTGCCGCCCAGACGATTGCACATCACCCTGCGCAATGCCACGAACACGACCGCCGTCAGCACCATTGCCCAGCCGGTCAAAGCCAGGCCCAGGCCAGCACAGGTCAACAGTACCCATCCCGCTGCGCGGCGGGGCATGTGATCGGCCAGTGCCTGGCCTAACCCGCCAGGGCGCACATAGGGAGTACACAGGAACAACCCCAGCATCGCTGCTCGACCAATGACCGGTGCAAGCATCAGTTGCAGGCCAGCCCCCTGCTCGATCAGTGCCCACAAGGCGCAGAACTTGAGCAGCAGCACCAAAACCAGCGTCACCACCGCTGCCGGCCCGCTGCGCGGGTCCTTCATGATCTGCAGCGTGCGTTCACGATCACCAAACCCGCCTAGCCAGGCATCTGCGCTGTCTGCCAGGCCGTCCAAGTGCAGCGCGCCACTGAGCAGCACCCAGAGGGTCAATAGCAAGGCAGCATGCAGCGCCGCCGGAACGCCTTCGAGCCAGTGGCTGGCCAGCCACAGCACCAGACCGAACAGCAGCCCGACCAAGGGGTAGTACAACAACGAGCGGCCCACTTGGCGTGGCGTTGGCATGCCAGGCAAGGTGACAGGCAGGCTGCTTAGAAACTGCAGGGCAATCCAGAATGGCTGCATGCTAACCCTCCTCAACCAGCTGGCCATCCTCGCCGACTTGCAAGCGCACCCGTGCGCCATGGCCGACTTCCACCTGCAACAGCTGCGCCCTGGGCAGGCCCCGGGCGCGGGCCAGCAGCAGGCGCATGACACCCCCATGGGTGACCAGCAGTACGCGCTTGCCGGCATGCTGGCGGTACAACCCCTCGATGGCTGTCAGGACGCGCTGCGCAAACGCCTGGACCGGCTCGCCATTGGGCGGCGTATAGCCATAGGGGTCAGCCCAGAACTGCCCAAGCGCCTGTGCGTCGTGTTCCATGATCTGCAACGCCGTACGCCCTTCCCAATCGCCGAAATGCAGCTCTTGCAATGCAGGCTCGCGCTGCACGGGCAGGCCCAGCCTGGCGCCCAACTCATCGGCGAATCGGCCACAGCGCTGCAACGGCGAACTGACCAATGCCTGCCAAGGCCCTGCGTCGGCCACGGCAGCGCGCATTTGGGCCCAGCCCTTTTCGGTCAGGGCGTCATCGAGGCTGCCACGCAGGCCACCTTGCTCGGTTTCCCCGTGGCGCAGCAGGTCGAGCCTCATGCCGGGCGGTCCTCCACGGCAGCCTCGGCAAAGGTCGCCATCTGCGCGTGTAGCGCGCAGGCCAGCCGCAGCAAGGGCACGGCCAGCGCGGCACCGCTGCCCTCACCCAGGCGCAGCCCCAGGGCCAACAGAGGCTCGGCCTGCAAGGCGCTCAGCACCGCCTGGTGACCAGGCTCCGCACCTTGGTGGGCGAACAACAGCCAAGCGCGGCACTGCGGGTTGAGGCGCACGGCCACCAAGGCCGCCACGGTGCAGATGAACCCGTCCACCAGCACCGCCACACCCGCCTGGGCGCATGCGAGATAAGCGCCGACCAGCGCCGCCAGCTCGAAGCCCCCCACACAGCCCAGCGCACGCAGCGGCTCATCGGCCGCCAGGCGGTGCAAGGCCAGGGCTCGCTCGATGACGTACGCCTTGTGCTGCACGCCGGCGCTGTCCAACCCGGTGCCTGGCCCGCTCAATATGGCTGGCGGACAGGCGAGCAGTACGCTGGCCAGCGCCGCCGCTGCGGTGGTGTTACCGATGCCCATTTCGCCGCCGATGAACAGCTGTGCACCGTGGGCCGCCGCTCGCAGCGCGCTGTCACGACCTGCCTGCAGGGCGGCTTGCAGTTGTGCCTCGCTCAGGGCGGGCTGTTGGGCAAAATTAGCCGTACCGGGGCCAAGGTGCATGTGGCGAACGCCCGGCAATGCGAGCGTCGGGTCGACAGTGCCGAGGTCGACCACCTCCAGGGTGGCGTGCAGTTGGCGCGCCAGTACGCTGATGGCTGCACCCCCGCCGACGAAATTGCGCAACATCTGGCCCGTCACGGCCTGAGGGTACGCCGAAACGCCCTCCTCGACCACGCCATGGTCGCCCGCGAACAGGCTGATGGCGACGTGCTCCAGCGACGGCCGTTCGCAGCCCTGCAGGCCTGCCAACTGAATGGCGAGCGCTTCGAGCTGGCCGAGCGAACCGGCAGGCTTGGTCAATTGTTGCTGCCGCTCGCGTGCTGCGGCCATGGCCGCCTCGTCAAGGGGCCGGCAGGGCATCTGCCACCAGACAGGGTTCATGATGCAGGTCCTTTGAGCGTGAGTGGGAGGCCGGCGACCGTGAGGATCACCTGCTGGCAGCGTTCGGCCACCGCCTGATGCACGACACCGGCCAAGTCGACGTAACGTCGCGTCAGCTCGCCCATGGGCACCACGCCCAGGCCGGTCTCGTTACTGACCAGGATGATGTGGCCGGGCAGGTGCTCAAGGCAGCCCAACAAGGCATCACGCTCCTCGGCCAGCCGGCGCGGGTCGTCCAGCATGAGCAGGTTGGTCAGCCATAGCGTCAGGCAGTCCACCAGCAGGCAGCGGTCAACGGCCGCTTCGGCCTTCAGTACGGCGGCCAAGGCCAAGGGTTCTTCGATCAACCCCCACTCCACTGGCCGGCGCTGGCGGTGCAGCTGCACCCGCTCATCGAGTTCGCCGTCCAGCGGTTGACTGGTGGCGATATAGGTCACGGGCAGGCCGCAGGCGGCTGCCCGCTGCTCGGCCAGGCGGCTCTTGCCAGACCGGGCTCCGCCGATCACGAACGTACGCACGTCAAGGTACTCCACACAATTGGCGCAGGCGCTGGGTGTCCAGGTGCTTGTCCACCAGGTCAGCCAGGCGTTCGATGTCGCGCTCGCGCAACGCCTCGTAGTCGATCAGTTGCACGTCTTCAAGCCCAGCCCAGCGCAGCAGGGCCGCGCAGGAGGCGCTGCCCTCGAACAACCCGTGCAGGTAAGTGGCCAACACCTGGCCGTCTGTGCTGATGGCACCCTCGCAGCGACCGTCGGCCAGGCGAATCGCTGGTTGCGCCAGCGCAGGGCCAATGGTGACACCGGCATGGATCTCGTAACCGGTCACAGGCGATGCATCCAGGTGCAAGGTCCCGGCGACGTTGCGCAACTGCTTGTCGGCTTCCAGCACCGTGGCGTAGTCCAGCAGGCCGAGCCCGGGGCTGGAGCCTGCAGCGCCTTCCAGGCCCAGCGGATCGTGCACCTCGCGCCCAAGCATCTGCAGACCCCCGCAGATACCGATCACCTTGCCGCCATAGCGCAGATGGCGTTCGATGGCCTTGTCCCAGCCGCGCGCACGCAATTGCGCCAGGTCGCCACGGACACTCTTGGAGCCTGGCAGGATGATCAGGTCCGCTGGCGGCACCGGTTGACCGGGGCCGATGAACTGCAGGTCGACCTGCGGGTGCAGGCGCAGCGGGTCGAAGTCGGTGTGGTTGCTGATACGTGGCAGCACAGGCACGATCACCTTGAGCACACGCTGCTGCTTTTCGCCCTGGCGCCGGTCGATGCCGTCCTCGGCTTCAAGGTGCAGGTCGGTGACGTACGGCAGCACGCCGAGCACGGGTTTGCCGGTGCGCTGCTCCAGCCAGTCGAGCCCGGGTTGCAACAGGGCGATGTCGCCCCTGAAGCGGTTGATGACGAACCCTTTGACGCGCGCCTGCTCGCTGGGCGACAGCAGTTCGAGGGTACCGACCAGGTGGGCGAACACACCCCCGCGGTTGATGTCGGCGACCAGAATCACCGGGCAGTCCACAGCCTCGGCAAACCCCATGTTGGCAATGTCGCCAGCCCGCAGGTTGATCTCGGCCGGCGACCCTGCGCCCTCCACCATGACCACCGGCCAGCCCTGGCTCAGGCGCTGGTGCGAGGCCAGCACGGCCTGCATGGCGATGGCCTTGTAATCATGGTAGGCAACCGCGTTCATGCTGGTCACCGCACGGCCATGGATGATCACCTGGGCGCCGGTGTCGCTGTTGGGTTTGAGCAGCACCGGGTTCATGTCGGTGTGCGGCGCCAGGCGACAGGCTTGGGCCTGCACCGCCTGGGCCCGGCCGATCTCGCCGCCGTCGGCGGTCACGGCGCTGTTGAGGGCCATGTTCTGCGGCTTGAACGGCACCACGCCGATGCCCTGGCGCAGCAGCCAGCGGCACAGGGCAGTCACCAGGGTGCTCTTGCCGGCGTCGGAGGTGGTGCCTTGCACCATCAGGGTCGTCATGTAAGGTCCTTGCGGTAGGCACTGAGGGCTTGGGCCAATCGTCGTTCGTCCGCCTGGCTGGGCGGTAACCCGAAACGCAGGGCCGCCGGCTGCTCGAACAGGCGCACCAGCACCCCGTGTCGTGCGAGGTGATCGTGCAACCGGGCGGCATGCTCGCACCGCACGTACTGGAACAGGTCACAGCCGCCGGCGGGCGCCAGCCCTGCATGGGACAGCAAAGCCGCCAGGCGTTCGCTGGCGCCTGCACAGCGCTGGCGCTGCAGCTGCTGCGTGGCCAGGTCGGTCAGGCTGGCCTGGGCCAGCACCCGGCTGGGGCCGTTGATGGTCCACGGGCCGAGCAATTCGGCCAGGCGCTGCAGCACGCTGTGCTCTGCGGCCACGAAGCCCAGGCGCACACCGGCCAGGCCGAAGAACTTGCCGAACGAGCGCAGCACTATCAAACCCGGGCATTCGGCACGTTTGATCACAGTGTTTGCGGGGCTGTTGTCCATGAAGGCTTCATCGACCACCAGCCAGCCGCCGCGTGCTGCCAGGCGCTGATGCCACCCCAGCAGTGTGGGCGCAGGCACGACGCGGCCGGTGGGGTTGTTCGGATTGACCAAGACCAGCACGTCGAGGTTGTCGATCGCGTCGTCGACCTGGTGCTCATCCAGCTCAAGCAACGTGTGCCCAGTCCGCTGCCAGGCATAGGGGTGCTCGGCATAACAGGGTGTCAGCACTCCGACTCGGCTCGGGCTGCGTAACAGGGGCAGGGCCTGGATGGCAGCCTGTGAGCCCGCCACGGGCAGCAGTCGCGTGGCGCCGTAGTAGCTGCACGCCGCCTGCTCAAGGCCATCGTCTGTTTCCGGCAGGCGTGCCCAGGCTTCGATAGGGATCGGCGGTATCGGGAAGGACCAGGGCGCAATGCCACTGGACAGGTCCAGCCACTGCTCGCGGGCGATGCCATATTGCCGAACCGCACGCAGCAGCCGGCCTCCATGTTCAAGCATTCAAGTAAGCTCCCAGACACAACACCAACAGCCACAGCCATACCCCACGCTGCACCAGTGTCCAGCCGCCCTCGATGGCATCGGGGCTGGCCGCAGGGCCGTCGCCCAGGCGCGGGCGGTCGTGCAGTTGGCCGTGGTACACCGCCGGCCCGCCCAACTCGACACCCAGTGCCCCTGCCCCGGCCGCCATGACCGGGCCAGCATTGGGGCTGTCCCATAGCGGCCCCTGGCGGCGCCAGCAGGCCAGCGCCAGGCGGGTTTTGCCCAGCACTGCGTAGGTGAGTGCGACCAGGCGCGCCGGCACATAGTTAAGTACGTCATCGATACGCGCCGCGCACCAGCCGAAGCGCTCGAAGCGTTCGTTTCGATAGCCCCACATGGCATCGAGGGTGTTGCTCAGTCGATAAAGCACCACCCCTGGCGCCCCGGCCACGGCAAACCAGAACAAGGCGGCGAACACGGCATCGCTGCCGTTTTCCAGCACCGACTCGGTGGCCGCCCGCGCCACCGCCGTCTCGTCCAGCTCACGGGTTTCACGGCTGACCAGATACCCCACTCGCCGCCGTGCTTCTTCCAGATCGCCCTGGCGCAAGGCCGTGGCCACCGGCAGCACATGTTCGCCCAGGCTACGCAGCCCCAGGGCGCAGTACAGCGCCAGCACATCGACCAGCCAGCCGATCACCGGCAGCCAGGAGAGCATGAGGGCCAGCAAGGTCAGCGGCACCACGGCCAGGAACCAGGCGCTCACGCCATGACTGCGCCAACCGCGCCCGCCGGCATTGAAGCGCCGCTCCAGGCTGCTGGCCATGTTGCCGAAAGCAACCAGCGGGTGGCGCCGCCGCGGCTCACCGAGCAACGCATCCAGGGCCACACCGGCCACGCTCAGCAACGCCACGCTCATGCGCCTTCTCCCCACCGGTTTTCAAACAGCATCTCGTGCAACGGTCGTTCTTCGGCCCAGCTCTGCATGACCAGCATGGGCGCAGGATAGAATGCCGCCACCGGCCCCAGGCACAGCACGGCCACGGGTTTGGCGCCGCTGGGCATGCCAAGCAACGCTGCCAGCGCCTGGGGATCGAACAGCGATACCCAGCCCATGCCCAGCCCTTCGGCACGGGCGGCCAGCCACAGGTTCTGGATCGCGCAGGCGAGCGAGGCCAGGTCCATTTCAGGCAGGGTGCGGCGCCCGAAAATGTGAGGCTCACGGTTGTCCATCAAGGCGGCGACCCACAGTTCGGCGCAATCGTTGATGCCCTCTACCTTGAGCTTCATGAATTCGTCCGAGCGCTCGCCCAGCGCTTGTGCAGTCAACGCCCGTTCGGCCTCCACCAGGGCCTGAATGCGCCCACGCAGGGCCCGCTCGGTGATGCGGATGAACCGCCATGGCTGCATCAAGCCCACGCTCGGTGCCTGGTGGGCTGCGCTGAGTAACCGTGTCATGACCTGCGGCGCCACCTCCCCTTGAGCGAAATGGCGCATGTCGCGCCGCTCGCCGATGGCGCGATAGACCGCGGCACGCTCCTGGTCGCTGAACGCATGCTCGTTCATGGGCAGAGCAGCGCTGCGGCTGCCTCCGGGTTGGAGGGGAAGTAGAAGTGCACGTAGGACGCGGTCAGGCGGCCCAAGCGATAGACCGCTTCGTTGCCGCGCCCACCGTTGGGGCTCAACCCACGTGCCAGCGGCTCGAGCGCGGTGCTGGTCAAGGAGTGGTGGTAGGTATGGCCGCGCAGTATGCCCTCGGGCAGTTCGACCGCCTGCAGAGCCAGGGCCGCCAGGCGCTTTTGCATGGTCGCCTCCCCCGGCAGCAACCCAAGCAACTCGACCCTGTCCCCGGCCACGTCGGTCAGTGCGTCGAGCAGATACAGCATGCCGCCGCATTCGGCGAGCAACGGCTTGCCCTGGGCATGATGGGCGCGGATGGCCTGGCACATCGAGGTGTTGCGCGCCAAGGCATGATGGTGCAGCTCGGGGTAACCGCCGGGCAGGTACAGGCTGTCCACTGGGGGCAATTCGACGTCATGCAGGGGGGAGAAGAACTGCACCTGTGCGCCTAGACGGCGCAACAGGTCCAGGTTAGCGCCATAGAGGAAGGCAAAGGCTTCGTCGCGGGCCACACCGATACGTACGCCCGCCAAGGTGGCCTGGGCGGGTAACGGATCGGCCGGTTCGAAGGTGACCGCCGGTGGCAAGGCGGCATCGCAACTGGCGCCCAATGCCTGGGCGGCAGCGTCCAGGCGTGCGTCCAGGTCGTTCAACTCGCTGGCCTGCACCAACCCCAGGTGACGGCTGGGCAGTTCGATGCCGCGCTCGCGGGACAAGCCGCCATACCAACGCAGGCCCTCGGTGAGGCTGCCTTCGAGCAGTTGCGCATGACGCAGGCTGCCCACCCGGTTGGCCAGCACCCCGGCGAACGGCAGATCCGGCTGATAACGCGCCAGGCCCAGGGCCAGCGCGCCAAAGGTCTGGGCCATGGCCGTACCGTCGATAACCGCCAGCACCGGCACGCCGAAGTGACGTGCCAGGTCGGCGCTCGAAGGGGTGCCGTCGAACAGCCCCATCACCCCTTCGATGAGGATCAGGTCGGCTTCACCTGCCGCCTCCCAGAGCAGCCGGCGGCTTTCCTCGGCACCGATCATCCACAGGTCCAACTGGCAGACGGGGGCACCGCTGGCGCGTTCGAGAATCATGGGGTCGAGAAAGTCAGGCCCGCATTTGAACACCCGCACCTTGCGGCCCAGATTGCGGTGCAGGCGCGCCAGCGCGGCAGTGACCGTGGTCTTGCCTTGGCCAGAAGCCGGCGCGGCAATCAGGACGGCGGGGCAATGGCGGGCCTGGCTCACAGCTCGACGCCCTTCTGGGCACGGATACCGGCCTGGAAGGCGTGCTTGAGCATGCCCATTTCGGTCACGGTGTCGGCCAGCTCGACCATTTCCGGCTTGGCCGCGCGACCGGTGACGATGACGTGCTGCATGGGGGGGCGAGCCTGGATGTCCGATAGCACCTGGTCCAGATCAAGGTAGCCGTGCTTGAGCGCAATGTTGAGCTCGTCTAGCACCACGAACTGCACCGCAGGATCCTGCAGCAGTTGCCTGGAGACGGCCCATGCCGCTTCTGCCGCCGCAATGTCACGCTGGCGGTCCTGAGTTTCCCAGGTGAAACCCTCGCCCATCACGTGATAGCGCACCTGTTCGGGAAAGCGCCTGAAGAACAGCTCTTCGCCGGTACTGTTGCGGCCCTTGATGAACTGCACCACCCCGCACTGCATGCCGTGGCCCAGGGCCCGGGCCAGCATGCCGAAGGCCGAGCTGCTCTTGCCCTTGCCATTGCCGGTGAGCACCAGCAGCAGGCCGCATTCGTTGGGGGAATTGGCAATGCGTTCGTCGATGACCGCTTTCTTGCGCTGCATCCGTGCCAGATGGCGTTCGTCGCGCTCGGTGGCGTCGCTCATGGGAGGTTCTCCGCTGGCTGACACCACGATCGAGCGCCGTGTCAGGGAATGGGCAGGCAAACGGAGCGCGCGCAGGGGCATTGGCCAAGGCCAGTGGTCACCGCGCATCACCCTCCGTGATGCCGTTGGCAGTATCAGGCCGGTCTCCGGGCTCGTGAGCGGGCCGCTGGCCCTGACCTGCGCGCCTTCCCGGGTATGGTCACCCAGTGGCCCTGCGCGGCCGTCACTCACTTACCGTTGCGGGGGCAGCGCCGGAATCGCACCCTGTGGGCACTCACCGACTTCCCAGTTTCACCCTGGCCAGACGTTGCTGGCGGGGCACCTGAAACACGCGCGAAGGTTAGAGGGTTGCACCCGGAGCGTCAATCGACGCGGCTCGCCTGGCGGCGCAGGAGGGATGGCCGAGCCACCCGCGTCAGCCCCGCCGCCTGTGCGACTGAACCCGCCGCGTTCCACAGCCTCTGAATCAATAGAACCTGCCGAGGACGTCGACCATGAACCGCGTGGCACTGCCTGTTGCACTTCTTGTAAGCCTGGGCTTGGGTGGCTGCGGCGAAACGGCGCGCCTGACAGTGGCCGACGGCACCGGTCCTGCGCCGCAGTTGCCCTCCCCTGCCAAGACCCTGCTCCCCACCGTGAACATCGCGCCAGCCGTCGGCTGGCCCGCCGGGCGCATGCCTCAGGCTGCACCCGGGTTACAGGTGTCGCGCTTTGCCGGTGACCTCGACCATCCGCGCTGGCTGTACGTGCTACCCAATGGCGACGTGCTGGTGGCAGAAACCAACGCACCTGCCAAGCCCGAAGACGCCAAGGGTATCCGCGGATGGGCCATGAAGCGGGTCATGGCACGCGCGGGGGCTGCCGTGCCCAGCCCTGATCGCATTACCCTGTTGCGCGACGCCGACCAGGATGGCGTTGCGGAAATCCGCCATACCTTTGCCGACGGGCTGAACTCGCCCTTTGGGATGGCGCTGGTGGGCAATGATTTTTACATAGCCGATACGGACAAGCTGCTGCGTTTTCACTACCAGCCGGGGGCACGCCAGGTAACCGGCCCGGCAGAAGTAGTTACCCTGCTGCCAGCCGGCCCGTTGAATCACCACTGGACCAAGAATGTCATCGCAAGCCCTGATGGGCAGCGCCTCTACGTCACCGTGGGCTCAAACAGCAACGTGGGTGAAAACGGACTCGACCAGGAGCAGGGTCGCGCCGCAATCTGGGAGATCGACCCCAGCACCGGCAAGCACCGCCTGTTCGCCACCGGCCTGCGCAACCCTAACGGGCTCGCCTGGGAGCCTAACAGTGGCGCACTGTGGACGGCGGTCAACGAGCGTGACGAAATCGGCAGCGATCTGGTACCGGACTACATCACCTCGGTACACGCGGGTGGATTCTATGGGTGGCCCTACAGCTACTACGGCCAGCACGTGGATGAGCGCGTGCAGCCCCAGGACCCCGCCAAGGTCGCCCGAGCACAGGTACCCGACTATGCCGTTGGACCGCATACTGCTTCACTGGGATTGGCCTTCGCCGGGCCGGATGTGCTACCTGCTCGTTTTGGAGCAGGCGCATTGATTGGCCAGCATGGGTCCTGGAACCGCAAGCCCCACAGCGGCTACAAGGTGATATTCGTACCCTTCGACGCCTCAGGCAAACCGTCGGGCCGGCCCATGGACGTGCTCGACGGTTTTCTGGATGAAGGCGGCCAAGCCATGGGCCGCCCGGTGGGGGTTGCCCTGGAGGGTCGCGGGGCCGTGCTGGTCGCGGACGATGTGGGCAATGCCATCTGGCGCGTCAGCAAAGCTCGGTAACCCGTCTCAGGGGTTCTGTGCCAGGTGCCCCTGAGGGATGACCCGCTTGGCCTGCAGGTAGGCCTTGGCCCAGTAGCTGTTGGACAAATAGTCCAAACGCACCGTACCGCCAGTGCGAGGCGCATGCACGAAGCGCCCGTCCCCTACATAAATGCCGGCATGGCTCACCTGCGAGCCGCCACTGGTCGCGAAAAACACCAGATCACCCGACTGCAAGGATTTCACATCCACGGTAGGCGCACGCATGCCGATCATCTCGCGCGTGGAGCGCGGCAGGCTGATGCCGGCGGCATCGCGGTAGACGTACTTGATCAGACCACTGCAGTCGAAACCTGAATCGGGCGTATTGCCGCCCCAGCGGTAGGGCGTGCCAACCAGACCAATGGCGCGAATCAGTACGTCATCGGCAGTGGGCGAGAAGCTGGGTTGGCTGTAGGTAACCTGGGGCTGCACAACCCGCACAGGGGCAGGCGCCTGAGGTTGGCTGGAGCAGGCCGCCAATAAGGCTGCCAGGGAAATGAAAGCGAAGCGCGCCATCGTTGTCATGGCCAAAACATCCTGTATGGGAACGCTGGGCCGCAGCGGGATAGAGTTGAGAAATTAGATTAGACGCTTTCTGTAAATACGCACGGCGTCGAGCTTTTTTGCAAAGCAGCGACGCCGTGGTTAGGACACATCAGATTGCCATTAGTTGCGCGCGATATGCGTCGGCGCCATGGCCAAGGCACGTTTGGCCTCGAGGAAGGTCTTGCTCCAGTAACGGTCACCGAGGCTATCGATGCGCACGCCCCCGCTACGACGGCTGCTGGAGTGAATGAACTGGTTGTCGCCCAGGTAGATGCCAGCATGACTGACACGACCACGGCCGTTGGTGCTGAAGAACAGCAGATCGCCAGGCTTGAGTTTGTTGCGTGCCACCTTCGGCGCATCGACGTTGATCATCTCGCGGGTAGAGCGCGGCAAGGTCATGCCTGCCTCTTCGCGGAACAGGTAGCCGATGAAGCCGCTGCAATCGAAGCCGGACTGCTCCGAGGTACCACCGAAGCGATAGCGGGTGCCGATCAACGACATGCCGCGCTCCAGAATGCTGTCGGCCAGCACTGGCAGCTGATAGGGCTTGCTGCTGGAGAAGACCTCCAGTTCATCGTCAGTAGCCACTTCCTGGGGTTCGCCAAACACTGACGAAGACGAGGCCTTGGCCTTGATCGCCGGCTGTACGGCGACCGGGGTGTGATCCTGGGGCTGGGATACCGGGCCTTGGGCCGCGCAGCCAAAAAGCAGGGTCACGAGTGCGAGTGGCACGAGGGGTGCGAAGCGCTTGAGCATGGGCACAACCGTGTCTGTAATCCTTTAGTGGGGTGGAACTATGCCCACTATAAGTTCCATTTGCAAATTTTATCGAAAAAGATGTGACTTTTCCGTGGGATGGCTCTGGCCCCGTGTTTTCAGGGGTCACCAGCCCAGGGTTTCCTTGAGGAAAGGAATGGTGAGTTTGCGCTGGGCTTGCAGAGATGCCTGATCGAGCCGTTCCAGCAGATCGAACAGCGCACTCATGCTGCGCGCGCCGCGGGTAAGGATGAAGTGACCCACTTCGTCGGTCAGGTGCAGGCCGCGCCTGGATGCCCGCAATTGCAAGGCACGTAGCTTGTCTTCGTCGGACAGCCCGCGCATCTGGAACACCAGGGCAAGGGTGAGGCGGGATTTCAGGTCAGGCAGCTTCACCGGCAATTCCCGCGGGGAAGCGGATGCTGCCAGCAGCAGCCGACGGCCACTGTCGCGCAAGCGATTGAACAGGTGGAACATGGCCTCCTCCCAGTCCGGCTTGCCGGCGATGACGTGCAGGTCATCGATGCACACCAGTTCGTACTGGGCCAGGTAGTCTAGAAGACCGGTACCGCGTTCGAGCAGCTGCGCCAAGGGCAGGTAGACGGCAGGCTCGCCCCGTTGCTGGAAGCGATGGGTGGCTGCTTGCAGCAGATGCGTGCGGCCCACGCCTTGTTTGCCCCACAGGTAGATGAGGCTCTCGGTCCAGCCGGCGTCGGCTTCGCAAAGCCGCTCGACATACCCCAACGCAGCGGCATTGGCGCCCGGATAGTAGTTGATGAAGGTGGCGTCGTCGCGCAGGCGCACACCCAGGGGCAACTGGATCGGTGGTTTCATGCTCGCGGGCGGTCGACAGGACCGCAGGGGGCCTTTTGTGGACAATCTGCAAAGTCTATACCTGCCAAGCGGGGTGCACAATGACGCCGCTGCAGAGTCCAAGCAAAATCAATGGGTTGCACTCTCCCAGCGCCAACCCGAGACTCACCTGCCGCCCTGTCACGGCTGATCGGGTGCGGGGGGATCGAGGGGGACTGGGACTTGAGCATCCCCTGCATACATGTCCGACTCCTTGTACAAGCCGTGCACGTGGCGCAGCAGCACCATGATGACCGCCGCCACCGGCAACGCGAGCAGCACGCCCGTGAAACCGAACAGCTCACCGCCGGCCAGGATGGCGAAGATCACCGCCACAGGGTGCAAACCGATCCGGTCGCCTACCAGTAGCGGTGTCAGCACCATGCCCTCGAGTGCCTGACCGACCATGAAGACCGCAACGATGCCGAGCATGGGATACAGATCGCCACCGAACTGAAACAGTCCTGCCACCAGCGCCGCGCCGATGCCAATGATGAAGCCCATGTAGGGGACGATGGCCGCCAGACCGGCCAGCATGCCGATCAACAACCCCAGTTCAAGCCCGACCAGCATCAAGCCTGCCGAGTAGATGATGCCCAACGCGACCATCACCAGCAGTTGCCCACGCACGAACGCACCCAGCACCTCGTGGCACTCGCTGGCCAGCTCGACGACTTTCGGCTCGCTCTGCCGCGGCAACAAGCTGCGCAACTTGGCCATCATCAAGTCCCAGTCACGCAACAGGTAGAACCCCACCACGGGAATCAGCACCATGTTGGCCACCCAGGCCATCAACGCCAGGCTGGAGGCCGTTGCCTGGGACAAGAGCATGCTGACGATATCGGTGGTCTGCCCCATGTGAGCGCCGATGGCCGCCTTGATCTTGTCGAATTTCCAGAACCCGTCGGCAAGGCCCAGGCGCCCCTGCACCCAAGGCAAGGCGACGTGCTCGAGCCAGTCAAGCACTTGCGGCGCCAGCGCATACAGGCGCACCAACTGCTTGGCCAGCATGGGGATGAGCACGAGCAACAGTGCAAGCATCAGCAACGTGAACAGCCCGAACACCACCACTACGCCCCAGGTCCGTGACAACCCCAGGCGCTCCAGGCGATCGACCAGCGGGTCGGCCAGATACGCCAGCAGAATGCCGACCAGAAAAGGTGTGAGAATGTTGTGCAGGCTATAAAGCAGGGCAATGACGATCAATGCCACGCCCAGCCAGATCCAACGACGCATGTCAGTCATGAACGACCCTCTTACCAACCAAAGCGCAAGCCATCGAACGTTTCGGCACCAGCCGCAGGCGACACTGGTGGCTCGTCTGGGGACGTACCCACTGGCCCAGGGGTCACCTGCGGCGCAGGTATCTGCTCGGCCGGGACTTCCCTGAGCTTGGCCAATGCCAGCTGAGCCCGTAGTTGTTCGCGGCTGGCGGTGACCGAATAGGTCAGCACGTCGCCGTCGACCCGCTTCAACTGCGCGCCGTAGGACTCCAGAACCCGGGCCAGCTCAGCGTAGCGCGGCAGGTTCATGCCCTGGACCTGCATCTGCACTTGGCCACCGGCCCCGGGTCGCGTCACGTAACGCGGTGCCAGCCGCGTACTCACCGCAAGCATCACGGCGTCGGCAAGCGCTGCTGGGTCCGCTCCTTCGGCGCTGCCCTGCTCGCGCTCACCGCCCAGCCACAATTGCCATTTACCTTGCCATTTGCCGTCGACCTGCTGGGCGTGCACAGCCAGCAGAGCATCGGCGCCGTAGCGCTGGGAGACTTCACGCAGCGGCCCCGGGTCCTTGGCGTCGATATGCTTGGCATCGGCCACCAATTGCTCTTGCAGATCGGCCAGAGGCAGGCGCAGCGGCAAGCCCCGGTGACGGGCCGCGCGCCGCAACGGCTGGGCGCTGGGCTGGCCGTCCCCTACCAAGCTGGTGCCGTCAACGCTCTCGACGAGCCACCAACCCAGAATCGACGGGCGATTGCTGCCCCACAGACTAAGGCCCGCCTTGCGCAGGGCACGTTCGGTGCTACCGGGGTCGAACTCGACCCGCACGGTTTCGGGCGGGCCAGCGTCGCTGCCCACCTGGTTGACGATCGGTTGCGGGTCCTTGCGCAGTGCGGCCAGCGCCGGGCTCTGCACGGCCTTGGAGTCGCCGGTCAGGCGCAGCACCAAGGTGTCGAAGGCCTGGCTGGTCGCCGCCGCACGCGCCTCGGCGCCCTGCCCGGCCACTGGCTCGCGTACCTGATAGAGGCCGGAGACGTTTTCGGCCTGGGCCGCGCCTGCGATCAACGCCAGACATCCCATGACCCAAGTAGTGAAGAAGCGCATCGTTGTGTCCTTGTGATCTGGAACGGCGAGTTTCAAGCTTCAGCGCTCACACCTCAAGCGGCACGGTTAAAGGTAGCACCGGCAAGGCCAGGCTTCTGGCGATCTTGCAGGGGCAAGGGCCCTAAATTCACCTGCCCGTCGGCCGGAGGATGGCCGCTGCCCGGCAACCCTGATAAAATCGCGCGCCTTCACAGACCACTGATGTCACGGTTAGCCGCTGCATGGCTGCCGGCCCTTGCCGTCAGGGTCGTTTTTACGAATCCCTCCCTCCTAAAGGCCTGGATCAATGAGCAAGCAACCCTCCCTGAGCTACAAGGACGCCGGTGTAGACATCGACGCCGGCGAAGCACTGGTCGAACGCATCAAGGGCGTGGCAAAACGCACCGCACGCCCTGAAGTCATGGGTGGCCTGGGCGGCTTCGGCGCCCTTTGCGAGATCCCGGCCGGCTACAAGCAGCCGGTGCTGGTCTCCGGCACCGACGGCGTGGGCACCAAGCTGCGCCTGGCGCTGAACCTGAACAAGCACGACAGCATCGGCCAGGATCTGGTCGCCATGTGCGTGAACGACCTGGTAGTTTGCGGCGCCGAACCGCTGTTCTTCCTGGATTACTACGCCACTGGCAAGCTGAACGTGGACGTGGCGGCTACCGTGGTCACCGGTATCGGCGCAGGTTGCGAACTGGCGGGGTGCTCGCTGGTCGGCGGCGAAACCGCCGAGATGCCGGGCATGTACGAAGGTGAGGACTACGACCTGGCGGGCTTCTGCGTAGGTGTAGTGGAAAAGGCCGAGATCATCGACGGCTCGCGCGTGGCCACCGGTGATGCGCTCATCGCTCTGCCATCCTCGGGCCCGCACTCCAACGGTTACTCGTTGATCCGCAAGATCCTCGAAGTCTCGGGCACCGACGTCGAAAGCACCCAGCTCGACGGCCAGCCACTGACCGACCTGCTGATGGCGCCAACGCGCATCTACGTCAAGCCGCTGCTGCAACTGATCAAGAACACTGGCGCAGTCAAGGCCATGGCCCACATCACCGGTGGCGGCCTGCTGGACAACATCCCGCGCGTATTGCCGGCCAATGCCCAGGCGGTCATCGACGTGGCCAGCTGGCAGCGCCCAGCCGTCTTCGATTTCCTGCAGGAAAAGGGCAACGTCGACGAGCATGAAATGCACCGCGTACTCAACTGCGGCGTGGGCATGGTGATCTGCGTAGGCCAGGACCAGGTCGAAACTGCCCTGAGCGAACTGCGCAACGCCGGCGAACAGCCTTGGGTCATCGGCCATATCACCGAGGCCGCAGAGGGCGCTGCTCAGGTCGAGTTGCAGAACCTCAAGGCACACTGATGCCGAGCAAGCCCTGCAATGTCGTGGTACTGCTGTCGGGTTCCGGCAGCAACCTGCAAGCGCTGATCGACAGCAGCGCCATCCCGGACAGCGCCGTGCGCATCGGCGCGGTCATCTCCAACCGCGCCGATGCCTACGGCCTGCAGCGCGCAGCCGCTGCCGGTATCGAAACCGCAGTACTCGACCATACCGAATTCGAAGGCCGCGAAGCCTTCGATGCGGCCCTGGTGGCGTGTATCGATGGGTTCGCCCCGGACCTGGTGGTGCTGGCGGGTTTCATGCGTATCCTCAGTGGCGGCTTCGTGCGCCACTACCAGGGTCGCCTGCTCAACATCCATCCTTCGCTGCTGCCTCGCTACAAAGGGTTGCACACCCATCGACGCGCCCTGGAAGCAGGGGATGCCGAGCATGGGTGCAGTGTCCATTTCGTCACCGAGGAACTCGATGGGGGCCCGTTGGTCGTACAGGCTGTCGTGCCGGTGGCACCCGATGACACGGTCCAAAGCCTGGCTCAGCGGGTTCACGCACAGGAACACGTCATCTACCCAATGGCTGTTCACTGGTTCGCCAACGGCCGCTTGCGTCTTGGCGAACAAGGTGCATTACTGGATGGCCAGCCCCTGTCGGCCAGCGGTCATTTGATTCGATCCTAGGAGATACTATGCGTCGCGCCCTGCTCTTGGCTCTTGCCGTGCTTGCCCTGCCCCTCCAGGCAGCAGACCTGAAGCCGTTCTCGGCCAGCTACACCGCCGACTGGAAGCAACTGCCCATGAGCGGCACCGCCGAACGTAGCCTGGTCAAGAATGCCGATGGTACTTGGGACCTGAACTTCAAGGCGTCAATGATGATCGCCAGCCTGACCGAGCAAAGCTCGTTGCGCCTGGAAAACGATACCTTGCTGCCGCAGCGTTACCACTTCGAGCGCGGCGGTCTTGGCAAGGCCAAGAAGGTCGACTTGAACTTCGATTGGGCTGCCAAGAAAGTGACCGGCAGCGACCGTGGCGATGCCATCACCCTGCCGCTCAACCGTGGGGTGCTCGACAAGTCGTCCTATCAACTGGCGCTGCAGCACGATGTCGCCGCAGGCAAGAAAAGCATGACTTATCAGGTGGTCGATGGTGACGAGATCGATACCTATGACTTCCGCGTGCTGGGCACCGAAAAAGTCACCACCAAGACCGGCCAGGTGGATGCCGTCAAGGTCGAACGTGTGCGTGATCCAAGCCAGAGCAAGCGCATCACCGAGCTATGGTTTGCCAAGAACTGGGACTACCTGCTGGTGCAATTGCGCCAAGTGGAAACCGATGGCAAGGAATACGTGATCGTCCTGCAGGACGGCACGGTCGATGGCAAGTCGGTCAAAGGTAACTAACGTTCGAGGTTGTCGGCGTTTAGCCGTAATCAACGCAAAGCCCCGCCCTGTGCGGGGCTTTTCTTTGGCCGGGCATAAGGCAGTCGCGCCAGGGCATGCCATGGCTACATGAAACTTGTTTCATGACCGTTTTATTTACTTAGGCTGCTAACAAACTCTATAAATAAGGCGTGCGACAGACTGTCGCACCCAACCCGAAAAAGTGGAGTTTAACGATGACAGTTCAAGTGACCGAACGCGACGAATCGAAAATGTCCCACGAAGGCCTGGCCGCAGGCGTGCGGATCTGGGATGTGCACCAGCAGGGCCAGTTGGTCGGGATGTTCCACAACGAGCACGAGGCGCAACAGTACCGTGTCGAACTGGAAGACCTGGAAAAGCAGCGCACGACGCAGTGACAGCGATCTTCAGAAAAACCATGACGTGAATAGTCGTCGTGGTGCCAGGGGCCGCCTCGCGGCCCAGCGCACACAATGCGGCCCTGCCTAACCGATTCACGATCAGACAGGGCCTTGCAGCGTTACCACATCAGATCGTCAGGGATCTTGTACGCCGCATACGGATCGTCGTCATCGGCTTCCTCGACATGGGTATTGAGCAGTAATACCCGGCCCGGGTCGCGTTCCTGAATCTTGACGGCAGCCTCGCGGGGAATGACCTCATAGCCGCCCCCGTAGGACACCACCGCCAGCGCACCATTGCTCAACTTGCTGCGCATCAGGGCGTTGACCGCGATACGTTTGACCTTTTTGTCGTCGACGAAGTTGTAGTAATCCTCGGTCGTGAGCTTGGGCAGGCGGGTCGCTTCGATCAGTTGCTTGATCTGCGCGGCGCGTGCCTTCTTTTCAGCTTTTTCCTGCTGTTCACGGTTGAGCGCCTGATCACGCTTGGCCTTTTCAGCCATGGCTTCCTTGGCCAGCCGCTGCTGGGTATCGTCCACGTCGACCTGGCCTTTGTGCTCCAGGCGCTTCTGTTTCTTTTCAGCCTTGTTGGCCTGAGAAACCTGTTTCTGGTTGACCAGCCCGGCTTTGAGCAATTGGTCGCGAAGGGAAAGGCTCATGAATGTTCACTCACTTATGCAACAGCTCAGCCGCAGCTGGGCAGGTTCTTTTCCTGACGCTTGGCTTCACCCCAAAGGGTGTCCAGCGCATCAAGGTTACAATCTTCAATGGCAGTGCCGCTGTCACGCAACGCCTGCTCGATAAAGCGAAAACGTCGCTCGAACTTGCGATTGGCTCGGCGCAAGGCGTTTTCAGGGTCATGTTTCAAGTGACGCGCCAGGTTGACCACCGCGAACAGCAAATCGCCTACTTCGTCTTCCAGCGCATCGTTGTCCCCGTCGGCCATGGCCTGCAACACTTCGCCGAGTTCCTCACGCACCTTGTCCACAACCGGCAAGGCCTCGGGCCAGTCGAAACCGACGGTGGCCGCACGTTTTTGCAGTTTGGCCGCCCGGGACAAGGCAGGCAATGCCGTCGGCACATCGTCGAGCAACGACAGCTGCTCTGGTCGGCTTTTTTGCGCCCGCTCCTGCGCCTTGATTTCTTCCCAGCGTGACTTGACCTGCGCATCGCTCAGGCTGGGCGTCTCCAGCGGCGCATACAGGTCCCCGGTCGGAAAGACATGCGGGTGGCGACGAATAAGCTTGCGGGTGATGCCATCCACCACGCCGTCGAACGCGAAACGGCCCTCCTCCCGAGCAAGCTGGCTGTAGTAGACCACCTGGAACAGCAGATCACCCAACTCGCCTTGCAAGTCCTCGAAATCGCCGCGTTCGATGGTGTCCGCCACCTCGTAAGCTTCTTCGAGGGTGTGCGGGACGATGCTGGCATAGTCCTGCTTCAGGTCCCAGGGGCAGCCGTAGTGCGGGTCGCGCAAGCGAGCCATGAGGTGAAGCAGGTCCTGGAGGGTGTAGGTCATTCAGGCAAGTCCTTGACGGTCGGGCTTGGCGGGCAAACCGGCCCCACAGGTGAGGCGGTCTACCCGCAAATCGTGCACACGTGGTTCAGGGCGTACGATTACGCCGTGTCTCGATGATGTTCGGCAACTGCGAGATACGCCCCAGCAAGCGCCCAAGGGCGTCCAAACCGGGAATCTCGATGGTCAGCGACATCAGCGCCGTGTTGTCTTCCTTGTTCGAGCGGGTGTTGACCGCCAGCACGTTGATCTTCTCGTTGAGCAGCACCTGGGAGACATCGCGCAGCAAACCGGGGCGGTCATAGGCACGGATGACGATATCGACCGGATAGGTCTGTACCGGTATCGGCCCCCAGCTGACCTGGATCATGCGCTCTGGCTCTTTGCCGGCCAGCTGCAACACCGAGGCGCAATCCTGGCGGTGGATGCTCACCCCGCGCCCCTGAGTGATGTAGCCGACGATGGCATCGCCAGGCAAGGGCTGGCAGCAACCGGCCATCTGCGTCAGCAGGTTGCCCACGCCCTGGATCTGGATGTCGCCACGCTTACCCCCACGCGGCCCACTGGGCTTGCGCGGCACCAGTTCGATCTGCTCGATGCGCTCAGGCTCCAGCAGCTGTTGCGCCGCGTTGACCAGGTGCGCCAGGCGCAGGTCCCCAGCCCCCAGGGACGCAAACATGTCCTCGGCCGTCTTGACGTTGGTCTTCTCGGCCAGGCGCTCGAAGTCGACCTGCGGCAGGCCCAACCGGCTGAGCTCGCGTTCGAGCAGCGTCTTGCCGGCGGCAACGTTCTGGTCGCGCGCCTGCAGCTTGAACCAGTGCACGATCTTGGCCCGCGCGCGCGAGGTGGTGACATAGCCCAGGTTCGAGTTCAGCCAGTCACGGCTCGGGTTGCCATGCTTGCTGGTGATGATTTCGACCTGCTCGCCAGTCTGCAGGCTGTAGTTGAGCGGCACGATGCGCCCGTTGATCTTGGCACCCCGGCAGTTGTGGCCGATCTCGGTGTGTACCCGGTAGGCGAAGTCCAGGGGCGTCGCCCCTTTTGGCAGGTCGATGGCGTGACCGTCCGGGGTGAATACGTACACCCGGTCGGGCTCGATGTCGACCCGCAGTTGCTCGGCCAGCCCCCCGATGTCGCCCAGTTCTTCATGCCACTCCAGTACCTGGCGCAGCCAGGAAATCTTTTCTTCGTAGTGGTTTGAGCTGGGCTTGACGTCGGTGCCCTTGTATCGCCAGTGGGCACAGACGCCAAGCTCCGCTTCCTCGTGCATGCCGTGGGTGCGGATCTGCACTTCCAGCACCTTGCCTTCCGGACCGATCACAGCCGTGTGCAGGGAGCGGTAGCCGTTTTCCTTGGGGTTGGCGATGTAGTCGTCGAATTCCTTGGGGATGTGACGCCACAAGGTGTGCACGATACCCAGGGCGGTGTAGCAGTCGCGTATCTCGGGGACCAGAACCCGCACGGCGCGCACGTCGTAGATCTGGCTGAATTCCAGGCCCTTGCGCTGCATCTTGCGCCAGATCGAGTAGATGTGCTTGGCGCGGCCACTGATGTCCGCCTTCACCCCGGTGGCCAGCAGTTCGTTCTGCAACTGGTTCATGACATCGCTGATGAAGCGTTCACGGTCCAGGCGGCGCTCGTGCAACAGCTTGGCGATCTGCTTGTACTGCTCGGGCTCGAGGTAGCGGAACGACAGGTCTTCCAGTTCCCACTTGATATGCCCGATACCCAGACGGTGGGCCAGGGGGGCGTAGATGTCGAACACTTCCCGCGCCACCCGCAGGCGCTTCTCGTCGTCAGCGGACTTGACCGCCCGAATGGCACAGGTGCGTTCGGCCAGCTTGATCAACGCCACGCGAACGTCGTCGACCATCGCCACCAGCATCTTGCGCAGGTTCTCGACCTGCGCCTGGGAGCCGAGCACCAGCGACTGGCGGGGGCTGAGGCTGGCACTGATCGCAGCCATGCGCAGCACGCCATCGATCAGCTTGGACACGACCGGCCCGAAGCGCTGGCTGACTTCGGCCAGGGTGACCTTGCCTTCTCGCACAGCGCGGTAGATGACCGCCGCTACCAGGGAGTCCTGGTCAAGCTTGAGGTCCGCGAGGATCTCGGCGATCTCAAGCCCTGCCTGATAGCTCGACGTACCATCGGCCCAGGAATGCTTGGCCGGGTTGCCCTTCTTCTCGACTTCCTGGGCAAACTCGCAGGCCTCTTTGAGCGCTGCGCGGTCGAGCGCCGAATCGACGCTGACCACATGGTCCAACCACGCTTCGAGATTGATACTGCCGTCGGTATTGACCGGCTGGTGCACTCTCACCTGTACCATCTTTGTTTTACCTTTCCATACAGCGCACCCTGCGGGTGCACTGGCAATCACCGCACGGCTGCCATTCCCTGGAAGCCGCACCAAGGGGCCAGCTGGCTAGCCCACTTCGAATAACGCCATGGCTTCGACATGCGCCGTTTGAGGAAACATGTCGAGAATCCCGGCCCTTGTTAACCGGTACCCCTGCCCGACCAGCACTTGGGCGTCTCGCGCCAGCGTGGCCGGGTTGCACGATACATAGACCAGCCGCTTGGCCCCAAGACGGGCGATGCCTTGCACCACCTCCCATGCACCGTCGCGCGGTGGGTCCAAGAGTACCGCAGAAAAGCCCTCGGCGGCCCATTCCATGCCCATCAACGGCTGCGATAAATCGGCCTGAAAAAACTGCGCGTTATGCACATCGTTGCCGCGGGCGTTGGCCGCCGCGCGATCGACCATGGCCTGCACGCCCTCTACCGCCACCACCTCACGAGCGTGCCGTGCCAGCGGCAAGGCAAAATTGCCCAGGCCGCAGAACAAGTCCAGTACCCGCTCTTCGGGCTGCGGAGCGAGCCAGGCCAGGGCCTGCTCGATCATGGCGGTATTGACCTGGGCATTGACCTGCACGAAGTCGCCGGGGCGCCAGTCCAGCTGCAGCTGCCAAGGCGCCAGGACGAAACCCAACGGCCCAGTGGCATCCACCGGCTGCGGCTCGCCTTCACCCTGCAACCACAGCTGCGCGTTGGCCTCGGCGCAGAACGCCTGCAAGCGCGCTACATCGTCGGGCGGCAACGGCGCGACATGACGCACCAGCACCGCCTCGGCCGTGCCGCTGAACAGTTCCACATGGCCCAGGGCCTGGGGCTTGACCAACGAGCGCAGCACCGTAGGCAAGTGACGCAGGATCGACTGCAAGGGCTGTACCAGCACCAGGCAATCATCGATGGCAACGATGTCCTGACTGGCCTGCGCCCTGAAGCCGACGGCCAACTGGCGGGTCTTGGGGTCCCAGCGCACGGCCACACGGGCGCGACGACGGTAGCCGAAAGCGGCCCCGGTCAAGGACGCGGCCCACTGCTCGGGCTGCACACCGGCCACCCGTTGCAGTTGCTCGGCCAGGGTGCGCTGTTTGAGCGCTAGCTGGGCCTCGTGGGGCAGGTGCTGAAGGTTGCACCCCCCGCACTGGCCGTAGTACTTGCACGGGGCTTCGCGGCGCTCGGGACTGGCCTGGAGCACCCGCTCCAGCCGCGCCTCGACCACTTTGCCACGGGCATTGAGCACCCTCGACTCGACCTCCTCGCCTGCCAGGGCGCCGGTGACGAACCAGGTGCGCCCTTCATGGAAGGCAATACCGCGACCGTCCCCTGACAGGCGCTCGACGACCAGGCGTTGCTTCTTGCCCACGGGAACCTGGGGACTACGATTGCCACCGGCTGGCTGAAAGCGCAGGCCGCTGTTGGTTTTCTTCTTGGACATTTAGCTCGGATCGAACAGGCCAGTGGACAGGTAGCGGTCGCCGCGGTCGCAGATGATGGCCACCAACGTGGCATTTTCCACCTCCCGGGACAGGCGCAGCATGGCGGCGACTGCACCACCGGAAGACACGCCGCAGAAAATGCCCTCTTCACGAGCAAGCCTGCGCATGGTCTGCTCGGCCTCGTCCTGGGACATGTCGACGATGCGATCGACCCGGGCTGCGTCGAAGATTTTTGGCAGGTATTCCTGGGGCCAGCGGCGAATACCCGGAATGGCCGCGCCTTCCATCGGCTGCAAGCCGACGATCTGCACCGCAGGGTTCTGCTCCTTGAGGTACTGCGAGCACCCCATGATGGTCCCGGTAGTGCCCATCGAACTGATGAAGTGGGTAACGCGCCCCTGGGTCTGCTGCCAGATTTCCGGGCCGGTACTGGTGTAGTGCGCAATCGGGTTGTCACCGTTGGCGAACTGGTCGAGCACCACGCCACGGCCATCGGCTTCCAGCTGCTGGGCCAGGTCGCGGGCCCCTTCCATGCCCTCTTCCTTGGTCACCAGGATCAGCTCGGCGCCGTAGGCTGCCATCGCCGCCTTGCGTTCGGCCGTGGAGTTGTCGGGCATGATCAGGATCATCTTGTAACCCTTGATTGCCGCCGCCATGGCCAAGGCGATGCCGGTGTTGCCGGAGGTGGCTTCGATCAGCGTATCGCCGGGTTTGATCTGACCGCGCGATTCTGCACGGGCGATCATCGACAGCGCGGGGCGATCCTTGACCGAGCCGGCAGGATTGTTGCCCTCGAGCTTGAGCAGCAAGGTATTGCTGGTCTGGCCAGCCAGGCGCTGCAGGCGAACCAGGGGCGTATTGCCGACGCAATCGGCGATGGTTGGATACTGCAAGGTCATGGTGTCTTTCACAATCCGGACGGCAGGGGCGACCATCATACCGGCAAACCCTGCTTCGCCATATCACGCAATCTGAGGTGCATATAGCTGCAAGCTATAAAGCCTGTGCAATGCCTTGCCCACGCACTGCGCAGGCCCTGTGGACCCATGCCAATGCGCAGGCTGCCCATGCGCACGGAGTTAACTCGTGCAATGGCTGGCGAGGCGGAGTAACGTCCCCGCTTGGCCGCCTTGCAAGGCGGCATCCAGGCACATTGACAGGAGGCGAGTGTGCTCGACCGTTTGGGAATTCGCAGCCGTGTGCTGTTGCTGGCGCTGCTGCCAGCCGGATTGATGGCCTTGGTACTGGGCAGCTATTTCACCTGGCTGCAACAGAGCGACCTGCGCACGCAATTGCTGCAACGGGGCAAGATGCTGGCCGAGCAGCTGGCGCCGCTGGCAGCCCCGGCCATGGCCCGCAAGGCGCCTGCACAACTGGAGCGCATTGCCGCGCAGACCCTCGAACAGGCCGACGTACGCGCCGTCGCCTTCCTGACACCGGACCGTAGTCGGCTGGCCCATGCCGGCCCGAGCATGCTCAACCAACCGCCCAGCGGCGGCAGCGGCACCCAGTTGCTACAACGCAGTGGCAACGATGCCACTCGCTACCTGATGCCGGTGTTCGGCCACCACCGCGACCTGGCCACCGACGCCGTGCCTGCCGAAGCCGAACGCTTGCTGGGCTGGGTGGAAATCGAACTGTCCCATGACGGCACCTTGCTGCGCGGCTACCGCAACCTCTTCACCACGCTGCTCCTGATCCTGGCCTGCTTGGTGGTCAGCGGGCTGCTGGCCCTGCGCATGAGCCGTGCCATCAACACCCCGATCGAGCGCATCAAGCATGCCGTCAACCAGCTCAAGGACGGCCACCTGGAGGAGCGCCTGCCGGCCATGGGCAGTCACGAGCTGGACGAACTGGCCCACGGCATCAACCGCATGGCCGAGACCCTGCACAGTGCCCACGAAGAGCTGCAGCACAGCATCGACCAGGCCACCGAAGACGTCCGGCAAAACCTTGAAACCATCGAGATCCAGAACATCGAGCTGGACATGGCCCGCAAGGAGGCCCTGGAAGCCAGTCGGATCAAGTCGGAATTCCTGGCCAACATGAGCCATGAAATCCGCACGCCGCTCAACGGCATTCTGGGCTTTACCCACCTGCTGCAGAAAAGCGAGCTGATGCCACGCCAGGTGGACTACCTGAACACCATCGAGAAGTCAGCTGACAACTTGCTCGGGATCATCAACGAGATTCTCGATTTCTCCAAGATCGAGGCGGGCAAGCTGGTGCTCGACAGCATCCCCTTCAACCTGCGCGACCTGATCCAGGACACCTTGACCATCCTGGCGCCGGCGGCCCATGCCAAGCAGCTTGAGCTGCTGTGCCTGATCTACCGCGATACGCCCTCCTCGCTGATCGGTGACCCGCTGCGGCTCAAGCAGATCCTCACCAACCTGGTCAGCAACGCGATCAAGTTCACCCGCGAAGGCACCATCGTCGTGCGCGCCATGCTTGAGGACGAGCACGAGGACAGCGCCCAGTTGCGCATCAGTGTCCAGGACACCGGCATCGGCCTGTCGCCTCAAGACGTACGTACGCTGTTCCAGGCCTTCAGCCAAGCTGACAACTCCCTGGCCCGCCAGCCAGGTGGTACTGGCCTGGGGCTGGTGATCTCCAAGCGCCTGATCGAGCAGATGGGTGGCGAGATCGGCGTCGACAGTACCCCTGGCGAGGGCTCGCAATTCTGGATCAGCTTGAACCTGCCCAAGGCGCACGACGATGCCGAGGAGCTCCCTTTGCAGCCCTTGCTCGGGCGTCGCGCCGCCATCGTCGATGGCCACGAACTGGCGCGACAGGCTCTGGAGCACCAATTGCAGGACTGCGGCCTGAGCGTCTGTGTCTTTACCTCCTACGAGCAACTGGTGCAGGCGGTGCAAGCTGCCAGCCAGGCGGGGCAGCCGTTCGACTTCGCCGTGCTGGGCGCCAACGTGGGCTCCCTGGCGCCCGAACAACTGGGCCAGTACTACCAGCACCTGGAGCGGCATCATTGCCAGTGCGTGGTGCTGTGCCCCACCACCGAACAGGCGCTCTATCACCCTTACCTGTCCAATGGCCACGGTCAGCTGTTGTCCAAGCCATCCTGCACACGCAAGCTGCGCCGCCTGCTGCTGGAAATGGTCCAGCCCCGCCGGTTGCAGGGCGAGGTCAGCGCCATGGCGGGCCAGCAGCGCCAGCCAAAGGTGCTGTGCGTGGATGACAATGCGGCCAATCTCTTGCTGGTGCAGACCTTGCTGGAAGACCTGGGCGCCCGGGTGACGGCTGTCGACAATGGTTACGCGGCGGTACAGGCCGTGCAGAGCGAACCGTTCGACCTGGTACTGATGGACGTGCAGATGCCTGGCATGGACGGACGCGCCTGTACCGAACAGATTCGCCTCTGGGAAAACACCCAGAGCGGCAACCCGTTGCCGATCGTTGCGCTGACCGCCCACGCAATGGCCAATGAAAAACGCGCCTTGCTCCATGGCGGCATGGACGACTACCTGACCAAGCCGATCAGCGAGCGGCAGCTGGCACAGGTGGTGATGAAGTGGACCGGCCTGAGCCTTGGCCCTTCGCCGCAGATGCCGTCGGGCCTGCCCACCGGGCCTGACGAGTTGAAGGTGCTTGACCATGACGAAGGCCTGCGCCTGGCGGCAGGCAAAGCCGATCTGGCCGCCGACATGCTGAGCATGCTGCTGGCCTCGCTGGAAGATGACCGCGCCGCCATTCTGGGTGCGCGTGAAGCGCATGACCGTCATACGCTCATCGAGCAGGTGCACCGGCTCAACGGCGCTTCTCGCTACTGCGGTGTACCTCAACTACGTGCCGCCTGCCAACGCAGCGAAACCCTGCTCAAACAGGACAGCCCCTTGGCTGGGGAGGCGCTCGATGAACTGGACAACGCGATCAGCCGGCTGGCAGCCGAGGCCAGGCTGAGTATTTGAAGGCACCCGCCCTTTCCACCGACCAGTGCCCATGCACAAGGAGCCACCATGCGCGCCCTGCTCTTCAGCAGTCAGCACTATGACCAGGAGAGTTTCACCCAGGCCGCCCTAGGCGGCGGCGTGGCACTGCACTTTCAGTCCGCCCGACTTACAGCCGATACTGCGCCGCTGGCCCAGGGCTTTGATGTGGTCTGCCCCTTCATCAACGACGAGCTCGACGCGACGGTGCTGCAATGCCTGGCGCGCGGTGGTACGCGCCTGGTGGCGTTGCGTTCGGCGGGGTACAACCATGTCGACCTGGCTGCGGCCAAGCGACTGGGGATAGACGTGGTGCGCGTGCCGGCCTACTCGCCCCAAGCCGTGGCCGAGCACGCCGTGGCGCTGATACTGGCGCTCAATCGGCGCTTGCATCGGGCCTACAACCGCACACGGGAAGGCGACTTCACCTTGCACGGCCTGACCGGTTTCGACTTGCATGGCAAGACCGTCGGGGTGGTCGGCACCGGCCAGATCGGCGCGGCCTTCGCGCGCATCATGGCTGGCTTCGGCTGCCAACTGCTGGCTTACGACCCCTGCCCCGACCCGCAGCTTGAGGCCTTGGGCGTGCGCTACATGAGTTTGCCAGCGTTGCTGGGCCAGGCACGCATCATCAGCCTGCACTGCCCGTTGACGCCAGGCACCCGGCACCTGATCGATGCGCAGAGCCTGGCGCACCTGCAACCTGGCGCCATGCTCATCAATACCGGGCGCGGGGCGCTGGTCGATACGCCGGCATTGCTCGATGCGCTCAAGAGCGGCCAGCTGGGCTACCTGGGCCTGGACGTCTACGAAGAAGAAGCCAAAGTGTTCTTCGAAGACCGTTCGGACCTGCCCCTGCAGGACGATGTGCTGGCGCGCCTGCTGACATTCCCCAATGTGATCGTGACTGCCCATCAAGCCTTCCTCACCCACGAGGCCTTGCAGGCCATTGCCCAGACGACCCTCGAGAACATTGCCTGCTGGGCGGCAGGCAGGGCGCAGAACCTGGTGACCGGTTAATGCTAGGATACGCGGCATTTAGGGAGGACCCATGGTCGAACACGATTTTCGTTACACCCTCTTCAACCCGCAGCACACGCTGATCGAATGCCGCGCCCTGGTGCCTGGTCGCTACCAGGTCACAGGCAACGGCGGCTCGATGCACAAGGGCGATACCCTGCTGGTCACCCTCAAGGGCAGCAAGGACTTGACCATGCGCCTGACCGTGGACAGCGTCCGGCACCTGATCAACCCGCGTGGACAGTGGGTTGCCGTGGCCAACGGGCCGGTCTTCCACGAACTGGAGATTCTGGCCTGGCAAGTGGCGTGCGACAGCTGCGATGCGGTACTGGATTTCGAATTTGCGGTCGATGCCAAGCTGGGCAAAGCAGCGCGTCAGCCTGCAGCCAACGCCCGCATCGCCGAACTGGGCTGGGCAAGCCAGGACGCCCGGCACCTCTGCCCCCGTTGCCAGGAGCCTGCACAATGAAACACCTGCTCACCAGCGCACTGATCGTCACCGGCCTGCTTGGCTGCGCGACAGCCCCTTCGGACCTGCAGCAAGACCGCAGCTACGTTCTGGAGTGGATCGGGGAGCGCCCCCTGCTCGACGACAGCCACTTGAGCATGACCCTGGGCAGCGACGGGCGCGCCTACGGCAATGCAGGCTGCAATCACTGGTTCGCGGCCTACACCCTCGACGGCGGGCGCTTGAGTTTTGGCAGCGTCGGCAGCACCCGCAAGCTGTGTGCACCGGCCTTGATGGAACAGGAAAAACGCTTCCTGCAGGCCCTTGGCAAGGTGACGCGCTGGGACTTGGCGCCCGATCAGCAACTGCGCTTGTGGCCAACCGACGGCAAGCCGCTGCGCCTGTGGCCTGAAGAGGGCTGATCAGGCGGCCCGTTACCCACGGGGCCTGGCCTGGCGTGACAGGTCAGCGCCCCGTTCGCACCGCCCGTGCCAGTGTCAGCCCTGTTTCAGGGCCTTGATTTTGGCCTTCAAGCCTTCGAGCGTCTGCTCACCGAGCAACTGCTCACGCACCTTGCCCTTGTCATCGATGATGTAGGTCACCGGCAGCGCTTCGCTGCGGGGCAGGTCGTAGCGCTCGGCGGGGTCCTGGGCCAGCACGGTAAAACCGATGCCCAGCGTGTCGGCCGCCTGCTTGAGGTCCGCGCCTTGCAGGCCATCGAAATTCACCCCCACCACCTTGATGCCGTCAGCGGCCCATCGCTTGGCAGCGGCATTGAGCTCGGGAATTTCGGTGCGGCAGGGCCCGCACCACTCCGCCCAGTAGTTGAGCACCAGCCAGTGCCCATCCAGGTGTTCGGCCTTTACCGTGTTGCCATGCTGGTCCACGCCATAATCGGCACCGCAGCCACCAAGCAACAGGCTCGCGGTGATGGCCATTACTGCTGCCAGACGCCTTGCCATGGGTCAATCCTTCTCGAGTTTTAGAGCAAATGGGACAGTCGCTGCGGTTAGAATACCGGTCACACCTTGCCGGATGCGACCCCACATGACTGACCTGACGCTCTATCATAACCCGCGCTGCTCCAAATCCCGCGGCGCGCTGGATCTGCTCGAGGCCCGCGGCCTGGCGCCTACCGTGGTGCGCTACCTGGAAACACCCCCCGATGTGGCCACGCTCAAGGCGCTGTTGGACAAGCTGGGCATGCCGCCCCGTCAACTGTTGCGTACGGGTGAGGACGACTACGCTCAACTGAACCTGGCCGACCCGACACTCAGCGACGCCCAGCTGATCGACGCCATGGCGACCCATCCCAAGCTGATCGAGCGGCCAATTCTGGTAGCCGGCGACAAGGCCGTGATCGGCCGCCCACCCGAAAAAATCCTGGAGATCCTGCCGTGAGCGAACCTTACATCCTGGTGCTTTACTACAGCCGCCATGGCTCGACCAGCGAGATGGCCCGGCACATCGCCCGTGGCATCGAGCTGGGCGGCATGGAAGCACGCCTGCGCACCGTACCGGCAGTGTCCAGCGAATGCGAGGCGGTCGCGCCCGACGTGCCGACCAGTGGCGCACCCTACGCCACCCTCGACGACCTGCGCCACTGCTCGGGGCTGGCCCTGGGCAGCCCTACCCGCTTCGGCAACATGGCCGCTGCGCTCAAATACTTTCTGGACGGTACCAGCCCCTTGTGGCTGGGCGGCGAGCTGGTGGGCAAGCCCGCCGGTGTGTTCACCTCCACCGCGAGCTTGCACGGTGGCCAGGAGAGCACCCTGCTGTCGATGATGCTGCCCTTGCTGCACCACGGCATGTTGGTACTGGGCCTGCCCTACAGCGAGTCAGCCCTGATCCAGACCCGTGGCGGCGGCACACCTTACGGGGCAAGCCACCACGCCGGCGCCGACGGCAAGCGTGACCTCGATGAGCACGAAATCGCCTTGTGCCGCGCCTTGGGGCAACGCCTGGCGACCACGGCCAAAGCTTTGGAGACCACGCGTGGCTAAGGCGCGAAAACCGCTGCCTGCGCAAGCATGGCTGGCACCCCGGGTGCGGGTGACGCGGGCGCTGAGCTTGGCCTTCGTGCTGGGGTTGATCGCGCTGCTGGTGGTCAACAACCTGTGGTTCGCCAACCTGCATGGCGCGCGGGTGAGCGTGATCCTGGCCATCGAACTGCTGCCACTGCTGCTGGTATTGCCAGGCATGTTAAGCGCCAGCGCCCGGGCTCATGCCTGGGCCTGTTTCGTGGTCAACATCTACTTCATCAAGGGGGTGGTGGCAGCGTTCGATCCTGCCCGGGCGCTGTCTGGCTGGCTTGAGCTGTTGCTCAGCCTGGGGCTGTTCACGGCTGCGCTGCTGTATGTGCGCTGGAAGTTCCAGTACCAAAGGCGCCTGGCCGGCGAAGGCAACTGATGGGGGCGGGCCCGCCCCGTCGGCTCAGTGATTGACGGTGTGGGCCAGCATCACCGACAGTTGGCACAACGGCCGGCCGCTTTGTTCGTGCCACTGGTTGAAGGCGTCCTGCACCAGGGCCAGGTCGCGCTGGCTGGTGGGCTTCTTATCGATGACCTTCTGAGCGATCAGCGCTGCCGACATATCGTCGGTAGGCACGAAGGTGTCCTTGCCGACCATGCGCAGGAAACGTGGCGCGGACAAACCGCCCAACTGGTTGCCGTGCTTGGTCAGGTATTTCCACAAACCCACGATATCGGTGACTGGCCAATCGGCGATGAAGTCGCCGAAGCTGCCCCACTGTTTTTCGATGTCCAGCACCATCTGGGCGTTGCGCGGCACGCTCTTGAGCTTGCCCAGGTGCCGGATGATGCGGGTGTCCTGCATCAGCCGCTCAAGGTGCTCGGCACTCATCAGCACGACCTTTTCCGGGTCGAAGCCGAAGAACACCTGCTCGAAGGCCGGCCACTTGGCGTCCACCAGGCTGTGCTTGAGCCCGGCGCGAAACACACGCAGGGCAAGGGTTGACAAGTACCGATCAGCGCTGGTCGCCCTTAGCTGCTCCGGGCTACGGGGGTGCGGCAAGGCCGCCTCCAAGGCGCGGGCAGAGCCGAAGCGGTTCAGGCAGAACTCGTGCAACCACTGATAATCACGCATGAGTCAGATGTTCACCACGTCAAGAAAACGCGGGGTGGCGTTTTCATCGATCGTCAGGCTGGTGAAATCGAAGAGATTGCGGTCGGCCAACTGCGACGGCGCAACATTCTGCAGGGCGCGGAAGATGCTTTCGGTACGGCCTGGGTGCTTGCGCTCCCATTCGACCAGCATGTCCTTGACCACCTGCCGCTGCAGGTTCTCCTGCGAGCCGCAGAGGTTGCAGGGGATGATCGGGAACGCCTTCATGTCCGAGTACGCCTGGATGTCCTTCTCGCTGCAATAGGCCAGCGGACGGATCACCACGTTACGGCCGTCGTCGGCACGCAGTTTTGGCGGCATGCCTTTGAGAGCACCGTTGAAGAACATGTTGAGGAAGAATGTTTCGACGATGTCGTCACGATGATGGCCCAGCGCCATCTTAGTGGCACCGATTTCATCGGCGAAGGTGTACAAGGTACCGCGGCGCAGGCGCGAGCAGAGCGAGCAGGTGGTCTTGCCTTCCGGGACCAGCTCCTTGACCACCGAGTAAGTGTCCTTCTCGACGATGTGGTACTCGACGCCCAGTTCCTTGAGGTAGGCCGGCAGCACGTGCTCGGGGAAGCCCGGCTGCTTCTGGTCCATGTTCACCGCCACGATCTGGAACGAGATCGGCGCCACCTTCTGCAGGTGCAACAGAACATCGAGCATGGTGTAGCTGTCCTTGCCGCCGGACAGGCAGACCATGACCTTGTCGCCATCCTCGATCATGTTGTAGTCGGTGATGGCTTCGCCGGCGAGACGACGCAGGCGTTTTTGCAATTTGTTCTGGTTGACCGAAAGGGTGCCCATAGCGCTTGAATCCGCGAGGTGTGACAAAAGCCGGCTATTTTACGCACAATTCCAGCAGGGCTGTAGGCATTCCGACAAAGACTTCAGGGCGATCACGCTCGAATAACCCGCCGTGTGACCAATGGCTGGGTGAGCGCACTGCCGCTGCGGCATAATGGCCGCCAGAGGATTCATTGCCCCATGCCCGAACTGCTCATCCAACGCGTTGAAACCTGCTATCAGCAAGCTGAACGGTTTTTCGATCGCGCCTTCCCCCGCCCGCAGATCAGTTTCAAGCTGCGCGGGCAAAAAGCCGGGGTCGCTCACCTGCACGAAAACAAGCTGCGTTTCAACCTGCAGCTCTACCGCGAGAACCACGAAGACTTCCTGCGCCAGACCGTGGCGCACGAGGTCGCCCACCTGGTCGCACACCAGGTCTTCGGCGAAGGTATCCAGGCCCACGGGCAGGAGTGGCAGTTGATCATGCGCGGCGTCTACGAACTACCGCCCGCGCGCTGTCACAACTACGCCGTCAAGCGCCGCGTGGTGACCCGCTACCTCTACCGCTGCCCCTGCCCGCAAAGCGAGTTTGCGTTCACGGCGCAGCGGCATGCGCTGGTAGGGCAAGGCCGTCGGTACCTGTGCAAACGTTGCAGGCAGCTGCTGGTCTACAGCGGCCAGACGCGGGTCGAATAGCGGCCTGAGTGATGAAGCAGGCAAAAAAACGGTCCGTTGACGCGGGGTCAACGGACCGTCTGGTCATGCTGAGCGCGCCTTACTTCTCGACGAACGCTCGCTCGATCAGGTAATCGCCCGGCTCGCGCATGCGTGGGGAGATTTTCAGGCCGAAGCTGTCCAGCACTTCGCTGGTCTCATCGAGCATGCTCGGGCTGCCGCAAATCATCGCGCGGTCATCCTGCGGGTTGATCGGCGGCAGGCCGATGTCGCTGAACAACTTGCCGCTGCGCATCAGGTCGGTCAGACGGCCCTGATTCTCGAAAGGCTCGCGGGTAACGGTCGGGTAATAGATCAGCTTTTCGCGTACGGCATCGCCGAAGAATTCGTTCTGCGGCAAGTGCTCAGTGATGAACTCACGGTAGGCCACTTCGTTCACGTAGCGCACGCCGTGGACCAGGATCACCTTCTCGAAACGCTCGTAGGTTTCAGGGTCCTGGATCACGCTCATGAACGGCGCCAGGCCAGTGCCGGTGCTGAGCAGGTACAAGTGCTTGCCAGGATTGAGGTCGTCGAGCACCAGCGTACCGGTAGGCTTCTTGCTGATGATGATCTCATCGCCTTCCTTCAGGTGCTGCAGCTGCGAGGTCAGCGGGCCGTCGGGCACCTTGATGCTGAAGAACTCCAGGTGCTCCTCCCAGTTCGGCGAGGCGATGGAGTAGGCGCGCATGAGCGGACGGCCGGAGTCCTGCTGCAGGCCGATCATCACGAACTGACCGTTCTCGAAGCGCAGCCCCGGATCACGGGTGCACTTGAAGCTGAACAGCGTGTCGTTCCAGTGGTGCACACTGAGGACACGTTCGTGGTTCATGTTGCTCATCTAATGGGGCTCCTGAAAAAAGTCGCAGCGCGCATGAGGCGCAGAGTTGCGCGATAGTTTAGGGGCAGCGACAATATCTGTTAACTGGATTATCAAGATATGTGTTATCGGTTATATCGATATGCGATTCACACTACGTCAACTGCAGGTCTTCGTGGCCGTCGCCCAGCACCAGAGCGTTTCACGCGCTGCCAGCGTGCTCGCGCTGTCGCAGTCGGCTGCCAGCACCTCCATCACCGAGCTTGAGCGCCAGAGCAGTTGCCAGCTGTTCGACCGCGCGGGCAAGCGCCTGAGCCTCAATGCCTTGGGTCACCAGTTGCTGCCACAAGCTGTGGCGTTACTGGACCAGGCCAAGGAGATCGAGGACCTGCTCAACGGCAAGTCAGGCTTCGGCTCCCTCGCCGTGGGCGCTACGCTCACCATTGGCAACTACTTGGCAACCCTGCTGATCGGCAGCTTCATGCAGCGACACCCCGAAAGCCAGGTGAAGCTGCACGTACAAAATACCGTGCATATCGTGCAGCAAGTTGCCCACCACGAAATTGACCTGGGTCTGATCGAAGGTGATTGCAATCATCCGGACCTTGAGGTGCAGCCTTGGGTGGCGGATGAACTGGTGGTGTTCTGCGCCCCTCAACATCCATTGGCCAGGCAGGGCCGCGCCGACATCGCCACGCTGGCCCGTGAGGCCTGGATCCTGCGCGAGCAAGGCTCGGGCACGCGCCTGACGTTCGACCAGGCCATGCGGCACCACCGCGCACAGCTGGACATCCGCCTGGAACTGGAGCACACCGAGGCCATCAAGCGCGCCGTGGAATCGGGCCTGGGCATCGGATGCATTTCACGCCTCGCCCTGCGCGATGCCTTTCGCCGAGGCAGCCTGGTGGCAGTGGAAACACCCGAGCTGGACTTGATGCGCCAGTTCTACTTCATCTGGCACAAGCAGAAATACCAGACCTCGGCGATGCGCGAGTTTCTGGAACTCTGTCGCCACTTCACAGCTGGCGTCACGCGCAGCGACGAGATCGTGCTGCCGCCCATAGCCTGAGCCGTCCAGGCGCTGCGCCCCACGGTGCAGCCCTACAGCAGGATCACGCCCCACACGATCGCCACCATGCACAACGACACCAGCTGGGCAGCGCTGCCCATGTCCTTGGCGTTCTTCGACAACGGGTGGCGTTCGAGAGAAATGCGATCGATCGCCGCCTCCACCGCCGAATTGAACAGCTCGACGATCAGTCCAAGCAGGCACACCGCGATCATGATCGCCCGCTCCGCACGGCTTACCGGCAACCAGAATGCAACAGGCACCAGCACGACGTTGAGCAGCACCAGCTGGCGGAACGCAGCCTCGCCCTTGAAGGCGGCGCGCAGCCCGTCCAGGGAATAGCCTGCGGCGTTGAGGATTCGTTTCAGGCCAGTCTGGCCCTTGAAAGGTGATGGCGTCATGAGGTTCGCTTAGCTACAAAAAGGCCGGCAGACTAGGCTGGCAAGGGTCAAAAAAGCGTGAAGCCACGTACAGTCAGGTGCTTGCAACCGATTCAAGTTGTTGCAGCAACAAAGCGGCCTGGGTGCGCGTGCGCACGCCCAGTTTGCGGAAAATGGCCGTCACATGGGCCTTGATGGTAGCTTCGGACACACTCAGCTCGTAGGCGATCTGCTTGTTCAGCAAGCCCTCGCAGACCATGGTCAGCACCCGAAACTGCTGCGGCGTGAGGCTAGCGAGGCCTTCGCTGGCAGCCTTCGCTTCGGCAGGCACATCGACCTTCTCGAACGCCTGCGGTGGCCACCACACGTCGCCATCGAGCACTTTGCGCACCGCATCCTGAATCACTTCAAGGGTGCTCGATTTGGGAATGAACCCGCTGGCGCCGAACTCGCGGGACTTGACCACGACCGCAGCCTCCTCCTGCGCCGAAACCATCACCACCGGTATCTGCGGGTACTGCCCGCGCAGCAGGACCAATCCGGAAAAACCATAGGCACCCGGCATGTTCAGGTCCAGCAGCACCAGGTCCCAGTCTGCCTTCTCGCTCAGGCGGTTTTCCAGCTCGGCGATACTTGCCACTTCCACCAGGCGCACGTCCGGGCCCATGCCCAGGGTTACGGCCTGGCGCAGTGCACCGCGAAACAGCGGGTGGTCATCGGCAATCAGGATTTCATATGTGGCCATCGATCTAAGGATCCTGTTCTGTACCAAGGGCCCGTCGACACGGGCACGTTGGCGGGAATCGGCGCCAAGGATGCCGAGCGGCAACGGCAAAGGTCAAGCCAGCCTGCCAGTCGTTCAACCCGCCTCGGCGGCATGCCGGCCATTATGAACCAAAGCCGGTAGGCTGCCCCTTGGACTATAGGAAGGTATGCAGGCGCTGGTGAACAGCATCCTGCTCATCCAGAGGCAGGCGACGCTTGCCACTGAGGTAGTGCAAGCTGAAGACGTCCAGATAGGCATCCAGTGCCTGTGAGGCGAGGTGGTCCCCAGCCAGGTCCAGGCACATCGCGGCTACTTCCGCCGTGCAGAAGTGGTCATCGCGCCGCGAGCGGCGCAGGCGGTAGCGCGACATCTGCTCGGGCTGCAGGCTCAGCACCGGAAAACGCTCCAGGTACGGACTTTTGCGGAACATCTTGCGCGCCTCGGTCCAGGTGGCGTCGAGCAGGATGAACAATGGCCGCTTCTCAGGCGAGCGCACCACGTCCGTCACGACGCGCTCCGGCGCCACGAATTCACCCGGGAACACGATGTACGGCTGCCATTGCGGGTCATCGAGCAATGCCAGCAAGCCTTCGTTTACCGAGGTTCGCAGCCAGCCGAAGGCTGATGTGTCTTCGATCAGGTCAGCGATGAGCCAGCCGGTGTTGGTTGGCTTGAGCGGCTCGGTATCGTGCATCAACAGGCAGATGCCCGACTCGGCACTGACACTGGGCTTCCAGTCACACAGGCAATGCGTGGCGATGACCCGGCAGCCCGGGCAACGCTCGGCACGTGAGCCGCGTGCGACGAAGGGTTTGTTGCTGCGTGCCAGGCGTTCGGCGCGCAGCCGTGCGACGGCATGACTCATGCCGGCACGCGGTGCAGAAGAGAGGTGGCAGTCACAGCAATTGCTCGATTGAAAACGGCCGGCAGTTTACCAGAATGCTGGCCAGTTGCTGTGCAGACGACCAGTGCGCCCCTATACTCGCGATTTCAAGCGCCATACGGGCGGCAGCGATTACGGAACGCCGCCTGTCCTTGCCTGTCCAAGCGCCAGTCACCGAACCAGGAGAGATCCATGCTGCGCCTTATCGCCCCCGCCCTGAGCTTGCTGCTCGCATTGCCACTTGCAGCCCAGGCGGCTTCCAAGCAGGACTATGACCTGAACACGATGCTGCAAAAGGTTGCCAAGGAAAGCAGCGTCGGCACACCCCGCGCCATCAACGAAGACATTCTCGACCAAGGCTATACCGTCGAAGGCAAGGCCCTGATCAATCATCTCAGCGTACGCGCCGACCATGCTGCGCGCATGCAGGCCAACCCTGAGCAGGTGCGTAGCCAGTTGGGCGACAGCGTTTGCCGCAACAGCGGGTTCCGCAACCTGATGTCCAAGGGCGCAGTGATGGTGTACCGCTTCACGGTCTACAAGACCAATCAGCCGTTGATGGATCAGGCCTTCGACAGCGCCAGCTGCGTTGCCGGTAACAAGAAGAAGTAAATCTTCGACTACCGCTCAAGCCCCGTCCGGGCGCCCTCATGCGCCCGACGCCCTGATACGGGCTGGGCGTGACCGGTGCTAAAGGGCTAGATTGATGAGGTGCAGAAGGAGAAGTTGCATGCCCTATCAATCGAATGACCTGCTTTCCAGCCACTTCCGCGATCATGACATCGACCTGAGCTACATCGACGCGCAACTCGAACGCGTGGCCCCCGATAGCCCCAACCTGCCCCTCTATCGCGACATGATGCTGACGGTCCTGCGCATGGCCCATGACGATGCCGACCGCTGGAGCACCAAGATCACCCTGCAAGCGCTGCGCGAACTCGACCAGTCCTTTCGCGCACTGCGTCGCCACAAGCATCGCCGCAAGGTCACCGTCTTCGGCTCGGCGCGTACGCCGCTGGAGCATCCCATGTATGCCCTGGCCCGTGAGCTGGGTGCTGCGCTGGCCCGCTCGGACCTGATGGTCATCACCGGGGGTGGTGGCGGTATCATGGCCGCCGCCCATGAAGGTTCAGGCGCCGACAACAGCCTTGGCTTCAACATCACCCTGCCCTTCGAGCAACATGCCAACCCAACGATAGACGGCACCGACAAGCTGCTGTCGTTTCACTTCTTTTTCATTCGCAAGTTGTTTTTCGTCAAGGAAGCAGACGCGCTGGTGTTGTGCCCCGGAGGGTTCGGTACGCTCGATGAGGCACTGGAAGTGCTGACGCTTATCCAGACAGGCAAGAGCCCGCTGGTACCGGTGGTGCTGTTGGACTCGCCGCAGGGTACTTTCTGGCAGGACTGCCTGACGTTCATTCGCCATCAGTTGCAAGACAACCGCTACATCCTCCCAGGCGACCTCAAGCTGCTGCGCCTGGTGCACAGTGCTGACGAAGCTGTCGAGGAAATCAATCAGTTTTACCGAAACTACCACTCCAGCCGCTGGCTGAAACGCCAGTTCGTCCTGCGCATGCACCGGCCACTCACGCCCGAAGCGTTGCACGCAATTGGCGAGCGGTTTAGTGATCTCTGCCTGAGCGGCAGCTTCGAGCAAACGCCTGACAGCAATGTCGAAAACGAGACCGGGGATTTTGGGCACCTGACACGCCTGTGCTTCGCTTTTACCGGCCGTGATCAAGGCCGACTGCGAGAGCTGGTGGACTTCATCAATCTGCCGCAACATTGGGCTGTTGCGCCACCGACCTGCCTTGAACAGCGTTTGCCGGATCTATCCTAGGCGCAGGCTGTGCGCTCAGTCGTCCCAGCCTCGACCACTAAGCAGCCTGCCAATCATGTCCATGGGGAAACCGCGATAAGCGAGGAAACGCATTTGCTGCGCACGCGCCTTGGGGTCTTCAGGGCGTTGCCCGGCATATTTGCGCTGCCATACTTCAAACAGCCGCTCGCCCCAGTCGATTTGACTCTCGCGAAGCGCCGCGTCGATATCACCACGCGCCAAGCCGCGCTGCCCGAGCTCCTCACGGATTCGGGCAGGGCCATAACCTGAACTGGATCGATAGCGAATGAAGCTTTCCAGATAACGAGCTTCACTCAGCAAGCCTTCGTCGCTCAGCCGATCGAGCTCAGGCTCGATCAGCGTCTGCAACGCCCCGCGCTGAAGTAACTTGCGGGTCAATTCCACGCGACCATGCTCACGTCGCGCAAGCAGGTCCATGGCTGCCCGCCGAATGGCGACGGGAGTGTCGAGTACGGCAGGCATGTTCGGCTACGGTCGCGTGATCAATAGCCAGCTTCGGCTTCGGCCACGTCACCCGCATCGGCCTGTGCGGCTGCAGCCTTGGCAGCAGCGGCTACAGCACCGGCATTGAGCAGCTTGTCGCGGATCTGCTTCTCGATTTCGCTACCGATAGCGGGATTCTCATGCAGGTACTTGGCAGCATTCGCCTTGCCCTGACCGATCTTGTTGCCTTGGTAGCTGTACCAGGCGCCCGATTTCTCGACCAGGCCCTGAGACACGCCCAGGTCGATGATTTCACCGTTACGGTAGATACCCTTGCCGTACAGAATCTGGAATTCCGCTTGACGGAACGGTGGCGCCACCTTGTTCTTGACGATCTTGACGCGGGTTTCACTACCCACCACCTCGTCGCCTTCCTTGACTGCACCGGTGCGGCGGATGTCCAGGCGAACCGAGGCATAGAACTTCAGTGCGTTGCCGCCGGTGGTGGTTTCCGGGCTACCGAACATCACGCCGATCTTCATACGGATCTGGTTGATGAAGATAACCAGGCAGTTGGCGTTCTTGATGTTACCGGTGATCTTGCGCAGCGCCTGGGACATCAGACGAGCCTGCAAGCCCACGTGCATGTCACCCATTTCGCCTTCGATTTCAGCCTTGGGTACCAGCGCCGCCACGGAGTCGACGATGATGACGTCGACCGCGTTGGACCGTACCAACATGTCGGTAATTTCCAGCGCCTGCTCACCCGTGTCAGGCTGTGAAACCAGCAGGTCGTCTACGTTGACGCCCAGTTTGCCAGCGTACTCCGGATCAAGAGCATGCTCGGCATCGACGAACGCACAGGTGGCGCCACTTTTCTGGGCTTCGGCGATGACCGAGAGCGTGAGCGTGGTTTTACCTGACGATTCCGGGCCGTAGATTTCGACGATACGGCCTTTTGGCAGACCGCCGATACCCAGGGCGATGTCCAGCCCCAGAGAGCCGGTGGAAATGGAAGGGATGGCTTGGCGCTCATGGTCGCCCATGCGCATGACCGCGCCCTTACCGAATTGACGTTCGATTTGACCCAGGGCCGCAGCCAAGGCGCGCTTCTTGTTGTCGTCCATTGAAATCCTCACGTGTTCGACTTGGCCCTGATGGCCGGATAACTGTATAAGTAGCCAGTATTATTCCACAGGCGAGCGTTCGAGCAAACCCCCGATTTCGATTTAACCGATGCCAAGCTGTAACAAGCCTTCTAAGGCGGCGATGACGGTCTGGCGCCGCACGGCCTCGCGGTCGCCGTCGAACTGACGACGCTCGCTGACGACCTGCTGGCCATCGCTCCAGGCCAACCATACAGTCCCCACGGGCTTGTCGGCCGAACCGCCGCCGGGGCCGGCCACTCCGCTGACCGCCACGGCAAAGCGGGCGCCGCTGGCCAGCTGCGCGCCCTTGACCATGGCCTCGACCACCTCCTGACTTACGGCGCCCACCTGCCCGAACAACGCTTCGGGCACCCCGAGCTGACGCGTTTTTTGCCGGTTGGAATAGGTCACGTAGCCGGCTTCGAACCAGGCCGAGCTGCCGGCAATCCGGGTAATGGCCTCGGCAATGCCGCCGCCGGTACAGGATTCGGCGGTGCTCACATGCGCCCCCAGGCGTTGAAGGTGGTCACCCAGGCGAGTGGCGAGTGTGGTAATCGGGTCCATGCGAGGGCTCCTTGTAGACTGACTACTACCCTATCACCCCAATAGAGAAGCTTGCCCGGCAAACGTTCAGGTTTTCCAAGCCCCTGACGCAGCACCCATGGTGGGCAGGCACGGCGTTCGGCGCCTGCATCGCACCGAAAAAGCCTGTACCATTGCCGGTTTACCCTTGCCAACCAGACCACCCGCTGTAAGGCCGACCATGTCCGATCTCTCCGCACATACTCCAATGATGCAGCAGTACTGGAAGCTGAAAAACCAGCATCCGGACCAGCTGATGTTCTATCGCATGGGCGACTTCTACGAGATCTTCTATGAAGATGCGAAAAAGGCCGCCAGCCTGCTGGACATCACCCTGACCGCGCGCGGTCAGTCCGCCGGCCAGTCCATTCCCATGTGCGGGGTGCCGTTTCATTCCCTTGAGGGTTACCTGGCCAAGCTGGTCAAGCTGGGCGAATCGGTGGTCATCTGCGAGCAGATCGGCGACCCGGCCACCAGCAAGGGGCCGGTCGAGCGCCAGGTCGTGCGCATCATCACGCCAGGTACCGTCAGCGACGAAGCGCTGCTCGATGAGCGCCGTGACAACCTGATCGCAGCACTGCTGGGCGACGAGCGCCTGTTTGGCCTGGCCGTGCTCGACATCACCAGCGGTCACTTCGGCGTCCAGGAGATCAAAGGCTGGGAAACCCTGCTGGCTGAACTGGACCGCCTCAACCCGGTCGAGCTGCTCATCCCGGATGACTGGCCACGCGACCTGCCTGCCGAGAAACGCCCCGGTGCGCGTCGCCGAGCGCCCTGGGACTTTGACCGCGACTCGGCGCGCAAAGCGCTCTGCCAACAATTTGCCACCAAGGACCTCAAGGGCTTTGGCTGTGACAAGCTGACCCTGGCCATCGGCGCCGCCGGCTGCCTGCTGGCCTATGCCAAGGAAACCCAGCGCACGGCCCTGCCGCACTTGCGCAGCCTGCGTCACGAGCGCCTGGACGACACCGTCATCCTCGACGGGGCCAGCCGTCGCAACCTGGAGCTGGACGTCAACCTGGCAGGTGGGCGTGACAATACCCTGCAATCGGTCGTCGATCGCTGCCAGACGGCCATGGCCAGCCGCCTGCTGAGCCGCTGGCTGAACCGTCCGCTGCGCGACCTCAAGGTCATACAGGCCCGCCAGGATTCGATCCGCTGCCTGCTCGACAGCTACCGGTTCGAAAAGCTGCAACCCCAGCTCAAGGAAATCGGCGATATCGAGCGCATCCTGGCCCGTATCGGCTTGCGCAACGCCCGCCCACGCGACCTGGCGCGGTTGCGAGACGCACTGGGCGCCCTGCCCGAGCTGCAGAATGCAATGACCGAGCTCGAGGCGCCGCACCTGGCACGCCTGGCCGCGATCACCGGTACCTACCCGGAGCTGGCCAGCCTGCTGGAGCGTGCGGTGGTCGACAACCCGCCTGCCGTGATCCGTGATGGAGGCGTGCTCAAGACCGGCTACGACAGCGAGCTCGACGAGCTACTGGCCATCAGCGAAAACGCCGGGCAGTTCCTGATCGACCTCGAGGCGCGTGAGAAGGCGCGCACCGGCCTTGCCAACCTCAAGGTCGGCTACAACCGTGTGCATGGCTATTTCATCGAGCTGCCTTCCAAGCAGGCTGAGCAGGCCCCGGTCGACTACATCCGCCGGCAGACCCTCAAGGGCGCCGAGCGTTTCATCACGCCGGAACTCAAGGCATTCGAGGACAAGGCGCTGTCGGCCAAGAGCCGCGCCCTGGCCCGGGAAAAGATGCTCTACGACGCGCTGCTGGAGACCCTGATCAGCCACTTGGCGCCACTGCAGGACAGTGCCGCCGCCCTGGCCGAACTGGACGTGCTCAGCAACCTGGCAGAGCGTGCCCTGAACCTGGACCTGAACTGCCCACGCTTCGTCGACGAGCCGTGCCTGCGCATCGAGCAGGGGCGTCACCCGGTGGTCGAGCAGGTGCTCACCACGCCGTTCGTGGCCAACGACCTGGGCCTGGACGACAGTACCCGGATGCTGATCATCACCGGGCCGAACATGGGTGGTAAGTCCACGTACATGCGCCAGACCGCACTGATCGTGCTGATGGCGCACATCGGCAGCTTCGTTCCAGCAGCGCGCTGCGAGCTGTCGGTGGTCGACCGCATCTTCACCCGCATTGGCTCGAGCGACGACCTGGCAGGCGGGCGCTCCACCTTCATGGTGGAAATGAGCGAAACCGCCAATATCCTGCACAACGCAACCGACCGCAGCCTGGTGCTGATGGACGAAGTTGGCCGCGGCACCAGTACCTTCGATGGCCTGTCGCTGGCCTGGGCAGCAGCCGAACGCCTGGCGCGCCTGCGGGCCTACACCTTGTTCGCTACCCACTATTTCGAACTGACCGTGTTGCCCGACAGTGAGCCGCTGGTGGCTAACGTGCACCTCAATGCAACGGAGCACAACGACCGTATCGTGTTCCTGCACCACGTGCTGCCAGGGCCTGCGAGCCAGAGCTATGGCCTGGCGGTTGCGCAACTGGCAGGTGTACCGGCGGTGGTCATCCAGCGCGCCCGTGAGCACCTGTCACGCCTGGAAACCACCAGCCTGCCGCACGACTCGACTCAGGTCACAAAAGCGCAGGATGCACCACAAGTGCCGCACCAGAGCGACCTGTTCGCCAGCCTGCCTCACCCAGCCATCGAGAAACTGGGCAAGCTGCAGCTTGATGACATGACACCGCGCCAAGCTATCGAAATGCTATATCAACTAAAGAACCTGTTATAACGGCAGCCATGACAAGCTGGTAGAATCCGCCGCGGTTTGCTGGTACTGCACGGTTATTAGCCTGGCCTGCAGCCAAAACCCGCAAACCGCGCGGCCCGAGAGGAAGGGCCGCCGCCGTCGCCTGAGGAGAGAACTAGAAATGACCTTCGTCGTCACCGACAACTGCATCAAATGCAAATACACCGACTGCGTGGAAGTCTGTCCGGTGGACTGCTTCTACGAAGGCCCGAACTTCCTGGTCATCCACCCGGATGAGTGCATCGACTGTGCACTGTGCGAACCAGAGTGCCCGGCACAAGCCATTTTCTCGGAAGACGAAGTGCCATCGGGCATGGAGAACTTCATCGAGTTGAACGCCGAACTGGCTGAAATCTGGCCCAACATCACCGAGCGCAAGGATGCCCTTCCTGATGCTGAGGAGTGGGACGGCAAGCCAGGCAAGATTGCCGACTTGCAGCGTTAACGTCGCATGAAAAAACGAAAAGGCCCGCAAGGGCCTTTTTGTTTAGCGCGAAAAACCTGCATGCAGACGTGGCCGCCGTCACGCGGGTTCTGGCAGAGCTGTTCACAAGCGTCATGCAGTCTGGCGCTGGAATCGAAAAGCTCAGATCCTGAAAAAAAGGCAAAAAAAAGGGGCGGTTTGACCCGCCCACATTTTTTTCCGTAGTCCCTGCTTGTCCTGTACATCGTCCTGATGAAATCGCTTCTTGCGATGTCCTTGGCGCTCTTCCTGAGTGCCTGTGCGTGTCCGTGTGCACAGTTCGAATACTAGCGATCTGAGCAGGATGTGCAACGCGTCCTCCTCACAGAATGTTGCGACCTACAAACTTTCACACATCTAAATACTTCAGCTTTTTCAATGACTTAAGAAAAGGTTGCTTTTGAAAACGACAATGATTTACCGCCACACCCTTCAAAGGCTTACGCAACGAGTAAGCAAAGGCTTACAGGCCGAACTGTCAGGGTGAGCACATCGCTGAGTACGCCTGTGAATCTGCAAACCGGGCCGAGCACCGCTCACCGCAGAGAACGGATCGACAGCACGGCTCCCCAAACCCCAAACGCAAAAACGCCCCTTTTTATCGGGGCGTTTCTGTACGCAGCGTAAGACCAGGGACTAACGAAAAAGCGATTCGCTGGATAAGCCGTTCTTTTCCAGAATCTCACGCAGGCGCTTGAGCCCCTCGACCTGTATCTGCCGCACCCGCTCGCGGGTCAGGCCGATTTCCAGACCGACGTCCTCCAACGTACTGCTTTCGTGTCCACGCAAGCCGAACCGGCGCACCACCACTTCACGTTGCTTATCGGTCAGTTCACCGAGCCACTGATCGATGCTCTGCGACAGGTCATCGTCCTGCAGCAACTCGAACGGGTCAGTGGGGCGATCATCCGTCAGGGTGTCGAGCAGCGTCTTGTCCGAGTCAGGGCCCAGAGACACGTCCACGGAGGACACCCGCTCGTTGAGACCCAGCATGCGCTTGACCTCGGCAACCGGCTTCTCCAGCAAGGCGGCGATCTCTTCGGGCGAAGGCTCGTGATCCAGCTTCTGGGTCAGTTCGCGCGCCGCGCGCAAGTAAACGTTGAGTTCCTTGACCACATGAATGGGGAGACGAATGGTGCGGGTCTGGTTCATGATCGCCCGCTCGATGGTCTGCCGAATCCACCAGGTGGCATAGGTCGAGAAACGGAAGCCCCGCTCAGGATCGAACTTCTCCACCGCGCGAATCAGCCCAAGGTTGCCCTCCTCGATCAGATCGAGCAATGACAACCCCCGGTTCACGTAGCGGCGAGCGATTTTCACCACCAGGCGCAGATTGCTTTCGATCATGCGCTTGCGGCCGGCAGGGTCGCCCTTTTGCGACAAGCGCGCAAAATGCACTTCTTCTTCCGGCGAAAGCAGAGGCGAAAAGCCAATCTCGTTGAGGTACAACTGAGTCGCATCGAGGGCGCGGCTGTAATCGATGTACTTGTGTTGTTTAAGTGAAGAGCCTGATTTGGCCCTGGTCCGAACCGAAGGTACAGCAGGTTCGTCTGACACCACATCCGTTTCCAAAACGATGCCCGTCTCCATGAGGAGGACGTCATCGTCGATGTCAAACTCCGGCGCTTCTTTGCTGAGAGCCATTGTTATAGTCCTTTGCTGAGTTCGAACTCAGACTCAAGCGGCGCCTTTCTCCTTGGCAGCGCTGGAGCCTGTCCCCTCCATGTCAGCGGAACAGACCGGAAACAACAATCAACGGCGTGGCAGGAACTGGAGCGGATCGACGGGTTTGCCCTGACGGCGAATTTCGAAATGCAACTTCACCCGATCTGTGCCTGTAGACCCCATTTCAGCAATCGACTGCCCTGCCTTGACCTGCTGCCCCTCCCGTACCAAGAGCCTGCGGTTGTGGCCGTAGGCACTGACATAGGTATCGCTGTGCTTGATGATGATCAGCTCGCCGTAGCCCCTCAAACCACTCCCGGCGTACACCACTGATCCACTGGCCGCAGCAAAAACAGGCTGTCCCAAATCACCGGCGATATCAATGCCTTTATTCAAACTACCGTTTGAAGCAAATTTGCCGATCAAAACCCCGTTCGCCGGCCAGGTCCAGCCACCGGCCGCACGTTCGGCGGCAGGCACGGTAGCGACTACCGGCGTGCTCGCCGAGCTGGATGTGGTGACGGTCTTGGTGGTCGTGGCAGGAGTAGAGGCCGTGGCACCCACAGGACGGCGGGTGACCGTGGTTCGGCTGGACGAGGACGGGCTGGCCACTACGGTGGTGCTGCCCGAGGCCCCGCTACTGAAGCGAATTGGCTGGCCAGGGCGAATGGTATACGGCGGGGCGATACCGTTGCGGGCCGCCAACTCCTTGTAGTCCCAGCCATAGCGAAACGCGATGGAGAACAGCGTGTCGCCTGGCTTGACCACATACTGACCGGAGGTCACGGTAGGCCGTTTGGGCGCGCTGCTGTTGCGGTCGACGACACGCGCACTGTTGCTGCCGGAGCTCGAGCACCCGACCAACAGTGTGCCCATGGCCACTACCAGCACCAGGAGCCTGAGACCCGAGCTGTCCTTGCGCTGCCGAAAGACTGTGTGACCCACCCGCGCTCCCCTCATGGTGCCGAAAACGTTTCAAGACATGAATGCAATATTGTTGCAATTATAACGAAGCTCGCCAGTCTTGGCAGGCGGCTGCAACACACTTGCGCAACGTGCGTGCACCGCCAGATAGACAGGTCGATCCTGCAAGAATTCGACGCAGGTGCAAAAATAGCCCGTCGATGCCCCGATGAATCAGGTTACCGGCCCATTGAGCAGAGGCACGAAGCGTACCGCCCCAAGCACACGGCGTGAAAACCCATGCTCTTCTCGGACGATGAGCATCAGCTGCTGCACTTCACCGGGTGAACCCACTGGAATCACCATCCGCCCGCCCGGCGCCAGTTGGTCGAGCAGCGCCTGGGGCACTTCCGAAGCAACGGCGGTCACGATGATGCCATTGTAGGGGGCCAGTGCCGGCCACCCCTCACACCCATCGCCCCAACGAAACACCACGTTGCGCAGGTTCAGCTCCACCAGGCGTTCCTTGGCGCGGTCCTGCAAGACCTTGATGCGCTCGACCGAGAACACCCGCTCGACCAGTTGCGCCAGCACGGCGGTCTGGTAGCCAGAACCGGTGCCGATCTCCAGGACTTTATCCAGCGGACCCGCCTCGAGCAGCAATTCGCTCATGTGCGCCACCATGAACGGTTGCGAGATGGTCTGGTTGTGGCCGATGGGCAGCGCGGTATCTTCATAGGCGCGATGGGCCAGTGCCTCGTCCACGAACAGATGGCGTGGCGTGCGGCGAATCACATCGAGCACCTGGGGGCTGGACACGCCCTCCTCGCACAGCCGCTGGATCAGACGCTCGCGGGTGCGCTGGGACGTCATGCCGATGCCCCGACGCAACATATCGTCCTCACGCATCAAAGCAAGCCCTCCAGCCAGCCATCGAGCTGCTCGAAAGCGTCGTTGAAGGTGCGGTCGAGCTGCAACGGGGTGATGGAAACGTAGCCTTGCATCACGGCATGGAAGTCAGTGCCCGGGCCGCCGTCCTCTGCATCGCCGGCGACTGCGATCCAGTAACCTTCCTTACCACGCGGGTTGACCACTTTGGTGGGTGCCGCGGCCCGCGCCCGATGGCCGAGTCGCGTCAGCTGGATGCCACGAATGCGCTCAAGCGGCAGGTTGGGTATGTTGACATTGAGCACGGTGCGCGGCGGCAGCGTCAGGCGCGACTGTGCCTCGACCAGACGACGGGCAATATGAGCCGCGGCCGGAAGGTTGTCCGGCTGGCGCGAAAGCAGTGAGAACGCCAGCGACGTACCGCCCAGGAAACGACCCTCCAGCGCAGCGGCCACGGTGCCCGAGTACAGCACGTCATCGCCCAGGTTGGCCCCCAGGTTGATGCCCGACACGACCATGTCTGGCGTATACGGCAACAGCCCGTTGAGCCCCAGGTGCACGCAGTCGGTCGGCGTGCCATTGAGGCTGATGAAGCCGTTGGCCAGCGTCTGCGGATGCAGCGGCCGGTCCAACGTCAGCGAGCTGCCGGCGCCGCTCTTGTCTTGGTCAGGTGCAATGACCGCGCACTGCGCGTAATCGGCAAGCGCAGCGTGCAGCGCGGCGATGCCTGGTGCAGTCACACCGTCGTCGTTCGAAATCAGAATACGCATGGGCTGTCCGTCTGCCCTGCCGACACCAGATCCACCACCTCGCGCACCACGACGGTGGCGAAGCATCCGGCCGGAAGGACGAATTCCAGTTGCAGGATATCAGGCTCGGGATAATGCCACGTAAGGCCAGCAATAGGGAGCCGCAGAATACGCCGTTCGTGATCCATGCCCGCCTTTGCCAACCACTGGCACAGCGCGGGCTGGGCAGCACCGACCGAATTTTCCAATGCCCGGGTTCGACCGCTGGCTGGCGAATCGCCCTCGCCCCACAGGGGGCCTGTAGGGTGCAGGTCGAGAACGGCTAGGCGAGGATCAGCGCATTCAGCTTCAGCAGCCGGAAAAAAGCTGCGGCTGTCGGTGAATGCCAGCAGATCGCCCACTTGCGCACTGGCCCAGCTGCCATCGGCTACCCGTGCGGCCAGGACCTGGTTGAACAGGTAGCTGCGACCGGCTGAAAGCAGGCGCGAGCGAACGTTACGTTGCTCAGGCAAGGCCTGGCGCTCGGCCCAGGCCAGGGCGTCATGCACATTGCCGCCGGCATGCCCGAAGCGCTGGGTACCGAAGTAATTGGGCACGCCGTTCGCTTTGAGCTGGGCCAGGCGCGCGTCGACTGCCTGATGATCGGCTGCCAGCTGGGTCAGGCGCAGCGTGAAGCCATTGGACGAATGCGCGCCGCGCTGCAACTTGCGCTGGTGGCGCATCTGCTTGAGGACGCGCAGATTGGCATCCTCGGCCCGCGACAGGTCGGGGTCGGCCTTGCCCGGCAAATGCAGGCTGAACCACTGGCGGGTCAAGGCCTGGCGGTCCTTGAGCCCGGCGTAGCTGATCGCGCGCGCAGGCACCCCCGCGGCCCTTGCAAGCCGGCGGGCCGCTTCCTCGGTATTGAGCTCACGCTTTTCCACCCATAGCCACAGGTGCTCGCCCTGGCCAGACAGCGGGATATCAAGCACTTCGTCGACCTGAAAATCTTCGGCAACGGCCTTGAGCACAGCCGTACCGAGCGCTTGCCCCGATGCCTGTGGGCCCAACAGATCCAATTCGGTCATGCTGGCAGCAACAGGGCAACCGCATGCACGGCGATCCCCTCCTCGCGCCCGGCGAAGCCGAGCTTTTCGGTGGTGGTGGCCTTGACGTTGACCTGGTCCAGGCCCACTTTGAGGTCGTCGGCGATGCGCTGGCGCATGACCTCGATGTGGGGTGCCATCTTCGGCGCCTGGGCAATGATGGTGGCGTCGACGTTGCCGACTTGCCAGCCCTTGGCCCGAACGACATCCAGCACATGACGCAGCAGCACGCGGCTGTCGGCGCCCTTGAACTGCGGGTCGGTGTCGGGGAAGTGCTTGCCGATATCACCCAGCGCGGCGGCGCCGAGCAATGCGTCGCTCAGGGCATGCAGCAGCACGTCACCATCGGAATGGGCCAGCAGGCCGTACTTGTGGGGGATACGCACCCCGCCCAGGGTAATGAAATCACCGTCGCAAAACCGGTGCACATCGTAGCCGTGGCCAATACGCATAAGAAAACGCCCTGAATGAGTCAGGGCGTGATTCTACCTGCATTTGCAACGCCAAGGTGCAGAGCCGGCCAACGTCGCCGGCTGGCTGCCCTGCGGCTACACCCGGCCCAAAGCCACCGCGTGATGGCGCAGGTGTTCCTCGATGAAGCTGGCGATGAAGTAGTAGCTGTGATCGTAGCCCGGTTGCAGACGCAGGGTCAGCTCATGACCGCCTTTGCGCGCCGCCTGCTCCAGGGCTTCGGGCTTGAGCTGCTTTTCGAGGAAGTCGTCGCGATCGCCCTGGTCCACCAGCAACGCAGGGCACTGCCCCGACGGGGTTTCGGCCAGCAACACGCTGGCATCCCACTCACGCCAGCGCGTGCGCTCTTCACCCAGGTAGCGGCTGAAGGCCTTTTCGCCCCAAGGGCAATCCATCGGGTTGCAGATCGGCGAAAACGCCGACACCGAGCGATAGCGGCCTGGGTTGCGCAATGCGCAGACCAGGGCGCCGTGCCCGCCCATGGAATGCCCACTGATGCTGCGCTCGCCGGAGGCCGGGAAATGCGCCTCGATCAGGGCTGGCAGCTCCTGCACCACGTAATCGTGCATGCGGTAGTGCTGAGCCCAGGGTTGCTGCGTGGCATTGAGGTAGAAGCCAGCACCCAGGCCAAAGTCCCAGGCACCGTCGGGATCACCGGGTACCTGCTCGCCGCGAGGGCTGGTATCGGGCGCCACGATGATCAGCCCCAGCTCTGCGGCCAGGCGCTGGGCGCCGGCTTTCTGCATGAAGTTCTCGTCGTTGCAGGTCAACCCGCTGAGCCAGTACAGGACCGGCAGCTTTTCGCCCTGCTCGGCCTGGGGTGGCAGGTAGACGGCGAAGACCATGTCGCAACCCAGCACCTTGGAGGTGTGGCGGTAACGCTTGTGCCAGCCGCCGAAACTCTTCTGGCAGGAAATATTGTCCAGGGTCATGGAAAGCCTCAGAAGTGGATGACGCTGCGAATGCTCTTGCCTTCGTGCATCAGGTCGAAGGCCTTGTTGATGTCCTCCAGGCCCATGGTGTGGGTGATGAAGGTATCCAGCGGAATCTCGCCCTTCTCGGACATTTCCACGTAGCTAGGCAGTTCGCTGCGGCCACGCACGCCGCCGAACGCCGAACCGCGCCAGACGCGTCCGGTGACCAGTTGGAATGGCCGGGTGGCGATTTCCTGACCGGCGCCAGCGACACCGATGATGACCGACTCGCCCCAGCCCTTGTGGCAGCACTCCAGGGCCGCACGCATCAGTTGCACGTTGCCGATGCACTCGAAGGAGAAGTCCACGCCGCCGTCGGTAAGGTCGACGATCACTTCCTGGATGGGGCGATCGTACTCCTTGGGGTTGATGCAATCGGTAGCGCCCAGCTGGCGAGCGATTTCGAACTTGGCCGGGTTGATGTCGATGGCGATGATGCGCGAAGCCTTGGCCTTGACTGCACCAATGATGGCCGACAGGCCGATGCCGCCCAGGCCGAAGACGGCGACGGTATCACCCGGCTGCACCTTGGCGGTGTTCAGCACGGCGCCAATACCCGTGGTCACGCCGCAACCCAGCAGGCAGACCTTCTCCAGCGGCGCTTCTTTCTGGATCTTGGCCACCGAGATTTCCGGCAATACGGTGTATTCGGAGAACGTCGAGGTGCCCATGTAGTGGAACAGCTGCTGACCTTTGTAGGAGAAGCGCGTGGTGCCGTCGGGCATCAGGCCCTTGCCCTGGGTGGCACGGATGGCCTGGCACAGGTTGGTCTTGCCAGACAAGCAGAATTTGCACTTGCCACACTCGGGCGTGTACAGCGGAATCACATGATCACCCACCGCCACCGAGGTCACGCCCTCGCCCACGGCTTCGACGATGGCACCGCCTTCGTGGCCGAGGATGGACGGGAAGATGCCTTCGGGGTCAGCACCGGACAAGGTATAGGCATCGGTGTGGCACACGCCGCTGGCGACCACGCGCAGCAATACCTCGCCAGCCTTGGGCATGGCCACATCGACTTCAACGATTTCCAAGGGTTTCTTGGCTTCGAATGCTACGGCAGCGCGGGACTTGATCATCGCAGTGGCTCCAGACAGGTCAATGAAATCGGCAGACAGTGTAATTCACCCGCAATTGCTGAATAATCGGGTGAAAGACAAAACATTATTGCTGTGCAGGGATAATCATGAGCAACCGCTGGGAGGGCATCGATGAGTTCGTGGCGGTGGCCGAGTTGGGGCAGTTCACGGCGGCGGCTGAACGGCTGGGCGTATCCTCGTCCCATGTGAGCCGGCAGATAGCGCGCCTGGAAGAACGCGTGCAGACGCGTTTGCTGTACCGCAGCACGCGAAGGGTTACGCTCAGCGAGGCCGGACAGACGTTCCTGCAACACTGCCAGCGCCTGCAGGATGGGCGTGAGGAAGCGCTGCGGGCAATGGGCGACCTGGCCAGCGAGCCCAAGGGGCTGCTGCGCATGACGTGCGCCGTGGCCTACGGCGAGCGCTTCATCGTGCCGTTGGTGACCCGTTTCATGGCGTTGTACCCGCAGTTGAGGGTGGACGTCGAACTGAGCAACCAGACCCTGGACCTGCTGCACGAAGGCATGGACCTGGCCATCCGCCTCGGTCGCCTGGCCGACTCGCGCCTGATCGCGACGCGCCTTGCGCCCCGGCGCATGTACGTGTGCGCCTCGCCGGGCTACCTGGCGCGCTATGGCAGGCCCCACAGCCTGTCGGAACTGGCCAGGCACAACTGCCTGATAGGCAGCTCGGATGTATGGGCATTGCAAATGGAGGGGCGTGAAATCAGCCAGCGTGTTCAGGGCAACTGGCGGTGCAACAGCGGCCAGGCGGTGCTGGATGCGGCGCTCCAGGGCATCGGTTTATGCCAACTGCCGGATTACTACGTGCTCGAACACCTGCACAGCGGCGCATTGGTCCCGCTGCTGCAAGCCCACCAACCCCCCAATACGGCAGTATGGGCCTTGTACCCGCAACAGCGGCATTTGTCGCCCAAGGTGCGGCGCCTGGTGGACTATCTGAAAGAGGGCTTGGCAGGTCTGCCTGAGTACCGGGCATGACCGGCGCTCAGTCAGAATGGCGGGTGGTGGGAGCCTGACTCAATCACCGGGGAGTTGAACGGGGCCCTGTCAACGCCGCCCATTCCAGCGTTGGCGCAGCCACTCCAGGTCTTCGGGGCGCGTAACCTTGAGGTTGTCACTGCGGCCTTCGATCAGCCGTGGCGACTGACCGGACCATTCGATGGCCGACGCCTCATCGGTCACCACCACATCCGAGACCAGGCACTCGGCCAGCGCCCGATGCAGCGCCCCTAAACGGAACATCTGCGGCGTATAGGCTTGCCAGATGGTGCTGCGGTCAACCGTGGCGCTGACGCGCCCATGGCCGTCGGATTTTTTGAGCGTATCGCGAGCAGGTACCGCCAACAGGCCGCCCACCGGATCATCTGCCAATTCGGCCAGCAGCTTGTCCAGGTCACTGCGTGCCAGGTTGGGCCGCGCCGCATCGTGCACCAACACCCAGTCATCATCTTGCGCGCCCTGAGCGTGCAACAGCAGCAAGGCATTGAGTACCGAGTCAGCACGCTCGCGCCCCCCGGCAGCCCGGCGGATGCGCGGGTCGCTGGCGCACCCAAGGCCGGGCCAGTAAGGGTCATGTTCAGCGATGCTGACCACGACCCCCTTGAGGGCGGGGTGATCGAGAAAACACGCCAGGCTGTGCTCGATGATGGTCTGCCCCGCCAACGACAGGTATTGCTTGGGGCGATCGGCAGCCATGCGGGCGCCCACTCCCGCCGCAGGGATCACGGCCCAGAAGGCCGGCAAGCGCTCACTCATTTCTGTGGCAACTGAAAGAGGGTTTCGCCTTCCTTGACCATGCCAAGCTCGTGGCGGGCACGTTCTTCGACGGTTTCCATGCCTTTTTTCAACTCCAGTACTTCGGCGTCGAGCACACGGTTACGCTCCAGCAGCCGCTCGTTCTCGGCATGCTGCTCGTCAATCTGCTGCTTGAGCTCGGCCACCTGCGCCAGGCTGCCATTGCCTACCCACAAACGGTATTGCAGGCCGCCCAGCAGCAGAAGCAGGACCAGGAACAACCAATAAGGACTGCGCATCAAGATATCCAGGTTGAAAGACCCTGTTGGTTCAGGGTCTCAGATAGCACGAAGCCTGGCCGAGGCCAGGCTTCTCAAACAGAAACCCGATGGAACGTAGGAAGTTACGGTACGAACGTTCCTACAGCTCCGGCTGCTGTCTTTTTACCATCTCTTGCTTAGCCGCGAAACTCGGTACGGCCACGGTAAACCGCCTTGGCACCCAGTTGCTCTTCGATGCGCAGCAATTGGTTGTACTTCGACACGCGGTCGGAGCGGCACAGCGAACCCGTCTTGATCTGACCGGCCGCAGTACCCACAGCCAGGTCGGCGATGGTGGAGTCTTCGGTTTCACCCGAGCGGTGGGAGATCACGGCGGTGTAACCGGCAGCCTTGGCCATCTGGATGGCTTCCAGGGTCTCGGTCAGCGAGCCGATCTGGTTGAACTTGATCAGAATCGAGTTACCGATGCCCTTCTCGATGCCTTCCTTGAGGATCTTGGTATTGGTCACGAACAGGTCGTCACCGACCAGTTGCACCTTCTCGCCGATCTTGTCAGTGAGGATCTTCCAGCCAGCCCAATCGGACTCGTCCAGGCCATCTTCGATCGAAATGATCGGGAAGCGCTCGGTCAGGCCTTTGAGGTAGTCGGCAAAGCCTTCGGCGTCGAACGACTTGCCTTCGCCGGACAGGTTGTACTTGCCGTTTTCATAAAACTCGGAGGCGGCGCAGTCCAGGGCCAGGGTCACGTCGGTGCCCAGTTTGTAGCCGGCTTTCTCGACGGCTTCGGCGATGGCGCCAAGGGCGTCTTCGTTGGAGGCCAGGTTAGGGGCGAAACCGCCTTCGTCACCCACGGCAGTGTTCAGGCCACGGGCCTTGAGCACGGCCTTGAGGTGATGGAAGATCTCGGTCCCCATGCGCAGGCCGTCGGAGAAGGTCTTGGCGCCCACTGGCTGAACCATGAACTCCTGGATATCGACGTTGTTGTCGGCATGCTCGCCACCGTTGATGATATTCATCATGGGTACCGGCATCGAGTACTGGCCTGGAGTGCCGTTGAGGTTGGCAATGTGGGCGTACAGGGGCAGGTCCTGATCCTGGGCTGCCGCTTTGGCAGCCGCCAGGGACACGGCCAGGATGGCGTTGGCGCCCAGCTTGGCCTTGTTCTCGGTACCGTCCAGCTCGATCATGGCGTGGTCCAGGGCCTTCTGGTCGGAAGGGTCCTTGCCCAGCAGCAGGTCGCGGATTGGGCCATTGATGTTGGCGACAGCCTTCAGCACACCCTTGCCCAAGTAACGGCTCTTGTCGCCATCACGCAGCTCCAGCGCTTCGCGCGAGCCGGTGGAAGCACCGGACGGCGCGCAGGCGCTGCCGATGATGCCGTTGTCGAGCAGTACATCGGCTTCCACGGTGGGGTTGCCACGTGAATCGAGAACTTCACGACCTTTGATGTCGACGATTTTTGCCATTGTTGTAAGCACTCCAGAATTGACGAAAACAACGCAGCTTAGAAAATTCTTGCCGTTCACCGGACGAGGATGCAGAGGCAGGCCCGGCGAAGGGAGCCCCTGACCGAGTGGTCAGGGGTGAATCGGACGGTACTTTACCCGAGAAAAGTGCTTTACGCGGTTTCTACCGTCGGAAAACTTTTCACCAGGTCATCCAGTTGCTTGAGCTGAGCCAGGAACGGCTCCAGCTTGTCCAGGCGCAAGGCACACGGGCCGTCGCACTTGGCGTTGTCCGGATCGGGGTGAGCTTCGAGGAACAACCCTGCCAGCCCCTGGCTCATGCCGGCCTTGGCCAGGTCGGTCACCTGAGCGCGGCGCCCGCCTGCGGAGTCGGCACGACCACCCGGCATCTGCAGGGCATGGGTCACGTCGAAGAACACCGGGTACTCGAACTGCTTCATGACACCGAAGCCGAGCATGTCCACGACCAGATTGTTGTAACCGAAGCTCGAACCACGCTCGCACAGGATCAATTGGTCATTACCGGCTTCCTCGCACTTGGTCAGGATGTGTTTCATCTCCTGGGGTGCGAGGAACTGAGCCTTCTTGATATTGATCACCGCGCCGGTCTTGGCCATCGCCACCACCAGGTCGGTCTGGCGCGACAGGAAAGCCGGCAACTGGATGATGTCGCAGACCTTGGCCACCGGCTCGGCCTGGTAGGGCTCGTGCACATCGGTGATCACCGGCACGTTGTAGGTGCGCTTGATCTCCTCGAAGATCTTCAGGCCCTCTTCCAGGCCAGGGCCGCGGTAGGAAGTGACCGAGGACCGATTGGCCTTGTCGAAGCTGGCCTTGAACACATACGGGATACCGAGCTTTTCGGTAACCCGCACGTATTCTTCGCACACCTTCATGGCCAGGTCGCGGGACTCCAGAACGTTCATGCCACCGAACAGGACGAATGGCTTGTCGTTGGCGATATCGATGTGACCGACGCGGATGATCTTCTGGGGCATGGGTCAGGCCTTGTTCTTCTGGGCGAGCGCCGCCTTGACGAAGCCACTGAACAGCGGGTGGCCATCGCGTGGGGTGGAGGTGAACTCCGGGTGGAACTGGCAGGCGACGAACCACGGGTGGTCCTTGGACTCCACCACCTCGACCAGGGCACCGTCTTCGGAACGACCGGAAACCACCAGGCCTGCGTCCACCAGCTGCGGCAGCAGGTTGTTGTTCACTTCGTAGCGGTGACGGTGACGCTCGGTGATGATGTCCTTGCCATAGCACGCATGCACGTTGGAACCGGCAGCCAGCTGGCAGTCCTGGGCGCCCAGGCGCATGGTGCCGCCCAGGTCCGACGCCTCGCTACGGGTTTCGACCGCGCCGGTGGCATCGGCCCACTCGGTGATCAGACCGACGACAGGGTGGCCGCTGTCGCGATCAAACTCGGTGGAGTTGGCGTCGCTCCAGCCCATCACGTTACGGGCGAACTCGATGACCGCCACTTGCATGCCCAGGCAGATACCCAGGTACGGCACCTTGTTCTCACGGGCGTATTGCACCGCCGTGATCTTGCCTTCGACACCGCGCAGGCCGAAACCACCGGGTACCAGGATGGCATCGGCGCCCTGGAGCAGGCTGGTGCCCTGGTTCTCGATGTCTTCGGAATCGATGTAGCGCAGGTTGACCTTGGTGCGGTTGGTGATGCCCGCGTGGCTCATCGCTTCGATCAGCGACTTGTACGCATCGAGCAGCTCCATGTACTTGCCGACCATGGCGATGGTGACTTCATGCTCCGGGTTGAGCTTGGCGTCGACCACCTTGTCCCACTCGGACAGGTCGGCACTGCTGCACTGCAGGCCGAAACGCTCGACGACGAAGTCGTCCAGACCCTGAGCGTGCAAGACACCTGGAATCTTGTAGATGGTGTCGACGTCTTCCAGCGAAATCACCGCGCGCTCTTCAACGTTGGTGAACAACGCGATCTTGCGGCGCGACGATGCATCGACAGGGTGGTCGGAGCGGCAGATCAGCACGTCAGGCTGCAGGCCGATGGAGCGCAGCTCCTTGACCGAGTGCTGGGTCGGCTTGGTCTTGGTTTCACCGGCGGTGGCGATGTAAGGCACCAGCGTCAGGTGCATCAGCATCGCGCGCTTGGAACCCACTTCCACGCGCAGTTGGCGAATGGCTTCGAGGAACGGCTGGGACTCGATGTCGCCCACGGTGCCGCCGATCTCGACCAGGGCCACGTCGGCATCGCCTGCACCCTTGATGATGCGGCGCTTGATCTCATCGGTGATGTGCGGGATGACCTGGATGGTCGCGCCCAGGTAGTCACCACGGCGTTCCTTGCGCAGCACGTGCTCGTAGACGCGGCCGGTGGTGAAGTTGTTGTTCTGGGTCATGGTGGTGCGGATGAACCGCTCGTAGTGGCCCAGGTCCAGGTCGGTCTCGGCGCCATCCTGGGT
>Ga0302347_1000496_pt1 | contig 61517 bp, 58 predicted proteins | sample PhyWR1_FD_202178 | JGI IMG/M metagenome (GOLD analysis project Ga0302347, IMG submission 202178) | Leaf surface microbial communities from wheat plants in UC Gill Tract Community Farm, Albany, California, United States - DLSL W.R1 (v2)... | ecosystem: Host-associated > Plants > Phyllosphere >... | reverse complement strand
CGCCGGAATCGGCACCCACAGCGGCAGCTCCTCGTCGAGCACATGGTCCTCGCGCACATAGGCGTGGGCCAGCACGTAGTCGCCAAGCTGCTGGCTGTTGCGCAGGCCGGCGCAGTGGCCCAGCATCATCCAGGCATGCGGGCGCAGCACGGCGATGTGGTCGGTGATGGTCTTGGCGTTGGCCGGGCCCACGCCGATGTTGACCATGGTGGTGCCGCTGCTGTCGGCGCGCACCAGGTGGTAGCCGGGCATCTGGGGCAGGCGCGGCGGCGGCGTGCCGAGTTCGTCGACGGCCTCGGCGGGCAGGCCCACGCGGCGCGTGACCACGTTGCCGGGTTCGACAAAGGCGCAGTACTCGCTGTCGGGCTTGGCCATCTCGGCATGGCCCAGGCGGATGAATTCGTCGATGTAGAACTGGTAGTTGGTGAACAGCACGAAGTTCTGGAACCACTCGGGCGCGGTGCCCGTGTAGTGGCGCAGCCGGTGCAGCGAGTAGTCGACGCGCGGCGCGGTGAACAGCGACAGCGGCAGCGCGCCGCCGGGCTGGGGCTGCCAGGTGCCGTTGGCGATGCCGTCGTCCATGGCCTCGAGGTCGGGCAGGTCGAACACATCGCGCATCAGCATGCGCCGCTCGGGCGTGAGGGTGCCTTCGATATGGTCGTTCTCGGCAAACGAGAAGTGGATGGGGATGGGCTTGTCGCTCAGGCCCACCTCGAAATCGACGTCGTGGCTGGCGCGCAGCAGGCGCAGCTGTTCGGCGTAGTACTCGGCGAACAGATCGGGCCGCGTGAGCGTGGCTTCGTAGGTGCCCGGGCCTTCGACAAAGCCATAGGCCAGCTTGGTGTCGGCGCGCGCCACGGTGTGGGTATGGACCCGCACCTTGGGGTAGAACGCATGGATGGGCGAGGAGGGCGTCTCGCCGGCGACAAAGCGCTGCATCGCGTCGCGCAGATGCCCGACCTGTTCGCGGTAAAGCTGCTGGATGTGGGTGAGCGCCTGCTCTGGAGTGGTGTGCCGGGTGATGGCACGGTCATGCGTGAACTGTTCCATGGCCTATTGTGCCTGCAGCTTGTGACAATAATCTTTCTGCCATTGCAGCGCCTGCTCGGCAGGCATGGGCGGCGCGATGTGATACCCCTGGGCCATTTCGCAGCCCAGCGTGCGCAGCATCTCGAGCTGCGCGGCGTTTTCCACGCCTTCGGCGACGGTGCGCAGGCGCAGGCTCTTGGCCATCTGCACGATGGCCGTGACGATGGCGGCGTCGTCGTCGTTGCCGGGCAGCTCGGTGATGAAGGATCGATCGATCTTGAGCTGGTGAATCGGATGGCGCTTGAGATAGGCCAGCGACGAGTAGCCCGTGCCGAAGTCGTCGATCGCCAGCCGCACGCCCTGCTGCTGCAGCGCATGCAGCGTGCGCTGGACCTGGGCGTCGGAGTGCATCAGCGTGCTCTCGGTGAGTTCGATGTGCAGCAGCTGCGCGGGCAGACCGGTTTCGACCAGCACCGCGGCAACGTCGCTGGCCAGGTCGGCATGGCGGAATTCCTGCGCCGACATGTTGACGGCGACGGGAACGCGCGGCATGCCCTGGGCATACCAGGCGCAGGCTTCGCTGCAGGCCTGGCGCAGCACCCAGCGGTCGATGGCGGTGATCAGGCCGCGCGCCTCGGCCAGCGCGACGAACTCCTCGGGGCTGACCAGGCCGCGCTCGGGATGGCGCCAGCGCACCAGCGCCTCGAAGCCGGCGAGCGTGCCGTCGTCGGTGCGCACCTGGGGCTGGTAATGCAGCTCGAAGCCGCCCAGCGCTATCGACTGGCGCAGCAGTTGCTCCTGGTTGAGCATGCGGCTGGCGCGGCTTTCGAGCGCAGGCGTGTAGAAGTGAAACGGTTCGTGGCCGTTGTCCTTGACCAGATAGCGGGCGGCACTGGCATTGCGCAGCAGTGTCTCGACGTTCTCGCCGTCTTCGGGAAAGATCGCAATGCCGATCGCGGGCGCGATCACCAGCTGCTGCGCGGCCACCTGGCAGGGCATCTCCAGCAGCGCGACCATCTGCCGCGTGATCAGCTCGGTCTCGGCGCGCGAGGTTCCGCCGGCGAGCACGACGATGAATTCGTCGCTGCCCGCGCGCGCGACCAGATCGGTGCCGCGCACGCAGCTGCACAGGCGCTGCGCCACCTCGCACAGCACCTGGTCGCCGGCCAGATGGCCCAGCGAGTCGTTGATCGCCGAGAAATGCTTGAGATCCAGGCTCAGCACCGCCACTGCCAGGTTCTCCAGGCGCGCGCGGGCGATGAGGTGCTCGAGCTGTTCGCTCAGATACCAGCGGTTGGGCAGGCGCGTGAGCGCATCGTGTTCGGCAAGAAAGCGCACCTGGGCCTGGGCCTGCTGGTGGGCCGTGACGTCGCGGATCACGACCAGGCGGAAGTCCTGCGTGCCTTCGCCGTCGGGCATGGGCAGGCCGTCGATTTCCACGGGAATGCTGTGGCCGTCCTTGTGCCTGACCGTGGCCTTGTAGGAAGTGCTGCGTCGGCTCTGGATGCCTTCCAGCGCCAGCGGCCAGAATTCCTTGTCGAGGTACTGCAGCGCCGACTGGCCGCGGATTTCCTCGAGGCTGTAGCCGATCAGCCGCAGCATCGCGGCATTGGCATCCAGCACCATGCCTTCGCGGTGGATCAGAATGGCTTCATGGGTGGCCGCGGAAAACAGCCGCATGCGCTCTTCGCTCTCGTCGAGCTGCTGCTGCACCGAGCGGCCCAGGCTCAGGTCGGTGACCTGCACCACCGCGCCGCGCAGCGTGTCCTGCTCCAGGTGGGGCGTGATGCGCACTTCGATTTCGCGCGGCAGGCCCTGGGGGGAGCGTGCCTGGCGCACATAGCGCACATGTTCGCCGCGCAGGCAGCGCTCCACATGCGGGGCTATGGCCTGCCAGTTGTCAGCGCCCATGATCTCCCAGGGCTGCTTGCCGAGCATTTCGCCGGGCTCAAAGCCATAGTAGGTTGCGTACGCATGGTTGGCGAAGCGGCAGCACAGCGTTTCAGCCTCGTAATAGGCCATCATTCCTGTCGCCGCATCGATGATGAGGCGCAGCATGGCATTGCTGTCGCTGTCGCTGAGGCCGGGCGCACTGGAACTGGGTGGCATTTGCCTTCCTATGGGAATACCTGTTTATAACGTAACCAGATGCCATGACGCAATGACGCAGAGCGCCAATCCCCGACTCTACAGCCCTGCGCCGCGCTGGCCGCGCCCGACCCGGGATAATCGCGTCCATGAACGCCTCTTCCTCTTCCGCCAGTACCGGTTTCGACACCCTGGCCCTCAGCCCTGCGATGCTCGAGAATCTGCAGCAGCTGGGCTACCACCAGATGACTCCCATCCAGTCCGCGAGCCTGCCGCCCGCGCTGCTGGGCAAGGATCTGATCGCCCAGGCCAGTACCGGCAGCGGCAAGACCGCGGCCTTCGGCCTGGCGCTGCTGACCAAGCTCAATCCGCGCTGGTTTGCCGTGCAGTCGCTGGTGCTGTGCCCGACACGTGAACTCGCCGATCAGGTGGCGACCGAAATCCGCCGGCTGGCGCGCGCCCACGACAACATCAAGGTCGTGACGGTCTATGGCGGCGTGCCTTCGCGCGCGCAGATTGCAAGCCTTGAAAACGGCGCCCACATCGTGGTCGGCACGCCTGGGCGTGTCATGGACCTGATGGAGCGCGGCGCGCTCGACCTGTCCGGGCTCAACACGCTGGTGCTGGACGAAGCCGATCGCATGCTCGACATGGGCTTTCATGCCGACATCGAGACCGTGGTGCGCCAGTGCCCCAAGGAGCGCCAGACATTGCTGTTCTCGGCGACCTACCCTGAAGGCATTGCCGACCTGAGCGCGCGCTTCATGAAGAACCCGCAGCGCATCACCGTGCAGGCCCAGCACAGCGAAGGCAAGATTGCCCAGCGCTGGTATGAAGTCAGCGAAGGCCAGCGCCTGCAGGCCGTGGCCGATCTGCTGCTGCATTTCCGCCCCGAGTCGAGCATTGCCTTCTGCAACACCAAGCAGCAGTGCCGCGACCTGGTCGCTCTGCTGCAGGCCCAGGGCTTCAGCGCGCTGGCGCTGTACGGCGAACTCGAGCAGCGCGAGCGCGACGAAGTGCTGGTGCAGTTCGCCAACCGCAGCTGCTCGGTGCTGGTCGCGACCGACGTCGCCGCGCGCGGCCTCGACATTTCCAATCTGGCTGCGGTGATCAACGTCGATGTCACGCCCGACTCCGAGATCCATATCCACCGCGTGGGCCGCACCGGCCGCGGCGACGCCGAAGGCCTGGCGCTCAATCTCGCCAGCCTCGATGAAATGGGCAATGTGGGCAAGATCGAAGTGCTGCAGGGCCGGCCTTCAAGCTGGTTCCCGCTGAGCGAGCTCACGCCAGCGAGCAACGAGCCGCTGGTGCCGCCCATGCAGACCATTCAGATCATCGGCGGGCGCCGCGAGAAGATCCGCGCCGGCGACGTGATGGGCGCGATGACCGCCGACTTCGGCTATGCCCGCGAGCAGATCGGCAAGATCAACGTCAACGACTTCTCGACCTATGTCGCCGTGGACCGCCGCATTGCGGGCGCGGCCGTGGCCAAGCTCAACGCGGGCCGGGTCAAGGGCAAGAGCGTCAAGGCGCGCCTGCTCTAATCCACCGCCTGCCGCACGCGCGGCCCATGTCCAGGGAGTGAGTCGGATGCTCGAAGAATCGGTGTGGAGTTCGCCGCGCGCGGTGCGCTGGCTGAGCCCGTCCAATCTGCTGCGGGTGTCGGTCGCCGTGGCAGTGCTGACGATTGCGCTCAAGACCCTGGCCTGGGCGATGACGGGCTCGGTGGGCCTGCTGTCGGACGCGCTGGAATCGCTGGTGAACCTGGCCGGTGCGATCTTCGCGCTGACCATGGTGACCATTGCCCAGCGGCCGGCCGACCAGGACCATCCCTACGGCCATACCAAGGCCGAGTATTTCTCCGCGGGCTTCGAAGGCATTCTGGTGCTGGCCGCGGCCCTGGCCATTCTCTGGGCCGCGGTGCTGCGCCTGCAGGCGCCGGCGCCGCTGGAGCAGCTGGGCTGGGGCCTGGCGCTGTCGCTGGTCAGCACGGCCTTCAACGGCGCGCTGGCCTGGGTCATGTTCCGTTCGGCGCGCGTGCACCGCTCGGCGGCGCTCGACGGCGATGCCCGGCATCTGGTGACCGACGTCTGGACCTCCATAGGCGTGGTCGTCGGGCTCGCTGCCGCCCACCTCACGGGCTGGCTGTGGCTCGATGCCGCGGTGGCGATAGGCGTGGCGCTGAACATCTGCAAGGAAGGCGTGCTGCTGGTCTGGCGCTCGTCCCAAAGCCTGATGGATCTGGCGGTCGAGCCCGAGGCACTGGCGCGCATCGAGGCCGTGCTCGCGCGCTTCGCCGGCGACGAGGTGCATTTCGACCATCTGGGAACGCGGCGTGCGGGCCAGCGCAGCTTTGTGACGCTGCACATGCATGTGCCTGCCGACTGGTCTCTGGGCCATGCCGCGCGCCAGCGCGAGCGGGTCGAGGCGGCGCTGATGCAGGCCGAGCCAGGCCTGCACGCAACGATTGAACTGCTGCCCGTAGGGGCGGTGACCGTATTGGAAAAAACTGAAGGCCCAGGCCAAGCCTGGCCCACAGAGGGAACAGTGAAATGATCAGCGTATTGCAGCGCGTGAAGGAAGCGCGCGTGGAAGTCGACGGCGAAGTTTGCGGCCAGATCGGCCCGGGCCTGCTGGTGCTGGTCTGCGCCGAGCGCGGCGACAGCGAGGCCGAGGCCGACAAGCTGCTGGCCAAGCTGCTCAAGCTGCGCATCTTTGGCGACGACGAGGGCAAGATGAACCGCAGCGTGCAGGACGTGGAGGGCGGCCTGCTGCTGGTGAGCCAGTTCACGCTGGCCGCCGACACCGCCAGCGGCAATCGCCCGAGCTTCAAGCAGGCGGCCGCGCCCGACGAAGGCCGGCGTCTTTATGACTATCTGGTGCAGCAGGCCAAGGCTGCCCATGTCCAGGTGCAGACCGGCCGCTTCGCGGCCGACATGCAGGTGCATCTGGTCAATGACGGCCCGGTGACCGTGCCCCTGCGCATCGCTCCGCGCCCGGCCGCGTGACGGCTACTGCTGCCAGAAGAACAGCGCCGACATCACCAGCCCGGTGACGACGATGCCCGCGCGCAGCCAGGGTGCGGGAATGCGCCGTGCCAGGCGCGCGCCGCCATAGCCGCCGAGCGTGGCTGCGACCATCATGCCCAGCGCCTGCGGCCAGGCGACCAGGCCGCCGGCCGCATAGACCACGACGGCAATCGCCGTGAGCATCGCCGAGACCAGGTTCTTCATGCCGTTCATGGCCGCGAGCCGGGTCTGGCCCAGCAGGCCGAACAGCGCCAGCAGCACGATGCCCAGCCCGCCGTTGAAATAGCCGCCATAGATGGCGACGCCCAGCATGCCCAGACCGGCTTTCACGGGCGAGGGCGCCTGGTCGTGGCTCGCGCCGGCCGCCCATTGGCGCAGCCGCGGGCCGAACGCGAACATCGCGGTCGCGGCCAGCAGCAGCCAGGGCACGACACGGCGGAACGTGGCATCGGGCGTGAACAGCAGCAGCAGCGCGCCGGTCGCGCCGCCGAGCAGCGACAGGCCGACCACGCGCTTGAAATTCAGCCCCGGCGGCGACTGCACGTCTTCGCGAAAGCCCCAGGCACCCGCGAGGTAGCCGGGCAGCAGCGCGACCGTTCCCGTGGCATTGGCGATCACCGGCGGCACGCCGGTGAAGACCAGCGCCGGCAGCGTCAGAAAGCTGCCGCCTCCGGCCACCGCATTGAGCGCACCCGCGACAAACGCTGCCGAAAGCAGCAACAACCATTCACCCATGCCTTGTCCCCTGTGGTGCCGGCGTGGTCGCCGGTCATGCGCGCCATCTTAGTGCGCGACCCGGGCCGGTGCGGGGAAATGCGCGACAGCGGCAAGGCAAAACAGTGGTGACTGTTTTGGGGTGCTGGGAGGGCGGGGGCGTGATAGGGGCTGTTCGATGGGACCTGTGCTGCAGACAGGAGGGCAGGCGTTCATGGTTCGACGAGCTCACCACGAACGGTTGAGCAAGAGCGGGTCGCGCTATTTCGCGTACGGGTCCTCGAACCCCAGCTCGCGCATGATGTCGGTTTCATACGCTTCCATCTCCTCGGCGTCTTGCTCGCCGGTCTCGTGGTCCCAGCCCTGGGCGTGCAGCGTGCCGTGGACCAGCAGGTGGGCGTAATGCTCCTCCAGCGTCTTGTTCTGCTCCCGGGCTTCGCGCTCGACCACGGGGGCGCACAGCACCAGGTCGGCCATCACCGTGGGCTCCTGCTGGTAGTCGAAGGTCAGCACATTGGTCGCGTAGTCCTTTTGCCGGTACTGCAGGTTCAGCGCCTGGCCTTCCTCGGCGTCGACGATGCGCACGGTGATTTCGGCGTCCACGGCCAGCGCGTGGCGTATCCAGCGCGTGACCTTGCTGCGCGCGAGCACGGCGCGGTGGGCGCCAGCCGCGTCGAAGCGGCCGAATTGCAGGGAAAGTTGCAGTTGTTGTAGAGGCATGGAAAAACTCAGTCGTCGTTGGCGCGCGTGCGGCTGCGCGCGGCGGGCTGGCGGCCGCGCGCTTCGTAGGCGTCGACAATGCGCGCCACCAGCGGGTGGCGCACCACGTCGGCGCTGGTGAAATGCGTCACGGCAATGCCCTTGACGCGCTTGAGCACGCGCTCGGCGTCTATCAGGCCGCTCATCGCGCCCTTGGGCAGGTCGATCTGGCTCACGTCGCCCGTGACCACGGCCTTGGCGCCAAAGCCTATGCGCGTGAGAAACATCTTCATCTGCTCGGGCGTGGTGTTCTGCGCTTCGTCGAGGATCACGAAAGCGTTGTTGAGCGTGCGCCCGCGCATGAAGGCCAGCGGCGCGATCTCCAGCACATTGCGCTCGAAGGCCTTTTGCACCTTCTCGTAGCCCATGAGGTCATACAGCGCGTCATAGAGCGGGCGCAGGTAGGGGTCGACCTTCTGTGTCAGGTCGCCGGGCAGAAAGCCCAGGCGCTCGCCGGCCTCGACAGCCGGGCGCGTGAGCACGATGCGCTGCACCGCGCTGCGCTCGAGCGCGTCGACCGCGCAGGCCACGGCCAGATAGGTCTTGCCCGTGCCTGCGGGGCCAATGCCCAGCGTGATGTCGTGGCTGGCGATATTCTCGAGGTACAGGTTCTGCGTGGTGGTGCGCGCGCGCAGGTCGGCGCGGCGCGTCGACAGCTGTATCGCGCCGACCGGGGCCTCGACCAGTTCGGCGTCGCCCGCTAGCATCAGCTGCAGATGGGCTTCGGGAATCGGGTCGTCCGCCATCTCGTAGAGCGCCTGCAGCATTTCAAGCGCCTGCTGGGCGCGCGCCTTGGGGCCGTCGATCTTGAACTGCTCGTGGCGGTGGGCAATCGACACCTTGAGCGCGGTTTCTATGGTGCGCAGGTGCGCATCGGCCGGGCCGCAGAGGTGGCCCAGGCGGGTGTTGTGGTGGGGAGTGAAGGTGTGGCGCAGGATCACGCGGATAATTCCAGACTAGAGCTGCCAACGGGGCGGCAAAGGACTTCAATGATAGGCAAATTGACCGGCACCCTGCTGGAGAAAAACCCGCCCACGGTATTGGTGGACTGCCACGGCGTGGGCTACGAGGTGCAGGTGCCCATGAGCACCTTCTACAACCTGCCCGCGACCGGGGCCCAGGTGGGCCTGCTCACGCACTTCATCGTGCGCGAGGATGCGCAGCTGCTGTTTGGTTTCGGCACTGCATCCGAGCGCGAGACGTTCCGCGAGCTGATCAAGATCACGGGCGTGGGCCCGCGCACGGCGCTGGCCATCATCAGCGGCATTGGCATAGAGGACCTGGCCCAGGCGGTGACGCTGCAGGAGTCGGGACGGCTGATCAAGGTGCCGGGAATCGGCAAGAAGACCGCCGAGCGGCTGCTGCTCGAGCTCAAGGGCAAGATCGGCGCCGACATGGGATCGAAGTCGCTGTTCACCAACGAGCACCAGAACGACATCCTGCAGGCGCTGCTGGCGCTGGGCTACAACGACAAGGAAGCCGCGGCCGCGCTCAAGGCCCTGCCGCCCGATATCGGCGTCAGCGACGGCATCAAGCGCGCGCTGCAGGCCTTGGCAAAATAAGCCATGACCATCCACACCGACGATTTCGCGCCCGCGCCCCCGAAGCGCGCCATTTCCGCCGCGCCGCTGTCGCACCATGAGGAAGCGATGGAGCGCGCGCTGCGCCCCAAGCTGCTGCAGGAGTACGTGGGCCAGGCCAAGGCGCGCGAACAGCTCGAGATCTTCATCGGCGCGGCGAAGAAGCGCGGCGAGGCGCTCGATCATGTGCTGCTGTTCGGCCCGCCGGGCCTGGGCAAGACCACGCTGTCGCACATCATTGCCGCCGAACTGGGCGTCAATCTGCGCCAGACCAGCGGCCCGGTGCTGGAAAAGCCCAAGGACCTCGCGGCGCTGCTCACCAACCTCGAAGCCAACGATGTGCTGTTCATCGACGAGATCCACCGGCTGTCGCCCGTGGTCGAGGAAATCCTCTACCCCGCGCTCGAGGACTACCAGATCGACATCATGATCGGCGAAGGCCCGGCCGCGCGCTCGATCAAGCTCGACCTGCAGCCGTTCACGCTGGTCGGCGCGACCACGCGCGCGGGCATGCTCACCAACCCGCTGCGCGACCGCTTCGGCATCGTTGCGCGGCTCGAGTTCTACACCGCCGAGGAGCTGGGCCGCATCGTGGTGCGCAGCGCGGGCCTGCTGGGCGTGCCGCTGGACGCCGCCGGCGGCTTTGAAATCGCGCGCCGCTCGCGCGGCACGCCGCGCATCGCCAACCGCCTGCTGCGGCGCGTGCGCGACTACGCCGATGTCAAGGGCGACGGCCGCATCACCCAGGACATCGCCAACCGCGCGCTGGCCATGCTCGATGTCGATCCGCAAGGCTTCGACATCATGGACCGCAAGCTGCTCGAAGCCGTGATCCACCGCTTCGACGGCGGCCCCGTGGGCCTGGACAACATCGCGGCCAGCATTGGCGAGGAAGCGGGCACGATAGAGGACGTGATCGAACCCTATCTGATCCAGCAGGGCTATCTGCAGCGCACGCCGCGCGGGCGCATTGCCACCAAGGCCGCGTACCTCCACCTGGGCGTGCCCGTTCCCAACATGCCCCCGCCCGTCGATGAAGGGTTCTGAGCGCGCGCCGCGGCGTGCGCGCGGCTGGCGGCTGATGGCGTTCGCGCTGGCGCCGCTGCTGCTGGCCACGCTGGGCTGGCGTGTATGGCACTGGAGCGTGCCGCAAGTGCCGGCCATCGAGGTGCAGGCCGCGCCCCTGCAGCGCAGCCTGCAGTTCTCGGCGCGCGTGGAACGGCTGTCGCGCGTCGATGTCGGCGCGACGCTGGTCGGGCGCGTGCAGTCGGTGGCGGTGCGCGAAGGCGCGCAGGTGGCGCAAGGCGCGCTGCTGGTGCAGCTCGAAACCGATGAAGCCCGGGCCGCGCTGGTCCAGGCCCAGGCCACGCTGGCCCAGCAGCAGGCGCGCGCCGCAGGCCTGCGCAGCACGGGGCGCAGCGGCATAGCCGCCCAGCTGGCCCAGGCCGAGGCCGGGCTGCGCGCCGCCCAGCGCGATCTGCAGCGCAGCCGGGCGCTGCTCGCCCAGGGCTTTGTGAGCCAGGCCCAGGTGGATGACAGCGAGCGCGCCCTGCTGGTGGCCCAGGCCCAGCAGCGCGGCGCCGCGGCCCAGCGCGATGCTTACCAGGACGGCGGCAGCGAAATCGCCCAGGCGCGTGCCCAGGTGGCGCAGGCCGGCGCGGCCGTCGATGCCGCGCGGCTGCGGCTCGCACAGACGGCGGTGCGCGCCCCGGCCGACGCCCAGGTGCTCACGCGCAGCGTGGAGCCCGGGCAGATCGTGCAGCCGGGCACGGCGCTGCTGCGCCTGGCGCTGGCCGGGCCCTCGCAGATCGTGGCCCAGGTCGACGAGCGCTTCCTCGATCAGCTGCGCACCGGCCAGCGCGCGGCCGTGGTCGCCGATGCGTTTCCCGCCCAGCCGCTGGCGGCGCAGATCATCTCGATTTCGCCTGCGGTCGACGCCCAGCGCGGCGCCGTCGAAGTCAAGCTCGCGCTCGATGCCGCGGCGCCGGACTTCCTGCGCGAAGACATGACGCTGTCGGTCGAGGCCGTGACCGGCGAGCGCGCCCGAGCGCTGGTGCTGCCGCTGGCCGCATTGCAGGCGCCGGCGCGCGCCGCGGGCCGGGCCGACATATCCGCCGCCGACCCGGCGGCCAGCGCCGCCAGCGCCCAGGTCATGGTGGTCGAAGGCGGCAAGGCCAGGGCGCGCAGCGTGACGCTGGGCCTGCGCTCGCTGTCGGCGGTCGAAGTGCTGGCTGGCCTCGAAGCCGGCGAACGCGTGCTGACCGCGCCCGTGGCCGACGGCCAGCGCCTGCGCGCGGTGGTTTCACCATCGGCCCGATGATGGCCTGGCTGGGCTTCGAGCGCCGCGTCGCGCTGCGCTTTCTGCGCGAAGGGCGCATGCAGACGCTGCTGATCATTGCGGGCGTCGCCGCGGGCGTGGCCGTGGTCACCTACATCAGCGCGCTGATTGCCGGCCTGCAGGCCAACACCGTGGCCAAGACGCTGGGCACGCAGGCGCATCTGACGCTGCGCGCGCCCGACGACCGCGTGCTGCCGGCCCTGCCCGCGCAGGCAGGCGCCGCAATCTCCGAAGTCCAGCCGCGCGCCCAGCGCCTGCGCTCGGTCGCCAACTGGCAGCTGCTGCTGCCGCAGCTGCAGGCCCTGCCCGGCGTGAGCGCGGTCTCGCCCATGGTCTCGGGCGCGGGTCTGGCGCTGCGCGGCGAGGCCACGCAGGCGATCGCGCTGATGGGCGTGGACCTGGAGCGCTACCGGCGCATCATCGATCTCGAAAGCAAGATCACCAGCGGCCGGCTGCAGCTCGCTCCCGGCGAGGCCATGGTGGGCGTCGAACTCGCGGCCGATCTGGGACTGCGCGCGGGTGACCGTTTCACCATAGACACCGGCAGCGCCACCGAGTCGGTGCGCGTCAGCGCGCTGCTCGATCTGGGCGTCAAGGACCTGAACCGGCGCAGCGTGCTGGTGCCGCTGCGCAGCGCGCAAAGCCTGCTGGGCCTGCCCGGCGGCGCGACCGTGCTGGAGCTGCAGCTGGCCGATGTCTGGCAGGCGCAGGACATGGCGCGGCAGCTGCGCCAGACCTATCCCTATCGCGTCGAGAGCTGGCAGGACAACAATGCCCAGCTGCTGTCGGCGCTGGCCGCACAGTCGATTTCCACGGCGGTGATTCGCGCCGTGGTGCTGGCCGTGGTGGTGCTGGGCATAGCGAGCGTGCTGGTGGTGTCGGTGGTGCAAAAGCGCCGCGAGATCGGCATCCTGCGCGCCATGGGCGCGACGCGCGGCCAGATCGCGCGCGTGTTCCTGCTGCAGGGCGCGATGGTCGGCGCCCTGGGCTCGCTGCTGGGCCTGTTGCTCGCAGGTCTGCTGATCTGGGCGTTCATGCACTTCGTGCGCGGGCCCGACGGCGGGCCGGTGTTCGTGATCACGCTGTCGCTGCCCACCATGCTGCAGGTGTCGCTGCTGGCCACGCTCTGCGGTGTGCTTGCGGCCGTCGCGCCCGCGCGCCGCGCTGCGGCGATGGACCCGGCCCAGGCGATTCGCATCTGAAGAGCGCCGATGACAAACGCCAATCTCCTGCAGCTGTCCGGCCTGCGCAAAAGCTACAACCTGGGCCGGCCCAACGCGGCCGAAGTGCTGCATGGCATAGATCTGCGCATAGGCGCGGGCGAGTTCGTCGCGCTGATCGGGCCTTCGGGCTCGGGCAAGAGCACGCTGCTCAATATCCTGGGCCTGCTCGAGCCAGCGACCGCTGGCAGCTACCAGCTGCAAGGCACGGAAATGGCTGGCCTGCCCGACGCCGCGCTCACGCGCCGGCGGCGCCAGGCGCTGGGCTTTGTGTTCCAGTTCCACCACCTGCTGCCCGCGTTCACGGCGCTGGAGAACGTGACGCTGCCCGCGCTGATGGCTGCGGGCCGGGTCACGGCCGGCGAGCGCGCGCGCGCCGCGGAACTGCTGGCCGCCGTGGGCCTGGCCGATGCCATGCACAAGCGCCCCGGCGAGCTGTCGGGCGGCATGCAGCAGCGCGTGGCGATCGCGCGCGCGCTGGTGCATGACCCGGCGCTGGTGCTGGCAGACGAGCCCACGGGCAATCTCGATACCGCGTCGTCGCAGGCCGTTTTCGAACTGCTGCGCGCCATCCATGCCGAGCGCGGCACGGCTTTCGTGCTTGTGACCCACGACCCGCGGCTGGCCGCGCGCTGCGACCGCGTGATCGAGCTGGTCGATGGCCGGATTGCGGGCGACGCGCCGCCGCCAGGCTAACGCTGCGCGCCGCGCATGGCGCAGAGCATGCCCACAACGATCAGCACCTGCGCAACGTAATAGCTCGAAAGAACGCCCAGCTGCGACCAGGGCAGGGGCTGGACGAACCGGTGGGTGGCCAGCAACGAATCGCTGAGCATGAAGCTGCAGCTGCCCAGCGCCACCAGCAGCGCCGCGGGCCGATCGGCGCGCGGCGATTCATGCCAGCGGCCCCAGGCCTGGGCGGCCATCAGCGCGATCACCAGCACATAGGCCGCGACCGGCAGGCGCAGCGCCGCGGGCAGGCCGCCCTGCCAGAGAAACGTGTACATCGCCACGCCCAGCAGCAGCGCGAACGCCAGCGCGCTGCGCAGCGCGAACCAGCGCTGGTCCTGCTTGAACAGCGCGATATAGCAAAGATGGGCCAGCAGGAAGCTCGCCAGCCCGGGAATGAACAGGCCGCGCAGCATCAGGAACACATCGCCCGCGAGCGATGCCGCCAGCGCCGCAAGCAGCAGCCAGCCGCTGCGCTCACCCCCATGGCGCTGCATGCTCAGCGCGACGGCGAGCATGGCGCAGACCATGGTCAGCGGCTTGAACACCAGGTGCCATTGGTGCAGCCCCAGAGCGCTGCTGGCCGTGGCCAGCGCGCCCGCCTGCAGCATGCAGGCCAGCGCCGGGCTGGCGCGCGAACGCAGCGCGGCCACGCCCGCGAGCAGGCTCGCGAGCACGGTGGTCCAGGCAATCACGAAGTGCGCCAGCGGCGGCTGTTCGGAGTCTCCCGCGAGCACGCGCCAGGCGAGCAGCAGTGCGAAGAAAATGCCCAGGGCCGGTCCGGCCCAGGCCAGTGCATAGCGGGAAAGGTGCATGCAAACCATTGTGAAGCGCCGCGCCGGCGCTGGCGATGCAGGGGAACCCTTGGGCGCTGGGTCCGCGCCTTCAGTTCAAGCGCGCGCCCGAAGTCCTGTCGAACACGTGCAGCCGTGACGCAACAGGCCGCAGGCCCAGCGCGCTGCCCGGGCGCAGATCGAGGCGTGCGCGCGACACCGCGATCACGTTCTGGCCGCCCAGGCGCGCGGCGATCTGGGTTTCGGCGCCCGTGGGTTCCAGCACCTGCACTTCGGCGCGCAGGCCCTGGTCGCTTGAAGTGACTTCGAGGTGCTCGGGCCGCACGCCCAGCCAGACCGCGCGCCCCGGCGCCAGCGTCAGGCCCGCGGGCAGGGGCAGTTCCAGCCCGTCGTCGGTCAGCACCCGGCCCCCTTCCTGCGCGCGCCCGGCCAGCAGGTTCATTGCGGGCGAGCCTATGAAGCCGGCGACGAATGCGTTGCGCGGCCGGTCGTAGAGTTCCAGCGGCGTGCCCACCTGTTCGATGTATCCGTTCTTGAGCACCACGATGCGATCGGCCATGGTCATGGCCTCGATCTGGTCGTGCGTCACGTAGAGCGTGGTGGTTGCCAGCCGCTGGTGCAGCGCCTTGATCTCGGTGCGCATCTGCACGCGCAGCTTGGCGTCGAGATTCGACAGCGGCTCGTCGAACAGAAACGCGCGGGGCTCGCGGATGATGGCCCGGCCCATGGCCACGCGCTGGCGCTGGCCGCCCGACAGCTGGGCCGGGCGCCGGTCAAGAAGTCCCTGCAGGTCGAGAGTGGCCGCCACCTCGTCGACGCGCTGCTTGAGCAGCGCCGGCCGCACGCCCTGCAGCCGCAGCGCAAAGCCCAGGTTGTCGGCCACGCTCATGTGCGGGTAGAGCGCGTAGTTCTGGAACACCATGGCGATGTTGCGCTCGCGCGGCGCGACATCGTTGAGGCGCTGCGTGCCCAGCAGGATCTCGCCGGCATCCACGGCTTCCAGCCCGGCGACCATGCGCAGCAGCGTCGACTTGCCGCAGCCCGAGGGGCCGACCAAAGCGACGAATTCGCCATCGCCTATCTCCAGCGACAGGTCGTGCAGCACGGCCTGGCCGGCATAGTGTTTGCGCAGATTGCGCAGCGAAATCGAAGCCATGGAATCAGTCCTTGACGCCGCCAGCCGTGAGGCCGCGCACGAGGTATTTGCGCACCAGCAGCGTGAAGGCCACGACCGGCAGCATGACCAGCGTTCCCGCGGCCGCGATCTTGGTCCACTCCCAGCCGTCGTACTGCAGGAAGTTGACGATGGCCACGGGCGCGGTCACTGCCTGGGTGCGCGTGAGGATCAGCGCGAAGAAGAAGTCGCTCCACGAGAAGATGAAGCACAGCACGGCGGTGGAGACCAGGCCGGGCAGCGCGAGCGGCAGGGTCACATGCCGGAACGCCGACCAGATGCCGCAGCCGTCCATCCATGCGGCTTCCTCGAGCGCCGCGGGAATCGCGGCAAAGAAGCTCTGCATCAGCCAGATGACGATGGCCAGATTGAAGGTCAGGTAGATCAGCGTCAGCCCCCAGACCGTGTCGAGCAGGCCGCTCCAGCGCAGCGCGAGAAAGAACGGAATGGTGAAGGCAATCGGCGGCGCCATGCGCGTGCACAGTATCCACAGCGCCACATGGCGGCGCGCGCGAAAGCGCCAGCGCGTGAGCACATAGGCCGCGGGCACGCCTATGAGCAGTGACAGCGCGGTCGACAGCGTGCTGGTCAGCAGGCTGTTGCCGAAGGAGCGCGCGAACTGGTCTTGCCACAGCGCGCGAAAAGCGTCGAGCGTGGGCACGAACAGCAGCCCGGGCTCGAACGCATCTTCGGCCGGGCGCAGCGCCAGTTGCACCATCCACAGGAAAGGAAACAGCAGCAGGGCCAGCAGCAACAGCGCCGCGGCTTCGCGCCCATGGCGGCGCAGCCAGCCGGGCCTGCGTGGCTGGTCCGAAGGGAAGGGCGGCTCGTAGAGCGCGGCTTCAGCGTGCATCGTCGCCTCCGTCGCGGCCCAGGCGGCTGACCAGCGCGCTGAGCGCAAAGACCCCGGCCAGCATGACCAGCGCGATGGCGCTGCCGTAGCCCCAGAAGGAGAAGTTGAAGGCCTGGATGAATCCATAGAAATTCGTGACTTCGGTGACCGTGCCCGGCCCGCCATTGGTCAGCACGTAGAGCAGCGGAAAGGCCTTGAAGCTGTCGATCAGCCGGAACAGCGCGCAGACGAGCAGCACCGCGCGGATATGCGGAAAGACGATGAAGCGAAACAGCTGCCAGCGATTCGCGCCGTCCATGCGCGCGGCTTCGAGCGGGTCGTCGGGAATCATCTGCAAGGCGGCAAGCACCATCAGCATGGTGAACGGAAACCACTGCCAGGTATCGGCCGCGACCACGGCCCACAGCGCGGTGTCGGGGTTGGCGATCAGCGAGCGCAGCGGCCAGCCCAGCGCCTCGAGCGCCTGGTGCAGCGGGCTGATGTCGGGCGTGTAGAGGATCTTCCAGATCAGCGCGACGACGATGGGCGGCAGCACCATGGGAATCAGGAACAGGCTGCGCACCGCGCCCAGCACGGGCGAGCGGCCGTGCAGCAGCAGCGCGATGCCCAGGCCCGTCAGCAGCTGCAGCGTCACGCCCACGCTCGACAGCTGGAACTGCACCCACAGCGAATGCACAAAGCGCGGGTCCTGCAGCAACTGCCGGTAGTTGCCCAGCGGATCGCGAAAGTGGAACGTGCCCGCGGGGTCGGTCAGGCTCAGCGGCGTGAGGCTCACCACGATCAGCGTGAGCAGCGGCGCCAGCGTGACCAGCGCCAGCACGATCAGCGCCGGGTACAGGCCCCAGCCATAGGCGCGGCGCTGCTGGCGCTGCCAGCCGGGCGCGGCCGCCGGCGCCGCCGTGCGGCTGGGCAGATAGTAGTGCTGGCCGGCCTCGCCGGCGGGCAGGGCGGGAGCAAGCGCGGGAGGCAGCTGCATGGGCGGCTCGCCTCAGACCGCGATGCCCGAGCGCTTGAGCTCGGCCAGCGCGCCGATCTGCGCCTGCTGCATGGCCGCGGCCGCCGACTTCTGGCCCGAAACGATCAGCTCGATCGCCTTGTTGATCTGCTGGTCGATCTGCGGATACACGGCCACCGTGCGGTACTTCATATGGCCCTGTCTGGCCGCGAGATCGATGGCTTCGGACGACAGCCTGGCGATGTCGTAGCCGTTGACGCGCTGGCGTTCGGCAAACACCGGCGACTGCATGTCGGAGCGGCGCGTGGGCGAGCCGTAGCCCGCGGCAACCGCGCGCTGCGTGATCTGCTTGGACGTCGCCCAGGCAATGAACTGCCACGCGGCCTGGGCGTTCTTGCTGCCCACCGGAATGCCCAGGCCATGCACGGCCGAACCCGGAAAGCGCCCGGCCGGCCCGCGCGGCACCGCGCCCCAGGCCGTGGTCGAAGCCACCTTGCTGCTGGCCTTGTCGGCGAGCTGCGACAGATAGATCTGGCCCTGTATGCCCAGGTTGCTGCGCCCGCTTTTGAGCGATTGCAGCGACTGGTCGGCGGTGTACGAGACCGCGCCGTCGGGGCCGAAGTCGCGCAGCAGGCGCGCGAAATAATCGGCCGCGGCAATCGCTTCGGGCGTGTCCAGCGTGGGGTAGAGGTCGTGCGGCGCCTTGCGGAACACATCGCCGCCAAACGCCTGCAGGAACGGCGGGAAGGTCCAGCCGTAATGGTTGTCGGTGACGAAGCCGGCCGCGCGCTCCTTGCGGTGCGCGGTCTGCACGGCGCGGCTGAAGTCGTCGAGCGTGTCGGGAAACGCCAGGCCCGCGCTTTTGAGCACATCGAAGCGGCTGGCCGCGGCCAGCGTGACCTCGGCCGTCCAGGGCACGCCATAGAGCTTGCCGTCGGCGCCGGTCTCGGGCGCGCGCGCGCCGGCCAGAAAGTCGTTGATATCGAAGTCGGCCGGCGTCAGATTGCGGTTGGCGATGAAGTCGTCGAGCGGCGTGAGCCAGCCCGAGTTGATCCAGCGGCTCGAGTAGATGAACGTGACGTTGACCACGTCGTAGGCGCTGCCCTTGGTCGACAGCTCCAGGTCGGTGCGCTGGTTGTAGACCGGAAAGCCCGGCGTGTCGAAGTTCACGCGCGCGCCCGTGCTGTCCTCGAACTCGGCGATCCAGGGGCGCAGCAGCTTGGAGTAGGCGGTGCTGAACAGCGCGACATTGAGCGTCGTGCCCTGCAGCGGCTTGGCGCGCTGGGCAATGGCGGGCATGCCCCACAGGGCGCTGGCGCCAAACGCGCCCAGGGCGGCGCCGGCGCGCAGCAGGGCGCGGCGCGAGCCGGCGGGAGCTGCGGGGACGCAATCCGTTCGTCCTGAGCCCTGAGCCTGTCGAAGGGTCGAAGGATGAACGGCGGCGTCGGCGGCGGTGACAGGAGTGTGGGCGAGCGGCATGAAAGGACTTTTCAGAAATCAGTGCGACAAGGCGGATTTACACGCTTGCGGCCGTGCGGTCGATGCTGCGTCGGCCGTCGATGGCCGTGGTGTGTTCGCCGGTCACCGTGACGCGGCGCACCACGCGGTGCTGGTCGCCGTAGTCGTTGATCGCGTAGTGCTGGGTCGCGCGGTTGTCCCAGATCGCGACATCGCCTTCGGACCAGCGCCAGCGCACGGTGTTCTCCAGCGCGACGATGCGCTGGTGCAGCAGCTCCAGCAGCGCGCTCGATTCCTGCTGGCGCAGCAGGTTCAGGCGCTTGGCGAAATGGCCCAGCAGCAGCGCGCGCTCGCCGGTCTCGGGATGCACATGCACCACCGGGTGCTCGGCTTCGATGACGGTGCGCCGGAAGGTTGCGCGGTAGGCGGCGCGGCCCGCGATTTCCGCGGCGCTGGCCGTGGTCTGCTGGCGCGGATCGGCATAGTCGTAGTCATTGCCATGCACCGCCCACAGTTCGTCGGCCAGGGCCTTGAGCGGCGCGGGCAGGCCTTCGTAGGCGGCCACGGTATTGGCCCAGACGGTGTCGCCGCCATGCGGCGGCAGCACCACGGCGCGCAGAATGCAGGCCTTGGGCGGCGCGGCCTTGAACGTGACATCGGTGTGCCAGGAATCGGCGCGCCCGCCATGGCGCGAGTCGAGTTCGAGAAAGCGCGTGCCGTCGGGCGCGGGCACCGTGGGATGGGCCTCGATCTCGCCCCAGAGCCGGCCAAACGTCTGGTGGCTGGCGTCATCGAGATGCTGCTGGCCCTTGAAGAACAGCACGCGGTGGCGCAGCAGCGCGGCGCGCAGCTGGGCGACGGTCTGCGCATCGAGATCGCCCGACAGGCGCAGGCCGCGCACTTCGGCGCCTATGCGCACGGCCAGCGGCGTGATGTCCAGCGGGCCCGCCAGTTGCGTGGGCAGGGATTCCAAAACAGCGCTCATAGGATGCTCCAGGGTAGGCGTACACGACGCAGTGGAGGTTCATCCTAGGCAGGCAGCTGGTTCGGGCCAACGAATTTTCTGGCAGATCGATATCTGAAAAACAGCGCGCGCCCTGAAACGCCCTTCGACGGGGTCGCCCAGGGAAGCTCAGCGCAAACGGGGTGTCAGGGCGAGGCGAAAAAACCCGTTCGGGCTGGGTCCTGAGCGCGCCTCGCCGGCCGCGTCGCAGGATCGAAGCCCCGGCGTTCAATCAGCCGGCCTCAATGCGCGCGCCCCAGAAACTGCTGCAGCTCGGGCGTCTGCGGCGCGCCGAACAGCGCTTCGGGCGTGCCCACTTCATGCACCTTGCCCTGGTGCATGAACACCACGCGGTCGCTGACCTTGCGCGCGAAGTTCATTTCATGCGTGACCATGACCAGCGTCATGCCCTGGTCGGCCAGGCTTTCGACGACCTGCAGCACTTCGCCCACGAGCTCGGGGTCCAGCGCCGAAGTCACTTCGTCGCACAGCAGGATCTCGGGGTCCATGGCCAGGGCGCGGGCAATGGCCACGCGCTGCTGCTGGCCGCCCGAAAGCTGGTCGGGCATGGCGTCGAATTTCTCGGCCAGGCCCACGCGCGCCAGCAGGCGCTCGGCGTTCTGGCGCGCCACATCCTTGGGCTGGCTGGTGACCAGCGTGGGCGCGAGCATCACGTTGCGCCCCACGGTGAGATGGGGAAACAGGTTGAAGTTCTGGAAGATCATTCCCACGTTCTTGCGCAGCTCGCGCATCGCGCCGGCGTTGTCGGCCTGCAGCGGCTGGCCGTGCACCGTGAGCGAGCCTTCCTGGAAAGCCTCGAGGCCGTTGATGCAGCGCAGCAGCGTGCTCTTGCCCGAGCCGCTCTTGCCGATGATGGACACCACTTCGCTGCGCGCGATCGTGAGGTCCACGCCCTTGAGCACTTCGTTGCTGCCGTAGCGCTTGCGCAGCCCGCGGATATCGACCAGAGGCGTCTGCGAGGCAATGGGGGAAAAGAGGGCGTTGGCGATGGATGTCATGGCGGAAGTCTGAAAAAAGCCGGCAATCAGGAAGCAGGGCGCAGGCGGCGCTCGAGGCGCTGGCTCCACAGCGACAGCGGGAAGCACAGCGCGAAATACATCAGCGCCACGCAGCCGTAGATCAGGAAAGGCTCGAAGGTGGCGTTGGCGATCAGCTGGCCGGCCTTGGTGACTTCGACAAAGCCGATCACGCTGGTCAGCGCCGTGCCCTTGATGATCTGCACCATGAAGCCCGCCGTGGGCGCGACGCCCAGGCGCATCGCCTGGGGCAGGATCACATGGCGCAGCTGTTCACCAAAGCTCAGCGCCAGGCTGGCCGACGCCTCCCACTGGCCCTTGGGCACGGACTCGACGCAGCCGCGCCAGATGTCGCACAGATAGGCGCTGGCGTAGAGCGTGAGGCACACGCTCGCGGCCAGCAGCGGCGAGGTATCGACGCCCAGCATTGCCAGACCGAAATAGATCAGGAACAGCTGCATCAGCAGCGGCGTTCCCTGGAAGACCTGCACATAGCAGGCGACGGCGCGTATGGCGCCGGGCAGCTTGCTCAGGCGCAGCACCAGCAGCGCGAGCGCAAGAACGCTGCCGCAGGCAAAGGCGATCAGCGACAGCCCCACCGTCCAGCGCAGGGCCAGCAGCAGATGGCGGGCGATGTCCCAGAAAGAGAATTCAACCATGATGACCTTTCAGCGGCGGCGGCCAAAAACGAAACGCGGGCCTAACCAGTTCAGCAGCTGGCGCAGCATGATCGCCAGGCCCAGATAGATCAGCGTGACCACGATGTAGGCCTCGAAGCTGCGGAAGGTGCGGCTGGAGATCAGGTTGGCCGCATAGGAAATCTCCTCGGTGGAAATCTGGCTGCAGACGGCCGAGCCCAGCATCACCAGGATGATCTGGCCCGTGAGCGCGGGCCAGACGCGGCCCAGCGAAGGCGGCAGCACCACGCGCGTGAAGATCTGCCAGCGGTCCATTGCCAGGCTTTGCGCGGCCTCGATCTGGCCGCGCGGCGTGGCCTGTATGCCCGCGCGCACCTGCTCGCAGGCATAGGCGCCCAGGTTCAGCGTCATCGCCAGGATGCTTGCGGTCTCGGGCGACAGCCGCAGGCCCAGCGACGGCAGGCCGAAGAACAGAAAGAACAGCTGGATGATGAACGGCGTGTTGCGGAAGACTTCCACATACGCGCTGACCACGAAGCGCGGCACGGGGCCGGCGTTCAGCCGCATCCAGGCGCAGGCCACGCCCAGCGCCACGCCCAGCGGCGTGGCAATGGCGGTGAGCATTGCCGTGAGCGCCAGGCCCTTGAGAAACATCGGCCATTGGGCCAGCACCGTGGCGAAATCCATTGTCATGGGCGCATCCGTGGAAACAGGAAAAAGTCAGGCAGCTGGAGCGCCGTCATCCGTTCGTCCTGTCGAAGGATGAACAGACGGGCGCCGACCAAGTCTCGAGAAGATCAGTCCGGCAGATTGCCCATGCCGCGCCCCAGCCACTTCTGCGAATAGCCTTCTATGGTTCCATCGGTCTTGGCGGTGCGCAGGATGGCGTTGACCTGGTTGAGCAGCGCGGTCTCGCCCTTGCGCACGCCTATGTAGTTGGGCGAGTCCTTGATCAGCAGCTTGTATTCGGCCTGGACCTTGGGGTTCTTCTGCAGCGCCGCGGCGGCAACGGCGGCGCCGATGGCGACGAACTGGGTCTGCTGCGACATGAATGCGGCCATGGTCGAGTTGTCGTCCTCGAAGCGCTGGATCTTGAGCGTCTTGGGCGCCAGGCCCTGCAGCGCGTCATCCTGGATGGTGCCGCGCGTCACGGCCAGCGTCTTGCCGCCGAGGTCGTCGAACGACTTGATCGCCACGTCCTTGGGGCCGAACACCGCCTGGAAGAACGGCGCGTACGACACGGTGAAGTCGATCACCTTGGCGCGCTCCTCGTTCTTGCCCAGCGCCGAGACGATCAGGTCGATCTTCTTGGCCTGCAGATAGGGAATGCGGTTGGGCGTGCTCACGGGAACGAACTCGGCCTTGACGCCCAGCTTGTCGGCAATCAGCTGGGCCACGGCCACGTCGACGCCCGTGGGCTTGAAGTCGGGGCCCATGTAGCCATACGGCGGGTAGTCGGTGGGAATGCCCAGCGCAATGCTTTTCTTGGCCATCACGGCCTTGAGCGAATCGTCGGCATGCGCGCCCACGGAAAACGACAGCGCGGCAGCGGCGACCAGACCCGACACAGCGGTACAGACTTTGAACTTCATGGCGCAGGACCTTTGGTGAAAAGAAGTGAATGCGCCAAGGTCTCAGCAGGATGCGTGCCAGCTTGAAACAGCGATGCCAGCCAGGCCCATGGATGCGGGCGATTTTTCCGCGCGCAACGCCGGCGTCAGAGGGGGAAACGCGCAATCGCGACGAATTCAGGCATCGCTCTTGCTTGGCAAGACCGTGCCATATGAAACACGGATTTCTTTGGCTTGAATTTATGGAACAAGAATTTCACAGTGGTGCGTGCCGGCCCCGAATTGGTGCGGACCGCACTTGAATGGAGCAATGCGATGGAAGATCAATCCGCGATGCCGCTCGACGCACGCATACGCGAGGTCTATGCAGACCTGTCGGTCGCCGAGCGCAAGCTCGCCGATGTGGTGCTGGCGCGCCAGCACGATCTGCGCGGCTATTCGGCGACTGAACTGGCCGCGCTGGCCGACACCTCCAAATCCAGCGCCGCGCGCTTCTTTCGCCGGCTCGGCTACGCGGGCTTCGATGAATTCCGCCTGCAGGTGCGTTCACGCGCCACCCCGCATTCGCCGCTGGCGCGCCTGGCCCAGGCGCCGGTCCGGCCTGGCGACGCCGGCCTGCAGGCCCATGCGCGGCGCGACGCGCAGCGGCTGCTCGACTGGTCGCAGGAGTTGCGCGACGAAGACGTGCAGGCCGCGCTGGCCCAGCTGGCGCGCGCGCGCCGAGTGGCCGTGCTGGGCTACCGCCACAGCCAGGTGACGGCGCAGTACGCCAGCCTGCTGTTCGACCAGGTGCGCCCCGATGTGCAGCTGCTGGCCACGGGCGGCGGGCGCGAAGCCGAAGCCCTGGCCGGACTGGGCGCCAAGGATCTGCTGTTCGTCGTCGATTTCCGCCGCCGCAGCGCCCAGCTGGCGCGCGTTCTGGCTGCGGCGCGCGCGGTCGGCATTCCGCTGCTGGTGCTCAGCGACGCCGCGCCCGGCGAATGGCTGGAGACCACGGCCCAGGCCGACGTGGTGCTGCGCTGCGCGCGTGCCGCCGCGCCCCAGCCGCCCGAGCTGACGCCGTTGTTCGACACCTATGTCTGCGGCATCAGCCTGGTGAACTTTCTCGCCACGGCGCTGGCCGCACGCCTGCGCGCCAGCGCCCAGGCGCGGCTCACGCGCATAGAACACCTGCATGCCGCGCTGGGCGATCTGCAGGCCCCGAACTGATTTTTTGTAGAGGTATTTCCATGTCATCCCTGCCTTCCCTGTCGCTTGAGCTGGTCATGAATCCGGCCAACCCCCGGCGCAGCCGCGACGAAGCCTATGGCGCGCGCCGCAGCGAAATTCTCGGCGCCGGCGCGCTGGCCCAGGCCGAGCGCGAGCTTTCCACCTGGCAGGGCTATGCGCCCACGCCGCTGCATGCGCTGCCCGTGCTGGCGCGGGAACTGGGCGTGCAGTCGCTGCACTACAAGGACGAAGGCAGCCGCTTCGGCCTGGGCAGCTTCAAGGCGCTGGGCGGCGCCTATGCGGTCGCGCGACTGCTGTGCCGCGAGCTGGGCGCGCGCCTGGGCCGCACGCTCGATACCCGCGATCTGCAGCGGCCCGACATGCGCGCGCTCAGCGCCGGCATCACCGTCACCTGCGCCACCGACGGCAACCACGGCCGCTCGGTGGCCTGGGGCGCGCAGCTGTTCGGCTGCGCCTGCGTGATCTATGTCCATGCCACCGTGAGCGCCGGCCGGGCAGAGGCGATTGCCGCCTATGGTGCCCAGGTGGTGCGCACGCCCGGCAACTACGACGACGCCGTGCGGCGCGCCGATGCCGACGCCAGGGCGCAGTGCCGCTTCGTGATTTCCGACACTTCCTATCCCGGCTACATGGACGTGCCGCGCGACGTGATGCAGGGCTACCAGCTGATGGTGCAGGAGGCCGCGGCGCAGATCGGCGCGCGGCCCACGCATATCTTCGTGCAGGCCGGCGTGGGCGGACTCGCGGCCGCGGTCTGCGGCTACTTCTGGGAACGCGACGGCGCTGCGCGCCCGCAGTTCATCGTCGTCGAGCCCGAGCGCGCGGCCTGCCTGCTCGAAAGCGCGCGCGCCGGCGAGCTGCGCGCCGTCGAAGGCGAACTCGACACGCTGATGGCGGGTCTTGCCTGCGGCGAAGTCTCGCTGCTGGCCTGGGAGATTCTCGAAAAGGGCGCGGACGCGTTCTGCGCCATTCCTGACGCCGCGGCCGTGGACTGCATGCGTCTGCTGGCCCACCCTTTGGCCGGCGACCGCGCCATCGTTGCCGGCGAATCGGCCGTGGCCGGCGTGGCCGCGGCAATTGCCGCACTGCAAAGCCCGCAGGCGCGTGCGCAGCTGGGCCTGGGCGCGGACAGCCGCATCCTGTTCTTCGGCAGCGAAGCCGCCACCGACCCCGCGCTCTATGCGCAGCTGGTCGGCGAAAGCGCGGCCGCCGTGGCCTTGCGCGCGGAGGCCGCATGAACGCCGATCTGCGCATCGACGGCGCGCGGCTGCTCGCCAGTATTGAAGCGCTGGGCGAATATGGCGCACTGCCCGGCGGCGGCACCAACCGGCTGGCGCTGAGCGACGCCGACCGCGCGGCGCGCGACTGGACCGTGGCGCAGATGCGGGCGCTGGACATGGCCGTCGAGATCGACGCCATCGGCAATGTGTTTGCCACCTATGCGGGCCGCGAAGATCTGCCGCCCGTCGCCACCGGCAGCCATATCGATACCGTGCGCACCGGCGGCCTCTACGACGGCAACTACGGCGTGCTCGCCGGCCTTGAAGTGGTGGCCACGCTGCGTGCCGCGGGCCGGCGCACGCGCCGGCCCATACAGGTCGCTTTCTTCACCAACGAGGAAGGCGCGCGCTTTCAGCCCGACATGCTCGGCAGCCTGGTGCATGTGGGCGGAATGCCGCTGGACGAAGCCCTGGCCGTGCGTGCCGTCGACAACGGCGCGCTGCTGGGCGAGGAACTCGCGCGCATAGGTTATGCGGGACGCGCGCCCGTGGGCCGTCCGCGCGTCGACAGCTTTGTCGAGCTGCATATCGAGCAGGGCCCGGTGCTGGACCGCGAAGGCATTGCGATCGGCGTGGTCGAAGGCGTGCAGGGCATCTGCTGGACCGAGCTGACCTTCACCGGCCGCAGCAACCATGCAGGCACCACGCCCATGGCCTTGCGCCAGGACGCGGGCATGGCCGCGGCGCGCGTCGCGGCTTTCGCCCATGAACTGAGCCAGCGCCATGGCGGGCGCCAGCTGGCCACCGTGGGCGCGCTCACGCTGCAACCCAACCTCGTCAATGTGATTGCCCAGAGCGCGCTGATGACCGTCGATCTGCGCAACACCGATGGCGCGCGGCTGCGCCAGGCCCAGGACGAGCTGCTGGCCGGCGCGCGCCGCATCGCGGCCGAGCATGGCGTGCTGCTGAGCCAGCGGCTGCTTGCCGATTTCGCGCCCGTGGCCTTCGACGCCGCGTTGGTCGACAGCGTGGAACGCGCGGCCCAGTCCCAGGGCTTTTCGACGCTGCGCCTGCCCAGTGGCGCGGGCCATGACGCGCAGATGCTGGCGCGCGTGTGCCCCACGGCCATGGTGTTTGTTCCCAGCCGCGACGGCCTGAGCCACAACGTGCGCGAATTCACCGCCCCCGAGCAGCTGGTGCAGGGCGCGAATGTGCTGCTGCAGGTGCTGCTTGAACGCGCCGACCGCTGATCCCCTCACCGTTTTTATCGAAGGAATTCCAGGATGTCCCGAATCGTCAATGTCGCCCTGGGCCAGCTGGGCCCGGTGCAGCGCGCCGACTCCCGCGCGGCCGTGGTGGCGCGCCTGTGCGCCATGATGCGCGAGGCGCACAGCCGCGGCGCGCAGGTGATCGTCTACCCCGAGCTCGCGCTGACCACGTTCTTTCCGCGCTGGTACATCGAGAACGACGCCGAGATCGACAGCTACTTCGAGCCGACCATGCCCAGCCGGGAAACCCTGCCGCTGTTCGAACTCTCGCGTGAACTCGGCGTGGGCTTCTATCTGGGCTATGCCGAGCTGGCCGAGGAAGGCGGCCAGCGCATGCGCTACAACAGCGCCATCCTGGTCGACCGCAGCGGCAGCATCGTCGGCAAGTACCGCAAGATCCATGTGCCCGGGCATTTCGAGCACGAGCCCTGGCGCAGGTTCCAGCACCTGGAGAAGCGCTACTTCACGCCGGGCAAATCGTTCGACGTGCACCAGGCGTTCGGCGGCACCATCGGCATGGCGCTGTGCAACGACAGGCGCTGGGCCGAAAGCTATCGCGTGATGGCGCTGCAGGGCGCGGAAATGGTGTTCATAGGCTACAACACGCCGGTGCACAACGCGCCCGCGCCCCAGCACGACGACCTGTCGCTGTTCCACAACCAGCTTGCCGTGCAGGCCGGCGCCTACCAGAACGGCTGCTGGGTGGCGAGCGTCGCCAAGGGCGGGCTCGAGGAGGGCGTGGAAAGCATTGCGGGCAGTCTGCTGGTCGCGCCTTCGGGCGAAGTCGTCACGCGCTGCGTGACCAAGGACGATGAAGTCGTGGTCGGGCGCTGCGATCTCGATTTCTGCGCGGTCTACAAGCGCACAACCTTCAACTTCGACCTGCACCGCCACCCCGAGTGCTATGGCCTGATCACCGCGCGCAAGGGCGAGACGCTGGCCGCGGACGGCAGGCCGCTGAACGCCGGCTAGCCCACCATCATGCTTGCGGAGGTTCTTCGGCCGCGCCGGTGATGGCGATTGCGGGCGCCGCATTCGCGGCTTCGCCGTCCGCGCCGTTGCCGGGCGCCGGCACCTGGGCCGACGCGCCTTGATCATTCAGCATGTCGTGGTCGTCGGCACAATAGCCTGCATGGCTTCCTGGAAGCTCTGCCTGCATGGGCCGATCGCCGGCGTGGGCCATTGTCGCTACCGGAAGAACTTCCGCTTCCTCCGCGCCTGCCCCTGCAGACGGGAGCGTGGGCGGGCATGAGGGTTGCACAGCATCTGTGGAATCCATGACATGGGTTCCCGCGGCGCTGGCATCCGCTTGCGCCTTCATCAGCAGCTGCGTCATTTCGGCATTCCCCATCTCTTGCGCAATCATCAGCGCGGTCTGGCCGGCAAAATTGGCGATGTTGGGGTCGGCACCCGCCTGCACCAATACCTTTAAAGCGTCCGTACGCCCATGCTGTACCGCGAACATCAAGGCGGTGGTGCCGTCATAGTTTGTTTGCAAGTTGAGATCGGCTCCCGCCTGTATCAGCGCATGCAACACGTTCGTGTGTCCACACTGGACCGCAAACGTAAGAACGGCATGCCCTGCTTTGAGGGGGGCGTCGAGATCCAGCGGCTGCTGACACTCAGCGGCAGCTTCTATCAAGGCGGTGACTGTGTGCGCGTCACCACTCTTGACTGCGGCCATCAAGGCGTTGATGCCGCTGGGATGACAGACATTCGGGTCGGCTCCCGCGTGCACCAGAGTGCGCACTGCGTCCGTATGCCCATTCATGGCAGCGACCGTCAGTGCGTTACGGCCATGGGGGTCAACAACATTGGGGTCGGCTCCCGCGTGTACCAAGATGCGCAGCGTATCCGCACTACCGATCCTGGCAGCCGCCGTCACGGCGGAAAAGCCTTGGCCCTCAGTGCTTTTGGGGTCGGCTCCCGCGTTCACCAGGGTGCGCACTGCATCCACATGACCACGTGCTGCAGCGATCGTCACCGGGTTGCTGCCGTTGGGGTCAACGCTATTGGGGTCCAGGCCCCACTGCAATAACTTGGCGATCACAGCTTCATGCCCGTAATACGCCGCATATGACAGCACATCCTTGGATTCGAGAGATACCTTGAAGTCGATTGCCGCTTGCAGCAAGGTATTCATGACCTCGGGATGACCGTTTCTCACTGCGGCCTCCATGGCGGCCGTTGCGTCGCGGCACAGGTCAATGCTGGCGGCTCTCGCATGCAGCAGCAAGTCGACTATGGGGGCGTGGCCATGTTCTGCCGCCAGCACCAACGCGCTGGAAGACGCGGGCCCGGGAGCGTTGAGCGCCGCGAGACTGCCTCTTTCGGTGATGGTTTTTGCCAGGTGTAGGTCACCATTGCGCGCGGCCTCACGCAGCTAGTTCGCTTCGATGCAATCCCGCGCCATTTGGTTGAAAGTGGGCTGAGCCGGCAGCAGCTTATAGGTCAGCGCTTTTCCGTTGATGACAAGTTGGACGGAGTCTCCCGCCAGCGCAGTGGGCAAGAAAGGAAAGGCAGATTTTTTGGGTTTCATGGGGCGTGGAGTGCAAGATCATCAGCCTCCGAATGCGCCGGAATCCGCCTGTTTTCTTGCCTGAAATTGGAAATGAAGATAAATAGCAAAAAACTAAGTAACTTTTTAAATAGATAGGTTCGATAAATTTTTTGACTGGACGTCCTCCAGCAGGGAACCGCAATGCCTGCGATCACTGCAGGGGCGGGCCGTGGTTGCGAGCGCCGCGCTGGCTATGATCTGCGCGCCGCCGGCGCTTCCGGCACGCGAGGACAGGCATGGCGGATCTCAGTTCGCAGGCAATGGTGGCCGCCGATGCGCTGTCCGGTGGCGCGGCGCCCGGCTTTGACGCGACCACCGGCTATTGGCAGCGCATCCTGGCCGCCGATGAACTCGCGCAGCCGACGGTGCCGCCGTACCAGCGCAACTATCCCGCGCGTCTGCGCGACGGCCGCTATCTGCTGCTGCCGCTGCGCGCGCTGCCGAACGATGCGACGCGCTGCATGGCCTCGCTGGTCGCGAACCAGGCGGCGCTCGAGGTGGTGCAGGCGCTGGCCCAGTCCATGGTCGAACAGGCGCGCAACTATGCGGTCGACGCCGTGGTCGGACTGCCGACGCTGGGCCTGTCGTTTGCGCCCGCCGTGACCCACGGGCTGGGCCATGCGCGTTTCATCCCGCTCGGTTTTTCGCGCAAGTACTGGTACCGCGACGCGCTGTCCGAGCCGGTGCGTTCCATCACGTCGCCCAGCCAGGACAAGCGGCTGTATCTCGATCCGCACCAGATCACCCTGCTCGAAGGCCGGCGCGTGCTGGTGGTCGACGACACCGTGAGCACGGGTGCGACCATGCTTTCGGGCGTGCGGCTGCTCGCGCGCTGCGGCGCGCAGGTGGTGGCGATTGCGGTGGCCATGCGCCAGGGCACGCGCTGGCGCGAGCGGCTGCGCCATGTCGACGGCCGGCCGATTCCGGTGCTGGGCGCGCTCGATGCGCCCTTGATGGTGCGTGCACCCGACGGCTGGGTGCCCGAGCCGTGACGCTTCAGCCTGCGGCCGGCAGGCTGGCCGTGCACTTGTGCGCCAGCGCCATCAGATAGCTTTCGGCGATGGAGAGCCCATGGTAGGAATCGGTCTCGAACAGGCGCAAGGCGCTGCCGTCGTGGTCCAGCCGTACCTGGCCGTTGTTCTTGAGCGTCGCGTAGTACTTGCCGCTGTCCTTGTCACGGCGTATCGCAAACGTCGCGTCCTTGAGGCCCAGCAGGCGCGATTGGCGCGTGTCGCCTTCGACCACGGTGATGGTGCAGCGGTCTTTCTCGTTCTCGAACTCCCAGTCGTCGCCGATCAGCGACAGCTTGGCAATCTGGTTGAGCGCGTCCGCGAGCTGGTTGGGCGACGCGGTCCGGGTGTCGATGACGACATCGTCGGTCGGGTAGCCGCTGACCACGCGTTCGCGGAAATCGGAGCAGGCGGTGAGCGTCGACAACGCGAGCACAGCGCACGGAAGGAAAGTCTTGGTCATAAAAAAATGCCAGGCCGAGGGTGTCGGCATGGCATTGCGGTCAATGCGGTTCAGGCAGGATTCTTTCGATGCTCACCTTGCGCAGCACGTCGTCGTCGTTCTCGAGCACGGTGAAGCGCCAGTCGCCGATGTCGATCTGCGTGCCCTGGGCCGGCACCGCGCCATGGTGCTCGGTCAGCAGGCCGCCGAGCGTCGCATAGAAGTCGTTCGAGCTGATGAGCTGCTGCGTGTCGAGCAGTTGCTGCACCAGGTGCACATCGGTGGCGCCGCTGGCGATCCAGGTGTTCTCATGGTCGGGCGATTTCTGGATGGTGAAGGTTTCGTCCTCGTCGGGAAATTCGCCCGCGATGGCTTCGAGCACGTCTATGGGCGTGACCACGCCGCACATCACGTTGAACTCGTTCTTGACGATGACCATGCGCCCCCTGGACGTTCTCAGGTCGTTGATCAGCGCGATCACGCCCGTGCCTTCCTGCACGAACAGCGGGCGCTTGATGGTCGTGGTCTGGATGGCGCCAAACTGCATCAGGTCGCGCAGCATGTCCTTGGCGCGCGCCACGCCTACGAGTTCATCGACGCTGTCGTTGCACACCGGCAGGTAGCTGTGGGGGTTGTCGTTGAGCGACAGCTTGATGGCTTCGACGTCGCCGTTGAGATCGACCCAGTCGACTTCGGACATCGGCGTCATGATGGAGCGCACCTTGCGCTCGGCCAGCGACAGCACGCCCGAGACCATGATGCGCTCTTCGGGCGCGAAGGCCGGGGGCTGCGCCGCGAGGTCGGTGCTCTGCGCCGCGTGCGCCGTGCCCGCGCGCGCGCCCGACATCAGCGACAGCACCTTGTTGGCGGCGCGCTCGCGCAGCGGAATGCGCAGCTCCTGCGCCTGGGCATTGCGCGACGAGATCTGGTTGAAGACCTCGATCAGGATCGAGAAGCCAATGGCCGCATACAGGTAGCCCTTGGGCACATCGAAGCCCAGGCCTTCGGCGACCAGGCTGAAGCCAATCATCAGCAGGAAGCTCAGGCACAGCACGATGACCGTGGGATGCGCGTTCACGAAGCGCGTGAGCGGCTTGGAGGCGACCAGCATGATGCCTATCGAGATGACCACTGCGGCCATCATGACCGGCAGCTCGTCGACCATGCCCACGGCGGTGATCACCGCGTCGAGCGAGAACACCGCGTCAAGCACCACGATCTGCGCGACCACGGCGACGAAGCCCGAGTACGCCTTGCTGCCATCGGCGGAATGCGTCACGCCTTCCATGCGCTCATGCAGCTCGGTCGTGGCCTTGAAGATCAGGAACAGTCCGCCTATGAGCAGGATCAGGTCCCGGCCCGAGAGCGACAGCGGGCCCAGATTGATCAGCGGCGTGGTCAGCGTGGCGATCCACGAGATGACACTGAGCAGTCCCAGACGCATGAACAGCGCCAGGCCCAGGCCTATGATGCGGGCCTTGTCGCGCTGATGTGGCGGGAGTTTTTCGGAAAGAATCGCGATGAAGACGAGATTGTCTATGCCCAGCACAATCTCGAGGATGACCAGTGTCAGAAGGCCGATCCAGATGGAAGGATCGCTGAACAGTTCAATCATGACGGCCTCCACTTTGCGCGCGAATGGAGGCCGGTTTTAAGTCGTCGTTTGCCGCGGGGGCAGGTTTTTCAGGCATGTTCTTGCAGGTTGCTGAGGAGGTTCTCTGAGCCGCATTCTGCAAGAAAGTTCACGCGGTGCGCACAAACGCGCGGCCAAGGCGCGCGCCCGGGCGGCGCGCTTGGGGTCTCAATGGCGTTGTTTGAGGACGCGTTCGATCTTCTTGTCGGTCTTGTATTGGCTCAGTGCATAGACCGCCCAGATCGCGGCCGGAATCCAGCCGATCAGCGTGATCTGCAGCAGCAGGCAGAACAGGCCGGAGAACGGCCGGCCTATGGTGAAGAACACGGAAAAGGGCAGCAGCAGGGCAAGAAGCAGTCGCATTATCGGCAGGCTTTCGTCAGGTAGGGCGGTGAACAGCTCGACGGCCGCAGGCCGTCATCAACATATTTCGTCTCTTGCGGTATTTTCAAGATGGCTGGTATCGGCCCAGCCGACCAGGCCCAGGCCCTGCGGCGTCCACAGCAGCCGGTTGATCGCCGCATTGCCCAGCGCGAAGGTGCGCGGCGCCTGCAGCTCCTGGCCGGTCGCGAGGCGGTACAGCGTGTCGAGCACGCCGCCATGGGCCGTCAGCACGATCAGCTCGCCCGCGTGGCGCGCGGCCAGGCGCTCGACCGTGGCGCGCACGCGGTCGCGCAGCATGATCAGCGATTCGCCGCCATCGGGCGTGAACCCGGGCTCGCGCTGGCGCCAGCGCAGCGCGACTTCGGGCAGTTCGGCCTCGAGTTCGGCAAAGGTGCGGCCTTCGTAGATGCCGAAGCTGCGCTCGCGCAGTCCGGGCTCGGCCGCAAGCGGCGCGCCGGTGACGCTGGCCACCGCCTGCGCGGTCTGGAAGGCGCGCTGCAGGTCGCTGCTGTAGATCTGGGCCACGGGCTCGTCGGCCAGCGCCTGCGCGGCCTGGGCGGCCTGCCACAGCCCCAGTTCGTTGAGCGGGATGTCCTGGTGGCCTTGCAGGCGCGCCGTGGCGTTCCAGGCGGTTTCTCCGTGGCGGATGGCGATGATGCGGGTGGCTTGCATGCGGCGGAACTTCGATGGGGGCAATGACAAAGGCAACTGCCGATTGTGCGGCAACTGGCCTGGCAGGGCAGGCAAAGGGTTGGATGACGCGCGGCGAGCGGCGCGCGGCGAGCGCTGGGCGTGCATGGGCGCCCGGCAGCGGCTGACAGGGCGGGGGATGGATTCATCCTTTCGCGCTGCAGCGCCGCCCGCCAAGATCGATGGCAGGTGTTCGTCGTTTCCACCTTTTGCCGAGGAGGCTGCCATGCTGCGCAAACTACTGCTCCCATCGCTTCTGGTCGCGGGCCTGTTCACGGGGGCGGCGGCCCAGGCCGAAACGCTGCGCTGGGCACGCGCCTCCGATCCGACTTCGCTCGATCCGCATGCGTTCAACGTGGGCACCAATTTCACGCTGCTGCACCAGATGTATGAGACGCTGGTCAACCGCGACGCCAGGGGCCGGCTCGTGCCTTCGCTGGCGCTGTCGTGGCAGATGACCGCCGATCCCACGGTCTGGGAGTTCAAGCTGCGGCCCAACGTCAAGTTCCATGATGGCGCGCCACTCACCGCCAAGGACGTGGTGTTCTCGCTGAACCGCGCCAAGGGCCCCACGGCCCAGGTCAAGTCGCTGCTGTCGTCCATGGTCGAGGCCAGGGCCGTCGACGCCCTCACGGTGCAGGTCAGGACCAGCGGCCCCAACCTGATCTTTCCCAACAACCTGACCAACCTGTTCATCATGAACGAGGCCTGGGCCAGGGCCAAGGGCGCGCAGACCACCCAGGACGCGGCCAGCACCACGGAAAACTTCGCCACGCGCAATGTCAACGGCACCGGCCCCTATCAGCTCGCCAGCCGCGAGCCCGATGCGCGCACCGTGATGAAGCTCCATCCCCAGTACTGGGGTCGGGGCCAGGCGCCGCTGCAGGTGACCGAGCTGGTCTATCTGCCCATCAAGTCGCCGGCCACGCGCATGGCGGCGCTGCTGTCGGGCGAAGTCGATTTCGCCCAGGACGTCCCGGCCCAGGACGTGGCACGGCTCAAGCAGGATCCGCGGCTGCGCATCAACGAAGGTCCCGAGAACCGCTCGATCTTCCTGGGCCTCAATGTGGGCGGCAAGGAGCTCAAGTACTCGAGCCTCAAGGGCAAGAACCCGCTGGCCGATGCGCGCGTGCGCGAAGCCATCCACCTGGCCATAGACCGCGACGCGATCAAGCGTTCGGTGATGCGCGGGCTGTCGATTCCCTCGGGCATCATTGCGCCCCCCTTCGTGCACGGCTACACCAAGGCCATGGCCGCCTATCCCAAGGTCGATGTGGCGCGGGCGAAGAAGCTGATGGCCGACGCGGGCTATGCCAACGGCTTCGACCTCACGCTGCATTCGACCAACGACCGCTATGTGAACGACGAGGCCATCAGCACCGCGGTCGCGGGCTTCCTGGGCCGCGTGGGCATCAAGACCAGCGTGGTCGCCCGGCCGATTGCCCAGCACAGCGTGGCCATCAACAACGCCGACGCCGACTTCTACCTGTTCGGCTGGGGCGTGCCGACCTATGACTCGGCCTATATCTTCGACTTCCTGGTCTACACGCGCGGCAAGGACGGGCGCGGGCCGACCAATGCCACGGGCTTCAGCAATGCCCAGGTCGATGCCGACATCGCTTCGCTGGCGTCGGAGTCGGACAAGGCGAAACGCGACGCGGCAATCCAGCGGATCTGGGACGTGGTGCAGAAGGATCGGTTCTACATTCCGCTGCACGACCAGATGGTGCACTTCGCTTCCGTGCGGCGGCTCGATATTCCCGTGCACCCCGAAAACGAAGTGCATTTCAAGGATGTGAAATTCGAAGGGCGGTGATGCGCACGGCGCGCTTGATGTTTCCCCCCATTGTTTGCCGTGCGCTGCGCCGTCAAGATGGATTTCGCAAGAAACGCCAGGCCTGGATCTTGCATCTGTGCAATGTGCGAACGTGACCGCCGGCAGGAACGCGGCGCGCGGCGCAGCTTGTCCCACTTCGTTTGTTGAGGAAACCCGATGCTGCTGAAATTGCTGTTTACATCCCTGCTGTCCGCAGGCCTGCTGACCGTGAGTGGCGCACAGGCCGAAACGGTGCGCTGGGCGCGGGCTTCCGACCCGACCACGCTCGATCCCCATTCCTTCAACACCGGCACCAATTTCGTGCTGTCGCACCAGATGTACGAGACCCTGGTCACGCGCGATGCCAAGGGCAAGCTCGTGCCCACGCTGGCCACGTCGTGGAAGCTCACCGCCGATCCCACGGTCTGGGAGTTCAAGCTGCGCCCCGGCGTCAAGTTCCATGACGGCGCGCCGTTCACGGCCAAGGACGTGGTGTTCTCGCTGCAGCGCGCCAAGGGCCCCACGGCCCAGGTCAAGTCGCTGCTGGCCTCGATGGTCGAAGTCAAGGCCGTCGACGACCTCACGGTGCATGTCAAGACCAACGGCCCCAATCTGATCTTCCCCGACAACCTGACCAACCTGTTCATCATGAACGAGGCCTGGGCCAAGTCCAAGGGCGCGGAAACCACGCAGGACCCGGCCAGTTCCACGGAGAATTTCGCCACGCGCAACGCCAACGGCACCGGCCCCTATCAGCTCGTGAGCCGCGAGCAGGATGCGAAGACGGTCATGAAGGCCAACCCCCAGTACTGGGGCAAGGGCCAGGCGCCGCTGCAGATCACCGAGCTGATCTATCTGCCGATCAAGTCCCCGGCTACGCGCGTCGCCGCGCTGCTGTCGGGTGAAGTCGATTTCGCCCAGGACATTCCCGCGCAGGACGTCGCCCGCCTCAAGCAGGACCAGCGCCTGCGCATCAACGAGGGTCCGGAAAACCGCTCGATCTTCCTGGGCCTCAACGTGGGCGGCAAGGAGCTCAAGTACTCGAGCGTCAAGGGCAAGAACCCGCTGGCCGATGCGCGCGTGCGCGAAGCCATCCATCTGGCCATAGACCGCGACGCCATCAAGCGCTCGGTGATGCGCGGCCTGTCGATTCCCTCGGGAATGATCGCGCCGTCGTTCGTCAACGGCTACAGCAAGGCCATGGCCGCCTATCCCAAGGTCGATGTCGCCAAGGCCAAGAAGCTGCTGGCCGACGCCGGCTATCCCGACGGCTTCGACCTGACGCTGCACACCTCCAACGACCGCTATGTCAACGACGAGGCGATCAGCACGGCGATCGCCGGCTTCCTGGGCCGCGTGGGCATCAAGACCGCCGTCGTGGCGCGACCCATTGCCCAGCAAAGCGTGGCCATCAACGGCGCGGATATCGACTTCTACCTCTATGGCTGGGGCGTGCCGACCTATGACTCGGCCTATATCTTCGACTTCCTGGTGCATACGCGCGGCAAGGACGGGCGCGGCCCGACCAATGCCACGGGCTTCAGCAATGCGGCCGTCGACACCGACATCGTCGCCCTGGCTTCCGAGGCCGACAAGGCCAAGCGCGACCAGACCATTGCCCGCATCTGGGACGTGGTGCAGAAGGAGCGCTTCTACATTCCGCTGCACGACCAGGTGATCCATTTCGCCTCCATCAAGCGCATCGACGTGCCCGTGCATCCGGACAATGCCGTGCTCTTCAAGGATGTGAAGCTCGGCGCGAAGTGAGGCAGACATGCTCGCCTATCTGTTGCGGCGCCTGGGCCAGTCGGCCCTGGTGCTGGTCGCGGTCTCCCTCATCGCCTTCATGGTGTTCCGCCATATCGGCGACCCGACCATCAGCCTGCTGGGCGAGGATGCGACGCTGGAGGAACGCGCGGCGCTGAACGCCGAGCTGGGCTTCGACAAGCCCGTGCCGCTGCAATACCTCAACTATGTGGGCAAGGTGGTGCAGGGTGACCTCGGCATCTCCTACCGCCTCAAGCGGCCGGTCAGCGAAGTCATCGTGGAGCGTCTGCCCGCGACGCTGGAGCTGGCGCTGATGGCCTCCATAGGCGCGCTGGCGATAGGCGTGGTGCTGGGCGTCTACACGGCCTTGCGCAGCGAGGGCTGGCTCAGCCGTGCGGTCATGACGGGGTCGCTGGTCGGGGTCTCGCTGCCCACCTTCCTGATAGGCATAGGCCTGATCTACCTGTTCGCGGTCGAGCTGCGCTGGCTGCCGTCGTTCGGCCGCGGCACCACCGTCAAGGTCGGAGGCTGGGAAACCGGCCTGCTCACGGCCTCGGGCTGGAGCGCGATCATCCTGCCCGCGATCACGCTGGGCTTCTACAACATGACGCTGATCATGCGGCTGGTGCGCGCCGAGATGCTCGAGGTGCTGCGCTCCGACTACATCCGCTTCGGCCGCGCGCGCGGCCTGCGCGAGAAGGACCTGTACTTCGGCCATGCGCTGCGCAACACGCTGATTCCGGTGATCACGATTGCGGGCCTGCAGATCGGCACGCTGATCGCGTTTTCCATCGTCACCGAGACCGTGTTCCAGTGGCCGGGCGTTGGCCTGCTGTTCATCTCGTCCATCCAGGGCGTCGACGTGCCGCTGATCGCGGCCTATCTGATGTTCATCGCGCTGCTGTATGTGGTGATCAACCTGCTGGTCGACTTCCTCTATCTGGCCGTGGATCCGCGGCTGCGCCGCCGATAACAAGGGAAATGCAACATGTCCGATGTGATCGATAGACCCGCGCCGGCGCGGCGCGGCTGGCGCCAGAGCGACTCGCCCGTGAAGCGCGCGTTCGCGCGCTCGCGCACCGTGCAGGTCGCGTCCGCGGTGCTGCTGCTGATCGTGCTGGCCACGCTGCTCGCGCCCTGGCTGGCCTGGCAGAACCCGTTCGATTCCGCGAGCCTCGAATTGAACGATGCCTTTTTGCCGCCCTGGTCCGAAGGCAGTACCGGCGCGTTCTACGCGCTGGGCGCCGACGACCAGGGCCGCGATGTCGCTTCGGCCATTCTCTACGGCCTGCGCATGTCGGTGCTGGTCGGCGTCTCTGCCGTGCTGCTGTCGCTGTGCATAGGCATTCCGCTGGGCCTGGTTGCGGGCTATGCGGGCGGCTGGTTCGATACGCTGCTGATGCGCATTGCCGACGTGCAGCTCACCTTTCCCGTGATCCTGGTCGCGATGCTGATCCTGGGCGTGGTGCGCGGCGTCGTGCCAGAAGGCGTGCGCGAACAGGTCGCGGTGCTGGTGATCATTCTCGCGATCGCGCTGTCCGACTGGGTGCAGTACGCGCGCACGGTGCGCGGCGCGGTGATGGTTGAAAAGCAGAAGGACTATGTGCTGGCCGCGCAACTGATAGGCCGCAGCCGCACGGCCATCCTGGGCCAGCATATCCTGCCCAATCTGCTCGCTCCCATCCTGGTGATTGCCGCGATCAGCTTTGCCCATGCCATCGTTGCCGAGTCCACGCTGTCCTATCTGGGTGTGGGCCTGCCGCCGACCCAGCCTTCGCTGGGCACGCTGATACGCATAGGCCAAAGCTTTCTGTTCTCGGGCGAGTGGTGGATCCTGCTGTTCCCCTCGCTGGTGCTGCTGGCCCTGGCACTGTCCGTCAATCTGGTCGGCGACTGGCTGCGCGACGCTCTGAACCCCAAGCTGCAATGAGTTCCTCCGACACCCATCCCCTGCCGGTGCTGCGCGTGCGCGATCTGGGCGTGACCTTCGACACCTACCGCGGCCCGGTGCAGGTGCTGCGCGACGTGAACTTCGAGATTGCCGCGGGCGAGATCCTGGGCGTGGTCGGCGAGTCGGGCGCGGGCAAGTCCATGACCGGCGCGGCCGTGATCGGACTGATAGACCCGCCCGGGCGCATCTCCAGCGGCAGCGTGGAGCTCGACGGCGAACGCATAGACGGACTGCGCGGCGAAGCCATGCGGCGCATACGCGGGCGGCGCATAGGCTCTATCTTCCAGGACCCGCTGACCAGCCTCAACCCGGTCTATACCGTGGGCCGGCATCTGGTCGAGACCATTCGCACCCATCTGCCGCTGACCGAAGCCCAGGCCAGGGCGCGCGCGCTGGAACTGCTCGAAGAGGTCGAGATTCCCGAAGCCCGCGTGCGCCTGGGCCAGTACCCGCACCAGTTCTCGGGCGGCATGCGCCAGCGCGTGGCGATTGCGCTGGCGCTATGCGCCGAGCCGCAGCTGATCATTGCCGACGAACCGACGACGGCGCTCGATGTGTCGGTGCAGGCGCAGATCATCGCGCTGCTGCGCCGCGTGTGCCGCGAACGCCAGGCTGCGGCAATGCTGATCACCCACGACATGGGCGTGATTGCCGAGACCGCCGACCGGGTCATGGTGATGTACCAGGGCCGGGTGCTTGAAACCGGGCCGGTGCGCGAAGTGCTGGACCGCCCGACCCAACCCTATACGCGCGTGCTGATGGCCGCGATTCCTTCGGTGCACCAGCGGCTGGAACGCCTGCCCGTGCCCGAAATAGGGGCCCCGGCAACGGCTGCGCCGGTCAGGGCCGAGCCCGTGCCCCACGCCGCCGCCGCAGAAGGCAAGGCGTTGCTGGAAGTGCGCGACCTGGGCAAGGAATTCGATCTGTCGCTGGGCTGGCTCGAACGCCTGGTGTCGCAGCAGCCGCGGCGCATGCTGCAGGCCGTCGACGGCGTGAGCTTCAAGATACGCCAGGGCAGCACGTTCGGCCTGGTCGGCGAATCGGGCTCGGGCAAGTCGACCGTGGCGCGCATGGTCGCTGGCCTCACGGTGCCCACGCGCGGCCAGGTGCTGTTCGACGGCCAGGACCGCTTCCGCACGCAGACCGACCTGCGCCGGCGCATCCAGATGATCTTCCAGGACCCGTATGCCAGCCTGAACCCGCGCTGGACCGTAGCCCGGCTGATTGCCGAGCCGCTGGAGGTGCTGGGCCTGAGCAGCGACCCGAACGAGACCGCCGAGCGCGTGGCCCAGGCGCTGCGCCGCGTGCGCATGACGCCCGACGACGCGCGCAAGTACCCGCACCAGTTCTCTGGCGGCCAGCGCCAGCGCATAGCGATTGCGCGGGCCCTGGCCAGCCAGCCCGAATTCATCATCTGCGACGAGCCCACGTCGGCGCTCGATGTGTCCGTGCAGGCCCAGGTGCTGAACCTGATGCGCGACCTGCAGGACGAGTTCGGCCTGACCTATCTGCTGATCAGCCACAACCTCGCGGTCATCCGCCACATGTGCGACGACATCGGCGTGATGCAGCGCGGTCGTCTCGTCGAGGCGGGCGACGCCCAGGAGGTGCTCGATGCGCCGCAGCATGAATACACGCGCGCGCTGATGGCGGCCGTGCCCGATATCCAGCACGCGCACTGATCAGTTGAGGTGATATTCAATGTCCACGATGGTGGGGCTGTCGCTGGCATACCTGAGCGTGTGTCCGGCATTGGTGTTGAGGACTCTCAGCGCATAAGTGCCATTGGCCTCATCTCTGAAAAGGTAATGGCTTTGCCTTTCCGTTTGCAGGTTTATCTTGTGCGTGTATTTCAGCGGGGATTTTTCCCGGGTGGCACAGAATCTGGTCTTTGATGCGTAGGCTGCGCTGCCGCTGTCGAAAGGCTGAACGCCATTGTTGATGTTGAGAAATGAAGTCTGTCTGCATCCTGAATTTTGCGGGCGTATCTTCCCTGCAAAGAGCGTGCCGCTTTTGATTTTCCCGAGACCATCAATGGGTCCCGGGATCAGGAGGAATTTGGCGATTATTTCTCCGGCATGGGCTGATGGGATGGCGTCTGAAATCGCATGGGCTGCGGTGTCTGTCACCTTGCGCCAGAGGCTTGCTGCAGCGGTGCCTGCCGGATTTTTCTCATATTCGGCCAGACTGGCTGCATCGGCCGGCACCACGCTGGGTGCCCCGGTGGCACCACGCAGGTTGCGGACCGTGGCACCAAAGGCGAGGTCTACCTGCATCGCACCGTTCGGTTTCTCGATATTTATGCTCTCCACGACATGGGTTTTCAAATAGGTATCGGCCTGTTTTTGGAATTTCGTTTTTTCGTCTTCCGACGCAAACTGGTAATCCTTCGCCATTTTTCTCACATCGAGACCCGGGGCGTTGGCGGCAAGCAGCAGCGCGTCGAAAGCGATGTCCATGCCAGGCTTGCCCAATGAAACAGAGAAATTCCCCTGGGAATCGGTCTCCACCATGACGGGATCCGGTACTTCGGCCTTACCTATGCGGGCCGTGGAACGGGCAATCGATGGCAACAGGATGATCTTCTGCCGGGCAAGAGGGCTTTGTCCGGGGTCCAGCAATTTCCCTATGATTTCGGTCGGCAGCCTGGACAGGTGATTGCCTATCTGCAGGTCATGGGTTTTGTCGGCCTGCAAATCGACCGCGGTTTTCTGCAGGGAGATCGGGGGGGATGTGCCACCGCTTGTCAACAGCACATCGTAAACACCTGGCTTGACCTGAATGTTGAAATTTCCGCTTGAACCAATGGACGTTTCGAATCTTTCATCGGTGATGCGGTTTTCCAGCAGGACCTGGTATCCGGAAACGGAGGCGCCATTTGCGCTGCGCAAGGTGCCAGAATAGCGGATCAGGTTTTCGGCAACTTCCGGCGGGTTGCGCACGGGCGCGTTTTTGTCTTCGCCTATGCTGCAGGCGCTGAGCAAGCCAGCCCATGCCAGGGAATATATAAGTGTTCTGTGCTTGAACTTCATGCATTTCACCCGCTGCTGATTTCGTGAGCGGAGTCAATCATTTTCGCGACCCCGATTCTGGTGATTTTTCTGAATGGGTGCAAATCCCTGGCAGCAATGTTTGGGTTTGCTGCGTCGATACCACCTGCATGTTCCCGAAAGAGGTTTTTCGGTTGTTTTTCCATCAGGTGCACCCAGCCATTCAGTCAGCGCAAGCGCAGATATCCAGTATCTGACCAGAAGCTTCATCGCCACTCCCTGTGAAAATGTGGGTTGCGTGCGGCTGCCGCGCGCCTGTCCTGTAGATCGCGGCAAATCCTATGGTCCCGGGAAAATCTCGGCGATGGTATCGATCACCGCGCTTGACACGTTTAGGTAACGCTGAAATGGCGCGAGTTCCGTGTGCGCGATGCTTTATCGCGCGCGCAGGCGCGCGCACCGCCGTGCCGGACCGGGGCGCGGCGGCGCAGAACCCGGGCTGCGCGGGTCAGGGCTTGGCAGGCACGGCCGCCGGGGCCGGGGAGGAGGGCTGGGCCACAGGCCCCGAGACCGGCATGGGCGTGCGCACCTGGCGCGTGCCCTGGGGCGGATTGGGGAAGCCGCTGAGCGCGGCGTCGAACAGCACGCCGAAGATCGCGGGATCGTTGGTCCAGACATCCTCATGCACGGCAGACGTCTCGTAGACGATGCGTTGCGTGCGCTGTTCGCGCATCACGACGCTCACCGCGCGGTAATGCAGCAGCGGCGGCGTGTCGAACATGAAGCCGCCAAAGCCCATGCCCCAGCCCGCGCCGCGGCCAAAACCCAGGCCCCAGTTCCAGCGCGGACCATAGGGCGCGTAAGGGCCGTAGTAGGAGGCGAAGTCGCGCGTATAGCGCGCCTGCGCGCCGATCTGCACGGTCAGGCTGCCCTGGCTGTCGTCGCGCTGCAGCCCGACCTTGGCCAGCGACTGCTGGGCCAGGGCTTCGATGCTTGCGAACTGCGGTGCATTGGCCTGCTGCGAAGGCAGCAGTTCAAGCCGGTAGGTGGGAGGCGAAGGCATGGCCGGCAGCGTCGAGAAGCTTTGCACATCGCTTTGCACTTCGCGCACGCTGGCGCAGCCGGCAAGCAGCGCGGCGCAGCCGAGCACGGTCAGGGAGAGTTTCCAGCGGATGGAGGCCATGAGATTTCCTTCGCGCTCGCGGTGCAAAACCACAGGCGGGAGGGCGGCGAGCCCGACATCCCTTGCCACCTGGACGCTGCCCCGATCAGGACAGCTGGACTACCTGGACTCCGGGCAGCGTTGCCGCGACCGGGAATTCCTCATGGTCGAACGCCATGTCGCCATCGGGGTTTGCAATGCCCGTGGCCTTGGCGTTCTTGAAGTCGTGCAGCTTCGGATCCAGCATATGCGTCGTGACCACATTCTGCATCGCGCGGAACATGTTCTCGATGCGGCCCGGGTGCTTTTTCTCCCACTCGCGCAGCATCTCGCCCACGGCCACGCGCTGCAGGCCGTCCTGGCTGCCGCAGAGGTTGCAGGGAATGATGGGGAAGTTCTGCGACTTGGCCCAGCGCTCGGTGTCCTTCTCTGGCACATAGGCCAGCGGGCGTATCACCACATGCTTGCCGTCGTCGCTCACCAGCTTGGGCGGCATGCCCTTGATGCGGCCGCCGTAGAACATGTTGAGCAGCAGCGTCTGCAGGATGTCGTCGCGGTGGTGGCCTAGCGCGATCTTCGTGCAGCCCAACTGGTCGGCCACCTTGTACAGGATGGCGCGGCGCAGTCGGCTGCAAAGACCGCAGGTGGTCTTGCCTTCGGGAATCACGCGCTTGACGACGCTGTAGGTGTCCTGCGTCTCGATGTGGAACGGCACGCCCAGGCCCTTGAGGTACTCGGGCAGGATATGGTCGGGAAAGCCGGGCTGCTTCTGGTCGAGGTTCACGGCCACCAGCTCGAACTTCACGGGCGCGCGCCGCTGCATCTTCAGCAGGATGTCGAGCATGGTGTAGCTGTCCTTGCCGCCGGACATGCAGACCATGATCTTGTCGCCGTCTTCAATCATGTTGAAGTCGACGATGGCGCGGCCGACTTCGCGGCACAGGCGCTTTTCCAGCTTGTGCTGTTCGCGTTCGATCTTGATGCCCGCGGCCTTGGTCGCGGCGGCATCGTCTGCGCTCGGGGCTTCGTCGAGCCAGGGATTGTGTTCTGTCGTGGCGTTCATCGGGGGCTCACCATTGTCCGGTTTCAATGCGGATGGCGACTTCGCAGTCGTCAAAGATTTCAAGTTTTGCAATTTTCACGCGCACGCCGTGCACGCCAGGTAACAACATCAGACGCTGTGCGAGTTTGCCGATCAGGCTCTCGAGCAGATTGACATGCTCGGCCGTGCATTCATCGATGATGATCTGGCGCACCTTGCGGTAGTCGAGCACATGGCCGATGTCGTCGTCCTTGGGGCGCAGCGCCTGGGGTCCGAGGTTGAGTTCGGCATCAACCTGGATGGGTTGGGGCGCGGTCTTCTCATGGGCAAGAATGCCCAGGTTGGCGTCAAATCGCAAACCGGTCAGGTTCAGGGTTTGGCTGCCCACAGCAGCTGAGTTCATGATGGAAAGGAAAGAAGTTCGGCCGCGTTCGGCTTGATGGTGAAGACTTCGACGCCTACGGCTTCGCAGTCGGGGTAGACATCGGGTTTGCTGGTCGCCACGCGCGCGGCCACCACCTGCGGGTGGGCCAGCAGCGTCTGCAGCAGCGCGTCGCACAGCGTTTCCTGCAGCGCGATATGGCCGCGCGTGACTTCGCGCTGCACGGCTTCGCGCACGAAGTCGTAGTCGACGACTTCATGCAGCGCGTCGGCGCTGGGCGTGGTGGCGTGCAGCGGCACATACAGGTCGATGTCGAAGCGCATGCGCTGCTTTGCTGCGCGCTCGAAGTCGTGGATGCCGATAGAGACCTGCTTTTCGAGGCCCTGGAGGAACAGCCGGCGGCATTGCAGCAGGAGATCATGCGCGGCAATGCGCGACGGGGAGGCGGTCATGGTGAGGTTCGAAGGCATGGGTGTACGGGATCGGTGCGATTCACTCGATCATGAACATGACATCACGTTCCAACGGCACCAGATGCTGTCCATTGTCCACGCATAGCGTTATTCCTGTAATTGCCGGGTTTTCCGCGAAGAAGACGCCGGTCTGCGCCACATGCTGCGCCGCCAGCGGCGCACGCAGCAGATTCACGCGTGCCGCACGGTCGTAATTGTCCTGGCTTTGCGGCCCGCTGGGGTACATCAGCCCGGGCGCCAGGCCCACCACGCGCACATGGGGCGCGAGCGCCTGGGCCTGCAGCGCCACGGCGCGCTCGAGCGCCAGCTTGGACAGCGTGTAGGAAAAGTAATCGGGATTGAGATTGACGACCTTCTGGTCGAGCACATGGATGGCGACCGGCCGGGTGCTGCCCGGCGCGCGCGGCCGGGCGCGGTCGTGCGCCTGCCAGCGCTGGGCCCAGTCGCTGGCCAGCAGCAGCGGCGACAGCGTGTTGGTGTGCAGCTGGCGGTCGACGCGCGCCAGGTCGCTGCCGAAATCGAGGGCGCTGTCGGGCTCGAACAGCGAGGCGTTGTTGACCAGCGCCTGCGGCAGGGCGCCGCAGGCCGCGTAGACCCGGGCCATCAGCGGCGCGACCGCGCCGCGCTCGCTCAGATCGGCCTGGAAGGCCAGCGCCTGCACGCCCAGCGCGCGCACTTCGGCGCAGGTGGCTTCGGCGGCTTCGCGGCTGCGCAGGTAGTGGCAGGCGACGTTCCAGCCCGCGCGCGCGAACGCCAGGCAGAATTCGCGGCCCAGGCGCAGGCCGCCGCCCGTGATCAATACCCAGCGCTGATGCATGCAAGTTCCTCGATATCTTGTGGGCCGGCGCACGGAGATTTCCATGCGCAAAAGTGGCAACCGGCAATTACAGCCGAAAATGGCGGCTTGTTGCCGGAAAGACAGACCAATGACGGACAGTAGTGAAAGCAGTAGTGCAAGTTTATCGGGCGCACTGACCCGGCAGATCCGCGGCCGCGTCGAGGACGCCGGCGGCTGGCTGGGCTTCGACCAGTTCATGGCGCTGGCGCTCTACAGCCCGGGCCTGGGCTATTACGCCAACGAGCGCCCCAAGTTCGGCGCCATGCCGGCCTCGGGTAGCGATTTCGTCACCGCGCCCGAGATTTCGCCGGCGTTCGGCCGGCTGCTGGCCGCCCAGGTGTCCGAAGCCATGGAGCGCACGGATACGCGCGAAGTCTGGGAGTTCGGCGCGGGCACGGGCGCGCTGGCCGAACAGCTGCTGGGCACGCTGGGCGACAAGGTCGAGCGCTACACCATTGTCGATCTTTCGGGCAGCCTGCGCGCGCGCCAGCAGGAGCGCCTGGCGCCGTTCGCCCACAAGCTGCACTGGGCCGATGCGCTGCCCGACAGCATGCAGGGCGTGGTGGTCGGCAACGAAGTGCTGGACGCGATGCCGGTGCAGCTCTTGATGCGCAAGAAAGGCGAATGGTTCGAGCGCGGCGTGGTCTGGGACGACGCCGGCGCGGGCTTTGCCTGGGAAGACAGGCCCACGGCGCTGCGCCCGCCGCTGGACATCGACGGCCCGCAGGACTACCTGACCGAAATCCACGCCCAGGGCGAAGCCTTTGTGCGCACGCTGGGCGAGCGGCTGCAGCGCGGCGCGGTGTTTCTCATCGACTACGGTTTTGGCGAGGGCGAGTACTACCACCCGCAGCGCCACATGGGCACGCTGGTCTGTCACCGCGCCCACCGCATGGATGACAATCCCCTGGTCGATCTGGGCCTCAAGGACATCACCGCCCATGTCAACTTCACCGGCATTGCCCTGGCCGCGCAGGAAGCGGGAATGGATGTGCTGGGCTATACGACCCAGGCGCATTTCCTGATCAACTGCGGTCTGCTGCAGCAGCTCGAACGCATGGAGCAGGGCCCGCGCGCCATGGCCGCCAAACTGATGATGGAGCACGAGATGGGCGAACTGTTCAAGGTGATAGGGTTGAGCCGCGGCGTCGAGCCCTGGTCCGCGCTGGGTTTCGTGCAGGGCGACCGCACGCACCGGCTGTGAGCCGGGCCATCCCATGATCCGCTGGCTGATCATCATTTTCCTGGCGCTGTTGATCATCAACGGGCTGTCGAACCTGCTCGAGCGCATAGGCCTGGGCCGGCTGCCCGGCGATTTCCGCTTTCGCGTGTTCGGCCGCGAGATCTTCCTGCCGTTCGCCAGCACGGTCTTGCTGAGCGTGATTGCGGCGCTGATTGCCAAGTTCGTCTAGGGTTGAAGATGGCAGTCACGCCCTGAAGTAAAGGCAATGTCCGGGCTGCGGCCCGCTTCTCGTTTCCCACGACAAAGGCCTGCCATGTCCGACGCCCTGCATTTCGTCTGCCCCCACTGCCACACCACCAACCGCGTAGCGCGCGAACAGCTGGGCAATGCGCCCGACTGCGGCAGCTGCCACCAGCCGCTGGTCACGGGTGAACCTGTGGCGCTTGATGCCGCGAGTTTCGCCAAGCATGTGGGGCGCAGCCAGGTGCCGGTCGTGGTCGATTTCTGGGCGCCCTGGTGCGGCCCTTGCCGCAGCATGGCACCGGCCTTTGCCCAGGCCGCGCAGGCGCTGGCGCCCGAAGTGCAGCTCGCCAAGCTCGACACCGAAGCCCATCCCCAGGCCGCCGCGCCCTACAACATCCGCAGCATTCCTACGATGGTGGTGTTTCGCGGCGGCCAGGAACTGGGCCGTATCTCGGGCGCGATGGGCGCGGCCGATATCCAGCGCTGGGTCCAATCCGTGATCTGATCAAGCGGGCGGCGTCGCCTCGCCCTGGGCTTCGAGTTCCGCGAGCTCGGCGGCGGTGAACACGCGCGAGCGCGTGTGAAAGCTCTTGCCTTCTGGGCCTTCGAGCGAGAACGTGCCTCCGCCATGGCCGTCGATCACGTCAATGATCAGCTGCGTATGGCGCCAGCTCGCGTATTGCGAGCGGCTGATGTAGAACGGGCAGCCGCCTATCTGGCCCAGATAGACATCGCCCGGCCCCGTGGTCAGCTCGCCCAGCAGATAGCAGTTGGCCGCGCTGTTGTCGCAGCAGCCGCCCGACTGGTGGAACATCAATCCCGGCCCGTGCTTCTTCTTCAGCTCGCCAATGAGCGCTTCGGCAGCGGGCGTTGCAATGACGGGTTCGACCATGGCGGATTTCCTTCACCGGCTCCGGGCAAACGCGAAAACCGTTCGTGGTGAGCCTGTCGAACCATGAACGGCCTGTCCTCACGCAGAGGGCCCCTGTAGACCGTTCGTGGTGAGCCTGTCGAACCATGAGCGGCCTGTCCTCACGCAGAGGGCCCTGTAGACCGTTCGTGGTGAGCCTGTCGAACCATGAACGGCCTGTCCTCCCGCAAAGGTCGCTTCAGAAGAACCCCATCTTGTTCTCGCTGTAGCTCACCAGCAGGTTCTTGGTCTGCTGGTAGTGGTTGAGCATCATCTTGTGGTTCTCGCGGCCCAGGCCCGATTCCTTGTAGCCACCGAATGCCGCGTGCGCGGGGTAGTGGTGGTAGCAATTGGTCCAGACGCGCCCGGCCTTGATCGCCCGGCCCATGCGGTAGGCGACGTTGCCGTTGCGGCTCCAGACGCCTGCGCCCAGGCCGTAGAGCGTGTCGTTGGCGAGTTCCAGCGCTTCGGCTTCGTCCTTGAAGGTGGTCACGGCCAGCACCGGACCGAAGATTTCCTCCTGGAAGATGCGCATCTTGTTGTGGCCTTTGAACAGCGTGGGCTGCACGTAGTAGCCGCCTGCGAGATCGCCCTCGAGCTTGGCCACGCTGCCGCCGCACAGCACTTCGGCGCCTTCCTGCTTGCCCAGGTCCAGATAGGACAGGATCTTGGTCATCTGCTCCTGGCTCGCCTGTGCGCCCATCATCGAGTCGGTGTCGAGCGGGTTGCCGTGCTTGATGGCCGCGACGCGGCGCAGCACCTTTTCCATGAAGCGCTCGTAGATCGATTCCTGGATCAGCGCGCGCGAAGGGCAGGTGCAGACTTCGCCCTGGTTGAACGCGAACAGCACCAGGCCTTCGATTGCCTTGTCGAGAAACGCATCGTCCTTGTCCATGACGTCGGCGAAGAAGATGTTGGGCGACTTGCCGCCCAGCTCCAGCGTCGCCGGGATCAGGCTGTTGGCCGCGGCCTGGGCGATGACGCGGCCGGTGCTGGTCGAACCCGTGAAAGCGATCTTCGCGATGCGCTTGCTCGTGGCCAGGGGCATGCCGGCTTCGCGGCCGAAGCCGTTGACGATGTTGAGCACGCCTGGGGGCAGCAGGTCGGCGATCAGCCCGGCGAGCACCAGAATGCCTATGGGTGTCGACTCTGCGGGCTTGAGCACCACGCAGTTGCCCGCGGCCAGCGCGGGAGCGAGCTTCCACGCGGCCATCAGAATGGGGAAGTTCCAGGGAATGATCTGTCCGACCACGCCCAGGGGCTCGTGGTAATGGTAGGCGACGGTGTCGCCGTCGATCTCGCTGATGCCGCCTTCCTGGGTGCGGATCGCGCCCGCGAAGTAGCGGAAATGGTCGGCCGACAGCGGAATGTCGGCGTTGAGCGTCTCGCGTATCGCCTTGCCGTTGTCCACGGTCTCGACATAGGCCAGCAGCTCGCGGTTGGCATCTATGCGGTCGGCAATCTGCAGCAGGATCTGGCTGCGCGCCGCGGCCGAAGTCTTGCCCCAGGCGTCGGCGGCCGCGTGCGCGGCATCCAGCGCCTTCTCGATGTCGGCCGCCGTGCCGCGCGCGGCCTTGGTGTAGGCCTTGCCGTTGATCGGCGAGATCACATCGAAATACGCTCCGCCCGCGGGCGGCACCCACTGGCCGCCGATGAAGTTGTCGTACTGCGGCTGGAAGCTGTGCGGGGCATTGGCGGAACCGGGGGGCGCGTATTGCATGGACTTTCTCCTCACGTTGGACGAAAGTCCCATGTTCGGCCGAAATCGGACAAATGGACCCCGGTTTTACCCTGGGTCCGCGGCCAGCCAGTGCGCTATCGCCTGGGTGCGCGCTGCGGCCACGGCCTCGCCGATCGCGCGGCCGGCAAGGCCTTGTGCCGCGGCCTGGGCCGCGACTTGCGCCGTGACCACGGCCAGCGCCTCGTCCAGCGCCGCCTGCAGGCGCGCGCGCTGCGGATAGGGCTGGTCTTCGAGGCCCAGGCGGCCGCGCGCGTCGCATTCGCAGGCCAGCAGCGCCAGCGCGAAGCGCGCGGGCTGGCGAATCGCGTCGCAGCGCTCGAACAGCCGCATCAGTGCGGCCGCGTTCAGCTCGCCGCTGCGGTGAATATTGCCGTGCTCGCGCGCCACCACGTCGGCGAGTTCTCGGCAGTCGCTGGGCACGCGCAGCCTATCGCCCACCTGCTTTGCCAGGCGCGCGCTGCGCTGCTCGTGGCCTATGTGGCGCGGCAGCACGTCGGCCGGCGTCGTGCCCTTGCCCAGGTCGTGCACCAGGCAGGCGTAGCGCACGGCCAGCGGCGCGTCCAGGCGCGCGGCCTGCTGCAGCACCATCATCACGTGCACGCCGGTATCGATCTCGGGGTGGTATTCGGCGCGCTGGGGCACGCCCCATAGGCGGGCGAGCTCGGGCAGCAGCACCTCGAGCGCGCCGCAGTCGCGCAGCACTTCGAACATGCGCGCGGGCGCGGTTTCCATCAGGCCGCGCGCGATTTCCTGCCACACGCGTTCGGCGACCAGGTCGCTGGCTTCGCCGGCGTCGACCATCTCGCGCATCAAGGCCATGGTCTCGGGCGCGACGCTGAAGTCGGCAAAGCGCGCCGCGAAGCGCGCGACGCGCAATATGCGCACCGGGTCTTCGCGGAATGCGTCGGTCACATGGCGCAGCAGCTTCGCTTCCAGGTCGCGCTGGCCGCCATAGGGATCGCTGAGCGTGCCGCTTTCGGGCCAGCCTTCGGGCGCGGCCATGGCGTTGATCGTCAGGTCGCGGCGCGCAAGGTCTTCCTCGAGCGTCACATCGGGCGAAGACTGCACGGCAAAGCCGCGGTAGCCGCGCCCGCTCTTGCGCTCCGTGCGCGCCAGCGCGTATTCCTCGTGGGTCCTGGGGTGCAGGAAGACGGGAAAGTCGCGGCCCACGGGCTGGAAGCCCTGGGCGACCATTTCTTCGGGCGTGGCGCCGACCACGACCCAGTCGTGGTCATGGACGGGGCGGCCGAGCAGATGGTCGCGCACCGCGCCGCCGACCATGAGGGTTTGAATGGAACTCATGCGCCAAGTGTCGCCGGATTTGGGGCGACCCCGGGCGCAAGTCAGAATGCCGCGGAGTAGATGGCGAGCGCGTCGTCCACCGTGAGCGGGCGCGGATTGTTCATCAGCAGCCGTTCCTGCAGCATCGCATCGGCGGCCAGCGTGGCGATCATGTCTTCAGCCACGCCATGGTCGCGCAGGCGCATGGGCAGGGCGGTTCTTTCGATCAGCGCAACGATATGCGCAATGAAGTCGGCCGCGCGCTCGGCCGGCGTGCCGGTCTGCGCCAGGCCCAGCGCCGCGCCGAGTTCGGCATAGCCTTCGGGGTGGGTCCGGGCGTTGAAGCGCAGCACATGGGGCAGCACCAGCGCATTGGTCAGGCCGTGCGGCAGGTGGTAGCGCCCGCCCAGCGGGTAGGCCAGGGCGTGCACGGCCGCGACCGGCGCATTGGCAAAGGCCTGGCCGGCGAGCATGGAGCCCAGCAGCATGGCTTCGCGCGCCGCGAGGTCCTTGCCGTTGATGCACACCTGTTCCAGATTGGTCGACAGCAGCTTGAGGGCCAGCGTGGCCGCATGGTCGGACAGCGGGTTCTTGAGCCGCTTGCTGGTGAAGGCTTCGATGGCATGCACCATGGCATCGATGCCGGTGGCGGCAGTGATCGCGGGCGGCAGCCCCACGGTGAGTTCTGCGTCCAGCACCGCGAGGTCGGCGTAGAGCTGGCGCGCGACGATGCCGCTTTTGGTGGTGGCACCGGTGGTGACGATGGCGACCGGGGTGACTTCCGAGCCGGTGCCGGCGGTGGTCGGAATGTGCACCAGCGGCAGACGTCCGCCGCTGACCTTTTCCACGCCGTACATCGCGCTCAGCGGCTGGTCGCTGGCGGCGAGCACCGCGACCAGCTTGGCGACATCCATTGACGAGCCTCCGCCCACGCCCAGCACCAGCGTGGCGCCGAACTCCCGGGCGCGCGCCGCGGCCTTTTCCACCACATGGTCCGGCGGATCGGCCTCGACATCGTCGCAGACCAGCAGCTCCCAGCCATGGGCGCGCAGCGAGGCAAACGCCGGCTCCAGCAGTCCGCTGCGGACCAGGAACTTGTCGGTCACGGCCATCACGCGCCCGGGCGTGAAGCGTTGCGAAAGGATTTCTCCTATGTTTTGCGCGGCACCCGTCTGGATGATGACTTGCGCGACGGTGCTGAATGAGAACGGCGACATGCGAGTGGAGGCGAGTGGTGGGAATGCGCCATCCTGACGCGACTTGGCGGCCAAGTCCAGCGCCTTGGTGTCACCGAGTGGGGCGGCCGCAGTTACTGCGGCCTTCCCATTCACCGGCGTTCGCGGTAGGGTTCCTCGAAGTCGATGAAGTCCTGCTCGGCAAGCGCGTCCTGCACCCATTCCTGCACCGAAGGCAGGGCCTGCACGCGCTTCACGTAGGCTTCGATCTGCGGCGGAATGGGCAGGGCATAGGTCGCCAGGCGCAGGCAGACCGGCGCGAAATAGGCGTCGGCAATGGTGAAGTGCCCAAACAGCAGCGTGCCGCCATGCGTGGCCAGCAGCGCGCTCCACATGTCGATCAGCCGCTGCACTTCGTCGCGCACGCCGGGCTGCTCGTTCCAGATTTGCGCTCCGGCCGCGGGCAGATGGGCCTCGACGTTGAGCGGGCAGTGCGTGCGCAGTTCGGGAAAGCCGCCGTGCATTTCGGCGCAGATGCTGCGCGCATGCGCCCGGTCGGGCGCCAGCAGCGGCCACAGGTGCTTGTCGGGGTATTGTTCGGCCAGGTATTCGGAGATTGCCAGGCTGTCCCAGATGGCCAGGTCGCCGTCGACCAGCACCGGCACCTTGCCCGCGGGCGAGACCGCATGCAGGCGCTGCTTGAACTCGGATTGCAGCGAGAAGCTGTCGAAGCGCACCTTGACTTCCTCGAACGCGATTCCGGCCTGGCGCATCAGCACCCAGGGACGCATGGACCACGATGAGTAATTCTTGTTGCCGATGTAGAGCGCAAGCATGCTGACTCCTGTCAGGTCGTAAGACCAGGGTGGCCGGGTGTGCGCCCATGCTAGCGGCAGTTGTGCGGCTTGTCATGGGGAGGGCGTGGCTTTGGCCGCAAATCGGTGCGAAAAACCGTGCGAACGCTGGCGAAGCCCTGTAAAGCGGTAAGAAACTGTTTCTCCCTGTATCGCCTTGCAGGCGCGCAGTGCTTTAATGCCCGCCATGCATACAACCGCCCTGGTCCTTTTCTCCGGTGGACAGGACTCCACCACCTGTCTGGCCGATGCTCTTTCGCGTTATGAACGCGTCGAAACCCTGGGTTTCGACTACGGCCAGCGCCACCATGTCGAACTCGAGGCGCGCCAGAACGTGCTCGCCGAGATTCGCCGCCAGTTCCCGCAATGGGCGCCGCGCCTGGGCGACGACCACATGCTGTCGCTCGACGTGCTGCAGCAGATCGGCGGCTCGTCCCTGACCGACGACGTGGCCTTCGCGATGCAGGCCGACGGCCTGCCCAACACCTTCGTGCCCGGGCGCAACCTGCTGTTCCTCACGCTCGCCGGCGCGCTGGCCTACCGGCGCGGGCTGCAGGTGATCGTCACCGGCGTCTGCGAGACCGATTTCTCGGGCTATCCCGATTGCCGCGACGACACCATGAAGGCCTTGCAGGTCGCGCTGAACCTGGGCCTGGAGCGCCGGCTGCGCATCGCCACGCCGCTGATGTGGATAGACAAGGCCCAGACCTGGCAGATGGCCCAGGATCTGGGCGGCCAGCCGCTGGTCGACATCATCGTCAAGGACACCCACACCTGCTACCAGGGCACGCGCGACACGCTGCACGACTGGGGCTATGGCTGCGGCAGCTGCCCGGCCTGCGATCTGCGCGCCAAGGGCTGGAAAAAATACAAGGCCGCCACGCTGGCTCGCTGACGATCAGTCGGCCCTTCGACAGGCTCAGGGCGAACGGCCTTCGGGGCGGCCGCCCAGGGATGGGGTAATCAGTTCATCGCCGCGGTCGCTCGGCCTGGGGCCAGACCACGCCGTTGTCGTTGAGGATGGCGTCCAGCGGCAGGTCATGCGGCTCGGGCACGAAGTCGTCGAGGTAGCCGCAGGTGAAGCCCAGGCCCACGGTGAACGGGCGCGGCGTGAGCGTGGCCAGCGTGCGGTCGTAGAAACCGCCGCCATAGCCCAGCCGGTAGCCGCCGGGCGCATAGCCCACGCAGGGCACGAACAGCAGCGTGGGCACGACCACCTCGGTGTCCTTGGGCTTGGGAATGCCGTAGGCGTCCTCTTCCATCGGGCAGCCCGGATACCAGAGGTGAAAGCTCAGCGTCTTGTGCACCTTGTCGATTACCGGCAGCCCTATGCGCCGGCGCTGGCCGCCGCGCTGCAGCTCGCCGTCTTCCTTCCAGCGGTGCAGGGCGGGCAGGGGGTCAAACTCTCCTTTGATGGGCCAATAGGCGCCAATCACGGTATCAGGCCGATCAATGAGCCAAAATCGCATCACCTGTTGCAACAGGTCCGCGCGGTCCAGTCGATCCGTAAGGTTCAACCGCTGTTCGATCAATGCGCGCCGTAAGGCTGCTTTGTCCATCACATAATCCTCCATGCACTGGCACAAGATTCTGACACCGCTTCTCGCGGCAACCCTCTGGACCACAGCCTCGCCGCTGGTGGTGGCGCAAATCCGTGGTGACGATGCGTTGCTCGCAATGCAGCAAGCCTACCGCAAAGGCGACCGCAATCAGCTCGCACAGTTGTTGCCCGCGGTGCGCGGCCATGGGCTCGAGCCCTGGGGTGCCTATTGGGAGCTGCGTCTGCGGCTGGACCAGGCGCAGCCCGACGAGGTGCAATCGTTCCTCAAGCGCTGGGCCGGCACCTACCAGGAAGACCGGCTGCGCAACGACTGGCTGCTGCTGCTGGGCCAGCGCCGCGACTGGGCGCAATTCGCGCAGTTGCTGCCGGGCTACCGCATGCAGGACGACCGCGCGGTGCGCTGCTATGCGCTGACCATTGCCCAGATCGAAGGCCGTACGGGCGAGGCGCAGGCGCAGGAAGCGCGCGACCTCTGGTACGCGCAGCGCGACGCCGAGGACGCCTGCACCAATGCAGCGGCGACTTTCTATGCGGCCAAGCAGATGCCGGCCAGCGACATCTGGCGCAAGGCGCGGCTCGCGGCCGACGCCAACCGCCAGCGCGCGGTGCGCGATGCGGTGCAACTTGTCGCGCCCGAGTCGGCGCCGCTGGTCAACGAACTGTTTGCCTCGCCCATCAAATTTCTCACGGGCCCGCGCGTGGCGCGCGGCCAGGTACGCCAGGAACTGGGGCTGCTGGCCCTGATACGCCTGGCGGCCAATGATCCGGCCCAGGCCGCGGCCCAGCTCGAAGGCCGCTGGAGCGGCCAGCTCTCGGCCGAGGAGCGCAACTGGGCCTGGGCGGCCATAGGCAAGCAGGCGGCATTCAAGCTGCAGCCCGAAGCGCAGACTTATTTCGCCAATGTGCGCAAGGACCAGGACCTCAACGACGAACTGCTGGGCTGGAAGGTGCGCACCGCCTTGCGCGCCAGCCAGTGGCGCCAGGTGACGCGCGCCATCGATGCCATGAGCCCCCAGGGCCAGGCCGACAGCACCTGGGTCTACTGGAAGGCCAAGGCGCTGCTGGCGCCGCATGGCGGCGACGCCGAGCGCGCGCAGGCGCGCCAGCTGTTCGAAGGCATTGCGGGCTCGGGCGGCTTCTACGAGCAGCTGGCGCTCGAGGAGCTGGGCCAGCGCGTGACCGTGCCCGCGGCGCCCGCGCCCCTCACGGCGCAGGAAAAGGCCGCGGCGCTGGCCAACCCCAGCCTGCAGCGCGGTCTGCAGGCCATCCAGCTGGGACTGCGCAGCGAAGGCGTGCGCGAATGGAACTACGCGACCAACCTGCATACGCCGGGCGGCATGGACGAGCGCGCGCTGCTGGCCGCGGCCGACCTTGCCTGCCAGCGTGAAATCTGGGACCGCTGCATCAACACCAGCGAGCGCACGCGCAGCGAAGTCAACTGGAACCAGCGCTATCCCATGCCGTTCCACGACACCGTGATTGCGCGCTCGCGCATGATCGGCCTCGATCCGGCCTATGTCTACGGCCTGATACGCCAGGAAAGCCGCTTCATCATGGACGCGCGCTCGGGCGTGGGCGCTTCGGGCCTGATGCAGGTCATGCCCGCGACCGCGCGCTGGACCGCGCGCAAGATCGGCATGAGCGACTTCACTCCGGGCATGATCAACGACCGCGAAGTCAACATCACCATAGGCACGGCTTATCTGAAGCTCGCGCTCGACGATTTCGATGGCTCGATGGCCATGGCCGCGGCCGGCTACAACGCCGGCCCGGGCCGTCCGCGCGTATGGCGCAACGGTCCGGTGCTCGACGCCGCGATCTGGGCCGAGAACGTGCCGTTCACCGAGACGCGCGACTACGTGAAGAAGGTGCTGGCCAACACCACGGCCTATGCGGCGCTGATCACGGGCCAGCCCCAGTCGCTCAAGGCGCGCCTGGGCACCGTGGGTCCGCGTCCCACCAACGAGCCCGAGCCGCTCAAGGATCTGCCCTGAGCAAATGCCTGAGGCTTGCGCCTCAGGCGTTGTACAGCTGCCCGGCCTCGCGCCGGGCCGCGCCCACGGCGACCAGCTCATCGACCAGCGCTGTTGTCCAGTCCGCGGGTGTCGACTGGGCAAAATGCCGCGCATGCAGCTGCACCAGATAGGGCGTGGCTTGGGTCCAGGCCTGCAGCGCATCCGCGTCGATGCGCTGCCATTCGAGCAGCTTGAACTTGATCAGCACCTTGGCCGCATGGCGCGCGTGGCGCAGCGGCGATTGCACAAAGCCTGCAAGCCGCGCGCGCGCTGCGACCAGTGCGCTGCTCACATCGCGAAAGATGGGGCCGTGGCCCGGAATGATGGTCAGCGGCGCGAGCTGCTCTATCAGGTCCAGCGTCGCGCCGACTTCGGCAAATGCATCTTCGCCGTCGAGTTCGGGAAACACCACGCCAAAGCCTTTTTCCCACAGCGCATCGGCCGAAATCAGCAGCCTTGCCGCGGGCTCGAACAGCACCAGCGAATGCGAGTCATGGCCGGGCGCGGCGTGGATCTGCCAGGGCCGCCCGCCCAGGGAGACTTCGCCGCCCGGCGCCAGCGTGCCGTCGATGCGAAAGCGCGGGCATTGCTGGCCCGTGGGCACATAGCCCAGCGCCTGCGCATCCCAGTCGCGCACCTGGGCCGCCTGGCCCGGCGCGATCGCGGTGTGCACTTCCGGCCAGGCCGCCTGCAGCGCGGCGTTGCCGCCGCAGTGGTCGCTGTGCAGATGGGTGTTGAGGATGCGCGCCAGCGGCGCGCGGCCCAGTGCCGAGCGCACCAGGTCGACGGTCTGCTCGGCATGGCTGCAGTAACCGGTGTCGACCAGCGCCGCGCCGTCGGGCCCCGTGAAAAGAACGCCGTTGGCCGACAGCCAGCCGCGCTCGAGCACCGTCATTTCGGGCCACAGCGCGCCCGCGGTGTGTGCGCGGCTCACTGCGGGCTGCGCAGTTCGCGCCGCAGTATCTTGCCGACATTGGTCTTGGGCAGGGCGTCGCGGAACTCTATGTACTTGGGACGCTTGTAACCCGTGAGATTTTCGCTGCAATAGCGCTGCAATGCGTCTTCGTCGAGCGCCTCGCTGCTGCGCACGACGAACAGCTTGATGGCCTCGCCCTGCTTTTCGTCGGGCACGCCTATGGCCGCGCATTCGACCACATGCGGGCACAGCGAGACCACGTTCTCGAGTTCGTTCGGGTAGACGTTGAAGCCGCTGACCAGGATCATGTCCTTCTTGCGGTCGATGAGGCGCACATTGCCCTGGGCATCCATCTGGCCCACGTCGCCGGTGCGCAGATAGCCGTCGTCGGTGAAGGCCCGCGCGGTTTCCTGCGGCTGGTTGTAGTAGCCGGTCATCACGTTCGGGCCCTGGATGCACAGTTCGCCGGGCAGGCCCAGCGGCAGGTTCTGGCCGTTCTCGTCCTTGATGGCGATCGAGATGCCGGGCAGCGGCAGGCCGATGTTGCCGGTGTACTCGGGGTTGGTGACCGGGTTGTTGGTGCCTATGGCGCAGGTCTCGCTCATGCCCCAGCCTTCGATCATGGTGCTGCCCGTGACTTTCTTCCACTCGCGCGCCGTGCCCTCGGAGGCCGCCATGCCGCCGGCCTGGGTCAGGCACAGGCTGGAGAAATCGAGCGCGCGGAACTGCGGGTTCTGCAGCAGCGCATTGAACAGCGTGTTCACGCCGGGCAGCAGATGGAACGGGCGTTTCTTCAGCACGCCGACGAATTTTCCTATGTCACGCGGGTTTGGAATCAGGCTCAGGCTCGAGCCCTGGCGTATGGCCAGCAGGCACAGCGTGAGCGCGAAGATATGGTAGAGCGGCAGCGCCGCGATGCTGTGCAGGTTGCGCCGGTCGGGCAGGCTGGACAGCGCGGGCGCGAACCAGGCCTCGGCCTGCAGCGTCGCGGCGATGATGTTGCGGTGCGTCAGGATCGCGCCCTTGGACAGGCCCGTGGTGCCGCCTGTGTATTGCAGGAACGCAATCGAGTCCAGCGTGGCCGGGCTGGGGCGCAGCGTGCGCTGCGCGCCCAGTGCCAGCGCGTCGGGAAAGGTCGTGACCTGGCGGCCGCCCGTGAGCGCCAGGGTGTAGGGCGGCACCATCTTGGCGAGATGGCGCGCGGCAAAGCGTATCCAGCGGCCGTAGATCGGGCCCAGCAGATCGCCCAGCGAAGTGATGCAGATCTGCTGTATGGGCGTGCGCTCGAGCACGCTGCCCAGCGTATGCGCGAAGTTCTCCAGGATCACGATGGCGCTCGCGCCCGAGTCCTTGAGCTGGTGCTCGAGCTCGCGCGCCGTGTAGAGCGGGTTGACATTGACGCAGGTATAACCCGCGCGCAGCACCGCGGCCATGGTCACGGCGAACTGCGGCACGTTGGGCAGCATGATCGCGACGCGCGCGCCCGGCTCCAGCCCCAGGCCTTGCAACCACGCTCCCAGGCGCTGCGACAGCAGGTCGAGATCGCGGTAATGCATCCAGCGGTCCATGCAGACCGAAAACGGCTGATCGGCGTTCTTCTTGAGCGATTCCTCGATCAGCTGCGCCACCGAGCGGTAGGCGCCGGGATCGACATCGTGAGGAACGCCAGCGGGATAGTTCTGCAGCCAGAGAGGATCCATGCGAGTACAGCCTTGAATGTCTGAAGAATCACCTGGCCCGGCAGGCCGCGGTGCGGTCTGTCCATTCTGTCGCCGTCAGCCCAGACTGTCCCCCGGGCTTGTCCTAGGGATTGTCCCGAGAAGGACAGCGGGCGCTGCGCCGACAGGCAAGTGCGTCAGGACATGGTAAACCTGGGCCATGACAAGGACCAAGGCATGAATGCGCGCTGGCAGCGGGCCGCGATTTTGGGCGGATGGATTCTGGCGCTGGCCTGGCTCTGGTGGTCATGGCCGCGCTCGCCCGTGCTGGCGCTGGGCGGGGTGCTGGCGCTGCTGCTGTTTCCCGCGTGGAGCATAGGAACGCAATTCGTCTGCCTGCTGCTTGCACCGCGCGGCGCCATGGGGGCGCTGCCGCCCGTGTCGGCGCGCGCGATGCTGCGCGCCTATCTCGCCGAAGTCGGCTGTGCCTATCGCATCTTCGGCTGGCGCCAGCCGTTTCGCACGCAGGCGCTGGCCGATGACCTCGGCGCCCGCGCGGTGGGGGTGGTGCTGGTGCATGGCTATCTTTGCAACCGCGCTTTCTGGCAGCCCTGGCAGCGCTTGTTTGCGGCGCACGACATTCCCTGCATTGCCGTGACGCTCGAGCCCGCCTGGGGATCGATAGACGAATGCGTGCCCGATCTGGACGCCGCCGTGCGGCGCATGGAGCAGGCCACCGGCCGCGCGCCGGTGCTCATAGGCCACAGCATGGGAGGTCTGGTGATACGCGCCTGGCTGCGCAGCCGGGGGGCCATGGTCGGCGAAGGCGTGACCGAAGCGCAGGCCGCGCGGCGGCTGCAGGCGCTGGTGGCGCGAGTGATCACGCTGGCCACGCCCCACCGCGGCACCTGGATCGCGAATTTCAGCCGCACGCCCAACGGCCGGCAGATGCGCCTGGACAGCGACTGGCTGCGCGCGCTCTTCGCGCGCGAGCCGCAGGCGCTGGCCGCGCACATGACCTGCTGGTATTCGAACTGCGACAACCTGATCATGCCCGCGCTCGCCGCCACTTATCCCGGTGCCGACAACCGGCTGATCGTCGACCAGGCGCATGTGCAGCTGGTGTTCGATCCGCAGCTGATGCAGGAATGCGTGGCGCTGGTGCAGCGCGCCCAGGCCGGCTGCCCGCCGGCGGCCAACTCGGGCAGTGCACACAGCGGGGTGTAGAGCGCAGCGAAGTCGGCTTCGGTCATGCGCGCGCCGGGCCCGCATGAAAAATGCAAAAAAAGCCCATTTCATGCAGTTTTCAAGGGTGACTCGGGGAAGCCCTGGGTGTTTTGGCCCATGTCCGTAGAATCCCCGCCATGAGCGCAACGCAAGCAATCGACAAGCTGGACCGGGCCATTCTCCGGCGCCTGCAGGAAAACGGCCGGGAAACCTATGACGTCATCGGCGAGCAGGTCGGGCTTTCGCCCAGCGCCGTGCTGCGCCGCGTCAAGCGGCTCGAAGAGGCGGGCGTGATCGACCGCTATGTCGCATTGGTGCGCCCCGAGACCGTGGGCCTGGGCCTGACCGCCTACCTCAACGTGCGCCTCGAGAAATACACCGAGACCAGCAAGCGCAATCCCATGGACGTGTTTCGCGCGAGCGTGCAGACCTGGCCCGAAGTCGTCGAATGCGCGTCGCTGACCGGCGAAATGGATTATCTGCTGCGCGTCGTGGTCAGCGACATGGCGCATTACAGCCGCTTCATCATGGAAACGCTGCTCAAGCACCCCAGCGTGCAGGACTGCAAGACCAGCTTTGTGCTGGACCGGGTCAAGGCGACAACGGCGGTGCCGGTTTAGTCGGCATCTGTTTTTCCGTTGTCCTCATCTGCCCGGCCAGCCGCGTCAAAGGATGAACAACCAGTTCTCCAGGCATGAAGACGGGCGTTCATGGTGCGACAAGCTCACCACGAACGGTTCCCATGCGTCCCGAGCCCGCCTGGCGAGCCGCGTCAAAGGATGAACGACCTGTTTTCCAGGCATGAAGACGCGCGTTCATGGTTCGACAAGCTCACCACGAACGGTTTCCCATGCATCCCGAGGCTGCCTGGCGAGCCGCGTCAAAGGATGAACAACCAGTTCTCCAGGCATGAAGACGGGCGT
>Ga0302347_1000493_pt1 | contig 61813 bp, 52 predicted proteins | sample PhyWR1_FD_202178 | JGI IMG/M metagenome (GOLD analysis project Ga0302347, IMG submission 202178) | Leaf surface microbial communities from wheat plants in UC Gill Tract Community Farm, Albany, California, United States - DLSL W.R1 (v2)... | ecosystem: Host-associated > Plants > Phyllosphere >... | reverse complement strand
TTGAAGGGTACGAGTTGGTTGAGGTCGGCGCGGCAGTTGATCATGCGCTTTTCGTCAACGGCGACGCGGGCGGCGGAGCCTTCGAGTTCGGCGAGGCCTTCGGCGACGTCGAGTTTGTCCAGGGCGGCCTTGGCACGAATGATCGCGGCGGAGTCGTTGGCGGTCACGTTGCGCGCTTCCAGGGCGGCAGCGGCGCCGGCTCCGTCGAGGCGATCCATGTTGGCTTCACTGGCGTGGCCGGCGTTGGCGCCCTTGATCACCGCTGCACCGGTGTCTTCGTTGTCGACTTCATCCCAACTCAGCATTGAAATTCTCCTTCCTGGTACTCGAAAATTAGTGTTTTTGCAGGCTTCCGGCATTGAAATACTGCGCATAGTGTGGTCGGTAAATACCGATACTGCACACTATGTAGTGGTCTGTTCTGTTTGTGGGCACACTATATGGTGTGTGGTAACGATGGTCAACGCACAAGAACGGCATCGATCGTCGCAGGCGGTATGAGCAAAACTAAACGCTCCATGACTTTAATAGTCACTGCGGCTTTCACCGCCAGTGCCAAAAAATTCGCCAACCAGCTCCCCCTGACAACAACGAGCGTTTGTGGGAGGGGGCGGTTACACGGCGAAGCCAAAGCCCGTCGATTGAGCCGCATCGACCTGCCTAAGCTAATTCGAAAAAGATATTTATTGAGGGTTTTTAAGATCGTTTAGCTTGGATGCTTCTGAAGACGTTTGTTCAAGGAGCGAACCGCCGATGTCCCACCTGCAGTCAATCACCACCTTGCCGCTGCTGGATTTGTCGCAACTGGACGGCAGCCCGCAGCAGCGCCGGCAGTTTCTCGATGAACTGCGGTTCGCGGCCCGGCATATCGGGTTTTTCTACCTGACCGGTCACGGAATCGACCCGGCGCTGCTGACCCAGGTGCAGCAGCAGGCGCGTGCATTTTTCGCCTTGCCCGAGGCCGACAAGCTGGCAGTGGGCATGCTCAACTCGCCGCATTTTCGCGGCTACAACCGCGCGGCGTCGGAGATCACCCGTGGCCAGCCCGACCTGCGCGAGCAGTTCGACGTCGGCGCCGAGCGCGAGCCCCTGGCGGTGGCGCAATACCCGTCCGCCTGGGCCCGCTTGCAAGGCCCAAACCAATGGCCAGCGGCCTTGCCCGAGCTGAAACCGCTGGTGCTCGGCTGGCAACAGGCGATGACGCAAATGGCCCTGCGGCTGTTGCGTGCATTCGCCCAGGCCTTGTCGCTGCCGGAAACTGCATTTGATGCGCTGTACGGCAACACACCCAATGAACACATCAAACTGATCCGCTACCCCGGCCGTCATGCCCGGCAAAGCCGTCAGGGCGTCGGCGCGCACAAGGATTCGGGTTTCCTCAGCTTCCTGCTGCAGGACCAGCAGGCCGGCTTGCAGGTGGAGGTGGAAGAGGGGCGCTGGATCGACGCGTCGCCCCGCCCCGACACCCTGGTGGTGAATATCGGCGAACTGCTGGAACTGGCCAGCAACGGTTACCTGCGGGCCACCGTGCACCGAGTGGTGTCGCCGCCGGTGGGCAGCGAGCGTTTGTCCCTGGCGTTTTTCCTCGGCGCGCAACTGGACGCGGTGGTGCCGGTTTACCAGCTGGCGCCCGAACTGCTGCGCGATGCCCATGGCCCCACCAGCGACCCGCGCAACCCGTTGCTGCGCGAGGTGGGTTGGAACTACCTCAAGGGTCGCCTGCGTTCCCACCCGGACGTCGCCCAACGTTTCTACGCCGACGCCACGCTACCCCAAGCACTGTCCGCCTGATCAGGAGATCACCCCATGTTTAAGCAATCCGCACTTGGCCTGGCAGTGTTGCTGGCCGCGTTCAGCGTGTCGGCCGCCGATGCCTTGCGCGTCGCCGCCGACCCGATTCCTCACGCGCAGATTCTTGAGTTCGTACAAAAGCTCGACCCGAGCCTGAAGCTTAAAATCATCGAGATCCCCAGCGGTGTGAACTCCAACGAGTTACTGGCCCACGGCGATGTCGACGCCAACTACTTCCAACACCTGCCGTACCTCAACTCTCAGGAGCAGGCGCTCGGCCAGAAGTTTGCCGTGGCCGCCACCGTGCACATCGAGCCGCTGGGCATCTACTCCCATCGCCACACCAGCCTGGCCCAAGTGCCGGACAAAGGCACCGTCGCCGTCCCCAACAATGTCACCAACCTCAGTCGCGCGCTGTACCTGCTGCAAGCCAATGGTTTGATCAAGCTCAAGCCGGGCTTCAACGATGCGTCCAAGGACCAGGCCACACCCAAGGACATCGCCGAGAACCCCAAGCACCTGAAGATCCTGGAAATCGAATCGCCGCAAATTCCCCGCGCGCTGGATGACGTCGACCTGGCGGTGATCAACGGCAACTTCGCCCTGGAGGCGGGGCTGGAACCGGCCAAGGATGCGCTCGGCCTGGAGCAGGCCAAGGGCAACCCGTACGCGAATATCCTCGTGACCACGCCCAAATTGCTCGAAGACCCCCGTGTGCAGCAACTGGCCAAGGACCTGCGCTCACCGGCGGTGGCCAAGTTCATCAGCGAGAAATACGCGGGTTCGGTGATTCCGGTGGCGGTCGAATGATCGTTGTCGACAGCATCAGCAAAACCTACGCCGATGGCCAGCCGGCGGCGTTGGATAACGTGTCGTTGCAGATTGCCGAGGGGGCGATTTTTGGCATCGTCGGGCGTAGCGGGGCGGGCAAGAGTACCTTGCTGCGCTGCCTCAACCTGCTTGAGCGACCCACCAGCGGGCGCATCCTGCTGGATGGCCAGGACCTGACCCTGTTAAGCGACAAGGCCTTGCGCCAGCAACGCCAGCGCATCGGCATGATCTTTCAGGGCTTCAACCTGCTGCACTCGCGCAACGTGGCGGATAACGTCGCGGTGCCGCTGGAAATCGCCAAGGTGCCCAAGGCCGAGCGCGCCGCGCGGGTCGCCGAGTTGCTGGCGCTGGTGGGGCTGAGCGACAAGGCCCAGGCGTTTCCTTCGCAGCTGTCCGGCGGGCAGAAACAGCGCGTGGGCATTGCCCGCGCCCTGGCGGCGCGCCCGGCGTATTTGCTGTCGGACGAAGCCACCAGCGCCCTCGACCCCGAGACCACCGCGTCGATCCTCGAGCTGTTGCGCGACATCAACCGCCAGCTCGGCGTGACCATTGTGCTGATCACCCACGAACTGGAGGTGGTCAAGGCGATCTGTGACAGCGCCGTGTCCCTGGCCGATGGCCGCGTGGTGGAAAGTGGCAGCCTGGTGCAGTTGCAGGCCGACCCGTCGTCACGCCTGGGCCGTTCGCTGGCCCCCAGCCTGCCAGTGGTGAGGGCGGTATGAAAACCGACTGGAATGACATCCTGCAATTGCTGCTCAACGCCACCGGCGAAACCCTGTACATGGTGCTGCTGGCCGGGCTGTTCACTTTGCTGATCGGCTTGCCCCTGGGCGTTTTGCTGTTTATCAGCCGGCGCGGCGGGCTGTTGCCGATGCCGCGCCTTAACCGTGGGTTGGGCGCGGTGGTCAACCTGGGGCGTTCGTTGCCGTTTGTGGTGATGTTGATCGCGTTGATACCGCTGACGCGTTTGATCGTCGGTACCACCCTGGGCAGTACCGCCGCCGTGGTGCCGATCACCATTGGCGCGTTTCCGTTTTTTGCGCGCATTGTCGAAACCGCCCTGGATGAAGTGGACAAGGGCCGCATTGAAGCCATCGTGGCCATGGGCGGCGATATTCGCCATGTGATCCTCAAGGTGCTGCTACCCGAAGCGCTGCCGGCGTTGGTGGCCGGCGTGACCTTGACCCTGGTGATGCTGATTGGTTTTTCGTCGATGGCCGGGGTGATCGGTGGCGGCGGGCTGGGCGACCTGGCGATTCGCTACGGTTACCAGCGCTTCAACAACCAGATCATGGTGGTCACGGTGATTGTGCTAGTGGTGTTGGTGCAGGGCGTGCAAAGCCTGGGGGATCGCTGTGTGCGCTCGCTGGCGCATCGCCGATAAACGGTTATGTACTAATGAATTTTTAATATTTCTAGTTATAACCGCGGCTGCGTAAAGTCCCGCATACCTTGTTTATTTCGCCGCCGGAAAATTGTGCATGAGCCGTCCCCACGGGCACCCCACGCCGATCCTCACCTTGCCTCAGGGCGAGAAGGATCCGCTGTCGATTCGCGCCAAGGCCCTGGTGTTTTCCGACCCGCGCTCTTTGCAATTACTCGACTACTTGAAACGCGTCGGCCCCAGCGAAGCGCCGGTGTTGATCAATGGCGAGACCGGTACCGGCAAGGAGCTGGTGGCGCGCTACATCCACAGTGCCAGCGGGCGCACCGGCGCATTTGTGCCGGTGAACTGCGGCGCGATCAGCGAGAACCTCGCCGAAAGCGAGTTTTTCGGCCACGAAGCCGGTGCGTTTTCCGGCGCGGTGGGGCGGCGTATCGGCTGGTTTGAAGAGGCGGATGGCGGCACGCTGTTTCTCGATGAGATCGGCGACCTGCCGCTGCCGCTGCAGGTCAAGCTGTTACGGGTGCTGCAGGAACAAGAGGTGGTGCGGGTCGGCTCGCGCAAACCGATCAAGATCAATATCCGCCTCGTCACGGCCACCAACATCGACCTGGAGCAAGCGGTGGAGGCGGGCAATTTCCGTCTCGACTTGTTCTACCGCATCAATGTTGCCCAGGTGCAGGTACTGGCGCTGCGCGAACGGCCGTTGGACATTCTGCCGCTGGTGGAACACTTTCGCCGGCTGTACAGCGCCAAGCTGAAAATCGTCGAACCGATGTTGTCTGAATCCGCCACGCAGGCGCTGCTGGACTACCCGTGGCCGGGCAATATCCGCGAGCTGGAAAACGTCGTGCACCTGGCGCTGCTGGTGGCCGGCGACAAGCCGATCATGCCCAGCCACTTGAAGTTCTCCGCCGGGCTCAGCGCCTTGCACGCCAGCGCCAACAGCGGCGCGCCGCGCATCCCCCAGGAGGTGATGCGCGAGCAGTTGCTGCGCCTGTTCGAGGTGCCGGGGGATAGCTTGCTGCACGACATCGAAGACCTGATCGTGCGCGAGGCGTTTGCGTTCTGTGGCTTCAACCAGCTGCGCACCGCGGGTTTGCTCGGGATCACCCGCAATGCCATGCGCACCTTGCTGGTCAACCACGGCATGCTCAAGGGGCGCGCGAAGCCCTGAGCAATCGTTCGAACACCTGCTGCACCTGGGGATCATCGCTATGTGCCACGTTGAAGCGCATCGAGTCGCGGTGCGTGGGGCCGTAGCCAAATAACGTGCTGGGCGCCAGCACCATGCCCTGCTTCAACGCGGCCTGGGCCAGGTGCTCGCCGTTCACGCCTGCCGGCAGTTGCGCCCAGATAAACATCCCGCCTTCAAAGCCCATCGGCAATTGGCAACCGCAACGCTTGAGCCATTGTTCGACCCGCGCACCGGCCTCCAGCAAGCGCTGGACCAGGCGCTTGCGGTGCCTGGCGTAGCTGCCCTCGCTGAGCAGGCGGTAGACGATCTGTTCGAACAGCTCGGAGGTCACGCCGCCGCTCATCAACTTCATATTGGTCAGGTTGGCCGCCAACTGCGGCGCGGCCACCACGTAGCTGACGCGAGCGTTGGCGCTGAGGATTTTCGAGAAGCCCGACAGGTAGGTGACCTGCTCCAGGCCGGCGAGCGCGGCCAGGCGGGGTGGCGGGTTGGGGTGCAGGTCACCGTAGAGGTCATCCTCGACGATATGGCACTGATACTGCCGGGTCAGTTGCAGCAGGCGAAACGCCTGACTGGGGCTGAAAGAGTGGCCCGTGGGGTTTTGCAGCACGCTGGTGGTGAGGTACAGGCTGGGCCGGTGTTCGGCCAGCAGCTGTTCGAGGGCGACGAAGTCGAAGCCGTCGGGGCGGCGCTCCAGCGTCACCACCTTGACCCCGTGCAATGCCAGGTTGGCGTGGAAGTTGAAGTAGCACGGCGTGTCCAGCAGCACTGTGTCGCCGGGCCTGGCGAGCAGGCGCATGAGCATGTCCAGGCCTTGCACGGTGTTGGGCGTGGTAATGATTTGTTCCACCGGCACCGACAGGCCATCGGCGTGCAGTTTCTGTTGCAGCGCCTGACGCAACGCCAGCAGCCCGGCCGGCGTGCCCAGCCCGGCGATGCGCAACGAGGGCGCGCGTACCACGCTGCGCATGGCTTGGCGCATCGCGTCGGTGTCCAGCCACTGCTCCGGCAGGTGACCGCCGCCGGGGCGCAGGTCGCCGTAGACCGTGGCCAGTGGCCGGCGCAACACGCTGAGCAGGTCCTGGGGCAGCAGCTCAACCCACGCCGATGAGGCGGGGCGCACGCTGTCCATCGCCACGAAGTAGCCACGGCCCTGGCTGGAGGTGAGCAGGTTGCGCCCGCGCAGGCGATCCAGCGCCTCATTGAGAGTGAATTTGCTCACGCCCAATACGCAGGTCAACTCACGCACCGACGGCAGTTTGCTACCGGGTGGCCATTCACCCGTTTCGATGGCCTGGCTGAATGCCTCGACAATCTGTTGCACCTTGGGCGTGCCCGGCGCAAAGGTGATGGGGGATACCAACATAAACTTTCCTTGTGTTTGCCGGTAATTTTACCGGTAAAGTCAGGCCGGATTAGGCCTCACTTTACCTGCCTTGTGCAATGTCGCTTGCCTAGACTGCAGGCCTTCTCATCAAGGTCCAAGGCCATGACCAGCGCATTGACACTTTCATCGTTCCTGTACTTCCTGCTGTTTTGCGCAACCATGACCTTCAGCCCTGGGCCCATGACCCTGCTCCTGTTAAGCCTGGGCCTGAAAGCCGGCCTGCGCAGTTCGATCCCGGCGCAACTCGGCGCCAGCTTGTCGTATTTGATTTCGATTCTGGTGTTTGCCGTGGGTTTTTCGGAGTTGATCAAGGGCAACCTGGCGATCACCCAGGCCATCCAGTTCGTCGGCGTGGCCTACATCCTCTACCTGGCCTATAAACAGTGGACCAGCAGCGGCGTGGCGCTGAACCAGGCCGGCGCCTCGGAAGGCTCGCGCAGCCTGTTCGGCAAGGGCCTGCTGACCGGGTTTTCCAACCCCAAGACCATCATCATGTTCAGCGCCGTATTCCCACAGTTCGCCGGGGCAGGGGAGCACAGTTCAATGGCGGATATCGCCATACTCGGGCTGACTTTTCTGCTGCTGCAGTTTGCCAGTGGCTGCCTGTATTGCTATTTCGGCCAGCGCATCAAGCACCTGCTGGAAAACCCTGCGCGTCGCGTGTTGTTGCAGCGGGTCACTGCTGTGTTGCTGCTGGGCGTGGCGTTGATGCTGGCGCGAGGCTTCTCGCACTGAGGGCCGCGGGCTTATGAGTGGTAGTGGCGATTTGCCCGTGCCCTGATAGACTCCAGGCATTCCTTCAGGATCTCACTCCACCATGTCAGCTGCAGAAGGAAACGGACTTCCGCTCGCTTCACGGCTGTACAAATCCCGCACCTTGGGGCTGACGCTCGGCTTTGTGTGCGTGGTGTTTGCCATGTACCCCTTGAACCCGTCCTGGTGGGTGTGGGCCTGGATGCTGACCAACGCGTTTGTCTGGCCGCACCTGGCCTTTCGCATGTCGCTGCGCAGCGCCAATGCACTGCGCAGCGAGCGGCGCAACCTGCTGTTCGACTCGTTTTGTGGCGGGTTCTGGGTCGGCGCGATGCATTTCAACCCGCTGCCCGGTGTGACTACATTGTCGATGATGACCATGAACAATGTGGCCATTGGCGGTCCCCGGTTCATGCTTGCCGGGTGGGTGGCCCAGGCGCTGGGCATCGGCGCCGCACTGCTGATATTTACCCCTGCCTTCATCGCCGTGACCACCCAGACCCAATTGTATGCCTGCCTGCCGATCCTGATGTTGTACCCGCTGGCCCTCGGCTGGATCTGCTACCGCCAGGCCGTGACCTTGGCTCGCCACAAACGTGAGTTGCTGGCCCTGAGCCGCACCGACAGCCTTTCCGGCCTGCTCAATCACGGCGCGTGGAAAGACCAGCTGGAGATCGAGTTCCAGCGCTGCCGTCGCGAGCAACAGGGCGCGGCGATCGCGCTGATCGACATCGACCACTTCAAGACCATCAACGACACTTACGGCCATGTCACTGGCGATATCGTGTTGCGCCAACTGAGCAAAGTATTGCGCCAGAACTTGCGTGCCACCGACCTGGCCGGGCGTTATGGCGGCGATGAGTTCTGCGTGATCCTGCCGGGCATGCCCCTGAACCGCGCGACCGAAGTGATGGACGCCTTGCGCGATCGTTTCAACGCGCTGGCCTACGCCCAGGACCCGACCCTGCGCGCCAGTCTGAGCATCGGCCTGGCGCCGTATCAACCCGGGCATGCCGATTCCACCAGTTGGTTGAACGACGCCGACCAGGCGTTGTACGAAGCCAAGAGCAGCGGGCGCAACCGCGTCAGTGCCGTACAGGGGAGTTGGTTGCGATCGGTCTAGTGGGGTAGGGTGTGGCAGCACCTTCCAACAAAAAACAAGGATCGGTTCATGCTCTTCAACTTTCCACGCACCCTCCTGGCCGCAACGCTGGCCTTGTCCTTCGCCATGCCGGCCTACAGCGCCGAACCCCATAAACAAATCCAGGCGCAATCCGAACAGTACAAGGCCGAGGCCCTGAAGCTGTTGGAGCGCCTGGTGAATATCGACTCGGGTTCGGGCTACGGGCCGGGCCTGACCCAGGTCAGTGACATTGCCATCAATGAGCTGAAACAGCTGGGCTTCAGTATCGAGCAGGTTCCGGACGCGGCGGCAAACAGCAGCCATGTGATTGCCACCCTCAAGGGCACCGGCAAGGCGAAAATTCTGCTGATGGCGCACATGGACACCGTGTTCAAGGAAGGCTCGGCCGCCGAGCGTCCGTTCCATATCAAGGATGGCCGCGCCTATGGCCCCGGCGTGATGGATGACAAGGGCGGCATTGTCGCCGGCATCTACGCGCTCAAAGTCCTCAAAGACCAGGGCTTCAAGGACTATGCGCAAATCACCTTCCTGCTCGACGCCAGTGAAGAAACCGGTTCCGACGCCGCCTCCGACCTCATCCGCAAAACCGCCAAGGCCCACGACGTGACCCTCAACCTCGAGCCCGGCCGCCCGGCGGACGGCCTGGTGGTGTGGCGCAAAGGCAGCGCCACTGCGGTGGTTGAAGTCAAAGGCAAAGCCGCCCACGCCGGCGTCGCCCCGGAACTGGGACGCAACGCCGCCATGGAGGCCGCGCACCAGATCCTGCAACTGGGCAAACTGGGCGACGAAGAAAAGAAAACCACCATCAACTTCACCGTGATCAAATCCGGCGACCGCACCAACGTAATCCCCGACCAGGCCACTGCCAAAGCCGACGTACGCGCGGCATTGCCGGAAGAGTTTGATCGCATCGAAAAAGACCTGGCGCGGGTCTCGGCCAACAAGCTGATCCCCGACACCGACGTGAAGACCAGCCTGCAACGCGGCCTGCCGCCGATGCCGCAGACCCCGGAGTCGGACAAACTGGTGGCGATTGCCCAGGGGATCTACGGCGAACTGGGTAAAAAACTGACCATTGAAGGCAGCGGTGGGGCGGCGGACGCGAGTTTGTCCGCCGGGGTGGGTACGCCGACGCTGGATGGCTTTGGGATTGTCGGCGGCAACATTCACACCCCGGAGGAATATGCGGAGGTGGAGAGCGTGGCTCCGCGGATCTACTTGTTGAGCAGGATGATTATGGAGCTGTCGAAGCGGTGATTTGATCGGCGCGGGTGAGCTTGCGAGTGCGCTTTTTGTGGCGAGCGAACTTTTGTGGCGAGCGAGCTTGCTCGCGCTGGGCTGCGCAGCAGCCCCAAACCCGGCGGCGCCAATCTATCTGAAACATCGCATCGTCCCGACTGGGGCCGCTTCGCGGCCCAGAGCGAGCAAGCTCGCTCGCCACGGGGGGCTGTGTGTCAGTAAGGTAGGTGTCGGGCTCACCATGTTGATTGGTCTTCGAGGCTGGCTTTTTGGAGGTCGTCCTTCCAAATAATTTGAGCGAGTAGGAAAATATCTTTTAAGAAGTCTCTAGGGCTATCAAGCTCGTACCATTCTGACCTTGGCCATGAGGCTGCCTCGTCTTCATTTATCTCGAACAAATTCTGAAAGTTATAATTTTCGTCGTTCAGGCTGAGCTCTAAAGTCTTAATTAAAGTGTATTTATGCCTATAAGATAAATAACTCAAGTTTAAAGCATGGTTCTTTATGAGGTCGTATCTGTCTGCCTTTTCATTTGGATTGTATTTTTCCAGTTCTAACCCTAACTCCTGCTCTCGGTCGTAGACATCAAATACCCCAATAAACCACATTAGGCTGGGATCGAACGGCTCATTGAGGAATGGATCTTTCAGCATTATTTCTTCTCGGCAGGGAATGCAGTGAATGGCCTGGAATTATCTTTTTTATCAAACTTCACTTCGAACCAATTCAGGTTTTCATTACGGTGCGGGTTATCATGATCTTTTTTATTGGGTCGGTAGCCACGTCCTGCGCCAGGCAGCTCTAACTTGAGTGTGGGGTTTTGATTGTGGTCCTTTCCGTTGAAAGGATCTAGCCCAAGAGACTGACGCGTCAATGCCTTGTTCAATGCACTTAATTGCATCTTCCAACTATGAAACTGCGAACTTAAATTCCCCTTTGCTCCCGGCTTATGTAGGCCTGTTCCGGGATCTGTTCCGTCAATTGCCCTTTGTTTCAGTGCAGTATCTGAGATTTCAGGGCCGTGTTTGGCTACAGTATGCATGTCATATTTCTCTTCGATTTCTGTTACGCGCCGCTTTGCGTTTGCCTCAGTGAGGACGTCAATTCGTGCACGTCGTTCTCCCCCTGTTGGCCTTGGTAGTGCAGGTTCACCCTCGTCAACCCTGGCCTTTTTACTCGGGCTTTCGAATCCTGCGGAGGGCTTGCACCCTCCATCACTAGGGCATGAGTTCAACCCCAGCGGATCCACCCACCCCGTCGGGTTAGGCACGTACTGGTACGCGTTAATCCCACCCGCCAGCTTCACCGGGTCTGGCGTCAGGTAGCGACCAATATCTGGATTGTAGTAGCGATGGCGGTTGTAGTGCAGCCCGCTTTCCGGGTCGAAGTATTGGCCCTGGAAACGCAGTGGGTTGTCGATTTTGCCTACGTCGAGGCGGGCTATTTTGCCGTAGGCGCGGTAATGGGCGGACCAGACGATTTCGCCGTCGGGCGTTGTCAGTTCCTGGGGCGTGCCGAGGTGGTCGAGTTGGTAGTGGTAGGGTTTGGTTTCTTTTGGGCCATAGCCTTCGAGTAGGGCCAGCGGGCGGAAGCTGTCGGGTTCGTAGAGATAGCTGCGGTGGCGATCGGCGTGGTGTTCGGCAATCAGCTTGTCGCCTTGCCAGAAAAATTCGGTGGTGATGCCATCCACGGTTTTGCTGATGCGTCGACCAAACGGGTCGTAGCGGTAGCTTGCGGTTTGGCCGTTGGGTTGGGTGAGGCTGATTAGACGGTGTTGGCTGTCGTAGCGGTATTCGGTGATCAGTGCGTGGCCGCGACCGCGGTGTTCGCGGATGAGGTTGCCGTAGGCGTCGTAGTCGTAGTGGCGGTCGCCCTGAATGGTCAGGCGGTTGGCGGTGACGATGTCGGGGCCGGGGCGGTCTTGCATCAGCAGGTTGCCGGCGGGGTCGTGGGCGAAGCGTTCCTGGACGTCCTGGGAGTGGTCGGCGCGGGTGAGGCGGTTCAGGGGGTCGTAGTGGTAAAGGTGTTCGCCTTTGCGGGTGTCGAGCAGGCGGGTGAGGTTGCCGGATGTGTCGTAGTCGTATTGGCGTTGGTAGAGGGTGTCTGCCTGCTGGGTGATGGCGTGGGCGTGCAGGCGTTGCTGGTCGTCGTAGTGGTAGTGGCTGAGGAGTTCGCCTTGTTGGCGTTGGTGTTCCTGGCCGGATTTGAACAGGTGGGAGGTGAGTGTTTCGCCGTTCAACTCGACGGTGGACAGGTGGCCACCCTTGCCGTGATTGAACACCAGACGGTTGTTGTCCGGCAGGCGCAGGTGTTGAAGCTGGCCGCAGGCGTCGTAGCCGTAGCGCAAAGTGCCCCAGCCCTGGTGTTCGGCGGTGAGGCGGTTTTGGCTGTCGTACTCGTAGGCGAGAAACCAGTGGCTATCGTCGACGCTGAGGAGATTGCCCTGGCGGTCGTAGGCATATTCAACAATGCTGTCGTCAGGAAGGGTTTTTCGTACGAGCCGCCCGGCGTGATCGCGCTCGTAGCGGGTAACCAGCTGACTGCCCTCGTCGCCGTATTCGGTTTTCTCCAGCAGGTTGCCATTCAGGTCGTAGGCGTAAGCCGTGCGCTGGCCGTCAAACCCGGTCTCCTGCTGGATCAGCCCGTTGGGGTGGTAATCGAGTGTGTAAGTCTCGCCGACTTCGTTTTCGATTTCGGTGAGCAGCAGCCGAACATTGTCGTAGCGGTACCTGACCTGGCTGCCATCGGCGTTGATGCGGCGGCTGATCAGGTGCAAGCCATCTGCATATTCATAGCGGGTAACGTGCCCCAATTCATCGCGTTCGGCGGTGATCTTTCCGTAGGGGTTGTAGCTGTATTCCCGCGTGGCACCGCCCGGTTGGGTGAGTTTCAACAGGCGGCCAGCGGCATCCCACTGATACTGTGTCAGGGCGCCAAACTCATCCTCGCGCGCAATCTGCCGCCCGAGATCGTCATAGCGATAAAGCTTGATCCCACCATTGGGCAGCTGTTCTTCAATGAGCTGACCGCGCTCATTCCACACCCGCCGTAAGCAACTGTGATCCGGGTACCAAACCCCAATCAGCTGCCCATATTTGTCGTAGGTGTAATCGGTAACGTGGCCATCAGGATCGGTCTTACGCGTAACATCGCCCTGGTCATTACGCTCATATTTCCAGACCGCCTCACCACGGCGTACAACCCGTACGAAACCATTGTCATGCTCGTAGGAAGTCGGTTCATCATCCCCAGGAAACAGCGCCACCAAGCGTCCGGCGTCGTCGTATTGATACGCCGTCACCGCACCCAGCGGGTCCTGCTCGACGGTCAACCGGCCCTTGGCGTCGTAGTCTTTGAAATGCTCGGCACCATCCGGATCGATGCGCTGCACCAGCCGTGCGCGGTCATCGTGGACATACACTTCCTGGCTGCCATCGGCGTTGTGCACGTTGACGCGGCCGTTGTCGTCCCAGGCGTAACGCGTGTCCATCTGCGAGAAGCTGGCCCAATGCCGGACACAGCGTGCAGCTTTGCCGGCGCGTTCCCATTCCCAAAAGAAACTCGCGCCACCGGCCAGCCCACGTTCCAGAATGACGTGCTGATCGTCGTAGCGGTAAACCTCGCTTTCGCCTACGGCATTGGTCGCCGACACCAGTCGGCCAAGGCCGTCGTAGGTGTAGGAAACAATGCAAAACTCGGTAACCCATTCGAAGGGCTCATAACCCTTGGCGCGCTGAATCTCGTAGTCCACACCCACAATGCGGCCAGCCACATAGCGCAGGAACAGCGAGCGCCCCACGCCGTTATCCAGCCGCTCAATCCGTCCGGAGTAGTCCCGGGAAATTCGCAGCCGGTTGTCATACGCATCGCTGATGGCACTCAGCGTACCGTCGAGGAAGTGGTAGAAACGTGCCTCTTGCGCCAGCACTAATTCATCGGGCGCAGCGCCCAAATAAATTGCCGCTTCAGCCAGGCTGTTAGTAATCGCCGGCCGAGAGACCGTAGGCAAAGGGAGCTCAGTGCGTCGGTTCTCATGATCCGTCCACACCACCGACTCACCAGAAACAGCAAGCCGCTGCGCCAGCGAATGACTCCACCCAAACCCCAACCCACAATCCACCTCCACCGCACTGGTGCGATACACCCGCGTCCACTCAAACGGCAACACCCCGTCCAGCGTCCCATCGGTGAGGGTGAGCAATTCCTCGCCAGTAACCATCGACACCGGGCAACCATTGGTGGCCGTCTTGTCCGCAGAACTCGCCGCCTCCCCATTCAGGTTCTTGCCCGAAGCCGGTGCATCATCCACATGCTCCTGCCTCACCAGCACCGTCTGCTGGGATTTACTGCGCACCGCCGTCACCGGGTTAGAAACCAGCTGCTCCCCAGCCTTCAACTGCGCAGCCGGCACGGTCTTGATCGCGGTTGGCGCGCTTCCCAGCAATAAAGGTTTAGCCGCTTCGACATGCGGTTCCAACTTCGGCCCGACCAATTGTTTGGCAAGTAACTCCAACAGATCCCGCGCGCGCCCGGACTTGATGGAACCAAGCACCTGAGTCCCCAGTCGCACCGCAATCCCCATGCCACGGGTTGCCCAAATCAGCAGCAGGTTGATCAACACCTCGCCGGTGATTTCCCCCATCAACTCGTTCATCTGCGGCGGCGGCAGCAAGCGCATCCAACTGACCATCGCCGTCACATGGATAAACAACAACGGTTCATCGCTCAGCGTCAGCAAACCCAGCGCGATCTTGTCGTTGCCCAGCTTCAACAGTTCATCGAGTTCGGTTTGGGAGATGTATTGCAGCAACTTTTCGCTGTTAGCCTTGAGGTCCGCCAGCAGCTCATACAGCTGTGAGATGTTGTCCCAAAGGCTGTTAAGCGCTTTACCCATGCCGCTCAGAAACGCCGTCTCGGCCATCCGGCGACGGTCCAGCGGGGTGGCGTCGACATAGTCGTCCCACTCGGCCTTGAAGGTGTCGGTCCATTCTTGGCGCAGGCGTGTTTCCAGCTCCGCAATCACCGACTGATAAGACGCATACAGCGTCTTGACGTGATCCTTGGAAACGTTGGGGTAGAAGTTGATCCGGTATTTCTGGTTGCGATCACACTCGGTGATTTCCAGAATGCCGCTGGGCCCGATGGTTTTATGGATCGGCTCACCCAGCGGGCCGCCGTTGGGGTCGATGCGTTGCAGCACCACCGGCGTATCGCCAATGGGCACAAATCGCGAACTCTGGAACATATGCACCAGGGTCAACGTGCCGTCAGCTTTGCACTGTGCGGTCGTGCTGCTGGGAAACAGGGAACGGTTGATCGGCGCAACCAACTGCACCTCATCCCCGACTTTGAACACCTGCTCGACGTCCAGCGCCGAAAAGCTCCAGAAGCTTTCCGCCCACTCGTCAAAGCTGTTCAGGCAGTCGCGAAAGTCACGGAAGACGCCCTCGGGATCGGGTTTCTTCACGTCCATAGGAGCCAGGGCCAAGCGGCCGATGGCGGGGTTCAAGACACAACCCCATCAACCAAAACACCCACCAGAAAAACCATCTGCAATCCCTCGCGCTGTGTGATCAGGCGAAGGACTTTGCAGAGGTTTTCCGGACGGGTCTGTAGTGCTTATCCGGCAGTTATGTGGGATTGATCGACAACTTTTGTCTTCTCCCGCCCAAGTACCAAACTGCACAGCGCCGGCAGGAACAGCAGCGTCAACAGCGTGCCCACCAGCACCCCGCCAATCAGCACAAAGGCCAGCGACGACCAGAATACCGACAGCGTCAACGGGATAAACGCCAACGCCGCCGCCAGTGCGGTCAAGATCACCGGCCGCGCACGGCGTACGGTGGCTTCGACGATTGCCTCGTGGATCGCCATGCCATGGTCCTGGTTCTGGCGGATCTGGTCGGTAAAGATCAGCGTGTTGCGCATCAGAATCCCGCCAATGCCGATCAGGCCCAGAATCGCGTTGAAGCCAAAGGGCTGGTTGAACAGCAGCAGCGTCGGCACCGCGCCAATCAGGCCCAGGGGCGCGGTGGCGAAGACCATGAACATCACGCCGAAGGAGCGCACCTGGAACATGATCACCGTGAGGGTCAGCAAAATCATGATCGGGAACAGCGCCGCCAGCGCGACGTTGGCCTTGGCGCTTTCTTCCAACGGGCCGCCGATGTCGATCCGGTAACCGGCGGGCAGCTTGGCGATCAGCGGTTGCAGGTCTTTGTAAACAGCCATTTCCACGTCAGGCGGTTGCACGCCGTCGATGATGTCGGCACGCACTTCCACGGTGCTCGCGCGGTTGCGGCGCTTAAGGATCGGTTCTTCCATCACCGCCTGGAAATGCCCGACCTGGGCCAGCGGCACCGAAGTGCCGGCGCTGTTGGTCAGGGTCATGTTGTTGAGGTTGCCGAGGTTCTCGCGCTGGTTGCCCTGGGCGCGGGCGACCACCGACACGGTGCGGTTGCCCTCGCGCACTTCGGTGATCGGGTTGCCGCTGAGCAGGGCGTTGAGCTGGGATTTGACCTCGTTGGGTGTGAAACCCAGCAGGCGCAGGCGGTCCTGATCCAGCACCAGGCGATAACCGCTGGTGCGCTCGCCCCAATCAACGAAAGCGTCCTTGGTCAGTTTATTGGCCGCGACGACCTGGCGCACGTCCTCAGACAGCCCGCGCAACACCTCCACATTCGGGCCGGAGACGCGGAACACTACCGGGAAGGGCACGGGCGGGCCGAACAGCAGTTGCGTCACGCGGACCCGTGCCGAGGGGAATTCACCTGCCGCAATTCGCTCGCCCATGCGTAGCTTGAGTGCGTCGCGGGCGTGGGAATCCGGAGTCTGCACGATCAGCTTGGCAAACGCCGGGTCTGGCAGCTCGGGGTTCAGCGACAGGAAGAAACGTGGCGCGCCGCCGCCCACATAGGTGTCAACCATGGTCGTTTGCGGCTCTTGCAACAGGGCCTTTTCCAGTTGCGCGGCCACCGCCTCGGTGCTTTTGAAGGCGCTGCCGGGCGGCATGTACACCTCAAGGATCAGCTCGGAGCGGTCGGAGTTGGGGAAAAACTGCTTCTTGACCACGCCCATGCCCACCACGCACAGCACAAACGCCGTCACCACCAGCCCGGTCACCAGCCAGCGGCTACGCACGCAGGCTTGCACCAGGCTGCGCAATTTCTGGTAATAACGCCCGGCATAAATCGCATCGTGGCCGCCGGGCACCGGTTTGATATTCGGCAGCAGTTTCACCCCCAGGTACGGCGTGAACACCACGGCCACCAGCCAGGACGAGATCAGCGCAAAGCCGACGATCCAGAAGATATTGCCGGCATATTCGCCGGCGCCCGAGCGCGCAAAGCCCACCGGCAGAAAGCCGATGATGGTCACCAGCGTGCCGGTCAGCATCGGCGCGGCGGTGGAGCTCCAGGCAAAGGTGGCGGCGTGGATCCGGTCGAAGCCTTCTTCGAGTTTCACCACCATCATTTCGATGGCGATGATCGCGTCATCCACCAGCAACCCGAGGGAAATAATCAGCGCGCCGAGGGTGATGCGGTCGAACTCACGCCCGGTCATGAGCATGATCACAAACACCACCGACAAGGTCAGCGGCACCGCCGCCGCCACCACCAGCCCGACGCGAAAACCCAGGGCCAACAGGCTGATGACCATCACCACCGCCAGGGCGACGAAGAATTTGAGCATGAATTCATTCACCGCCAGGCTGATGTTTTTCGCCTGGTCGGAGACTTTGGCAAAGTTCACCCCCAGCGGCAGGTCCGCGTGGATTTTGGCTTCCTGGGCCTTGAGGCTCTTGTCCAGGTCCAGGCCGTTCCAGTGTTTCTCCATGATCACGCCGAGCATCAGCGCCGGGTCGCCCTGATGGCGGATGCGGTAGCTGGGTGGGTCTTCATAACCACGGCTGACGGTGGCCACGTCGGCGATGCGCAGCACGCGGCCGTTGACTTCCAGCGGCACGTTTTCGATCAGTGCGAGGCTGTCGAAGGCGCCGTCGATACGGATATAGGCCCGCGCGCCGGCGGTTTCGACAAAGCCCGAGGGCGCCACGGCGTTCTGGGCGGCGAGGGCGGCAAAGATCTGGTCCGGCTTGATGCCCAGGGTCGCCAGGCGCTCGTAGGAAAACTCGACAAAGATCCGCTGCGCCTGCTCGCCGAGGATATTGACCTTCTTCACCCCCGGCAGGTTGAGCAGGCCCTGGCGCAGTTCTTCGGCCATCTGCACCTGTTGCCGGTGGGGCAGGTGCTCGGCTTCAAGTGCGTAAAGGGCAAAATACACGTCGGAATATTCATCGTTGAAGAACGGCCCGATCACCCCGTTGGGCAGCCTCGCCGCTTCATCGCTGAGCTTTTTGCGCGTTTGGTAGAACAGGTCCTGGATCTCGCTGGGGCGCGTGGATTCGAGAAACGTCATGCGCATCGACACAAAACCCGGCTGGGCGATGGTTTCGACACGGTCGTAGTAGTCCAGCTCTTGCAGGCGTTTTTCCAGGCGGTCGGCGACTTGCTCCTGCATTTCCTCGGCGGTGGCGCCGGGCCAGGCGGCGGTGATGGTCATGACCTTGACGGTAAACGAGGGGTCTTCGGCGCGCCCCAGTTTGCCGAAGGAGAAGATCCCGGCGGCGAGGATCGCAATGATCAGGAACAGTGTGACCGCGCGATGCTTGACCGCGAGTTCAGAGAGGTTGATACCGCGCATGCTCAGTTGTCCTGTTTGCGGTTGAGGGCCAGCGCCTGGGCGGGCAGCAGGCGTACCGCGTCACCGCTGTGCAGCAGGTGCGCGCCAAGGGCGACGATGGTTTGGCCGGGGGTTACGCCGCTGTGGAGCAGGGCGTCTTCCTGGCCGAGGCTGGCGACTTTGACCGGGGCGAAAGTGACCTTGTCATCGGCGCCGATCAGCCACACGCCGGTGCCTTGCCCGGCGTCCTGCAAGGCGCCGATGGGCACCCGGGTTTGCTGGGCCTGGCCGTTGCCCTGCAGGCGCACGGTGATGGTCGAACCGAGGGCGAAGCGGTCGACAGCGCCGTGCAATACATAACGGGCGCGGTAGGTGCGGGTGGTGGGGTCGGCGCTGGCGGACAGCTCGCGCAGGGTGGCGGTTACCGCCTGGTCGGGCGCGCCGAAGGGGAAGGCCAGGGCTTTCTGCGCGGCCAGGTCGCGCTGGTTTTCCGGCAGGTTGACGATGGCTTCGCGGGCGCCGTCATGGGCCAGGCGCGCGACGATCTGCCCTTCGGCGACCACTTGGCCACGGTCCACACGCACGTCGGTGATGATGCCGTCGCCATCGGCCTTGAGCACCGAGTAGGTGCGGCGGTTTTCGATCTGGCTGGCATCCGATTGCGCCGAGGCCAGCTCGGCTTCGGCGACGCGCAGGTTGGTCGCCGACTGATCGAAGATCTGCCGCGACACCGCGCCGGTACTGGCCAGGCGCTGGTAGCGATTTTCGTCGTCGCGACGCTGGCGCAGTTGGGCCTGGGCGGCGTTGACGCGGTTTTTTGCCGAGCGCAGGGCCAGCTCGAAGTCGCCGATGTCCAGCACCAGCAGGGTGTCGCCACGGGAAACGTGCTGGCCGGGGTCGACCTTGCGTTCGATGACTTTACCGCTGACGCGGAAGCCCAAATCGCTTTCGGTACGGGCCGCGACCACACCGGTATAGGCGCTTTGCTGGGTGCCGGCCGCTTCGACCTTGGCCGCGAGGACCGGGCGTGGTTGCGGCACTTGAGCGGCGGTATCGGCCTGGCTGTTGCAACCGTTGAGGACGATCAACAGCGCCAGGGGCGTGAGAAGACGCAGGGGAAGAGGGTGCATGGCGGGCTCCGGGGGGTGACCGTTGAGGAAAAAATTATGGACATAATTTTTTGCTCATATTATGGTCGAAATATAAATTAATCCAGCCCCCGGATAATCCCCATGTCGAACGCCCCGGCCCCCTCGCGAAACTTGCTGTTTTTACTGGTGGCCCTCACGGCGCTCGGTGAAGTCTCGACCCAACTGATCATCCCCGGCCTGGGTGCCATCGAGCAGGCGCTGTTGGCGCCGGCGGGTTCGGCGTTGATGGCACTGTCGGCGTTCGTGGCGGCATTTGGCCTCGGGCAGTTGCTGTTCGGGCCGCTGTCGGACCGCATCGGCCGCCGCCCGGTGCTGCTCGGCGGGTTGGCGTTGTACGTGCTGGCGACCTTGGCGATGCTGCTGGTCAGCGACATCCAGCAGTTTATCGCCGCCCGCGTGCTGCAAGGCCTGGGTGCCTGCGCCGCGCTGGTGTTGGCGCGCACCGTGGTGCGTGATGTGTGGAAGGCCGAGGCGGGGCCGGCCCTGGCGTTGACCATGATCGGCATGCTCTACGCCATTGTGGTGGCGCCGATGGTCGGCGGGCTGCTGATCAAGCTGCTGGGCTGGCGCGCGCCGATCATCCTCGCGTTGCTGATTGGCAGCGTGGTGCTCCTGCTGGCGCTGCTGTTTTTCCGCGAGAGCAACCACAACCTCGACCCCAAGGCCGGCCACTGGCGCACCCTGGGCGGGCAATACCTGGATTTGCTCAAGGGCCGCCAGTACCGCGCATTTGCCGTGGCCCTGGCGTGCACCTATGGCGCCATGTTTGCGGTGATCGCCGGTTCGTCGGCGGTGTTTATCAACCTGCTGGGCTTCAGCAGCCTGGAATACGGCATTAATTTCGGCGTGATTGTGTCGATGCTGATCGTCGGGTCCACCTACACCCGACGCAATATCCTGCGTCTGGGGCCGCAGCGGATCGTGGCGATGGGCGTGACGCTGGTGGCAATCGGCGGCGTTTCCGCACTGGTCATCTATAAGCTGTTTGGCCTGTCGGTACTCGGCCTGGACATCCCCGTGGCGCTGGTCACCCTCGGCGGCGGCCTGGTATTGCCCGGCTCGGTCACCGGCGGGGTGATGCCCAATGCACACCGCGCTGGCCTGGCGGCAGGCTTGATGGGTTTTGCGCAGATGTTTGGCGCCACCTGCAGCGGCGTGCTGTTGAGCCATCTGCGCGACGGCAGTGCCACGCCCATGATCACCATCCAGGCGTGTTTTGCGCTGAGCGCCTTTGTGGCATTTCACCTGTTGCGCGAGCGGCGCGTGGCGCTGGTGCCGGCGGCTTGAGTTGTCACACTTTGTCCAAGTTATTCGGGGCTGGATGATTACGATTCGCTTTTGAGACGAATCTTAAGGTCCACGCCCATGCTTCCTGCTTTTCGCTTCACACCCCTGGCCCTGCTGGTGGCCGCTAGCTTCAACGCCCATGCCGACGAGCCTTTGGCGCTCAATGATGTGGTGGTGACGGCCGCAGGTTTCGCCCAAAGTGTGGAAGATGCGCCGGCGTCGGTCACGGTGATTGATGGCGAGACGCTGCGGCGCAAGTCTTACCGTGACCTTGGCGATGCGGTGCGCGATGTGGAAGGCGTGACCGTCAACGGCGGCGCGAATGAAACCGACATCTCGATCCGGGGCATGCCGGCCGATTACACCTTGATCATGGTCGACGGCAAACGCCAGAGCGCGCGGGAATCGCGGGTCAATGGCAACAGTGGTTACGAGCAGAGCTTCGTGCCGCCGGCCGCCGCCATCGAGCGGATTGAAGTGGTGCGCGGGCCGATGTCGTCGCTGTACGGTTCGGACGCGATTGGCGGGGTAATCAACGTCATCACGCGCAAGGTCTCGCCGACCTGGGGCGGCTCGATCGGCTACGACTATTCGGCACGCCAGCACAGCGACCAGGGCAACGCGCGCCAGACCCAGTTCTACCTCAGCGGCCCGCTCAAGGAAGACGTCCTCGGCTTGCAGGTGTGGGGCCGTTACCTGGATCGCCAGGCGGACAACGACATCGAGCAGACCAATGGCTTCAGCAAAGCCGACCACCGCGACCTCACCGCGCGCCTGGCCTTCACCCCGACTATCGACCACGACATCCTGCTGGAAGCCGGCGCCACGCGCCTGAAGAACGGCGACGGCATGAGCGCCAACTGGGCCACCCGCGAGCAGGAAAACAATCGCGATCACTGGTCGCTGTCGCACCAGGGCCGCTGGGGCTGGGCCACCTCCGACGTCGCGCTGTCCCAGGAAACCTCCAGCCGCGAAGGCAAGGCCACGCCTGCGCAAACCGATATCTACGGGCGCAAACCCGAAATCAAGAACACCGTGTTCGACGCCAAGCTGGTGGTGCCCACCGCGCACAACGTCAGCACCGTGGGCCTGCAATGGAATGAAAGCGAGCTGACCGACTGGAACCAGGGCCTGGGGGATCGCGTCGACTATAAATTCTCGGTGGTGCAAAAGGCCTTGTTTGCCGAAAACGAATGGTCGGTCACCGACAGCTTCGCGCTGACCACCGGCCTGCGCCTGGATGAACACGAAGAGTACGGCGCCCACTTCAGCCCGCGGGTCTATGGCGTGTGGCGCGCCACCGAACAGTGGACCCTCAAGGGCGGCATCGCCCGTGGCTTCAAGGCGCCGGAGCTGCGTGCGGTGGTCGAGGACTACGCCTACCTGCGCCGTAATCGTTTCGTGATGTTCGGCAACCCCGACCTCAAGCCCGAAACCAGCACCAACTATGAAGTGTCGGCGCTGTGGAGCAACCGCGATAACCTGTCGGGCGGCGTGACGCTGTTCTACAACGACTTCCAGGACAAGCTCTCCACCGTCACCACCGACCGGCGCTGGAACAACTACATCATCATGGAGCGGGTCAACGTCGACAAAGCGATCATCCAGGGCGTGGAGCTGAACGGCCAATGGGACATCAACCCCAGCGTGCTGCTCAAGGCCAACTACACCTACACCGATTCCGAGCAGAAAAGCGGTGCCAACAAAGGTGCGCCCCTGGCCCTCACGCCAGAGCAAAAGGCCAATGTGCGCACGGAGTGGACCATCAACGACCGCACCCAGGCCTGGGCGTCGCTGAGCTATTACGGTGAAGAAACCGGCAACACGATCACCGACGAACCGGCCCCGGGCTACACCACCGCCGACCTCGGCGGCTCCTTTGATGTGACCGATTCGCTGACCCTCAACGCCTCCCTCAACAACCTCACCGACAAGCGCCTGGACGATGAAACCTACGGCACCGTGAACTACGGCCGCACGTTGTGGATGGGTGCCACGCTGAACTTCTAAAGGGCTGCGGGCAAACGCACCACTGCACACAGGCCGGCCGGTGCGCGATTCTCCAACACCAGCTCGCCGCCATGGGCCTGGATGCACGAACGTGCAATCGCCAGGCCCAACCCCACGCCGCCGTCACCGACGCCGCGCTGCACAAAGGGTTCGAAGACTTTGTGCAGCCAGTCTTCGGGCAAGCCCTGGCCGTGGTCGAGAATCTCGATGCGCAGCCAGCCGTTGTCCTCGCGCAACACACTCAGGTGGGCGTCGCCGCCGTGGTGCAGGGCGTTGTCGATCAGGTTGGTCAACGCGCGTTTGAGCGCCAATGGGCGGCAGGTCAGCAGCAGCGCTGGAGCGCCGGCCCAGGTGACGGGCTGTTGCAGGCGCTGGTAACGCTTGGCCAAGTCATCCAGCAGGTTGCTCAGGGATACCGTGGCGGTGGCTTCCTGCACCGCATCGTCACGTACGAAGTTCAGGGTTTCGCGCACCATCGCGCTCAACTCGGCGAGACTTTCGAGCATGTCATCGCGGGCCGCGCCGGGCTCCAGCAACTCCACTTGCAGGCGCAATTCGGTGATCGGCGTGTTCAGGTCATGGCTGACCGCGGCGAGCATCCGCGTGCGGCCTTCCACATGCCGGGCGAGGTTGGCCTGCATGGTGTTGAAGGCGGCGGTGAGGTGCCGGGCTTCCTGCGGGCCGCGCTCGGGCAGCGGCGCGATCCATTCACCACGGCTCACGCGTTCGGTGGCCTGGGCCAGGGTCCTGACCGGGCGCACCACGCGGGCGATGAAAAACATCACGATCAGCAACACCGGCAGGGTAGTCACCGGCAGGCTGTAGGCGAGCACGCGGCTCCATTCATAGGCGCCGGCGGGAAATTGCACGGCGTTCAGGTACATCCCGCCGGGCAGCGCGATGCTGCTGCGCAGGCGCAACGGCGCCCAGCCGGCGGGGCTGAACACATGGGTACGGGCATCGGCGCCGCTGATGCGCTCAAGCTGCATGCCGATGGCGGTGGCGTTATCCAGTTGCAGACGGTTGCGCAGTTCGCCGGCCAGGCGGCGTTCTTCGGGGCGCAGCTCAAATGGCGCGACGTCCGGCGTGGGGGCCATCCAGAAACGCGCACCGTCGGTGCTCATGGCGGCCAGCAGGTGCGCGGTTTCAACCGGGGTCAGGTCCAGCGCGGTGTGATGGGCGATGCTCAAGCGCTCCAGGCTGAAACTGCGCGACAGCGGGTGGATCAGGCTGCCGGTGCGCTGCAGAAACAGCATGGCGATGGCGTTTGAGGCGAGCAGCGCCAGCAGCAGCAACAGGCTCAACTGGCCCGCCAGGGTGCGCGGCCACAGCCGGCTCAAGGCGCGCACTCACTGACCTCGGCGGCCAGCAGGTAACCGCCGCCCCAGATGGTGCGCAGCAGGTCCAGCGTGGGATCGCCCTGGGCCAGCTTGCGGCGCAGGCGACTGACCTGGCGGTCGATGGCGCGGTCGCTCACATCGCTGTCGGCGGCGGCGGTGAGGTCGATCAAGCGTTCGCGCGGCAGCAACGTGTTGGGGTGGGCGAGGAAGACTTGCAGCAATCGGCTTTCTACTGTGCTGAGCTGGACCGCCGGGCTGGCGTCACGGGTTAACGTTGCACTGCATACGCTGAAATGCCAGCCGGCAAACCGGTACGCCTGCGGGCCACCGCTGGGGGCGGCGGGCCCGGTATTGCGGCCCTGGCGGCGCAACACGCTGTTGATGCGCGCCACCAGTTCGCGCGGTTCGAAGGGTTTGGTCACGTAGTCGTCGGCGCCCAGGTCGAGGCCGCGCACGCGGTCGGCGGCGGTGTCGCGGGCAGTCAACAGGATCACCGGGGTGTTGCTGCGCCGATGCAACTGGTTGCACAACTCAAAGCCGTCGCCGTCCGGCAACAGCACGTCGAGGATCACCACGTCGAACGCTTGGGTCTTGAGCAATTGCCACATGCCGGCGGCGTCTTCGGCGGTGCGTACCTCGAAGGTGTGGCGGCGCAGGTAGGTAGCCAAAGGCTCGCGGATTTTGCGGTGGTCATCCACCACCAGTACGCGCGGCGCGACAGGCGCAGAGGCAAACGGCATTGCAGCCCTCGAAGGGTTGAGCGGGAGAGGGCGGATACTACTACGAGTCATTATCATTAACGCTGTTTTTGTGGCGATGGGTCGGCATGCCGTTCCATGAGTGGGACGCTCAGGGCTGTTTTTGCCGGCTAGCGCCAGATTGTTATCGGTTTTATGGTGTATGCACTTTGGAGGACCACCATGAAAAAACTCATCGGCATTTACACCAGCCCACGCGGCCATTGGGTCGGCGACGGTTTCCCGGTGCGCACGCTGTTTTCCTACGACAACCTGGGCAAACACATCAGCCCGTTCCTGTTGCTGGACCACGCCGGCCCGGCCGATTTCACCCCGACAGATCAGCGTCGCGGTGTTGGTCAGCACCCGCATCGCGGCTTTGAAACCGTGACCATCGTCTACGCCGGCGAAGTCGAACACCGCGATTCCACCGGCGGTGGCGGCAAGATCGGCCCCGGCGATGTGCAATGGATGACCGCCGCCAAGGGCATCCTGCACGAGGAATTCCATTCCGCAGCCTTCGCCCGCAAAGGCGGCGCGCTGGAGATGGTGCAGCTGTGGGTCAACCTGCCGGCCAAGGACAAAATGGCCGATGCGGGTTATCAGACCCTCGTCGACGCGGACATCCCCGTGCTGCCGCTGGCCAACGACGCCGGGCATTTGCGCCTGATCGCCGGTGAATTCTCCGGCGCCCAGGGGCCCGCACGCACCTTCACGCCAATAGACGTGTGGGACCTGCGCCTCAATGCCGGCAAGCCGGTAACCCTCGACCTGCACGCCGGGCGCAACACCGCCCTGGTGATCCTGCAAGGCACGGTGCTGGTCAACGGCGAAGAGGTCGCGCGGCCTGGGCAATTGGCGCTGTTCGAGCGCGATGGCAGCCAGCTCACCCTGGAGTCCAGCGACGACGCCAAGGTGCTGCTGCTCAGTGGTGAGCCGATCGATGAGCCTATCGTCGGCCATGGCCCGTTTGTGATGAATACCGAGCAGGAGATTCATCAGGCGTTTGCCGACTTCCAGTCTGGCCGTTTCGGGCAGATGTAAGCACACCGGCTATACCCTGCGGGGGCATTTCATGCGATCTTCTCGGCATTCGCCCTGGAGTCGCCTGGATGCCCTCATTTATCGCTGAACACCCGATGCTGTGCGCCCTGGCGTTGATCTTTATCGACATCGCTGTGTGGCGCCTGATCTCCGCCAATCTCGCCAACTGGAAGCTGGCGGCGCGGTTGGTGATCTTTGCAGTGTTCAGTGCCGTGCTGTTCAACGACGGCATGAACCCCATGCAGCTCGCGCCCTATGCCGACAACACTGCATTGCACCTGGCCGCCACGGCCTTGCAGATCGGCTGGTGGCTGTTCGCGGCGCGCACCCTCACGGTGTTGCTCGGCGCGCTGATGATGCAGCGGGTCGGCCACACCGGCCGGCTGTTGCAGGACCTGATGGGCGCGGTGATTTTTCTGATTGCGATCATCGCCGCCCTGGCCTACGTGCTCGACCTGCCGGTCAAGGGCGTGCTCGCCACCTCCGGCGCGGTGGCAATCATCGTCGGCCTGGCGTTGCAAAGCACCCTCAGCGACGTGTTTTCCGGGATCGTGCTCAACACCACCAAGCCTTATCAGCTGGATGACTGGATCTCCATCGACGGCACCGAAGGCCGCGTCACCGACATCGACTGGCGCGCCACACGCCTGCAGACCTCCCAGGGCAGCATGGCGGTGATCCCCAACTCGCTGGCAGCGAAGGCCAAGATCATCAACTTTTCGCGCCCGGCGGACATGTTCGGCCTGGCGGTGAGCCTGCAGGTCAGCCCCCATGCGCGGCCGCAAACCGTGATCGAAGCGCTGGAGCGTGCCATGCAGGGTTGCCGGCCACTGCTGGCCAAGCCGCCGCCCAGTGTGGCGTTCAAGACTTCGGCCAGTGGCGGTGTGGAGTATGAAATCAGCGGCTTCGTGCCGGCCATGGCGCTCAAGCGCGAGGTGCGCAACCAGCTTTACGATCTGGCCTTCCGGCATTTGCAGGCGGCGGGCGTGGGCGTGTTGTCGGCCACCGAAAGCGGCGCGCCGCCGGCCATGTCCGCCGCGCGGGCGTTGCTGGAGCGTTCGTCGATTTTCTCGACCCTGCGCCAGGAAGAAAAAGACACCTTCAGCCAGAACATGAGCCTGCACAGCTACCGCGCCGGCGAGATGATCCTGCCGGCCGGCGAGGTCAGCGATCATTTGTTCATCGTCGAGTCCGGCGTGGTGTCGGTGATGCTGGTCAAGGGCGGCCACACGTTCGAGGCCGGCCGCATGGGGCCGGGCGAGGTGATTGGCGAGGCGGGGATTCTGTCCGATGAAGCCACCTTGGCGGATTTTTCCGCGAAGACCTTTTGCACCCTGTACCGCATCGAGAAGGAATACTTGAAACCGTGCCTGGATGCGCGCCACGACATCAGCGAAGCGATGAAGGCACTGTTGGATTTCCGCGTGCACGCCGCGCAGGCCTTGACCCAGGACGCACCGGTGGTGCCGGTCAAGAAGGGCTTCCTGCAGTGGCTGCGCAAGCGCGGTCTTTGAGTGCCCAGCCGACCAATCCAATTTGCAGAGGGTTTCACCGTGATCCGACTTTACGATTACATCGCACGCATTGCCCAATCCCCGCTCGCGCCCTGGGCTGACCTGGCCCCCTGGGCGCTGGTCAGCCAGGCCCCGGCGATTGTGCGCCAGCTTCTCACGCAACTGCCCGCCGACGATTACCGCATCGACGATGAAGTCGCCGTCCACCGCACCGCCACCGTTGAAGCCGGCGCCTTGCTCAAGGGCCCGCTGATCATCGGCCCTGAATGTTTTATCGCCGCCGGCTCGCTGCTGCGCGGTGGTTGCTGGGTGGACGCGCGCTGCATCATCGGCCCCGGCGCGGAGCTTAAAACTACCTTTATGTTCAGTGGCAGCAAGCTGGCGCACTTCAACTTTGTCGGCGATTCGGTGTTGGGCCACGGCATCAACCTGGAGGCGGGCAGCATTGTCGCCAACTACCGCAACGAGCGCGTGGACAAGGAGGTGCTGGTGCGCGTCGACGGGGCATTGCAGCGTACCGGTTGCGACAAGTTCGGCGCGCTGCTCGGTGACCAGTGCCGCATTGGCGCCAATGCGGTGCTCGCGCCGGGGGCGGTGCTGGCACCTGCCAGCATCGTGCGACGCGGGCAGGTGTTTGATGGCGAGGAAGGCTAGAAGTCGGCGATAAACTGCACGCCACCGACCACGGCACCGTTGGTCTGCGTGAGCCCGCCCGGGTATTTCACGTATTGCAGGTTGGGCCGCACCATCAGCCAGGGGGTGGCCTGTACGCCGTAGTTGACCTCGTAGCTGTACTCGCGGCGTTGTTCGGGCACATACAGCGGGTCATCGATCGCCGTCACGCCATTGGCGGCGTTGAGCATTTGCGTGTTGCGCGTATAGCGGTCGCTGACCTGCAGTTTCGACGCGCCGATGCCGAAGGTGTCGGCAGGCCGTGAGTCGAACGGGCCACGGTAGATCAGGCCAACCTGGATCAGGTTTTTAATCACGCTCTTGTCGGGATCGTTGACCGTCAGGTTGGCGAACACGTTGAGCCCGCGTTTGTTGTCGCCGTCCACCGTGGTCAGTTGCTGTTGGCCCGACAACCACCAACCGCTGTTGCTGGAATACAGCCGATAAGGCTTCTGTGAACTGGCGGCAAAGTTGCCGTCGGCGTCCTTGAGCATGTCCTTGGTGTCGGCGTTGGCGTAGTAGTAACCGGCGTGGTATTCCGAACTCAGGCCGTCGATGCGCCCCTTCCAGATCGCTTCGATGGGGAAACTGGTGCCCTGGGAGCCGCTGATAAAGGGTTTGAAGCCGTTGCTGGCTTCGGCGTTGCCGGGGTTCTTGTCGTAGGCGCCGACCTGCATCGCGAACTCATCGGTGAAGTGGTACTTGGCGCGCACCGCCCACTGGCTGATCGGGAAGCTGTTCCACACGCCGTTCCAGTTGCCTTCCTGGGAACCGCACAGGGTCACGTTCTGGAATTCGCAGGGGAACTGGTCAAAGTCTTCGCCGTGGCCGAAGCGCCCGAGTTTGAGGGCCAGCTTGCGCTCGAAGAATTTCTGCTCATACCAGAACTGCGAAAGCCGCCAGGCATTGCCGCCGCCGAACACTTCCATGGTCGACGTCAGGCCGGTGGCGTTGGGCTGGTGCACGCGGTCGTTGGTGATGTCCTTGCCATGGCGCTCGCCGATGCCGATGCGAAAGGTTGCGTCCTGCCAGCCGAGGAGTTTTTGCAGGTCCATGTCCACGCCGAGAATCAGCTGGTCGCTCCAGCGTGCGGTGGTGTGGGAGTTGTAGCCGCCACCGAGGTTGCTGCCGACTTCGCCGACATACTTGAGCGTGAAATCGTAGCCGTGTTCGGCCAACTGCGGGCGCAGGCCGTTCCAGTCGCCGAGCATCGCGGGGGCGCTGTGGGCGCAGGTGGACAGGGCGCTGCAAAGCAGGGCCAGGGGGTAGGTAGTGCGCATGGGATGCTCCTTGGATTGTTGTTTTTATTAGGTACTGCACAAATTTCAGGCACACAGAGATCCCTTGTGGGAGGGAACTTGCCCCGATAGCGGTGTACCAGCCACAGCTGCACTGACTGACACTCTGCTATCGGGGGCAAGCCCCCTCCCGCATTGGAATTGTGGTGTTGGAGGGGGCGGGGTTACTGCAGGTTGACGAACAACCCGCCGTCCACCAGCAACGACGCGCCGGTCACATAGCGCGCCATGTCCGAGGCCAGAAACACGATCGGCCCGGCCACGTCATCTGGCTCACCCAGTCGACCCAGTGGCGTGCGGGCGGTCATGTAGGCGAGTTTTTCCGTGTCGGCCAGGTCTTCCTTGTTGATGTCGGTGGCGATGGTGCCCGGCAGCACCGAGTTGCAGCGAATGCCATACGGCCCCAATGCAATCGCGCAAGACTGCATCAACGAATGCAGGCCGGCCTTGGTCGGCGTGTAGTGGGTTTGCATGCCGCCGCCCACCAGGGCGCTGATGGAGCTGACGGCGATGATCGCGCCGCCGCGGCCCTGGTTCTTCATCTGGTTGGCCGCCGCCTGCACGGCGAAATACGCGCCGTTGAGGTTGGTGTTGACGGTTTTCAGGTAGACCTCGCGGGGCATGTCGAGGAACGAATGGAACGGGCAGATGCCGGCGTTGTTGACGAACACGTCGACACTGCCAAAGGCCTTCACCGCGCCCGCCACCAGCTTGTCGCCGGTGTCCGGGTCGGCAGCATCGCCGCCCACTTCGATGGCCTGGCCACCAAAGGCCTGGATCTCTTCGATCAGTGACAAGGCGGCGGTTGTGCCCTGGCCGCTGCCGCTGTGGCCGATGACCACACGGGCGCCCTGGCGTGCGCATTCACGCGCGGCGGCGCGGCCGATGCCACGGGAGGCGCCGGTGATGATCACGGTTTTGTCTGCAAGCAACATAAAAATACTCCTTCAAAAATGAGCGGCTTCAGCCGAGGTAATTGCCGTAACCGACCATGGCGATGGCGCCGAGGATCACCGCGATGCCGGCGACCAGCACGCCCTTGTTGGCGGCGCTGGTGCCGTGCCATTCGCGGAAATACAGGCCCCAGCAGTTGGACACGATGATGATGAACGACATATGCAGCACCCACGAACTGGCGTCGTTCTGCAGGCGGCTTTCGCCCATGCCGTAGAAGAAAAACTGCAGGAACCACAGGGTGCCGGCGATGGCCACCAGCAAGTAGTTGCCCAGCAGCGGGGTGCTGCGGTCGAGGTAGTTATGGAAGGTGCGGTTGCGCCAGTTCAGCCACAGGCACCAGATGCCGTTGGTGGTCAGGCCGCCCCACATGATCACCATAAAGGTCACGTTGTTCTGGAACAGGCTGTTGGCGCCGTGTTCCACCGCCGCCGCAGCAAGCGGCCGGCCGGCGGAAATGCCGTAGCTGAAACACGCACTGAGCACGCCGGAAATCACCGCCACCAGCATGCCCTTGCCCAGGGAAAACTCGCTGACACTGGCGAACTTCACCGCCTCGGACACTTCCCGTTCCTTGATCAGCCCGGCCTTGCCGCACACCGCGATCCCGACCAGCGACACCGCCACACCCCACAACACCCAATGCCCGCCCTGGGAGGCCAGCATCGAGGTCAAGGTGCCTTCGGTGGCATCGGTGAACAGGTCGCGGTACAGCGCCGGCATCAACGCACCGAGCGCCGAGGTGAGGCCCATGATCAGGGACATGCCCAGGGACAGGCCAAGGTAGCGCATGGTCAGGCCGAAGGTCAGCCCGCCAATGCCCCACAGCACGCCGAACAGATAGGTCCACAGCAAGGTTGAGGTGTCGGCGTTGCGCAGGATGTCGACCCAACCCGGCACGGTCAATTGCGCGGCAATCAGCGGCACGATCAGCCAGGACACCAGGCCGCCGGTGATCCAGTAGCTTTCCCAGGCCCAGCCGCGGACCTTCTTGTAAGGGATGTAGAAACTGCCGGAAGCGAAGCCGCCGATAAAGTGCAGAATCACACCAAGGAGAATGATTTCCACGTAGTCGAATCCTTTTTATTGTTGTTGTGGGTCAATGGGCTCAGGGGCGAGCCAGGTGGAACATGGGCACCAGGTCGACGCTGACCGGCGAAGCGTCCGCGTGGCTGGGCATGATGTCTTGCATGTAGTGCCACCAGCGTTGCATCAACGCGGTGCCGGGCAGGGCATCCAGGCCATGGTCGTCCGTGTGGGTGAGTACGGCGAACAGCGAGTGGGTGGCTTCATCGAGGAAAATCCGGTAATCCACCACCCCGGCATCCAGCAGGGCCTGGGCCAGTTCCGGCCAGATGTGCGCGTGGCGCCGGCGATACTCATCGGCCTGCCCGGGGTTGAGGTTCATGCGAAAGGCACGGGTCGGCATCACTGCGCTCCCTTGGCCGATGTGTAGATACGCAGCGCGTTGTGCCGGAAAAACTTGGCCTGCACGGCCTCGGGCTTGTCGGCCAGGCAGCGTTTTACCAGGCCCAGGGTGGTGGCGAAGTCGGCCAGGTGATCGCTGTTGGGCCAGTCGCTGCCGAAGAAGCAGCGGTCTTCGCCAAAGGCTTCCCACAACACCGCCAGGCGGTCGTTGTAGAACGCCGTGTCGGTGATCAGGCCCTGCGGCCCGAGCTGGGGAATCTCCGCCAGCTTGGCGAATACATTCGGCCGTTCGGCCAGGCGCAGCAGGTCGGCGTGGTAAGCGGCCTCTTCGCCGGCGGGGACCTGGGCGTTCGGCAGGTGGTCGACGATGATGCGCAACTGCGGCAGGGCATCGCTCAGGTGCAGCAGGCCCTTGATCAAGCGCGGGTTGGGGTTGGCACTGTCCAGGCCACGGCCGCAGGCGGCCAGTTGGCGCAGGCCGTCGATAAACCCGGGGCGCGTCTGGTCCAGCAGCAGGTCGCGGTCCCACAGGTTGCCATAGCGCAGGCCGAGGAACAGCGGCTCGTCGGCCCACGCTGCAAGGTCAGCGGCGAAGTCTGCGTGCAACGGGTCCAGGTTGCCGACAAACCCGAGCATGCGCGGCTCACCACGCAGGGCTTGCAGCAGCCAGCGATTGTCGTCGCGCCACGGGCTGGCTTCCACCGCGATGGCGCCGACCACGTTGTGTGGGGCGGCGAGGGCCCAGTAGTCCGCCGGCAAATGCGCGGCATACAACGCGTTGCCCGGCTCGGGCCACGGGATGCCTTGGGGGCGACGCGGATCGAACAGGTGCAGATGGCTGTCGATGATCGGGCCGCTATAGGGAATCAGGGGCATGGGGCAGTCCTTATCAGAAGCACATTTGGAAGGGCCAGCACGCTACCGCGCGACGGCCCGTTTCACCACCTCAGCTCTGCAGGTACACCACGTGCGTGTGGGTGTATTCGTACAGGCCGTGCTTACCATCGGCGCCGCCGACTCCGGATTTACGCACCCCGGCATGGAAGCCTTGCATGGCCTCGAAGTTTTCGCGGTTGACGTAGGTTTCGCCAAAGTCGATTTCGCGCATCGCGTGCATGGCCTTGCCCAGGTCGCGGGTGTAGATCGACGAGGTCAGCCCGTAGTCGCAGTCGTTGGCCAGGGCGATGGCTTCGTCGAGGTCGTCGACGATCTGGATCGGCAGCACCGGGCCGAAGATCTCTTCGCGCATGATCTCCATGTCGGCGCGGCAGCCGGCCAGTACCGTCGGCTGGAAGTGAAAGCCCGCGCCAAGGTCGGCGATCTGCCCGCCGCTGACCAGGCTCGCGCCCTGGCTGAGCGCGGTGCGTACCTTGCGGTTGACGCTCTCCAGGCCCTGGCGGTTGATCAGCGGGCCCATTTCCGCATCGGCCATGGCCAGCGGGTCGCCGTAGCGCGTGGCCGCCATCGCCGCACTGATGCGCTCGATAAACTGATCGGCGACTGTGCGCTCCACATACACCCGCTCGGCGCAGTTGCACACCTGGCCGGTGTTGATGATGCGCGAGTCGCGGATGGCTTTGACCGCCAGGTCCAGGTCGGCATCCGCCAACACGATGGCGGGCGCCTTGCCGCCCAATTCCAGGTTGAGCTTGGTGATGTTCGGCGCGGCGGCGGTCATGATTCGCGAGCCGGTGGCGACGCTGCCGGTGAAGCTGATCATGTCCACGCCTTTATGCGCGGTGAGGGCGCCGCCGACCTGGCCGTCGCCGCAGACCACGTTGAACACGCCGGCGGGCAGGTCGGTGGCGGCCACCAGCTTGGTGAATTCAAAGCAGTTGTTCGGGGTTTCTTCGCTGGGCTTGATCACGATGGTGTTGCCGGTCAGTAGCGCCGGCGCCATTTTGCGGGCGATCAGAAAGAACGGGAAATTCCACGGCAGGATGCCCGCCACCACGCCCAGGGGCTTGCGGAACAGAAAGATATTTTCGTTGGGACGGTCGCTGGTGATGATCTCGCCTTCGATGCGGCGCGCCCACTCGGCCATGTAGTCGAGGTAGTCGGCGGTGAAATTCACCTCGACCTCGGCCAGGCCCGTGACCTTGCCTTGCTCCAGGGTGATGGTGCGGGCCAGGTGCGCGACGTTTTCGCGCAGCTTGGCGGCGATGCGCCGCAGGTGCCCGGCGCGTTCGATAGCCGGCTTGCGGGCCCAGTCTTTTTGTGCACCACGTGCAGCGGCGAGGGCCTGTTCGACATCGGTGGCGGTGGAGGCGGGCACCTTGGACAGCAACGCACCGGTGGCCGGGTTGAGCACATCGAGATGCGCTTCACTGCTGACGAAACGGCCGTTGATAAAGTTCTGGTACACGGGAACGGATGACATGGGCTGCTCCTCAGTAAGTACGTGATTGCGGTTTTGCATCGGCATCGGGCCGATAGCGGGCGAGGGTGGCCAGGGCGCTCTGGCGCAGCAGGCTGATGTCGATGGCCACGGCGATAAAGCGGCAACCCCAGGCCTGGTAGCGGCGGGCGTCTTCTTCATTGGGCGCGAGGATGCCGCAGGCCTTGCCGGCGGCGAGGGTGGCGTCCACCGCCTGCTTGATGCGCTCCTGCACCTCGGGGTGGCCAGGGTTGCCGGCGTGGCCGAGGCCGATGGACAGGTCGGCGGGGCCGATAAAGACTGCATCCACGCCCTCGACGGCAGCAATCGCCGCGACGTTTTCCACACCCAGTCGCGATTCCACCTGCACGACCAAGCACAGCTCTTCATGGGCGGTGTGCAGGTAGTTCGCCACGCCATCCCAGCGCGTGGCGCGGGTCAGGCCGCCGCCGACGCCACGAATGCCATGGGGTGGATAACGCATGGCGCGCACCAGGGCCTGGGCCTGTTCGGCGGTTTCCACCATGGGAATCATCAAGGTCTGGGCGCCAACGTCGAGCAGTTGCTTGATCAGGCTCGCGTCGCCATTCACCGCGCGCACCACCGGCGCCGTGGCGTAGGGCGCTACGGTCTGCAATTGATTGAGCACGCTGGGCACGGTGTTGGGCGCGTGCTCGCCGTCGATCAGCATCCAGTCGTAACCGAGGCCGGCGACGATTTCGGCGGCGTAGCCGGTGGCGAAACCGGCCCAGATGCCGTACTGGGTGGCGTCTTGCGCCAGGGCGGCCTTGAAGCCATTGCGGGGCATAGTCATGACGGCGTTCCTCAGCGGTTGTAGGGACGGTGCAGTTGGCAATCCGGGTTCAGGTCCACGCCGAAGCCAGGTTTGTCGAGTGCCGACAGGCGCATGCGGCCATTCACCGGCACCGGCTCACCGAGCAATTGCGGATGGAACATCGGCACCACTTCGTCAGCCTTGGGCGCCATCATCAGGAACTCGGCGAACGGGCTGTTATGGCGGGTGGCGACGAAGTGATAGCTGTACACCGACGAGCCGTGGGGCACGACCATGGCGTTGTGCGCGTCGGCCAGGGCGGAGATTTTCACCAGTTCGGTCAGGCCGCCGCACCAGCCGACGTCGGGCTGGATGATGTCGCAGCAGCCCATTTCCAGGAGCATACGAAAGCCCCAGCGCGTGGCTTCGTGTTCGCCGGTGGTCACCAGCATACCTTTGGGCACGTTGTTGCGCAGCGCGGCGTAGCCCCAGTAATCGTCGGGGCTCAGGGCTTCTTCGATCCACTTGAGCCCGTGTTCATGGGCGCCGATCGCCAGTTTGGTGGCGTAGTTGAGGTCCAGGCTCATCCAGCAATCGAGCATCAGCCAGAAATCCGGGCCGACCCGTTCACGCATGGTGGCCAGCGCTTCGAGGTTTTTGCGCAGGCCTTCTTCGCCTTCGCTGGGGCCGTGGTGCAGGGGCATCTTGCCGCCGATAAAACCCATCTTCTGCGCCAGGTCGGGGCGCGCGCCGGTGGCGTAGAACTGCAGTTCGTCGCGTACCGCGCCGCCGAGCAATTGGTGCACCGGCTCCTGGCGGAGCTTGCCGAGCAGGTCCCACAGCGCCAGGTCGACGCCGGAAATCGTATTGATGACCAGCCCCTTGCGACCGTAGTAGAGGGTGGACTGGTACATCTGGTCCCAGATTTTTTCGATGTCGGTGACTCGTGCGCCTTCGATAAAGCGCGCCAGGTGTTTCTCGACGATATACGCCGCCGGCTCGCCGCCGGTGGTCACGGCAAACCCGACGGTGCCGTCGCTGGCTTCGATTTCCACCACCAGCGTGCCCAGCACGTTGATGCCGAAACTGCGGCGGCTCTGGCGGTACTCGGGGTATTTGCTCATGGGCGTGGAGATGTGGTCGTCGATCCAATGGCCGTCGGCCTGGTCGTGGTAGTCGGCGCCGCCGCCTCGCAGTACAAAGGCGCGCACGTGTTTGATGGTGAGATGACCCATGGTAAGACTCCTGACGTTAAACGGTGGCCGGCGTGTTCGACGCGTTGCGGCCGGGTGAATGGATGCCCAGCACCAGCAATGCAGCCAGTACGGTGGTGGCGGACAGCAGGTACAAACCGGCCGCCGGAGAGTGGAAGGCGCCTTCGGCCCAATGCTTGATGACCGGCGCGATAAAGCCGCCGAGGGCCCCGAAGGAGTTGATCAGTGCAATGCCCGCCGCCGCAGCGCTGCCGGCCAGGTAACTGGAGGGAAAGGTCCAGAACACCGGCTGCACGGCGATAAACCCCGAGGCGGCAAAACACAGCGCGAGCATGCCCAGCAACGGGTTGGCGAAGGTCACCGAGCAGGCGATGCCGGCGGCGGCCATCAATAGGGTCAGGCACGCGGTCTGGCGACGCAGGCCGGTGCGGTCGGAATAGGCCGGGATCCACCAGGCGGCGAACAGCGCACACAGCCACGGGATCGCCGAGACCAGGCCGACCATCAAGCCGACCTTGGTGCCAAGCAGATCGCCGACCTGGGTGGGCAGGTAAAACACCACGCCGTATACGCTGGCCTGGATCAGCAAGTACACCAGGCACAGGTACAGCACCGATGGCTGGCACAACACCGTCAACAGGCTGCGGCCGTGTGAGGTTTTGTGCTGGTCTTCCTGGTCGAGCAGGCGCTGGATCTGCTGGCGCTCATCGGTCGTTAACCATTTGGCATCGGCAGGGCGGTTGTCCAGGTACCAGTAGGCCCAAATGCCCACGGCGGTGGCCATCAGGCCTTCCACCGCGAACAGCCATTGCCAGCCGTGCAGGCCCTGGAAGCCGTCCATTTCCAGCAGCAAACCGGACAACGGGCTGCCGAAGATAAACGCCAGCGGCGCGCCGAAATAGAAGAAGCCCATGGCCTTGCCGCGCACGGCCTGGGGGAACCAATAGGTGAGGTAGAGGATGACGCCGGGGAAGAAGCCGGCTTCGGCCACGCCGAGCAAAAAGCGCAACACATAGAAGCTGGTTTCGTTATGGGCGAAGACCATCGCCGCCGAGATCAGGCCCCAGCTGACCATGATGCGGCACATCCACAGGCGGGCGCCGACACGGTGCAGGATCAGGTTGCTGGGTACTTCGAGCAGCGCGTAGCCGACAAAGAACACCCCGGCGCCAAAGGCGAAGGCGGCATCGCTCAAGCCGGTATCGGCCTGGAAGGCTTGCTTGGCGAAGCCGACGTTGGCGCGGTCGAGGAACGCCATGATGTACATCAACAGCAGAAAGGGCAGCAGCCGCCAGGAAATCTTGGCGAGCAGGGGCGCAGGCAGCGTTTTCATAGTGGAGTCCGATGTTTTGTTCTTATGGGGCGGACTGTACGGCGGCCGAGCAATGCGCTACAAATCGAATCTAGCTTACAAGTGATACCCTCAGGGTATCGATAACAAGGAGTTCCATGAGTAGCCCGGTCATCTCCCGCAGCCTGTTCAACCGCCTGCGTTACAAGCACCTGCATATGCTGGTGGCGTTGAGTTCCAGCCAGAACCTGCACCGCGCCTCCCAGGCGCTGAACATGTCGCAACCGGCGGCAACGCGCATGCTGCGCGAGATCGAGGACATGTTCGGCTGCGACCTGTTCGAGCGCCTGCCACGGGGCATGCGCCCCACGGCGCTGGGCCAGGAGCTGATCCGCTTTGCCGAATCGGCCCTGAGCGGCCTCGACCGCTGCGCCGAGGATTTGATGGCGCGCCAGCAGGGCGGCTACGGGTATCTGTCCATCGGCACCATCATGGGCGCCGCGCCGGACCTGGTGATGGACTGCATCGCGCAGATCAAGTCGCTGAACCCGCAACTGCGCATCCGCATCATGGGCGACACCAGCGACCAGGTGATCCAGCTGCTTGAGCAGGGGCGTATCGACCTGGCCATTACCCGGCGCAATGCCGCCACCGACGCCGAGCACTACAGCTTCGAACCCCTGGGCAACGAACGCATGCTGGTGGTGGTGCACGCCGGCCACCCGCTGGCGCAACGTGAACAGTTGGAACTGGCCGAGCTGGTGCGCGACTGGCCGTGGATCCTGCAACCGCAAACCAGCCCGGCGCGTATCGGCTTTGACCAGGCGTTGCAGGACCTGGCCTTGCCCAGCCCGGCGGACATCATCGAGTGCAGCTCGGTGTATTCGATGCAGCAACTGATCCAGCTGACTGACGCGGTGATGGTGCTGTCGGAAAGCGCCCTGCGCGATTACCTGAAAATGGGCCTGGTGGTGGCGCTGCCCATCGCCCTGGATGTGCGACTCGCACCCTTTGGCCTGTTACTGCGTAAAGGCGAGGGCGTCAGCCGTGAGCTGGGCTTGTTTATCGACCTGCTGCGACAGAAAGCGGCGATGCTTTGAACGCAATGTTGAAAAGAGCATGGTGTCGCGGCGGGATATTAAATAGAATGAATCTCATTTGAGACTCACTCGCGCCGCGCAGGTTGCTTGCCATGAATGATGCCGTTGTCCCGACCCACGCCCCCGAGCTGACGTTATCGAGCCTGTACCGCGACCATCGCAGCTGGCTGGAAAGCTGGCTGCGGCGGCGCCTGGGCAATGCCTGGGATGCGGCCGACCTGAGCCAGGACACGTTCCTGCGCGTGCTGGCCAGTGCCCAGCCGCTGGCGCAGATGCAGGAGCCACGGGCGTACCTGGTCACCGTCGGCAAGCGCTTGCTGGTGAATTTCCATCAGCGCCGCAGCCTTGAACAGGCCTACCTGAATGCCCTGGCCAGCTTGCCCGAAGCCAGTGTGCCGTCGCCGGAACAGCGCTGGCTGGTGCTCGAAACCCTGCAGGCCTTGGATGAGTTGCTCGATGGTTTGCCGGTGCTGGTACGCCGCGCGTTCCTCTGGAGCCAGCTGGAAGGGCTGGGCTACCGCGAGATCGCCGAGCGTCTCGACGTTTCCGAGCGCACGGTAAAACGCTATATGGCCCAGGCCTATGAACATTGTTTGCTGGTGGACCTGTGAGCCGCGACGTCGCCCGCGCTGCTGCCCAGTGGCTGGCGCTGCTGGAATCCGGCGCGGCCACGGAGCGCGACCACGCTGCCTTGCAGCACTGGCGTGACAGCCATCCCCAGCACGAACAGACCTGGCAGAAAGCCCAATCCCTGCGCCAGCGTTTCAGCGCCTTGCCCCAGGCTTTGGCCATGGCCAGCCTCGACCGCCCGCAACCCGGCCGTCGCGCCGTGCTCAAACGTGCCCTGGGCGTGGCCGCGCTGGTGCCGGCCGCGTGGCTGCTCAGCCGCCAGTTGCCCATCGACGCCTGGCGCGCCGACCTGCACACCGCCACCGGCGAGCGTAAACGCCTGTCGCTGGCCGAGGGCGCCAGCCTGCAACTCAACACTGCGACGGCGGTGGACGTGGACCTCGCGCAGCGGCGCATCACCCTGGTCGACGGTGAACTGGCGCTGAACGTACCGGGCACCACGGCCATGACCGTGCACACCCGCTACGGCCAGTTGCGTGTCAGCCAGGCTGAGGTGTGCGTGCGGCAACAGGCGAGCGGCTGCCTGGTGTCGGTGCTCAAGGGCGCGGTGCAGGTGCGTGATTTGAACGGGCAATTGGCGACGCTGCAGGGCGGCCAGCAGGCGCCGTTGAAAGCCAGCGGGCTTGGCGCCTGGGCAGCGTTTGATGTGCTGCAACTGGGCTGGCGTGACGGCGTGTTGACGGCGCAGAACCAACCGCTGGGGGATTTTCTGCGGGAGTTGGAGCGCTACCGGCCGGGTGTGCTGCGTTGGGACCCAAGCCTGGAGGCGTTGCGGGTGACCGGCAGTTTCCGCCTCGACGATACCGACCGCATCCTCAACCTATTGGCCCAAAGCCATGGCTTTAAAGTGCAGGCTCGCACCAAGTACTGGGTAACACTTTCCTGAACACACCAGAGAGCCAATGCGGGAGGGGGGCTTGCCCCCTCCCAGATTTGAACAGCAGTGTTCTCAGATCACATGCGCGCGCTGCAACTCGGTCAACGACAACGCCTTGAGCTGCGCCAGCCGCGGATCACGCCGGTCCCTCGGATGCGGCAAATCCACCGTCAGTTCCTGGCGAATGCTGCTCGGCCGGTTATCCATCACCAGCACCCGATCACTCAGGTACAGCGCTTCGTCCACATCATGGGTCACCAGCAGCAGGGCGATAGCATGGTGGGCGGCCAGTTGCAGCAGCAAATCCTGCAGCTTCATGCGGGTAAAGGCATCCACCGCGCTGAAGGGTTCATCGAGCAACAGCACCTGCGGGCGTGAATACAGGCCCCGCGCGATCGCCACCCGTTGCGCCATGCCACCGGACAAGGCCTTGGGCAACGCCTGGGCAAAGCCCTTGAGGCCGACTTCCTCAATCAACTGCGTGACCCAGGCCTTGTCATAGTGGCTGTCGTCGCTGAAACCGATGTTCTGTTCCACCGTGAGCCAGGGCATCAGCCGGGGTTCCTGGAACACAAAGGCGACTTCGCCGTCGGGGCTGCGCAGTTCGCCCTGAAAGTCCTTTTCCAGCCCGGCGACGATGCGCAGCAAGGTGCTTTTGCCGCAACCGCTGGGCCCTAACAGGCTCACGGCTTCGCGCGGTTGCAACGCCAGGCGCACGTTTTGCAGCACGGTGGTGCTGGCAAAGCTTTTGCGCGCCACGTGAATATCCAGCAAAGGCTGCGCGCTCATTGTTCGGCCCCCTGAAAGGTATCGCGCCACGCCAGGCAGCGTTTCTCCAGCGCGGCGAGCAGGCCATCGCTGACCTTGCCCAACAACGCCAGCACGATGATTGCCGCCAGCACGATGTCCGGGCGCGACGTTTCGCGCCCGTCGCTGAGCAGGTAGCCCAAGCCCTTGGTGGCCGCGATCAGCTCGGCCGCCACCAGGAACATCCACGCCAGGCTCAAGCCGCTGCGCAACCCGGTGAACAGGCCGGGCAGGGCGGCAGGCAACAGAATGCGGCGCACCAGGCGCCAGCGGCTGAAGCCGTACATTTGCCCGACCTCCACCAGCTTGCGGTCGATATCGCGGATGGCCGCGACGCCATTGAGGTACACCGGGAAAAACGCGCCAATCGCGATCAGCACGATTTTCGAGGTTTCATCAATGCCCAGCCACAACAGCAACAGAGGCACCCAGGCCAGGCTCGGAATTGAGCGCAGCCCGGCGAACGTCGGCTCAAGATACGCCTCGGCCTCGCGGCTCAAACCGACCCAGGCAGCGAATACCAGGGCCAGGCTGGCACCGATGGCAAAGCCGAGCAGCACACGGCCGAGGCTGGCGCCGATGTGCTTCCACAGCGCGCCTTGGGCCAGGTCGGCGAGGGTCACGGCGATCTCGCTCGGCGCCGGCATCTGGTAGGACGGCAACCAGCCCACGCGCACCACCACTTCCAGCACCAGCAGGATCAGCACCGGCAAGGCCAGGCCCTTGAGCCGCCGCGGCCAGTCGCTACGGTTGGCCGCCAGCGGTACGGGAAGCGGCAATGCTTGGCTTTTGCTGCTCATCACGCGCTCCTTACTGGCCGAACGAGGTGTCGATCAACTGGTCGATCACCTGGTCCACATTCACGCCCTTGCGCACCAGCTCTTCGGACACCAGGATCGGTGCGGCCGCCTTGGACGCCACCACGTCCTTGCTGCTCAGGAACGGGGTGCTCAGGTCAGTGCGCGACAGTTGCAGCTTGGCCACTTCCAGCGGCAGGCCGGATTCATCGGCGAGCAGCTTGGCGAACTCATCCGGGTGTTTTACCGCCCAGTCGCGGGCTTTTTCATAGGCGCCGAGCACCTTGGTGATGATTTGCGGGTGGGCCTTGGCGAACTTCTCGGTGACGCTGACCACGCCATAGCTGTTGAAATCCTTGTTGCGGTACAGCAGGCGCGAACCGGCCTGGATTTGACTGGCGGCCATGTGCGGGTCGAGGCCGGCCCAGGCGTCCACGTCACCTTTTTCCAGCGCGGTACGGCCGTCCGGGTGTTGCAGGTGGACGAGTTCGACGTCGTCCTTTTTCAGCCCGGCCAGTTGCAGGCTGCGCAGGGTGAACAGGTACGGGTCGGTGCCTTTGGTGGCGGCGATTTTCTTGCCCTTGAGGTCGGTGACGCTCTTGAACGGCGAGTCCTTGCGAACCACCAGGGCGGTCCACTCGGCGCGGCTGTAGACGTACACCGACTTGATCGGGCTGCCGTTGGCGCGGCTCAGCACGGCGGACAGGCTGGCCGAAGAGGCGAAGTCCACGCCGCCGCTGTTGAGGTATTCCAGCGAGCGGTTGCTGCCCTGGCTCAGTACCCAGCCAACCTTGCTCTGGGGCAGGGCCTGCTCCAGCCAGCCGAAGTGTTTAAGCACCAGGCTCACGGGCGAATAGTAGGCGTAGTCGAGGTTGACTTCGGCGGGGTCGGTTTCGGCAGCGAAGGCTTGCGGTTGCAGGCACAGGGCGAGGGCGCAGGCGCCGAGTAAACGTTGGGCGAAGGGTTTCATGGAACAGCTCCGGCAAGGCGTGTGAGAGAAGTCTTTTCTTATATTCAGAAAATTGAGTTGGCATGTTCCATCATGCTTTATAGGAATATGCAGTCTCTGTGCCATCTGCTGCGGCGCCGGTTTTGCTGGGGTTTGCGTGTTTCGAGTTGTTGTCGAGGAAGGCAGATTGTTGAACCACTGTTGGCTGGGCAACAGTTGATATATATCCGTATCGAATAAATAAAGAGTTATATATTCCTTTTAATGTTCGTTGCGATAGCGCATTTTGAGGGCCTGCGCATTCGTGCGGATTGACCCAACAGCCAAAAGGAAACCCGACATGACCATTAAAGCGATCAACGTGCGCAACCAGTTCAAGGGCGTGATCAAGGAAATTCTGCTGGGCGAAGTGGTGTCCGAAATCGACGTGCAAACCGCGTCCGGCATCGTCACCTCGGTGATCACCACCCGTTCGGTGCGTGACCTGGAATTGAAAGTGGGCAGTGAAGTGATTGCCTTTGTAAAGTCCACCGAAGTGTCCATCGCCAAGCTGTAAACCCGGTCCACATGCAGGAGGGGGCTTGCCCCCGATGGCGTTGTGTCAGTCAGCTGATCTTTATCTGACCCACCGCTATCGGGGCAAGCCCCTTTCCGCATCAGGCCTGGCGGTGGTGCAGGGCGCGCTCCATGCGGTGCAGGCCGTCTTCGAGCATCGCCCGTGGGCAGCCGAAGTTCAGGCGCACGAATTGCTGGCTGTCGTCACCAAACTCGATGCCCGCGCTCAGGCCGACCTTGGCCTGTTCGAGAAAGAACTGCTGCGGGTCGTCCAGGCCCAGGGCGCTGCAATCCAGCCAGGCCAGGAAGGTGCCTTGCGGCGCATGCATCACCACGCCGGGCAGGCGGGTGTGCACGGCGTCGAGCAGGTAGTCGCGGTTGGCTTGCAGGTACTCTTTGAGCGCGTCGAGCCATTCGCCGCACTCGCTGTAGGCGGCGCGGGTGGCTTCCAGGCCCAGAGGGCTGACGCTGTCGACCATGCCGCAGCGCGCCTGGTTGAAGCGCTCGCGGATCTCGGCGTTCTGCACCACCGCAAAGCAGGTCTTCAGGCCGGCCACGTTATAGGCCTTGCTCGCCGACATCAGGGTGATGGTGCGCTGGGCGATTTCGGCGCTAAGGCTCGCGGTGGGAATGTGGCGGCGGCCGTCGAAGCACAGCTCGGCGTGGATTTCATCACTGATGATCAACGCGCCGTGCTCCAGGCAGGCGTTGGCCACGGCCAGCAATTCTTCGCGCGGGAACACCTTGCCGATCGGGTTGTGCGGGTTGCTCAACAGCAACGCGCCGGCGCCGGTCAGTGCCTGGTGCAAGGCTGGCAGTGGGGTCAGGTATTCGCCGTTGACCAACTCGAACGGCACTTCGATACGCGGCAGGTTCCAATGCGCGGGCGCCAGGCGGATCGGCCGATAGTTGGGAGTTTGCAGTACCACCGGCTGGCCCGGTTGCACGAAGGCATGCAGCGCCATGTTGAAACCCGGTTCTACGCCAGGCAGAAACAGCAGGTCTTCCGGCTGCACCCGCCACGCGTATTTGGCCCACAGGTCGGCAATGATCGCCTCGCGCACATCCGGCCCGGCCACGCTGTAGCCGAGTATCTGCTGGTCCAGGCGCGCATGCAGGGCCTGCAGCACGGCGGGCGGCGCGGCGATGTCCATGTCGGCGATCCACATTGGCAACACGTCGGCGGGGTAGCGGTTCCACTTGGTGCTGCCGGTGCCGTGGCGGGGGTGGATCGTGTCGAAATCAAAGCGCATGGGGGGCTCGTATCAGGGGAGGCGGGCAAATAATGGCGCCGATTCTAGCTGATGGGGCAGGTGTATGGAGATCAAAATGTGGGAGGGGGCAAGCCCCCTCCCACAGTCGGATTTCTATAAGCCCTGGCTGGCGCGGATCAGATCATAGGCCTTGCGTGCTATGGGGTTGGCGGTGTTGGGTCGAATCCACAGGTAGTAAGTCACGTCAGGCATACGCGGTAATCCATCGGTCTCGCCCAATACGCGCATATCCGGCCCAAGCATTTCCATGCTGCGCGGGGTCACACCCAGCCCCGCACGGGTGGCGGCCTTGATGCCGATCAGGTTGGACGCCAGGTACGCCTGGCGCCAGGGAATATTCGCCCGCTCCAGCGCCTCCAGCGCATAGCGCCGGTAGATGCTCGGCTCGTCCACCAGGATCAACGGCAGCGGCTCGCTCGGCGAATGGATGTACTGCGCCGAGCAGATCCACCACACCGGTGAGGTGCGCAGTGCAAAGCCTTCCAGGTTTGGGTCGCTGCGGGTGGAAATCACCATGTCGACCTTGCCGCGGTGCAGGTCGTCCATCAGGAACGGGCTGCGGCCCACGTCGATTTCCAGGCGCAGGCGTGGCGCGGAGCGGGCGATGTGGCTGAGGATCGGCGGCAGGATGGTGTCGGCGATGTCGTGGGGCGAGCCGATGCGCAGCACGCCGCTCAGGCTGCTTTCACGCAGGGAATTCAACGCGTCGTCGTTCAGCGAGAGCATTTGCCGGGCGTGGCGCAGCAGCTGCATGCCCGGCTCGGTCAGCTGTTTTTGCCGGCCGCGTTTTTCGAACAGGCTTACGCCGACCTGTTGCTCCAGGCGCTGCATATGCTGGGTCACGGACGACTGCGTACGCGCCAGGTGCGTGCCGGCTTCGGCGAAGCTGTGGTGGTCGACCACGGCAATAAAGGTGCGCAGCAGTTCTAGGTCGAGGGTCGACATGGCCATTTCCAGGGGCGGTTTTACATCAAGGGTGCGAAGTTAAACATTACAGATATTTATATATTGGTGAAGCGGATTTTTGCGCAACCCAACAAATCATGGGTTATATCCAAATGGCAGGTGGCTCAGACACCACAAGTTATAACGATATGAGATATTTGCATTTCCGTTGGCCCCGCACTCTCCCTAGCATGCCCCTCCATCAGGTCGGGGTACGCCGATCATCAGCCAGGGGGAAGTCCAATGAAATTCAAGAAATGGTTGCCGGTGGCCCTGGGGTCGATGCTCGCCCTGGGCGGCAGTGTGGCGGCGCAGGCCGATGCGACCCTGGACAAGATCGAGCAGCGCCATGTGCTGGTGGTCGGCGTGTTGTTGTCCGGCGGGCCGTTTGGCAGCATCGACCCGGCCACGCAACAGCCCAAGGGCTTGAATGTGGACCTGGCCAACGAACTGGGGCGCCAGCTCAAGGCCCAGGTGCAACTGGTGCCGGTGCTGCCGGCCAACCGCGTGCAGTTCCTGCAACAGGGCAAGGTCGATTTGCTGATCGCCAATATGGAATGGACCGCCGAGCGGGGTGAGATCCTCGGCTTCGTGCCAACCCCGTTCTACCGCATCGGTGGCGCCGCCGCCGTGCTCAAGGACAGCAAGATCGCGCGCTGGGAAGACCTCAAGGACCAGCCCGTATGCACCTCCCAGGGCAGCAGCTACGTCAAGCCGCTGACCGAGTTCGGCGCCCAGCTCAAGGCCTTCAAGAGTTCCTCCGAGTCGCTGCTGGCCCTGCGCGGCAACAACTGCGTAGCGGCGGTGCATGACTCGACGCTGATCAACCCGCTGATCAATGACAGCGCCGAATGGAAGGACTACCGCGTACTGGGCCCGGAACTCAACCCGGCACCGTCGGTGATCTGGACCCGTCGCGGCGAAAGCGACACCCAGGCCAAACTCGACCCGATCGTCAAGGAGCTGCACCGCAGCGGCTGGCTGATCGACGCCCAGACCCGCAACCGCATCAGCCCGGCCTCACCGGCGTTGGTGGAGTTGCAACAACAGTTCAAGGGCGCCTGAGCATGCATTTGAAAACCCTTGCCGCACTCGGCCTGGCCCTGTGCGCCGGCTTCGCCCAGGCGGACGCCACCCTCGACAAGATCCAGCAGCGCCACGCCATCAGCGTCGGCGTGATCCTCAGCGGCCCGCCGTTTGGCACCATTGATCCCACTACCGGTGAACACCTGGGCTACAACGTCGAACTGGCCAAGGGCATCGGCCAGGCGCTGGGCGTCGAGGCCAAGACCGTCTCGGTGCTGGCGCCCAACCGCGTGCAGTTTTTGCAGCAGGGCAAGGTCGACATCCTGATCGCCAATATGCAGTTCACCGAAGAGCGCGCCGAAATCCTCGACTACGTGCCCACGCCGTACGAGGAAGTCGGCGGCGCGGCGTTGATTCGCAAGGGCGCGGGCATCACCCAATGGGCCGACCTCAAGGACAAGCCGGTGTGCGTGTCCCAGGGCAGCAACTTTATCAAGCCGCTGCAGGAGACCTACGGCGCGCAGATCAAGGCGTTCCGCAGCCAATCCGAATCGTTGTTGTCGTTGCGTGGCAATGGCTGCGTGGCGGCGGTGCACGTCAGCCCGACCATGCATGCGCTGCTTGGCGATGCCGAATGGGCCGGGTATGAAATCCCGCTGCCGGGTGACTTGATCCCGTCCAAATCGGTGATCTGGATTCGCAAGGGCGAGCACGACACCCAGGCCAAGCTCGATGCCATCGTGCGCGAGTGGCATAAAAGCGGTTTCCTGATCGCCCTCGGCGAGCGCACCGGCATGGCGCCGTCCCAGGCCCTGCGCGACCTGCACGAGCAGTACAGCCATGAGTGACGCGTTGTTCGCCACCTTGCAACAACTGCTCGGCGCGGCCCATGTACAGACCAGTGAGGAGGCGGCGCACTGCCTTACCGACAAACAGGGCCGCTACACCGGCCAGGTGGTCGCGGCGGTGCACCCGGCCAACACCGAGGAAGTGGCGGCGGTGGTGCGCGCCTGTGTGGCCTTGAAGGCGCCGATCGTGGTGCAGGGCGGCAACACCGGGCTGATGGCTGGCGCCACACCAGACGCCAGCGGGCGCGCGGTGTTGCTGCTGCTGGACCGCATGAACCGCGTGCGCACTGTCGATACCGACAACGACACGCTCACGGTGGAAGCCGGCTGCATCCTGCAGAATGTCCAGGACGTCGCCCGCGAGGCCGACCGCCTGTTCCCGCTGAGCCTGGGCGCGCAGGGCAGTTGCACCATTGGCGGCAACCTCGGCACCAACGCCGGCGGTACCGCCGTGCTGCGTTATGGCAACACCCGTGAGTTGACCCTTGGCCTCGAAGTGGTGACCGCTGAAGGCGAGATCTGGCACGGCCTGCGCGGTTTGCGCAAGGACAACACCGGCTACGACCTGCGCGATTTGTACATCGGCAGCGAAGGCACCCTCGGCATTATCACCGCCGCCACCCTGAAGCTGTTCCCGCTGCCCAAGGCCCAGGCCACCGCGCTGTTGGCCTTTGACGAGCTGGCGCAAGCGGTGGCCTTTCTGTCCCATGCCCGCGCCGGTTTCGGCGCCAGCCTTACTGCGTTTGAGTTGCTGACCGCCGACTGCCTGGCGTTGCTGCGCGAGCAGTTCCCGGACGGCCCGCAGCCGTTCAAAGCGGCACAGCAGCCGTGGTTTGCGTTGATCGAACTCTCGGACAACCACAGCGAAAGCCATGCGCGCGAAGCGTTTGAACATGTGCTCGGCGAGGCCTTCGAACAGCAGCTGTTAAGTGATGCGCTGATCGCCGAAAGCCTGGCGCAAAGCGAAGCCCTGTGGCTGCTGCGCGAGAACATGAGCGAGGCGCAGAAACGCGCCGGGCGCAATATGAAGCACGACATCTCGGTGCCGATTTCCCAGGTGGTGGCCTTCGTTGCCCACACCGACGCGTTGCTCCAGCAGCATTTCCCTGGCGTGCGCAACTTCACCTTTGGCCACCTGGGCGACGGCAACCTGCATTACAACGTGGCCCATCCGCTGGGTTCGACGGTGGAGGCGCATATGGCCCACTACGCCGAATTGAGTGCGCTGGTGCACGACAGCGCCCACGCCCACGGCGGTTCGATCAGCGCCGAACACGGCATCGGCCAGCGCAAGGTCGGCCTGCTCGGTCGCTATAAAAGCGCGGTGGAGCTGGACCTGATGCGCCGCATCAAGCAGGCCCTCGACCCGCACAACCTGCTCAACCCCGGCAAAGTCCTTGAGGTACAGCCATGACCGTCCGCCTGTCCCGGCGCGTGCAGCGGGTGTCGCTGTCGGCCAACGCCGCGGCCAAATCCCGCGCCACTGAACTGCGTGAAGCCGGTCGCGATATCCTCGACCTCACCACCGGCGAGCCGGATTTCGACACCCCCGAACACATCAAGCAAGCCGCGTATGCCGCCATCGCCGGTGGCGCCACCAAGTACACGCCAACGCCCGGCGTCAAAGCCTTGCGCCTCGCTGTGCAACGCAAACTGGCCGAAGAAAACCGGCTGGATTACCCGCTGGCATCCATCGTGATCGCCAACGGCGCCAAGCAGATTATCTTCAATGCGTTTGCCGCCACCCTGGATGACGGCGATCAAGTGCTGGTGCCGACGCCTTACTGGCCGTCGTTCCCGGACAGCGTGCGCTTCAACGGCGGCCAGCCGGTGTTCATCGAATGCGGCCTGGAGCAGGGTTGCAAGCTGCTGCCGGCGCAACTGGAACAGCACATCACCGCGCGCACGCGCTGGCTGATCCTCAATGGCCCCGGCAACCCGAGCGGCGCGGTGTACAGCGCGGCCGAATTGCAGGCGCTGGCCGAGGTGCTGCGCCGCCACCCCCAGGTGCTGGTGCTGCTCGACGAGCTGTACGAACACATCCGTTTCGACGGCCGCCCGGCCCAGAGTTTGCTCAATATTGCCCCGGATTTGCAGGCGCGTTGCCTGCTGGTGGGCGGTGTGTCCAAGACCTACGCCATGACCGGCTGGCGCATCGGCTTTGGCGCAGGGTCCAAAACCCTCACCGACGCGATGGCGGTGGTGCAATCGCAATCCACTTCCGGCGCGTCATCGGTCGGCCAGGCGGCGGCGTTGGCGGCGTATAACGGCGGGCTGGGGTTCCTTGCGGAGCAGGTTGCGGCGTATCAATTACGGCGGGATATCTTGGTCGAAACGCTTAAAACCGTCGACGGTCTGGAAGTTCTGGAGCCCCAAGGCGGCTTCTTCGTGTTCGTACGTTGCGCCGGGTTGCTGGGGCGCCAGCGTCCGGACGGCCAGCGCATCGCGGATGACGCCGACGTGGTCGCCTGGCTGCTGGAGGCGGGCGTGGCCGGTGTGGCGGGCAGTGCCTATGGCTTGTCGCCGTGGTTTCGCCTGTCCATCGCCACCGCGACTGACAGCGTGGCCGAGGCCGGGCGGCGGATCGCAGCCGCCTGCGGGCAATTGCAATGATGGAACTGTTCGTGCACTGGGCCGCGAGTATCGGCCTTAATTACAACTTTCTGCTCGACGCCTACCAGCGTGGCAGCCTGGTACAGGGTGCGCTGACCACGGGCCTGCTGTGTCTGTTCACCATCATCGGCAGCCTGCTCGCCGGGATCAGCCTGGCGGCAATGCTGACCTCGGGCAACCCGTGGCTGGCCAAGCCGGCACGGGTGTTTATCGAAGTCACGCGCAACACGCCGACCCTGGTGCAGCTGTACTGCGCGTTCCTGGTGCTGAACATGCTGCTGACCCAGGCCGTCGGCGCGGCCAACCCGCTCACGCCGTTTGCCTGGGTGGTCATCGTGATTTCCCTGCATAAGGGTGCGTTCCATGCCGAGGCCTTGCGCGCCGGCATCGAAGCGGTGCCGGCCGTGACCCTGGAGGCCGCCAGTTCCCTGGCGTTCAGCAATCGTCAATTGCTCTGGAATGTGCAGCTGCCGCTGGCGTTGCGTTTTGCCTTGCCGTCGCTGATCAACAACCTGATCGACCTGGTGAAGATGACCGCCGTGGCCTCGGCCATTGCGGTGGGCGACATCACCTACGCGGCGATCATGATCTGGACCCAGAGCGACAACGTGCTGGAGCTGATGCTGCTGATCCTGAGCTTCTTCGGCCTGCTGAGTTTTATCGTCAATTGTGTGGGGCGCTGGCTGGAAGCGCGCCTGAGGATGCCCGGCTATGGCCATTGAATCATTCCCGGTGCTGTCGGCCTTGTGGCAGTGGTCGCCGGCGCTGGTCGCCGGTTTCGGCCAGAACATACTGATCAGCCTGTTGGCGATCGGCATCGGCTCGGTGCTCGGCCTGCTGATCGGCGCGCTGGCGCTGTCGCCCCTGGGCTTTATTGCGCGGCTGTGGGTCCAGGTGTTTCGCAACGCGCCGTGGCTGGTGTTGATCTACTTCACCACCTATGTGTTCCCGTTCGAGATTCATATCGGCAACAGCTATGTGTCGTTCCCGGACTGGGTCAAGGTCACTATCGGCCTGGCCTTGCCGGCCAGTGCCAACGTGGCGGAGATCTTCCGTGGCGCCATCGGTTCGATCCCCAGCACCCAGTGGGAGGCCGCGCGTTCGCTGGCGTTTACCCGTGGCCAGCTGTTCCGTTCGATCATCCTGCCGCAGTGCTTCAAGCGCATGTTGCCACCGTGGATGAACCTCTACGCGGTGGTCACCATGGGCACCGCGCTGGCTTCGCTGGTGGGCGTGCATGACGTGATCGACACCGCGCAGATCGCCAGCAACACCGTGAACATGACCGGCTTTACCGTGCTGATCTACCTGAGCCTGCTGGTGTTGTTCTTTGCCTACTGCTACCCGATTTCCCGCCTGACCCAACACCTGGAGCGTCGTTATGCCTTCTACTGAACCGCTGGTGAGCCTGCGCGATGTGCATCTGGCATTCGGTGCCAACCCGGTGCTCAAGGGCATCGACCTCGACGTGCTGCGCGGCCAGGCCGTGTCGATCATCGGCCCGTCGGGCTCGGGCAAATCCACGATCCTGCGCTGCATCACCGGGCTGTTGCAGCCCCAGCGCGGCAGCATCCGTGTGGGCCAGACTCAGGTCGATACCCTGGCCGGGGAGGCCCAGCGCATCGAGCTGCGCAAGCGCGTGGGCTTTGTGTTCCAGCAATACAACCTGTTCCCGCATTTGTCGGTGCTGGAAAACCTGGTGATCGCGCCGCGCAAGGTGCTTGGCTGTAACCGCGCCGACGCGGAACAAGACGCACGGGCGCTGCTGGCCAAGGTGCGCATGGAACACAAGGCGGACGCCTACCCCGGCCAACTCTCCGGCGGCCAGCAGCAACGCGTGGCGATTGCCCGCGCCCTGGCGATGCGCCCGGAACTGATCCTGTTCGATGAAGTGACCTCGGCGCTGGACCCGGAAACCGTCGGCGAAGTGCTGACGGTGATCCGCGAACTCACCGAAGAGGGCATGACCTGCGTGCTGGTCACCCACGAAATGCGCTTCGCCGAAGAGATCAGCGACGTCGTGTACTTCACCGAAAACGGCGTGATTGTCGAGCAGGGCAGCGCCGCGCAGATCTTCCAGAACCCGACCAGCGAACGCACCCAGACGTTCCTGCGCCATGCCCTGGGCGATTCGGGGCGCCGTGGCCCCAGCGCGCATGACCCGTACCTGTTGACCAATTTGAGCCGCTACAGCCTGTCTGTCTGATAAGAGGAAACCCGTGATGAGTACCGAAAACCGTGCCGCCGTTATCGAAGCGTTCTTGCAGCAGATCCGCGTCATCAACAGGCGCGGTGTAGACCGTGCGGCCCTGGTGGAAATCGTTGGCCTGCTGGAGCAGTTGGCCGAACGCCGCGACCTGTTCAACTTCGAGGCTTTCCCCGCGCCGGTGCCGGGGCAGGGGAGCACTGCCTTTCGCTATCGCCTTAACGACGACGGTGACACACCGACCCTGTATCTGAACTCGCTGCTGCCGGGCAAAAGCACCTTGGCGCACAACCATGAGACGTGGGCGATTATCAGCGCCGTTGAAGGCCAGGAGATCAACTACGTCTATGCCCGCGATGATGAGGGCCGCGAGCCGGGCTTCACCACCTTGAGTTTGGAGAAGGAAGTGATTGTGCAGCCGGGGACTTCGATTTCGTTTCTCGGGGAAGACCTGCATGGCATCAAGGTTGAGGGCGAGCAGGCGACGTTGCATTTCCACCTGTACGGCTTGCCGCTGGAATCCCTCAACGGCCGCTACGGCGTGGACACCGACGGGCGCATCCTCAACTACAACGCCTCGCAGATGGCCCCCTCCATCAAGGCTTATTCCTGACACACCACATTTGAATCGTGCTCATCCATGGGTTTTTTATGATTGATCTGTATTACTGGCCAACCGGCAACGGCTTGAAAGTCGGCATTTTGCTCGAAGAATTGGCTGTGGAATACCGACTCGTGCCGGTCAACATCCGCGAAGGCGAGCAAAAGCACGCGAGCTTCCAACGCATCAGCGCCAACGGCCGCATCCCGGCAATTGTCGACCATCGCCCCGCAGCCCCGCTGAGCCTGTTCGAATCCGGCGCGATCCTCAATTACCTGGCCGACAGCGCCGGGCAATTCCTGCCGCCGGCCGGCACTGCCGAGCGGCAGAAGGTCCAGGAATGGCTGTTCTGGCAGGTGGGACATATCACCCCGTACCTGAGCCAGTTGCAGCTGTTCAAGGAAAAGGCGCCGGAGACGATTGCCTTCGCCCTTGACCTGTTGAATGCCGAGGCCACGCGCCTGTACCGCGTGCTGGAGCAGCGCCTTGGCGAGGTGGCGTATGTGGCCGGCGAGTACTCGGTGGCGGATATGGCGATTTTCCCGTGGATTCAACCGCAACGCCAAGGCCAGGACCTGGCGCACTACCCGCATATCCACGCCTGGCGTGAGCGCATCAAGGCGCGGCCGGCGGTGCAGCGCGCCTATGCCAAGGGCCGCGAGGTGGCACCGGGCGAACGTTCGTTGGCGTTGCAGTAACTCTTTTCTTACTTTGTTGGGACTTCCATGAGCCAGACCATCACCCCAAGTCAACTGCAGCAGTGGCTGTTCGACGGGCAGGAAATCGCCGTGTTCGACGTGCGCGAACACGGGCAATACGGCGAGGCGCACCTGTTCCATGGGGTGAACCTGCCCTACAGCCGCCTGGAGCTGGAGGTACGCCGCCTGGCGCCCAACCCGCAGGTGCGTCTGGTGATCTACGACCAGGACGGCGGGGCGGTGGCGACGCTGACGGCTGCGCGTCTGCAGGCGCTGGGCTACACCCATGTGCATGTATTGGCGGGTGGGGCGGACGGCTGGCAGGCGGCCGGCTTGCAGCTGTTTGCCGGTGTGCATGTGCCGTCCAAGGCGTTTGGCGAGTTGGTCGAAGAAGCCAGCCACACGCCGCACGTCACCGCGCGGCAACTGGCCGAGTGGCAAGCCCGTGGCGAACCGCTGGTGGTGCTGGATGGGCGGCCGTTCGAGGAATACCGCAAGATGACCATCCCCGGTTCCATCTGCTGCCCGAATGGCGAACTGGGCTACCGCGTGCACGACCTGGTGGCGGATGACAGCACGCCCATCGTGGTCAACTGCGCCGGGCGCACCCGCAGCATTATCGGCGCGCAGACCCTGATCAACCTGGGGTTGAAGAACCCGATTTACGCGCTGGAAAACGGCACCCAGGGCTGGTACCTGGAAGACTTGCAACTGGAGCACGGCAGCGCCCGGCGGTATGCCGAGCGCGTCAGCGGCGACCTGACCTCGCAACGCCAGGCCGCACAGCAACTGGCCGAGCGGGCAGGGGTGGTGACGGTGGCGGCGGAGCAGGTGCGCCAATGGGCCGCTGACAGCCAACGCAGTCTGTTCCTGTGTGACGTACGCACCGCCGAGGAGTTTGCCCTCGGCACACTGCCCGGCGCGCAACATACCCCGGGCGGGCAGTTGATTCAGTCCACCGACCTGTACATCGGCGTGCGCCAGGCGCGCATCGTACTGGTGGACAGCGATGGCGTGCGTGCGCCGATTGTCGCCAGTTGGCTGCGTCAGCTGGGGCATGCAGCCTATGTATTACGCGATGGCATCGACAGCGGCCTGGCCTTGCCGGTGCTGCAACCGGTGGCGTTTGAGGCGCTGCCACTGATCAGCGTTGCGGCGCTGGCGCGGGAGCTGAACGATGTGAACCTGATCGACCTGCGCCCAAGCATGCTGTACCGCAAGGGGCATATCGCCGGGTCGCGCTGGTCGATCCGCTCGCTGCTCAAAGCCGATCATCGCCCGTTGGTGCTGGTGGCGGATGATCCGGCGCTGGCCGCTTTTGCCGCCGAGGGCCTGTCGGCGCGTTTGCTCGACGGCGGCTTTGCGGCATGGGCCGCTGCCGGCCTGCCGGTCAACGCGGGCGCAGACACGCTGCCCGACGCGCAGTGCATCGACTTCCTGTTTTTCACCCATGACCGCCACAGCGGCAACAAGGACGCCGCGCGCCAGTACCTGGCCTGGGAAATCGGCCTGCTCGCGCAAATGAGCGAGGCGGAAATCGCCAGCCTCAAACCCCTGGCGCCGCCGTCGCGAGTGCGCACGCGGTTGATTCATGCCGCGCGTACCGAGAAGGGCCACGGCGGTCGCGCGGTCAACGTGCCGATCACGCGCCTGAGCACCGTGCTGTTCGACAACCTGGCGCAAATGCGCGACGCCCGCGCGCGCCGTGACAGTGAGCGCGTGCTGACTTACGGCGCGCGCGGCAACCCGACATCTCACGCGCTGGAAGACCTGGTGACCGAGCTGGAAGGCGGCTTTCGCACGCGTCTCTACGGCACCGGCCTCGCCGCCGCCGCCCAGGTGTTCCTGGCCTACCTGCGCCCGGGCGATCATGTGCTGATCACCGACGCGGTGTATTCGCCGGTGCGCAAGCTGGCCCGCGAATTCCTGCAGCCGTTCGGCATCGAGGTCAGCTACTTCGCACCGGATGGCCAGGGCCTGGAAGCGCAACTGCAAGCCAACACCAAACTGGTCTACGCCGAAGTGCCGGGCTCGCTGCTGTATGAACTGTGCGACCTGCCGGCCATCGCTGCGTTGTGCAAGCCGCGCAATATCCTGCTGGCCGTGGACAACACCTGGGGCTCGGGTTACCTGTACCGGCCACTGGCATTGGGCGCGGATATTTCGATCATGGCCCTGACCAAATACCTCGGCGGTCACAGCGACGTGATGATGGGCAGCGTGTGCACCAGCGCAGCGGCCTGGCCGGCGCTGGGCAGGATGAGCGACACCTTCGGCAATGCGGTGAGTGCCGACGATGCCTACCTGATCCTGCGCGGCGCCCGCACCCTGGCCGCGCGCCTGGACGTGCACGAACGCCAGGCCGTGGATATCGCCTTGTGGTTGCAGGCGCAGCCCCAAGTCAAACGCGTGTTCCATCCGGCCTTGCCCGAGCATCCGGGGCATGCGCTGTGGCGGCGGGATTTCGCTGGCAGCAATGGGTTGTTGTCGTTCGAATTGGTGAATGCCGACGCCGGCTACCTCGAACGCTTTATCGACGGCTTGCAGCTGTTCGGCCTGGGCGCTTCGTGGGGAGGGTATGAAAGCCTGGTGACCGTGGCGGATACCCAGGACCGTGACAACGCAGCGGACCGGGGGTTAAACCCGGTGGTGCGCCTGCATATCGGCTTGGAGGATGTGGCGGCGTTGATCGAGGATTTGCAGCGCGGCTTTGCTGTCGCGGGCTAAGGCTTGAACGCTCCCACGCAACGTGGGAGCGCTCGACCGGTCAGTGCTTGACCGGGGTTGGCAGCGTCACGAGGTTGACGTAGCCGTCCCAGAATTTCTTTTGATCCACGCCAAACACCACCTTGGCCTTTTGCGTGCCAAGCGGCGCACCTTTCTTGTAGCCCAGTGCGCGGCCGTAGTCGGCGCCGAACGTGGCGTCGACATCCACCCACATATCCCGCGCTTCTGTGACGATCTGCGGGCTGACCAGATACAGCGCCGGCAGGCTGTCCCAGGTAAAGCTGTGGTAGCTCGGGTCCTTGTCGAACAGCGGGCCGAACTCGTGTTTGTACAGCTCGGCAATCGCGCCTTTCTGCGCAATCACGCGCTGGTACACCGACTTGTCGAAGGTGACTTTCTCGCACACGTCATTCGGGAAAATCACGTGTTCGATGGGCGAGCGCAACACGATCTTCGCCGCCTCCGGGTCGAACCACCAGTTGAATTCCGCCGCCGGCGTGGTGTTGCCCGGGATCTCCAGGGCGCCGCCCATGTACACGATGCGCTTGATCAGCGGCACGATGTCCGGTGCCGAACGAATCGCCAGGGCGACGTTGGTGAGGGGGCCGACGGCGAGGATCGTCACCTGGTGCGGGTTGGCGCGCACGCTGTCGACGATGAACTGCGCGGCGGTTTCCTTGCGCAATTGTGTGTGCGTGGCCAGGCCATCCGGCGGTGCAACCAACTGCAACGGCGAAGTCGGTCGCGGGTTCTTGAACGCCCCCGGCCAGCCTGAACCGAACAGGGCTTGTTCCGCCTCGTAGGTGGCGTAGTCATGCAGCAGCGGGTAGGCGGCGCCGGAGTAGACGCCGACTTCCTTCTCCACACCCATGCGTTCCACCGCCTTGAGGGCGTCGACCTGTTCCTGGTCGACCCAGGCATTGCCGCTGACCAACGTCATGCCCAGCAGCTCGATGCGTTTTTGCCCATGCAGCTGGGCGAGCATGATAAAGGCCTGGCCGTCATCGTTGAGGACGTTGAAATCGGTGTCGAAGATGACTTTTTCCGCCGCCTGGGCGGTACCGGCACACAGGCCGACCGCCACCAGCAACGCACAGCTTTTAAACAAACCTTGCATGGTGATTAATCCGCAAAAGTTAGGGTTGTTAACGGTTCACCAGTTTCGCCGGCAAGGCGATGACCAGGAAGCTGCTGAGGATCAGGCAGCCGGCAAAAAACCACAATGCGCCCGCGCTGCTGCCGGTGACGTCGATCGCAACGCCCATCAACGAGTTGCTCACCAGGCCGGCGATATTCGCCACCGAACAAGCCAGGGCAAAACCGGTGGCTGCTGCGGTGCCTTTGAGGAAGGTCGCCGGCAGGCTGAAAAACACCGGCACCGCGCCGATGATCGCCGCCGAGGCAATCGCGAACAGCGCCACGGTGGCCGCCACGTTGTGGGTGAATAAGGTGCTGGTGGCCATCGCCGCTGCGCCGATGAAAAACGGCACGATGATGTGCCAGCGGCGTTCGCGGTGTTTGTCCGAGCTGGCGCCGATCAGCAGCATGCCGAGCAGGGCGGCGACGCTGGGCAGGGCGGTGAGGATGCCGATATGGAAGGTGTCGGTGACCCCGGCGTTGCGGATGAACGTCGGCATCCAGAAGCCCATGGCGTAGGCGCTGAGCAGGATCGAGAAGTCGATACCGCCAAGCATCCACACTTTGAGGTTGAAGAAGCCGTCGCGGAAGCTGTGCTTGCTGCCAGCGCCATCGGCGTCGTCCTTGCGCAGTTCGGTTTCGAGCAGGGCCTTTTCTTCGTCCGACAGCCATTTGGCTTGCTGGTAGCTGTTGGGTAAGGCCCAGAAGGTCAGGATGCCGAGCAATACGCTGGGCACCGCCTCGATCAGGAACAGCCACTGCCAACCGCGCAGGCCGCCGACGTGATCAAAGTGGCCCATGATCCAGCCGGACAGCGGGCCGCCGATCACGCTGGACAGCGGCAGGCCGATCATGAACAGCGCGATGATGCGCCCGCGTCGGTGGGTGGGGAACCAGGTGGTCAGGTAATACAGCACGCCCGGCAAAAAGCCGGCTTCGGCGGCGCCGAGCAGAAAGCGCAGGATGTAGAACTGGGTGGTGGAGGTGACCAGCATGGTGCAGGCCGAGAGCAGGCCCCAGGTGATCATGATGCGCGCGATCCAGATTTTCGCGCCCACCCGTTCCAGCACCAGGTTGCTCGGTACTTCAAAGATGATGTAGCCGACAAAGAACAGCCCGGCGCCGAGGCCGAACGCGGTTTCGCTGAACTGCAACTGGTCGAGCATCTGCAGTTTGGCGAAGCCGATGTTGATGCGGTCCAGGTAGGCGGCCAGATAGCAGAAGCACAGGAACGGAATCAGCTTCCAGGTGATCTTGTGGTAAAGCGTGTTGACCGGGTCGGCGACCGTGGTCGCGGGCGCTGCATTCGCAATGGGCATGGGGTGTCTCCTGGCGGTGACTTATGGTTTTTATGTTGCCGCTGTGTTCCAGCACTTCGGAGTGCTGTGGCAGCGACTTCCAAAGGCAGTGTCAGAAGATGTAGCGCTGACCGCGCTCTGTGGCGCGGTTCTTGGTAAAACCTTATTGCTCCCTGAACTTGCGCATTGCCTCCTGCTTGCTCACTACGTCGCCATACTTGCTGTCGATATCGAACAGGTTGGCTTCATGGGGCGCCGGGTGCCGGTCGCCGACGCATTCGCGCACGACGATGGTCCGAAAGCCGTGTTGCACTGCGTCCACTGCCGTGGCGCGGATACAGCCGCTGGTGGAACAGCCGGCCAGCACCACGGTGTCGATGCCTTGTGCGTGCAGCATCGGTGCCAGGCTGCTGCCGAAAAACGCACTGGCGTATTGTTTGGTGATCACCACTTCATCGGCCTGGGGCAGCACTTCAATGCAGAACGCGGCGAGTGGGTTGCCTTCGACCATGTCCTTCATCACCGGGGCCTTTTTCACCCAGATTCCGCCATCGACGAAATGGCCGGGATGGTAGCGGATATTGGTGTGCACCACCGCAATCCCGTGTTGCCGTGCGCAGGCCAGCAGCTCGACGCTTTCGGCCACGGCGCTGACCACGCCGGGCGCAAACAGCGGCGCGCCTTCGGTGGTGTAGCCCTGCATGAAGTCGATCATCAGCAGCGCAGCCTTTTTGCCGAAGCCGATGCGGTTGCCCCAGACGCCCTGGTAGTTGGCGTCGGCGGATTGGTTGGTCATCTTCTCAACCCTCTTAGTAAGCGCCAGAGAGCAGGGCACCGGCACCGGGCACGATCGGCTCCAGGTCCAGCGCCTTGAGCATCGCGTAGGTGGTGGCAATGGCCGCTGTGAGCACCGGCTTGCCGGTTTGCGCCTCGACCCTGGCCACCACTGGCAGCGACTGCATCTGCACGCAGGCCGACAGCACGATCACATCCACGCCTTGCAGGTTCATGCCGGCGACGATGGCCGGCAGGTTGGCCGGGTCGTGGCGGGCCACGGCGAGGTTGTCGGGGATTTCCAGCGCGCGCCAGTCCACCACGTCAAAGCCTTCTTCGCGGATGTAGTTCACCACCAGTTCGGTCAGCGGCTTCATGTACGGTGCAACGATGGCGATGCGTTTGGCGCCCATCACCTTGAGGCCTTCGATCAAGGCGCCGGCGCTGGTGATCACCGGGGCGTTGGCGTCGTTATCGGCAGTGGCCTTGCGCAGGCGCTGTTCGGAGTTGCGGTGGTAGCCCAGGCCCATGGCCATGATCGCCACCAGGCAGGCGTAACCCAGCACGTCCACCTTGGCGTCGGACAGCTCGATGGCGCAGCGGTCGGACTCGCCGTCCATAGCCGCCAGTTCTTCCTTGCGCACTTGCTTCATGCGCATGCGGCTGGAGTGAAAGGTAAAGCGTTCGGGGCGGATCGCCTGGCGCGCGGTGAGCATCGCCGGGATCTCGGTTTCCATGGTGGTGTTGGAACTGGGCACGATCTGGCCGATGCGGTAGAGCTTCTGCATGGTGGTCTCCGTTCTTATTGTGTGAGGAAATCGCCGAGGGCGTTGAAGAAGCCGTCGAGGTCGTCCCACGGGATCATGTGGCCGGCGTTGGGCACGCGGGCGACCTGGATGCCGGGTTGCAGCGCCTGGATTTCGGCGATGTCCGCATCGAGGATCACTCCGCCACGCCCGGCGACCATCAACAGGGCAGGGGCCTTGAGGTGGGGCAGGTGCTGGTGGAAGTCCACGTCGTGGAAGTCATTGAAGGCGCGCACGATGGCCGGCTCGTAACAGGTGTGCAGCCATTCGGCGCGCAATTGCAGTTGCTCCGGCGTCCAGGTGGCGCAGAAGGCGCGCATCGCCTCTGCATCCATGCCGACCAGCGCTTGGCGGATCGAGTCGACGTACCACGGCAACTTGCTCGGGTATTCACGACGGCCCGGGCCGGAGACCGGCGGGTCGATCAGCACCACACGGTTCACGCCCTGGGGATGCTTGACCGCACTGTGCACGGCAAAGCGCGCGCCCATGGAGTGGCCCATCAGGTGATAGCTGCCCAGGCCCAGCGCGTCGGCGAACGCACCGATGTCGCCGGCGCAAGTGTCCGCGCTGTAATCCAGCTCGGGGCCGGTCGAGGACAAGCCGCGCCCGCGCACATCCAGCACATACGTGTCGAACTGCGCGCCGAGGCGCTCGGCCACAAAGCCCCAGGTGATCGCCGGGCTGGTGATGCCCGGGATCAGGATCAGCGCCGGGCCCTTGCCGCCGTAGCGCAAGTAGTGCTGGCGAATGCCGTTGGCCTGCACGTTGCCGCCATACAAGAAGGTGCTCACGCGGCCACCCCCGATTTCAATTCCTGGGCGTAGAGGTCATAGCCATACACCCACGCCGGGTCTTCCTGGGTGCGCAGCCAGGTGTTGGCGTTGGATACCGCCTGCACGCGGGATGCGCGTTCCTTGCGGTTGGCTTCGTAGAGTTCGAAGGCGGTGCGGTAGTCGCTGATGCCGGTTTCCTGCAGGCAGCGGGTCAGCATCGCGGCGTCTTCGATGGCCATGCCGGCGCCCTGGGCCATGTGCGGCTTCATCGGGTGGCAGGCGTCGCCCAGCAATACCAGGCGGCCCCGGCTCCACAGCGGCAACGGGTTGCGGTTGCGCAGCGGCCATTTGGTCACGCTTTCGGTGGACTCGATCAAGGCTTGCACGGTGGGGTGGTAACCCTTGAACGCGTCGAACATCTCCTCGCGGCTGCTGTCGACGAAGGCGCCCTGGAAGTCCCATTCGGCGTGGGGTACGCCGGTCACGTAGTAGTACTCGTCACGTTTGCCGGTGGTGTAATACACCATCATGTGGCGGTCTTCGGTCCACCACTTGATGCAGTCTTCGAACTTCAAGTCGTACTTGGCCAGCTGGTCGCCACGGATCAGCGCGCGGTGCGCGACCCAGCCGCTGTACAGCGGTTTTTCCACGCCGAGCAGTTCTTCGCGGATCTTGGAGTTGATGCCGTCGGCGCCGATCACGATATCGGCGTAGGTCACTTCGCCGTCGGCGAAGGTCAGGCGCACCTGGGTTTCGGTTTCTTCGAGGGTTTCCAGGCGCTTGTTGAAGTGCAGGGTGCCGGGCTTGAGGGTCGACATCTGCAAGGCGTGCAGGTCGCCACGGTGCACGGTGACGTAGGACGCGCCGT
>Ga0302347_1000491_pt1 | contig 61830 bp, 58 predicted proteins | sample PhyWR1_FD_202178 | JGI IMG/M metagenome (GOLD analysis project Ga0302347, IMG submission 202178) | Leaf surface microbial communities from wheat plants in UC Gill Tract Community Farm, Albany, California, United States - DLSL W.R1 (v2)... | ecosystem: Host-associated > Plants > Phyllosphere >... | reverse complement strand
GATTACTGGGGCTGCCAGGCAGCCCCGGTAATCATGCTGCGATGCCGACCTCCAGGGCGCAGTCCACTCGATGGCAGCCCCTCATCAAGCCTTGCGCGACAGCGGCAGTGTCTCGAACTTGACGCCTGCCAGGCCATACGCGATCAGCGCACGGATATTCCCATGGTCATGGCCCTCGGGTGTGGCCTGCACAGCTCGATAATGCTCGCCAAAGGCCAGCAGCGCTTCACGATCACTCAACCCCTCGAGCAAGGCCAGGCCCAAGGTCTTGCATGATCCTTCGTTCTGCCCGGCTGCGTTTTCGACGCCACCGTTGCTGAAGGCCCGGGGCTGATAGGCATAGTATTCGGCAATGAATGCCAGGGTGTCGGCGAACATATGTTCACCACTGTCCAGGCTGGCGCGCAGGGTAGTCAGATCAGTCACGGGGTTTTCCTTGTTCGAATGTGGCCTGCTGCTGGGGGCTGGCCTCTTTTTGATACTGGGCCTTCCACTCGCCGTAAGGCATGCCGTAGACGGCTTCGCGGGCATCGTCCAGGCTCAGGTCCAGTTGGCGCTCGTCAGCTGCCGCCTTGTACCACTTGGACAGGCAGTTGCGGCAGAACCCGGACAGGTTCATCAGGTCGATGTTCTGCACGTCGGTGCGTGAACGCAGGTGTTCCACGAGCCGCCGGAAAGCGGCGGCTTCCAGTTCAAGCTGTTGCTGAGGGGTCATGGACTTCTCTCAAATGATGCGGTTTTTCAGGTGGCGGCCACCATTGATGACCACTTGGCTGCCGGTGCTGTACTGGCTGGCAAGCAGGTACTTGACCGTCTCGATCAGCGGCCCGGCGCCCGGTTCGAATTCCAGCAGTGCCTTCTTCAGTGTCTGTTGGCGATAGGCTTCGTCGCCGCCCTCCTTGAGGATCAGCAGCCCAGGCAGAATACCGTTGACGTGCACCGTGGGCGCGTACTTTTCGGCGAACGACAACACCATGTTCTGCAGCGCGGCCTTGGTGGCGGCATAGCCGATGTGGCTTTTGCTGCCGCGCGAGGATGTCTCGTCGCAGACGTGGATGATGTCAGCCTTGTCGACCTTGGCCAACAGCTCGCCCAAGGCCAGGTTGAGATGATAGGGCGCTTCGACATGAAGGCGGAACATGGTCTCGAGGTTGGCCAGGCCATCGTCGAGCCACAGCGAAGCGTTGTGGATGACGGCGCGCAGGCCATCGTAATGGCTGTAGAGGTAGTCGACCAATGCCTGGCGATCGGCCACCTGGCACAAGTCTGCCGTGAACGGGATGATGTTGGGGTGTGGCGATTGCGGCTGGACGCTGCGGCTGGCACTGACCACCGTATGGCCGGCCTGGGCCAGTTCCATGGCCAGGGCCAGCCCGACGCGTTGGCTGGCTCCGGTTATCAGGATAGGGCTGTTCATGTTCGGGGCGGTCAACTGTATCTGTCGAGGGTTGCCGCCCAGCATACCCCAACTGCCCAGCGCGTGTGAGGCCTGCGCCTACCGGCTACGCCAGGCGTGTTCACGTGTTGACGAACCCTGCAGCCAGCCCGCCAGCAGGTGCGTTGAAAGGGGGATGAACAGGTACACCATCAGGGGGGTGAGCGCCAGGGTGCTCACAAGCACGCGTGGCAACAGGTCCATGCCTGCCAACCAGTGACCGAACAGCATATTGAAAGCCAGTGACACCGGAAAGAACGCCAGCCAGATCGCCGTGGCCTGCTTCCAACGGGGTGGTTTACGCACCAAGGCAGTGCCGAACCAGTCGTTTATGCCACTGACCCGTGCCTCTCTGGGGCGCTCGAACAGCCCGTTGCCCCGCTTGAGCCAGGCGCGCCGGGAAGCCGAATGTTCCCAGGCATGCAGGGTCGGCTCGTCACTGAAGCGGAAGATGATCTGAAACTCATCGCCGTCGCGCGGCGGTGCGAGAATCCCTGAGCCCAGGTAGCCGGGGAAGTCGGTGGCCAGCTGTTCGCCCTCATGGAGCCAGGCCAGCAATTCTTCGTAGCGGCCGTCGGCGGCGCGCCGCGACACCATCAAGGTGACGGGGGATCTAGACATCGTGTATCTCCTGACGACGAGGCTGGCGGGTAGCTGGCCCCTTGGCTGTGTCGGCCGGGGTGGTGGTCGACTCAGTTAGGCATGCAAGAAGTGGGCGCGGATTATGGCGTATCGCCCGGGCAGGCGTAAGTCATAGGATGGGTAAACACGGCGCGTTCGTCGGGTGTGGGCTTCAGCCGGGCATTTGCGTATGCAACTCAGGGTGAGCCAGCCGGTGCTTGTGGAGAATGAAATCGCGCAGGCGTTCGATGTCTTCCTGGGCAGTGCCACTCAGGTCATAAGCGGCCTTCGATCCGTCGATACGCCGGCCGAGCTTGCCATGAAGCTCGATTGGGCAGACCCCGTCCGGGGCGAATCGGAGCGTGAAGACATCAGGGGCGTCAGGTAGGTCGCGCACTTGCACAAGCACACCTTTGACAGAAATGTCACACACCCAGAGCCCGCTGTCGTCACCATGGGCGTCGAGCAGCGCACAGGGCGGATCAAGGGTCAGTCGCCAGGGTCGCAGCCTGGGGCCTATCTCGAAAATGTCGGGCGCGCCCAGTTGCAATTGCAGCGTATGGAACTCGTCTTCGATCAGCTGCAGCGGAATGCTGATTTGCTGGTTGTCGACATGGGCCTGCAAGGTGACTTGCTCATGCGCGACCAGGCGCGTCAACAGGCCCTGGATGCGGCTGTCCCCATTGACCAGGAGGCTCGTCATGGCTTCGGCCATGTCGAACTGCGGGGAGTGCTGGACATCCTGGATATAGTCCAGCTCATCCTGGGTCAAAAGCGTGTCGGGGGGCATCTTGAAACTCGATGTGGAGGGTTCTACAACCCAGTTGACTCCAAAAAACAACCGGGGTTCAGGTCTGGTCACCGGCTTTCTGACGAACGCGCAGCTCGGCCAATTCGCGTTCCATTTCCACTTGCCGGGTAACGTCCTTCTGAATGCCGATGAAGTACAGGCGCTGGTCAGCCGCATGCCTTAGCGGGGTAATCGAAAGCTCGTTCCAGAACGCGGTGCCATCCTTGCGGTAGTTACGCAGCACTTCACGGCAGGCCCGGCCCTCTGCCAACGCCTTGCGGATGCGCGCGCGGCCCAGTTGGTCGCGGTCGTCTCCCTGCAGGAATCGGCAGTCCTGGTACAGGATTTCATCTCGGCTGTAGCCGGTTAGGCGCTCGAAAGCCGCGTTCACGTAGATGAGGATGGTGTCGTCGCCTTCCTGTTCGGCGACCACGATACCGTCGTCCGAGGCATCGACCATCGATTGCAGCAACTGCGCAGTGATCATGTGTAGGTCATGCAGTGAAGGGATGAGGGCCACGGGCATTACCACGGCCTTGTGCCAGCGCTGGGTGCTAGTATCCTACGATTTCACTCAGTATCGGAAACCTTTTCCCTGATGAAAGTCGTCATTATTTCCGGATCGGTGTACGGCACCGCCGAAGAAGTCGCCCGTCACGCCGAATCGCTGCTCAAGGCTGCTGGCCTGGAGGCCTGGCACGCCAACCGAGCCTCTTTGCCCGACCTGCAGGCGTTCGGCCCGCAGGCAGTGCTAGCGGTGACCTCCACCACCGGCATGGGCGAGCTGCCCGACAACCTCATGCCCCTCTACAGCGCCTTTCGCGACACCCTGCCGGCCGCCTGGCGTGGCCTGCCGGGTGCAGTCATCGCCTTGGGCGATTCCAGTTATGGCGATACGTATTGCGGCGGCGGCGAACAGATGCGCGAACTGTTTGCCGAACTTGGCGTGCACGAGGTGGTGCCCATGCTGCGGCTCGATGCCAGCGAGAGCGTGACACCGGAAACCGATGCCGAGCCGTGGCTGGCTGAACTGGCCCAGGCACTGAATGCCTGACGTTTTGCAGGACGGGAACGCAGCCGGCAACCAGGCAGGCTGCGCCTACCGCTGGTGCAGGTGACTCGCTCAGTCATCAAGCTGGCTGGCAACGCAAGTTCAAGCGCCTCGGCCGCTGGCTAGACTGTGTCTCGACATAGAGAGCACATGCAAGTGCCGAGGTGACATGCAATGACAGCAGCCTTGCCCTATCGCGTCCATATTCCTTAACCCGGTGCCTTCCGATGCCCATGGCCGAAATTCCATTGTGCGTCTGGCGTACCCGGGGACAGAGTTTCACATTCCGGGGCCAGAGCATCCGCTACTGGACCGCAGGGCAAGGAACGCCCCTGCTTTTGCTACATGGTTTTCCTACAGGGAGCTGGGACTGGCATTACCTGTGGGGGCCTCTGGCCCAGCGCTATCGGGTGGTGGCCTGCGACATGCTAGGGTTCGGCGATTCGGCCAAACCGGTTGATCACGTCTATAGCCTGATGGAGCAGGCCGACTTGCAGCAGGCCTTGCTGGCTCACCTGCAGATCGAGCAGCCGGTGGATGTGCTGGCTCATGACTACGGCGGTAACGTGGCTCAGGAACTGCTGGCTCGGCATCATGAACAGCGTGCCAGTATCGCCAGCTGCGTCTTTCTCAACAGCGGCCTGTTTCCTGAAGGCTGTCGCATGCTGCTGCTGCAGAAGCTGCTGCTAAGCCACCTGGGGTGGTTGGTGGCGCGTTCGTTCAGCCGTGATGACTTGGTGCGTCACCTGACCCGTGTCTACGGGCCGTGTACCCACCCGAGCGAAAGCGTGCTCGACGACTTCTGGAGCATGCTGGCTGCCAATCGCGGCACGCGCGTGCTGCACAGGCTTGCCGGTTACGTGCCTGAACGCATGCGCCACCGTGATCGCTGGACACAGGCGCTGCAAGGGACGGTGCCGTTGCGTCTGATCGCTGGCGCAGTCGATCCCCTTTATGGCGCGCACATGGTCGAACACTACCGTCGGCACGTACCGACCGCCGATGCCGTGCTGTTGCAGGGTATTGGTCATCATCCGCATACCGAAGCGCCGCAACAGGTGTTGCGTCATTACCTGGCGTTCAGGGAGCCCGCCCAGGCGTTCGGCTCGCTCAAGGTGGCCCAGTCCTGACCCGTTGAAGCGGCAACCAGGCCCTTGAGCACTAAATCGCAGGCAAAAAAAACCGCTGCCTTTCGCAGCGGTCAATCGAGACGTCAGATCAAGGAGCTTCAAAATCTACGTCGATACACCTGGCTGACACCGCGAGCGGGGGGAGAGCCCTCGGTGGCAGCCAGTGATCCGATAATAAGCAATTGAATCCGCTGGAAAAACCGCATACGGCGACATTCACCGTTACATACCAGGCAACAGTCTGCAGTACTCAAGGCGCTGGGCAGTGCCCCATGCGCCAGCTTGTCTCGCGCGTGGCAGCCAGTAGCCGCTGCGCCGCAGGGCCTTGTTCATCGGCCTGGAACATCGACGTGGGCCCCACCACCGTCATCACCGCAGCGATCTGCCCCATGGCGTTGAAGATCGGTGCTGACAGCGCATCCACACCCGGCATCAGCAGCCCGTGGATGTGGTGCAGGCCGCGTTCACGTATACCTGCCAGTACCTGCTGATAATCATCAGGCCGCTGCTTGAGCTGGGTCAGCTCGCGCGCCATCAGGTCCACGGTTTCCCGCTCAGGCAAATGGGCCGCGAACACCAGCCCGGTGGACGAGGTCAGCAGCGGCAATACCGAGCCGATCTGCGTCACCACGGTGACGGCGCGCACGGCCGGTTCGATGCTTACCACGGTCGCCCCCTGGTTGCCCCACACCGCAATGAAGCAACTCTCGTTCAATTCATCACGCAGCTGGGAGAGCGGCAACGCGGCGACTTTCAGTACATCGATGCTGCCCAGCGCGGCCATGCCCACGCGCAATGCTTCGCGCCCCAGACCGTAATGATTGGTGGCCGCATTCTGTTCGGCGAACCCGCTGGCAATCAAGGCTTGCAGGTAACGATGCACCTTGCTCGCCGGCATCTGGACATGCTCTGCGAGCCTGGACAGTGACGTAGAAGGCGAGAGTTCGGCCAATGCCTTGAGGATGTCGGTGCCCACCTCGGCTGAGCGGACCTTCTGCTTGCCGTTGTCGGTAGGGGAGCTGGCTTTGGCCATCGGTAGGATCATCCGCGAGTCATCGAGTCGCGCCTTTATAGCTTGACGCCTGGCGCAGAGCAAATTACGTTATTCGTAATCTGATTACGATAAAAACAATGCAGATGCGCCGCCGTTCCCTCGGGCAGCAGCAACTGCTCCCACAGGCCGCCCCGGCCCGGAGGCATCGATGAATCGCGACCCTGCACCTGACCTTCACTACCTCAGCGGTTTCGGCAACGAATTCACCAGCGAAGCGTTGCCAGGCGCATTGCCGGTCGGGCAGAACTCGCCTCAGAAAACTCCCTATGGGCTCTATGCCGAGCTGCTCTCCGGCACAGCGTTCACCATGGCCCGTCATGAGCTGCGCCGCACCTGGATGTACCGCATCCGGCCGTCGGCCGCTCACCCGCGTTTCGAGCGCCTTGCGCGCCAGCCTCTGAGCGAGGCGTTGGGTACGATCACGCCCAACCGCCTGCGCTGGAACCCGCAGCCCATCCCGCAAACGCCGACCGACTTCATCGAGGGTTGGGTGCCCATGGCGGCCAATGGCCCTGCTCATGCGCCTGGCGGTGTGAGCATCTACATCTACTGCACCAACCGCTCCATGGAGCGCGTGTTCTTCAACGCCGACGGCGAGCTGTTGCTGGTGCCTGAGCAAGGTCGCCTGCGCATCGCCACCGAGCTGGGTGTCATGCAGGTCGGCCCGCTTGAAATTGCAGTGATTCCCCGCGGCATGAAATTTCGCGTCGAGCTGGTCGATGCCCAGGCGCGTGGCTACCTTGCCGAAAACCACGGCGCGCCCCTGCGCCTGCCGGACCTGGGGCCCATCGGCAGCAATGGCCTGGCCAACCCTCGCGATTTCGAAACGCCGGTGGCCGCTTATGAACAAACCACCGGGCCGGTGCAGCTGGTACAGAAATTCCTGGGGGAGCACTGGGCATGTGAACTCCAGCATTCGCCGCTGGACGTGGTGGCCTGGCACGGCAGCAACGTGCCTTACAAATACGACCTGCGCCGCTTCAATACCTTGGGCACCGTCAGCTTCGACCACCCGGACCCCTCGATCTTCACCGTGCTCACCTCACCGACCAGTGTGCACGGCCTTGCCAACATGGACTTCGTGATCTTCCCGCCGCGCTGGATGGTGGCCGAGAACACCTTCCGTCCACCGTGGTTCCACCGCAATCTGATGAACGAGTTCATGGGGCTGATCGACGGTGCCTACGATGCCAAGGCCGAAGGCTTCGTGCCCGGTGGCGCCTCCCTGCACAGCGTCATGAGCGCCCATGGCCCGGATGCCGAGACGTGCGACAGGGCCATCGCCGCCGAGCTTGCCCCGCACAAGATCGAGAACACCATGGCGTTCATGTTCGAGACCAGCCAGGTGCTGCGCCCGAGCCAGTACGCCATGGCCTGCCCGCAGTTGCAGACCGACTACGACAGCTGCTGGGCCACCTTGCCCAGCACCTTCAACCCGAACCGGAGATAACCCATGAACCAACACGCTATCGCCCGCAGTTGGGTGAGCCATGCCAATGGGCACAGTGACTTCCCGCTGCAGAACCTGCCCTTGGGTATCTTCAGTCGTGGCAGCGAGGCCAGACGCTGTGGCGTGGCCATCGGCGATGCCATCCTCGACCTTGAGGCGGTGCTGGGCTTGGGTTTGTTCGAAGGTCAGGCCAAGGCGGCGGTACTTGCTACGCAGGGCGGCACCTTGAATGGTTTCTTCGCACTGGGGCGCGGAGCGCGCGTGGCGCTGCGTGAACGGCTGCTCGAGTTGCTCGGTGAGCAGTCCGAGCACCAGGCAATGCTGGAAGGGGCGCTTTACCCCGCCAGCACTTGCCAGATGCACGTGCCGGCCCAGATCGGCGATTACACCGACTTCTATGTGGGCATCGAGCACGCCCGCAACATCGGCAAGTTATTCCGCCCCGACAACCCCTTGCTTCCCAACTACAAGTACGTGCCCATCGGCTATCACGGCCGTGCATCGACCATTCGCCCCTCCGGGACGGATGTTCGCCGGCCCAAGGGCCAGACATTGCCCGCCGGGCAGAGCGAACCGAGCTTCGGCCCCTGTGCGCGGCTGGACTACGAGCTGGAGCTGGGCATCTGGATCGGGCAGGGCAATGACATGGGCCAGGCCATCCCCATCGGCGATGCCGCCGAGCACATCGCGGGCCTGTGCCTGCTCAACGACTGGTCGGCGCGAGACATCCAGGCGTGGGAATACCAGCCACTGGGGCCGTTCCTGTCCAAAAGCTTCGTGACCACGATTTCGCCCTGGGTCGTCACGGCCGAGGCGCTGGCGCCCCTGCGCTGCGCTCAGCCGGCCAGGCCGCAAGGGGATCCCCAGCCGCTGTCCTACCTGCTCGACAAGCGTGATCAGGCAGCCGGTGCATTCGACATCGAACTGGAGGTGCTGCTGCTCACCGAGCGCATGCGCGAGGACGGTGCTACACCGCACCGCCTGGCCCTGAGCAACACCCGCAGCATGTACTGGACGGTGGCCCAACTGGTGGCGCACCACAGTGTCAACGGTTGCCAGTTGCAACCCGGCGACCTGTTCGGTTCCGGCACCCTGTCAGGTGCCACCCCAGGGTCCTATGGCAGCTTGCTGGAAATCACCGAGGGCGGTAAGCACCCGGTGGAGTTGCCCAATGGCGAAGTGCGCAAGTTTCTGGAGGACGGCGACGAAGTCATCCTGCGGGCACGGGGTGTGTGCGACGGCGAGGTGAGCATCGGGTTCGGCGAGTGCCGTGGCCGGGTCATCGCGGCCAACTGAGGAGCGCAGGCATGGAGCTGTATACCTATTACCGTTCCACCTCGTCCTACCGGGTGCGGATTGCCTTGGCCCTCAAAGGGCTGACCTTCCGTGCACTGCCCGTCAATCTGCTGCAAGGCGAGCATCGGCAAGCCGGTTACCTGGGTATCAATCCCCAGGGCCGGGTACCCACCCTGCGTACAGACGGTGGCGAGCTGCTGGTGCAATCCCCAGCGATCATCGAGTACCTGGAAGAGGCCTACCCGCAGCCCGCCCTGCTACCGGAAGGTGCAGCGCAGCGCGCCAAGGCCCGCGGGGTGGCGGCGATCATCGGCTGCGACATCCACCCCCTGCACAACGTCAGCGTGCTCAACCGCCTGCGTGAAGCGGGCCAGGATGAAGTGCAGATCAACCAATGGATCGGTCATTGGATAAGACAGGGGCTGGGGGCTGTCGAGCAGGCGATCGGCGAGGGTGGGTATTGCCTGGGCGATACCCCTGGCCTGGCGGATGTCTACCTGATACCGCAGCTTTATGCCGCCGAGCGGTTCGGGATCGACCTAGGGCGTTACCCGCGCATCCGCAGAGTGGCGGCGTTGGCGGAGCAGCATCCGGCGTTCATGCAGGCGCATCCTTCGCGTCAGTCCGATACACCGCGGTGAGCGCACCAAGCCGCGGTTGATCTGAGAAGTCGTTCATTGCCTAGCGTGGCTTGGATGACTGCTCAGGCGCCTCATCATGCGAATCGGCTTTGCGTTCCTTGGTTGCGCTCCTGTAGGCCCTGTCGTTGAGCGACTGCAGGAGGATTTGGTTAAGCGATAGCTGAGCTGCAAGCTGAGCCTGTTGCATAACCATGCTTTGAGCCTGTATTTCCTTGAGCTCCTTGAGTGTGGCATTGGCTTCCACAAGTTGACTGGCGATCTTTCTGAGTTGAACGTTAGACACTTTCGGCTGTTCGCTCTGTGTCGTCTGTCCGCACCCTGGCAATCCCATGAAAGTCAGCGTCAAAGTGGTTATGGCAGTTATGCGAGTCGGTATGTTCAAAGCTTGCTTTCCTTGCTAATGGGTGCGCTGAGCCTGTGAGGTTGCGCATTGCAGATAGTCCGTTGTGCCAGATCATCACTAATTCTGGTGATCCAATCCAGTTACTTGTACCCCTGCGCCATTACTTTTAGAAAGACGTTAGCCCCCGCTCATCTGCCGTCAGTGAATCGAGCGATTGATCGAAGGCAGCTGACCCAGTCGCTCGCTCACTGCCAGTCGCTGCACAGGGTCTTCCGTGAGCAGCAACGCATGTTCCAGGTCGAAGCGTTCGGCGTGCGGGCAATCGAGTTGCCTGTACAGGCTTGCCCGGGCCAGGTAGTCGCCAACCTGGGCGGGCCCCAGTTGCATGACGCGCTCGGCATCGATCAGCGCCGCGAGTGGGGCATCATTACTGGTGTGCAGGTGGCGCAAGTTGCGTGACAGCCGTTGCAGCATCTGCATCGCGCTGGCCGGGCGCAGGTGCTCGGCGCTCAACGCGGTGCCAGGGCCGTACTGGCGGATCAGCAGCTCCCGGCAATCATTGGGGTAAAGACGCCGACCGCCGCAGGGGTCGAGCAAATGGTCGGCACCCGGCACGCGCAATAGGAAGTGCCCCGGGAAGCTGACACCTTCGAGTGGAATGGACAAACGTTGCGCAAACTCCAGTGCCAGGATGGCCAAGGCCAACGGTTGGCCGCGTCGCCTTGTCAGCACATGGTTCATCAAGGCAGCGTGCGGACGCAGCGGCAGGTATTCATCCTGTTGGAAACCCAACGCGTTGAGCTGGCGCAAAAGCGGCTGGGCAAGTTCAGTGGCCGCCACCATGGGCAGGTGAATGCTGATGGTGTGCTGCATGTTCTGGCAGACGGCCTGGCAGGCATCAGGGTCGACGCTTGGGTCATGTTCGGCGGCGATCCACAGCGCAGCTTGCAGCAGGGCGGCAGGCTTGTTTTCAAGGCAGGCCAGGCAGGCTTGACGTGGCTTCATGGGCTTCTCCACTCACCCTTGAGTAATAGCCGGCCAGAGCGGTTTCGTCCAGTTGTCCGGTAGCCCGGCCTGCCCGGTTCAGGTGCCTATACTGGATGCTGCACCTCATGGGGGAGCCAGGCCATGTTCGCACTGATGCAAAGCACCCGTACTCAGTCACTGCATGTGTTCAACGATCCGCAGACAGGCCTTGAAGCCGTCGTGGTCATTCACAGCGAGCGGTTCGGGCCGGCCATGGGCGGTTGTCGCTACCTGGCCTACACCGATCATGAGAGTGCCATCACCGATGCAGTCACCCTGGCCCAGGGCATGAGCTACAAAGCGGCAATGGCGGGCCTGCCGTTCGGGGGCGGCATGGCGGTCATTTTGCGCAGTCCGCATGTGAACGACCGCGCCGCCCTGTTCGAGGCACTCGGCCGCTGCATCGATAGCTTGCAAGGGCGACTGCTCATTGCCCTGGACAGCGGCACCTCGACGCTGGACATGGATTGCCTGGCGCAGGGCACCCCCCATGTTGTCAGCACGACGGCGCTGGGTGACCCTGCCCCACATGCGGCGATGGGGGTATTCGCGGGCCTGCGCGCCACCGCCCATGCACGGCTGGGCAGCCACAACCTGGAAGGGCTGCGTGTTGCCGTTCAGGGACTGGGGAGCGTGGGGTATGCGCTGGCCGAACATCTGCATGCATCCGGTGCAGACCTGCTGGTCAGCGACCTGGAGCCAGGCCGGGTGCGACTTGCAGTGGAGCAGTTCGACGCACAACCGATTGCCCACGATGCGCTACCCAGTACACCGTGCGACATCTTCGTCCCGTGCGGCGTAGGCCCGGGATTGAATGGGCAAAGTGTGATGCAGTTGAGGTGCGCGGCGGTGGCAGGCGCTGCGAATAATCAGCTGGCATCGCTGCATGTTGCCGATCAGTTGGAGGGGCGAGGAATTCTCTATGCGCCTGATTACGTGATCAACGCAGGCGCCCTGATCTACTCGGCGTTGGCTCATAAGGGCGAAAGAGCGGAGGCGATCACCGCCCATATTGCCCGTATACCTGCCCGACTCACCGAAGTGTTCGGCCATGCCCAGGCTGAAAAGCGTTCACCTGCACGTGTGGCGCAGGCGCTGGCGGAACGTTTGCTGTACGCGTGATTTCCGCGCCCTTAGGCAATCAAGGCACCAGCGATCGCTATTGAGCAGCATCGCTCTCGAGCAGTTCACCCAGCGCGTCAGGCTGGCTCTTGAACGCCCTGGCAAACACGTCGCGGTTCTTCGCCATGTAGATACCAGCTTCTTCTACCTGCTGCTCGCTCAATGATGGCACGGCCTTGTGCAGCACTTCTGCCAGGCGCTCAGCCAGTTCGAGCATCTTGTCGTGACGGTCTGCTTCGGCTTTATCCATGAACAAGCGCTCCGGGTCGCGGCTGCTGCGATACACCACTTCGACGGCCATTCATCACCTCTATGCCTTTTTGCTGTTAACGATTTACTGTATCTATATACAGTAATGGCATTCTCCGAATCGCGCAACCCTGAATTTCCCGGGTGCTGCGCGTGTCCTGCGTCACTCGACCACCTTCCAAGCCCCTGTGCCTGGCCCTTTAACTGCATGGCACAAGCGTCATACGGGTAGCGCATCATTTTTTGGATAGCTTTGGGGAGTCGTTGATCGTGAACATCAAATGGGCAGAAAAACTGCGCAAAGGCTTGCATGGTTCAGCCGATTCGCTGGGCAACCTGTGCGTCGAAGGCTTTCACTACCTGGCCTTGTTCGGCATCGGTGCGATAACCGCCTATGCCGCTGTGGTGACCTTCCTGGACATGCTCGGCAAGGGGGGGATAAGTGTGGATGACATCCTGCTGCTGTTCATCTACCTGGAGTTGGGCGCCATGGTAGGCATCTATTTCAAGACCAACCACATGCCCATCCGCTTTCTACTGTACGTGGCCATCACGGCGCTCACCCGCCTGTTGATTGGCGACGTGTCGCACCACAAGGCGCCGGATGTAGGCTTGCTGTACGTGTGCGGGGGCATTCTGCTGCTGGCATTGGCCATTCTGGTGGTGCGCTACGCGTCGTATCGCTATCCGTCGACCAAGGCCCTGGATGCCAGCGGCAAGGATGTGGAAGAGGGCAAGTAACCCTCAGTTGGCCATGACGTTGCGTGCTTGGCCGCCACCGGGGCGCGTGAGGGCGGCGAGCACTTGCATGGGGTTCTGGCTGCGGTCTATCGCCAGACCCAGGCGGATGCTGTCGATGACCCGTTGCAAACGAGCAGGGTCGTTGCGTTGCGCCTGGCTGATCAAGCGTTTGGCGGCAATGCCCGCCTCGTCAGACAAGGTGAGCATGATGCTCCCGTCTAGCGCCTCGATGCTCAGGTTGACCCGGTACTGGGGGCTGAACGCTGCACTGATCTGATCGAATGGGTTGGTCATGATGGCGCTTCTGCAACGTGATGATGCAGAAATTGACTGGCGGGGGCAGGAGCAGGTTCCAACCGTTTATCGGTCGTGACAGGCGCAGTAGTGCAAGGCTGAGCCCCTGCGGCTGGATAAGGCAAGGGCCGCTGCGCGGCCCTATTCTGGTCAGGTGATCAAGCCTCCGGATCACTCAGCTCCAGCACGCCACGCTTGCTGCGCAACTTGCCGTACAGATGCTCCAGCGCGTGGGTCAGCTTAATAGCCGCGCCTTCCACCGCCTGGTCAAGCGAATTGGCCGTATGGGTCACCGAGATCGGCTGATGGCCTTTGGGGCGAGCCTCCATCTGGCAGCGCTTGTCCTGTGGTCCGGGTTTGCCGCCGTTTTCATCGCGCAGGTGCACCTCGATACGGGTGAGGTCTTCCTCGTAGCGCTCCAGCGTGTCTTGCACCGTGTTGCGGACCCACTCGTCGAGCCGGGCATTGCCATCGATGTGGTTGCTGCTGTTGACCTGGATTTGCATGATTCAATCCTTATTCAGCTTGCTCGCGTGGAGACGCCAGGCCCTTGAGACCCTTGGAATTTCTGCGCCTCTTGACTCTAAGGTCAGGCAAGCGAACAGCGAATTCAACCCCCTCGAAAAAATAAATGTCTTGTAGCAAAGCCGATTGCTCACTTTTGCCCGGCATGCTGTCGGCCAGGCTTTGCATATGAGAATCCATATCATTATTATTGCTGGCCTGACCCTTTCCGGACTTCGTCATGACCCATAAACCCGCCAGCCTCACGCCCAGCTATCGCCTGGCCGTGGCTTCACGCAGCCTGGCGGCGTTGCTCGGCGGTTACCTGTTGGCGTCTACGGCCAGTTTCTGCGTGGCAGTGTCGCTGCCCGTGGCGCCGGTCGACGCCACGCTGATCGGCCTGATGCTGTCGTTCGTGTTCTACGTGCTGGCATTCATCGGTTGCTTTGCCTGCCGTGATGCCTGGCGAGCGTGGCTGGGCGTGTTGATACCGAGCCTGGTGCTCGGGCTGCTTGGCGCACTGGTCCATTGGATGAAATTGCCATGAAAGAAGGCTTCCGCCAGGCGATGGCCTGGCTGCATACCTGGACGGGCCTGCTGTTCGGCTGGCTGCTCTTTGCCATCTTCCTCACCGGCACCCTGTCGTACTTCAAGGAAGAAATCACCCACTGGATGCAGCCTGAGATAAGCCATCACGCCGCCAGCCCGCAGGCCGCACTGGAGGCGGCGCAGCGCTACCTGCAACGTCAGGCGCCCGCTTCGCAAAGCTGGTTCATTCGTTTGCCCAATGAGCGCGAAGCAGGTGTGAAGGTCGGGTATCGGGATGCGAACGGCGGGCCGCGCGGTTTCGTCACTCAGACCCTCGATGCGAAGACCGGCGAGCCCGTCACGGCGCGCGACAGTCGTGGCGGTGAGTTCTTCTACCGGTTCCACTTCCAGCTGCAGATGCCTTATCCGTATGGCCGCTGGCTGTCGACATTCTGCGCCCTGATCATGCTGCTGGGGCTGGTCACCGGCATCATCACCCACAAGAAGCTCTTCAAGGAATTCTTCACCTTTCGTCCTGGCAAAGGCCAGCGTTCCTGGCTGGACGGTCACAACGCCATTGGCGTGCTGGTGCTGCCGTTTCACCTGATGATCAGCTACAGCAGCCTGGTGCTGTTCATGTACCTGGTCATGCCCGCAGGGCTGATGGCGCATTACGGCGATGACACCTCGAAGTATTTCAATGATCTGTTTGGGGGAGGGGAGGCGCCCAAGGCAGCCCAGGTCGCCGCGCCGCTTGCACCACTGCCGGGTCTGTATGCCCAGGTCCAGGCGCTGCAACCAGGAGCGCGGGTGGGCAACATTCGGGTCGAGAACCCGGGCGACAGCAACGCCCGGGTCACCTTCACTCAATCTGCCGCCGACCACGTTGCCTATCGTCGCAGTGCCAACTGGACCTTCGACGGCGCCACAGGCGCGCTGCTCGAACAAGGCAAGCCCGAAAGTGGCGCCATGCTGACGGCATTCAGTTTCGCCGGGTTGCACATGGGCAATTTTGCTGGCCCTTGGCTGCGATGGCTGTATTTCTGCTTCGGGCTGGCGGGCACCGCTGTAATCGGGACCGGCCTGGTGATGTGGTTGGACAAGCGCCAGCTCAAGCATGCCAAAGCCCCACGCGTTCCACGTGAGCTGCGTCTGGTGGAAGTGCTCAATATCGTCAGCATGAGTGGGCTGCTGTTGGCAGTGGCCAGCTTTTTCTGGGCTAACCGGCTGCTGCCGGTGGCGCTTGAAGCCCGTGCCGACTGGGAGGTCAACGCGTTTTTCATCACGTGGGGCCTGGCGCTGGCGCATGCCATTGCGCGTAGCAGTCGCCGGGCCTGGGGTGAGCAATTGGCACTCGGGGCGCTGGCCTTCATGCTGTTGCCCCTGCTCAACGCGCTGACCACGGCGCACGGGCTCGACCACGCCATCATCGATGGCGACTGGAGTATGGCGGGGTTCGACCTCACCGCACTGGGCTGCGGCGTATTCCTGGCCTGGCTGGCAAGCAAGAAGCTGCGCCCTGCGGTGGCCTCGGCCAAGCTTTCCCGTTCACGCGCCAGCCAGGTTGGCCATGAAACGGCGCAGGCCCGATGATGTTCGGTATCGCCTTGATCGCCTTTGCGGGTTTCGCCGCCTTGTGCCTGGCCATGCCCAAGCACTTCGAAACGCTGTTGGGGCGCACGCCTGGTCCAGGACAACCGCAGCTATTACGCGTGACCGGCTGGCTCATGCTGCTGGTCTCGTTGGCCCTTGCTGTGCAGTCGCGGGGCTGGGCTCACGGCTTGGTGGAGTGGACGGCCGTGGTGATGGCAGGTGTGACCTTGTGGGTGTTCGCGTTGCCGTATCTGCCGCGCTTGCTGGTCGGCATGGCCGCCGTCAGCGCATTGCTGGGGCCGTTGCTGGTCCTGTCAGCCGGGTGATGCCATGAGCCCCACGACGCAGAACGATGGCTCGGACGGTGAATCGAGCGCTCGTGCCCGCTTTATCCAGGTCTTCATGGCCCAGCGCGCGCGCATGGAGGCGCTGGTCAGTCGCCGGGTAGGCTGCCGGGCCACCGCGTCCGACCTGGTCCAGGAACTGTTCTTGCGCTTCTGGGGGCGTGCGCAGGTCAAGGTCGAAGCCCTGGACACCTACTTGATGCGCTGCGCCGGCAACCTGGCCATCGATCACTTGCGCAGCGAGAGCAGCCGACAGCGTGCTGTCGCTGATGCTTCACAGGACAGCGCGCACCTTGTGAGCCAGACGCTGGAGCAGACCCTGGAGGTGGATGACGATCTGCAACGTATCGAAAACGCCTTGCGTGCGTTACCCGAGCGTACCCGGCAGATCTTTCTGCTCAACCGTGTCCACGGTTGCACGTACAGCGAAATAGCACTCGCCATGCAACTGTCCCAAAGCGCCGTGGAAAAACATATGATGCGTGCCCTGCAAGCCTGCAAGGCCAGTGTCGCCCTGGCCGCGCCCTTTCCACGACGACCACGGGGCACGCCGTGACGACCACGTTAGCTGCTGTCACCCAGGCACAATCCGATGCCGCCCTGCAGTGGCTTGTACGCATCAACGGGCAGCCCGAGCAGGCCCGCTGCGCGGCGTTCAGGCGTTGGCTGCTGGCCGATCCCCGGCACCCGGTTGCGTACGAGCAGGCGCAGGCGCTGTGGAACCACAGTGCTTCCGCTGCCGCGACCCTGGCCGATGAAGACCGGCTGGCCCTGCAACACTACCTCGACCGGATGACGCCGCCTGCTACGAGGCGCCCCAGGCGTTGGCGTGCAGGGGCGCTGGCCATGGCCGCTTGCCTGATCATGGCCATTGGCATGCTCGTTGGGTGGCAGCCCGGGCACTGGCTGCTGGATCTGCGCGCCGACTACAGTACGTCGGCCGAACGGCGCGAAGTGACCTTGCCGGACCACTCGGCGGTCACGCTGGACGCCCACAGTGCGATTGCCGTGCATTTCGACAAAGGCCAGCGACGCGTGCGGTTGCTGCACGGCGCCGCGTTCTTCAAGGTCACCCACACTGGCGAGCCCTTTGTGGTGCAGGCCGCGGATGGGCAGGTGCGAGTGCTGGGCACCGAGTTCGAAGTACGCGAGCAGGGCGCCGCCACCCAGGTCACCGTACGCGCCGGTCGCGTAGCGGTCCGCCCATCCAAGGGAGCCGTGGCCCGTGAGCTGATTGCCAACCAGCAGGTGAGCTACAGCGCGGGGCAGGTCAGCCACACGTTGTCGGTCGACAGCGAGCAGCGTCTGGCATGGCGCGAGGGTTGGCTGACCTACTCCCAGGCGCCGCTGGCGCAAGTGGTCGAGGAGTTGGGTCGCTATTACCCCGGTCACATCGTGCTGCTCAACGAAGCATTGGGGCACCGTGAAGTCAGTGGCAGTTTCCCCATTGCCGAACCGCTGCAGGCGCTGGACTCACTGGGTGCAGTGTTGGGCTTTTCGCGTCAGACGGTGCTTGGGCGGTTCACGGTTATCCGTTGAATGCTGGTCGTTATGCACCTGGTGCCATGCTCTCAAAAAACTTCATCCCGCAGGTGAGGTATCAGCACCCCTCAACCGTGTAGTGCAAGGAAGTGCGATTCATTCGCACTCAACACCCTCTCTCAGGTCAGCGTCCATGAAGTCTACCTTGCGTTGCGTTCCCCTCTGGCTCGGTCTTGCAGTACTCCCGCCGTTCGTCTACACCCCAGCGGTGAGTGCGGCGCAACGCGCGCAAGCTTACACCTTCGACCAACCTGCCCAGCCACTGCTCCAGGCCCTGGACGCCTTCAGCCGCGTCACCGGGCAGAGCGTAGTCCATACCCTGACGCTGCCTGCCGTGCAGGCGCCTGCGCTGCGCGGGGCCTTGAGCGCCGAGCAAGCGTTGCAACGCTTGTTGGGTAATGCCGGGCTGATCTGGCGACGGGTCGATGCCCATACCTTCACCCTGGAGGCGCTGGACACCGCAGGTGCCTTGAACCTGCAGGCCACCACCGTGACTTCGCAGCTCGACAGCTCAAGCTATCAGCCGCCGGACACCACCTCGATCATGCGTGGCCAGGGCCCGACCCAGGACATCCCCCAGGCGATCAACGTGGTGCCTGCCCAAGTGCTGCGCGACCAGGCGCCGCGCAACCTTGACGATGCCCTGGCCAATGTCAGCGGCATTACCCAAGGCAACAATTTCGGCGGTACCTCCGACACCGTCATGAAGCGCGGCTTTGGCGACAACCGCGACGGCTCGATCATGCGCGATGGCATGCCGTTGGTGCAGGGCCGCAGCCTCAGTGCCAGCACTGAGCGGGTCGAGGTGCTCAAGGGGCCGGCTTCGCTGCTGTACGGCATCCAGGATCCAGGCGGCGTGATCAACGTGGTCAGCAAGCGGCCGCAGTTGCAGGCCTACAACGCCCTGACTGCACGCGGCTCGACCTATGGCGATGGCAAGAACGGCAGCGGTGGCGGGTTCGATAGCACCGGCGCGCTGGGGGACAGCAACATGGCCTACCGCCTGATTGCCGACCATACGGACGAAGACTACTGGCGCAACTATGGCGTGCGCCGCGAGACGCTGCTGGCCCCCTCGCTGGCCTGGCTGGGCGAGGATACCCAAGTGGTGGTGGCCTACGAGCACCGTGAGTTTCTCTACCCGTTCGACCGCGGCACGGCCTTCGGTAACGACGGTCATCCGCTTGACATCCCAGCCACTCGGCGCCTGGATGAGCCGTTCAACGATATGCAGGGCCGCTCCGACCTCTACAGCCTGCAACTGGACCATCAGCTTGCCGACGACTGGAAACTGCACCTGGGCTACAGCTTCAACCGGGAAACCTATGACGCCAGCCAGGTACGCGTGACCGGGGTCAACCCGCGCACCGGCACACTGTCGCGCAGCATCGATGGCACGCGCGGTGCCATGAGCCGGGACCAGTTCGTCACGGCGAGCCTGGCTGGCACGGTCCAGTTGGCAGGCCTGCAGCATGACCTGCTGGTGGGCCTGGACCATGAAGACCGCAAGGTGTACCGCGCCGACTTGATCCGCCAGACGCCGCGCACCTCCTTCAACTACCTGAACCCTGTGTATGGGCGTGAAGTGGAAGGCAGCACGGTACGCGCCTCCGACAGTGACCAGACCGACAAGCTGCGCACCGACGCCCTGTTCATGCAGGATGCGCTGCACCTGGACGATCACTGGATCCTGGTGGCCGGTGGGCGCTTCCAGCAATATGACCAGTACGCCGGTCGCGGGCGCCCGTTCAATGCCAACACCGACATCAGTGGGCAAACCTGGGTTCCCCATGCGGGGGTGGTGTACAAGGTCGATGAGCAACTCTCGTTCTACGGCAGCTACAGCGAGTCGTTCAAGCCCAACTCGACCATCGCGCCACTGGCCGGCAACGTGGTGCTCGACGGCGCCATCGCCCCGGAAGAGGGTAAGTCGTGGGAGCTTGGGGCCAAGCTCGACGTGCCGGGGCGTATCACGGGTACCCTGGCCTTGTTCGACATCACCAAGCGCAACGTTCTGGTGTCCAACTTCGATTCGAGTACCCGCGAGACGGTTTACAGCAATGCCGGTGAAGTGAACTCCCGGGGCGTCGAGCTGGACCTGACCGGCCAGTTGAGCGAGCGCTGGAGCCTGATCGGCAGCTACGCCTTCACCGATGCCAAGGTCACCCAGGACCCGGCCCTCAAGGGCAACCGCCTGCAGAACGTGGCGCGGCACGGCGCTTCGTTGTCCGCCGTCTACGATTTCGGCAGCCTGTTCGGTGGCGACAGCCTGCGCGCCGGTGCCGGGGCTCGTTATGTGGGCGAGCGTACCGGCAATGCGACCAACACCTTCGACCTGCCGTCCTACACAGTGGCCGACGCCTTCGCCAGCTACGAGACCCAGCTGGACGAGCACACCGTTCGCCTGCAACTGAACGTCAAGAACCTGTTCGACAAGGTGTACTACAGCTCGTCGGTGAACCAGTACTTCGTGGCGGTGGGCGATGCGCGGCAGGTGAGCGTATCGGGCACCTTCGAATTCTAGCGACCGGCCCTTCGGCCCAGGGCTTGGCGATACTCCCCAGGCGTGGCCGCCAGCACCTGGCGGAAGCGATTGCTGAAATGGCTGGCACTGGCGAACCCGCAGGCCAGGGCCACCTCGCCCAAGGGCGCATGGCCCAGCCGCAGCAGCAGGCACGCCCGGTGCAGGCGCCGGGCCAGCAGGTATTGATGGGGTGGCAAGCCGAAGCTCACGCGAAACATGCGTGCGAAATGGTACTCGGACAGGTTGCACCGCACGGCCAGCTCGCCAAGGGTAAGGGCATGCTCCAGGTGTGCCTCGATGTAGTCGATCAACTGGCGGCGCTGGCTGGGCGCCAGCCCGCCCTTCAGGCGCAGACCTTGGCGCAGGCCCACCTGGCTGAGCACGGCATGGTCGACGATCTCGTGCGCCAGGCTGCTGGCCAGCAAACGCTCGGCCGGCTCGTTCCAGTCAAGGCCTGACAACTGGCGAAAGCGCAGGGCCTGCCCGGGGTCGTCCAGGAAGATCGCCTCCTGCAGTTGCAGCGCCCGCGGTTCCCGGTCGAGCAGGCGTACGCACCCCAGCGCAAACTGCGCTGGGCTCACATACAAGTGGGCCATGCGGATGGCCCCGTTGATCACCCAGTTCGACTCGTGCTCGGCCGGCAATACGCACAGCTTGTCCGGAGCACCTTTGTCGGCCGGGCGTTGGCGTCGAAAGGTGCCGGTACCGTCGGCCAGGTAGCAGGACAGGGTGTGGTGGCTGGGTGCCTGGTAGTCGCGGGCATCGTCGCGGTTGCGCCACAGCGCAGCCGCCAGCCCATCGCCCAGGTGCGCGCTGAGCTCCAGCCGGGCGTTGGGTGATGCATGCATGACATTGAACACTTGCAGCTGGGTGAATGGCGTCATCGGGGCCTACCTCTGCTGCACATGCTACTGCGGCCAAGGACTGGTGACAGCGCCCTGATGCGCAAAAGCGCAAGTTTATGCAAGCAGGGCAGGGACACCGAGCGAAATACTGGCGATGCCCGGTACCCAGGCATGCCTGCCTTGGCCGGGACACCCGTGGACGGCCCAAAGGAAACACACCATGAACCTGTCGCTCTACCTGCTCACCGTGCTGATCTGGGGTACGACCTGGATTGCCCTGAAATTCCAGCTGGGTGGGGTCGCCATCCCGGTATCCATCGTCTATCGCTTTGCCTTGGCAGCGCTGATCCTGTTTGCCGTGCTGTTGCTCACCCGGCGCCTGCAGCCCATGGGGCGGCGCGGCCACCAGATTTGCCTGGCCCAGGGGTTGTGCCTGTTCTGCATCAACTTCATCTGCTTTCTCAGCGCCAGCCAATGGATCGCCAGCGGCCTCATTGCCGTGGTGTTCTCCACCGCCACCTTGTGGAACGCGATCAATGCCCGGCTGTTTTTTGGCCGGCAGGTAGCCCCGCATGTACTTGGCGGTGGGGCCCTGGGTTTGCTGGGCCTGGGCCTGCTCTTCTGGCCGGAGCTGTCGCACCATGCGGCCAGCCGCCAGACCCTCTATGGCCTTGGCCTGGCACTGCTCGGCACCTTGTGTTTTTCGGCAGGCAACATGCTCTCGAGCGTGCAGCAGGCGGCCGGGCTCAAGCCCATGACCACCAACGCCTGGGGCATGGCGTATGGGGCAGGCATGCTGGCGATCGCCTGCCTGTTGGGTGGGATTCCCTTCGAGATGGAGTGGAGCACACGCTACGTGGGCTCACTGCTCTACCTGGCGGTGCCGGGCTCGGTGATCGCGTTCACGGCGTATCTGACCTTGGTCGGTCGCATGGGGCCGGAACGCGCGGCCTACTGCACGGTGCTTTTCCCGCTGGTGGCCCTGAACGTGTCGGCGGCCGTCGAAGGCTATCAATGGACGCCCACCGCCTTGCTTGGCCTGGTGGCGGTGATGGCGGGCAATGTGCTGGTGTTTCGCAAACCCAAGGCTGCGCGTAGTTCCGAGGTGCCACGGCCTGCCTAGGCCTGGTCATGAAGCCGGGCCGCACTGGTGGCGGCCCGTGCGCTCAGCAACGCCCGTGCTCAGCCTTTCCACACCTGAGGGTTGACCAGGTCCCTCGGCCGCTCGCCCAGCAGCGCCGCGCGCAAGTTGTCGATGGCGCGGTTGGCCATCGCCTCGCGCGTCTCGGCGGTCGCCGAACCAATGTGGGGCAGGGTCAGGGCATTGGGCAGGCTGAACAGCGGGGAGTCGGTCAGGGGTTCCTTTTCATACACGTCCAAGCCGGCACCTCGGATCGTGCCGTCCTGCAGGGCCTGGATCAATGCCGCTTCGTCCACCACTGGCCCGCGGGCGATGTTGATCAGAAACGCCGAGGGCTTCATCAGCTTCAGCTCGCGGGCGCCGATCAACTGGCGCGTGGCATCGGACAGCGGCACCACGATGCAGACGAAGTCGGCTTCGCCCAGCAGTTGCTCGAGGCTGCGCATCTGCGCACCCAGTTCCTGCTCCAGGGCCGTCTTGCGGCTGTTGCCGCTGTAGATGACCGACATGTTGAAGCCCAGACGACCCCGCCGCGCGATGGCGGCGCCGATGTTGCCCATGCCGACGATGCCCAGGGTCTTGCCATGTACGTCACTGCCGAACAGCGCAGGCCCTACGCTGGCCTGCCAATGGCCGGCCTTGGTCCAGGCGTCGAGCTCTGCGGTCCGCCTGGCGCAGCCCATGATCAAGGAAAAGCCCAGGTCGGCCGTACTTTCAGTGAGCACGTCCGGTGTATTGGTGAGGGCGATGCCCCGTTCGTTGAAGTAGTCCAGGTCGTAGTTGTCGTAGCCCACTGACACGCTGGACACCACTTCGAGCTTGCCAGCCCCTTCGAGCTGGGCACGCCCCAGCTTGCGGCCCACCCCAATCAGGCCGTGGGCATGCGGCAGGGCTTCGTTGAACTGCGCGTTGACGTCACCGCGTTTGGGATCGGGCATGATCACGGTGAAATCGTGCTGCAAGCGCTCGGCCATGGCCGGGGTGATCCGGCTGAAGGCAAGGACGGTCTTTTTCATCGTTCACCTGAAGGCAAAACCCTGAAGCTACAGGTTGTGCGCAGCAGGCTGCAACCCTTGCCGGTGGTGGCTCAATGCGCTTTCAGGTCGGCTTCATGGGCCGCGAGGATTTCCGGCAGCGAGTTGCGCAGGTACTCCACCCAGGTCTTGATCTTGGCGTCCAGGTACTGGCGCGACGGGTAAATGGCATACAGGTTGAGTTCCTGCAGCCGGTATTGCGGCAGGATTCGCACCAGGGTGCCGTTGCGCAAGCCTTCGATGGCCGAATAGATCGGCAATACCCCCACCCCCATGCCACTGCGAATGGCCGTGCGCATCGCATCGGCCGTGTTGACCATGAAGGGTGAGCTGGTGATGTTGACCATTTCCTGGCCTTCGGGACCATCGAACAGCCATTTTTCAAGCGGTATCACCGGGCTGACCATGCGCAGGCAGGCATGCTTGAGCAGATCGGCCGGCTTCTGCGGCACGCCATGACGGGCAATGTAGGCCGGCGACGCGCAGACGATGCTGTAGGTGATGCCCAGCCGTTGTGACACGAAGCCTGAGTCCGGCAGCTCGGTGGCCAGCACGATGGACACGTCGTAACCTTCGTCGAGCAGGTCGGGCACGCGGTTGGCCATGGTCAGGTCGAAGGTCACGTCCGGGTGCGATTCGCGGTAGCGGGCGATCGCATCGACCACGAAATGCTGGCCCACCCCGGTCATCGAGTGCACCTTCAACTGCCCGGCCGGGCGGGCATGGGCGTCGCTGGCCTCGGCCTCGGCTTCTTCGACGTAGGTCAGAATCTGTTCGCAGCGCATCAGGTAGCGCTTGCCGGCTTCGGTCAGCGCGATGCGGCGGGTGGTGCGGTTGAGCAGGCGTGTTTGCAGATGCGCTTCCAGGTTGGAGACGGCCCGCGACACGTTGGCGGTGGTGGTATCCAGCTGGCCCGCTGCGGCCGTGAAGCTGCCGAGCTGGGCCACGCAACTGAAGGCACGCATGTTTTGCAGGGTGTCCATGGGTCACTCTCGATCTAGAGGACAAAATTGTGTCACGAAGTCGCGCAACCAGGATGAAAAGTTGCCTTCGACCAAAGGCTGATTATCGCCGTTTCAGTAACAAAGATTCGCAGGAATCAGCGCTTATCGCCAGTGTGGCCGCCCCCTAGAATTGCCCAGCCCCTCCACCTCTTCCTCGGGATATCGCAGCTGTGCCGCGTTGCATCATCGGAACGCTCCAAGCGTTCAGTGCCTGTGCCCTTGCCCTCACCTTGAGCGGCTGTATCGGAACCTGGGGCATTGCCCCGCAGACCCAAACGCTGCAAGCCAACACCCTGAGCCCCAGTGCAGCCATCGAGCAGGCCGCCGCCGATGCCCACTGGCCCGACCAGCAATGGTGGCGCGCCTACCGCGACCCCCAACTCGATCACTGGATAGCACTGGCGCTGGCCGCCAACCCCAGCCTGGCCATCGCCGCAGCACGGGTGCGTCAAGCGCGGGCCCTGGCTGGCCTTGCCGAGTCGGCCGAACACCTGCAAGGTACCGGTCGGGCGACGCTCAACCGGCACAATTGGCCTGACGATCCCTTCTATGGCCCGGGTGATTTGTCCGGTGCCACCACCTGGGATAACAACGCAAGCCTTGGCCTGAGCTACGCCCTTGATCTGTGGGGGCGCGAGCGCAATGCCAGCGAGCAGGCCGTGGACCAGGCCCATCGACAGGCCGCAGAGGCCAGGCAGGCCCAGTTGGAGTTGCAGCACACGGTGGTGAGCGTGTACATCGAGCTGAGCCTGCACTACGCCCGGCGCGACATCATCAAGGCTCAACTGGCGCAGCAAGAGCAGATTCTGGACCTGGCCCAGCGTCGACTGGACGCGGGCATCGGTACCCATCTGGAGGTCAGCCAGGCTCAGGCGCCGCTGCCGGAAACCCATCGCCAGCTCGACAGCTTGGACGAGGATATCGCCCTGGCCACTCATCAGCTGGCGGCCCTGGCGGGTAAGGGGCCAGGGGAGGGCGCGCAGCTGCAGCGCCCCAGCCTGACCCTTGCCGCACCCTTGACGCTGCCTTCCAGGCTACCCGCCGAACTGGTCGGCCAGCGCCCCGATGTGGTCGCCAGCCGCTGGCAGGTCGCGGCCCAAGCGCGGGGGATCGACATGGCCCATGCCGGCTTCTTCCCCAACGTGGACTTGGTCGGCAGCCTGGGTTTCGTGGCCACCGGCGGCGGCCCGCTGGCATTTCTCACCGGGCGCAAGTTCAACTACACCGTCGGCCCGGCCGTCACCCTGCCGATCTTCGATGGCGGGCGTCTGCGCGCGCAACTGGGGGCCGCCGCCGCCGACTATGATGTGGCCGTGGCGCGCTACAACCAGACGGTGATCGGCGCGCTCAAGGACATCTCCGATCAGCTGGTGCGTCGTGAGTCGATGCAGGCGCAGGCGCACTTTGCGGCCGAGTCGGTCGCCGCGGCGCAGAAAACCTACGACATCGCCATGGTCGCCTACCAGCGGGGCTTAACTGACTACCTGAACGTGCTCAACGCGCAGACGCTGCTGTTTCGTCAGCAGCAGGTTCAGCAGCAGGTGCAGGCCGCGCGCCTGATCGCTCACGCCGCGCTGGTGACTGCGCTGGGCGGCGGTCTGCAAGCCGGCTCGGATGTGCCGGACGAAGAACGCCAGGCGCCGCCAGCCACGCCAGCACCTCTCGCCCTACTCAACGCCAAGCCGAGTGAGCGCCCATGAATACCTGGGGTTTACCCCTGCGCTGGTTGCAGAGCCTGCAATGGCGGCGCGGTTTCCAGGCCTGGGTGCGGACCGATGGGGTCACCTGGGTGTACATCTTCAAGGTGCTGGCTGCAGCCTTCATCACCTTGTGGCTGGCCATGCGCCTGGAGTTGCCGCAGCCGCGCACCGCCATGATCACCGTGTTCATCGTCATGCAGCCGCAAAGCGGGCATGTGTTCGCCAAGAGCTTCTACCGGGTGCTGGGCACCTTGGCGGGTTCTGTGATGATGGTCGCATTGATGGCCGTGTTCCCGCAGAACACCGAACTGTTTCTGCCCAGCCTGGCCGTCTGGGTGGGCCTGTGCTCGGCAGGCGCCATGCGCTACCGCACTTTTCAGGCGTATGGCTTCGTGCTTGCCGGCTACACGGCGGCGATGATCGGCCTGCCGGTGTTGCAGCACCCGGACCAGGCGTTCATGGCAGCGGTGTGGCGAGTGCTGGAGATTGCCTTGGGCATCCTGGTGTCCACGTTCGTCAGCGCCGCCATCTTGCCGCAATCGGCCAGTGCTGCCATGCGCAACGCCCTGTATCAGCGTTTCGGTGCGTTCGCGGCCGTGGTGGTCGAAGCCTTGCGTGGCGACAGCCAGCGTGAGCGTTTTGAAAGCAGCAACGTGCGCTTCGTGGCCGAGGCGGTGGGGTTGGAAAGCCTGCGCAACGTCACTGCCTTCGAGGACCCGCACATGCGGCGGCGCAGTGGCCGGTTGGTACGCATGAACAGCGAATTCATGGCCATCACCACACGCTTCAACGCCCTGCACCGCCTGATCGAGCGGCTTCGCGCACGTGGGCCCGTGCAGATCGTCAGCGCCATCGAGCCTGGCCTGCACACCCTCGTCGACCTGCTCGAACCCTATGTGGGACGCGCGTTGACCGATGCCGACGCCTTGCGCCTGACCCTTGAGCTTGGTGCCTACCGCGAAGGGTTGCAGGCCCAGGTCCGCAGCTTGCGCGCCGAATACCTGGCCACCGCGCCCTGCGAAGCCGACCTGCTGGATTTTCACACGGCGTTCGAGTTGCTCTACCGCTTCGTGGACGAGATGTACAGCTACGCCGAAACCCACGCCTCCCTGGCGGTGCACAACCACGCGCGAGAGCAGTGGGACGAACCCTACGTGGCGCAGACCAGCACCCTGGTATGCCTGGCAGCCGGGCTGCGCTCGGCAGCGGTGCTGTTGCTGCTGGGCAGTTACTGGCTGATCAGCGACTGGCCAAGCGGCGCCATGATGACCTTGATCGCCACGGTTACCGCTGGGCTGTCGGCGGCTTCGCCCAACCCCAAGCGGCTGTCGTTCCAGATGGCGTGCGGCACGGCGATAGGCGCGGTGATCGGGTTTTTCGAAACCTTCTTCGTGTTTCCCTGGATCGACGGCTTCCCTTTGCTGTGCATGGTCCTGGCCCCGGTGTTCGTGCTGGGTGCGTTTCTCTCGTCGCGCCCGGCTTACTCGGGCTACGGTATTGGCCTGCTGGTGTTCTTCGCCATCGGCTCGGTGCCCAACAACCTGACGGTGTATGACCCGTACAGCTTCATCAACGACTACATCGCCATGGTCGTTGGCATGTTCGTGTGCGCGGCTGCCGGCGCGATCATCCTGCCGCCCAATAGCCGCTGGTTGTGGAGCCGGCTGGAGCAGGCCCTGCGTGAACAAGTGCTGTTTGCTATCAGCGGGCGTCTGCGCGGCATCGGCACGGCCTTCGAAAGCCGCACGCGCGACTTGCTGCACCAGGCCTATGGCCTGGCGGCCGGCAAGCCGCAGGTGCAAAGCCAGTTGATGGGCTGGATGTTCAGCGTGCTTGAAATCGGCCATGCGGTCATCGAGCTGCGCAAGGAGCAGGCACGGGCACCCGTGCACCCGGCCTATGCCGAGTCCCAGCCGTGGCGCCAGGCTATCCGGGTCATGGGCCGCGCCCTGGCGCGGTTGTTCTTGCAGCCCAGCGCCGGGAATCATGAGCGTGCCCTTGTGGCGGTGGACCATGCCATTTCCCGGGTGCAGGCCACCGACGAGCCGTTTGCGCGGCACTTCGACACGTCGGTGTTACGCCGTGTCCAGAGCTACCTGCACTTTATCCGCTCATCCCTGCTCGACCCCCACTCACCGCTTGCGCCACCCAAAGGCTTGCCCCATGCCTCGTGAAATCGCCTTCCACGGCGTGTACATGCCCACCCTGACCGTGATGTTCCTGTTTGCGCTAGGCCTGGCCTGGGGGCTTGACCGGTTCATTGCCAGCGTTGATGGCTACCGCTTCTTCTGGCACCCGGCGCTGCTGCGCCTGAGCCTGTTCGTCTGCCTGTTCGGCGCCCTGGCGCTGTCGCTCTACTGGTGAGAATCCTTCGATGAAAAAGTTCTTCAGCCTTGTCGCTACGTTGCTGGTCCTGGCGGCCGCCGTGGTGATCGGTCGTCAGCTGTGGCTGCATTACATGACCACCCCCTGGACACGCGATGGCCGGGTGCGTGCCGACATCATCAACGTGGCGGCCGATGTGCCTGGCTACGTGGTCGATGTGCCAGTCAAGGACAACCAGCGGGTCAGCAAGGGCGACCTGTTGATCCAGATCGACCCGGAACACTACCGGTTGGCGGTCGAACAGGCCAAGGCCTTGGTGGCCGCCCGCAAGGCCACCTGGGAGATGCGCCGGGTCAATGCCAGACGCCGAGCCGACCTGGACAACCTGGTGATCTCCAAGGAAAACCGCGACGATGCCAGCAACATTGCCAGCGCTGCGCTGGCCGAGTACCAGCAGGCCCAGGCGGCGCTGGCGGCTGCCGAGTTGAACCTCAAGCGTACCCGGATCGTGGCCACGGTCGATGGCTATGTGACCAACCTGAACGTTCATAAGGGCGATTACGCACGTACCGGCGAGGCGGTGATGGCGGTGGTCGATGAGGCGTCATTCTGGGTGTACGGGTTTTTCGAAGAAACCAAGCTGCCCCATGTGAAGGTAGGCGACCCTGCCGAGCTGCAGATGATGAGCGGGGAACGCTTGCAAGGCCATGTGGAGAGCATCGCCCGGGGCATCTACGACCGCGACAACCCGCAGAGTCGCGAGCTGATTGCCGATGTGAACCCGACCTTCAACTGGGTGCGCCTGGCCCAGCGGGTGCCGGTGCGCATCCATATCGACCAGATGCCCAAAGGTTACTTCCTGGCAGCGGGGACTACCTGTACGGTGGTGGTCGATCCGCAGTGAAGCACTCGGCAGCCTGCCGCTGCAGCGCGTTGCGCCTGGGCGGCACGTTTCTGCAAGTCCCGCAATCACCTGAAGGTCCGGCTCCTCAAGCGGGACATTGAGCCGGCCCGACCAAAACCGGCACCTGCACCTGATCGATCACCTTGGCACTGATCGAAGGGTCCAGCAGTCGCCCCAATCGCGACAGATGACGGTGCCCCATGATGATCAGTTCGCAGTTCAGGGCCTGGGCCTTGGCCACGATGACCTCTACAGGCCGACCGGCCACCATGCTGCCGTGGCAGGCGAAACCCGCCTGCTGCAAGTCACGGACCGCCTCGCCCAGGGCATGGTCGGCCTGTTGCTGTTCCTCGCACGCGGCAGGGTACTGCGCTTGTTCGTCGGCCGTGTAGGGCGCCGGTTGTTCGTGCACGGCAAAGGAAGTATCGATGGCCAGCAGTACATGCAAGGTATGGTCTTCAGGACGACACCAGCGGCGGGCCAGGGCGAGCAGCGCTTGGGTAGCAGGGGAGGCGTCGATGGCGATGAGCACGGGGCTTGGCATACGGAATCCTTGATCGTGGGGGTGGCTGGGCTGCCGGCGAGGGCCGAGCCTGCTGCTGCCATTGTCGACCTCACCCAGGCTGCGAATAAAGGCCCTGCCACGCACGAGCACATTGCGTCGGGCGCAATCGAGCAACCTGCTAACATCGCCCTTTCCCAACGTCGTCTCGGAAAACGACCATGCAACTGCCTGACATGAACCTGCTGGTCGCCCTCGACGTGCTGCTCGATGAGGGCAGCGTGGTGGGCGCGGCACAACGTATGAACCTCAGCCCAGCCGCCATGAGCCGCACGCTGGGGCGCATACGCGAGGCCATGGGCGACCCCATCCTGGTGCGCGCTGGCCGCGGGCTGGTGCCCACGCCGCGCGCCCTGGCCCTGCGCGAGCAGGTGCATGGCCTGGTGGAGCAGGCCGGGCAGGTGTTTCGCAGCCGTGAAGGCGTCGACCTGTCCAAACTGCACCGTGCCTTCAACGTGCGTACCAACGACCTGTTCATTGCCCTCTACGGGGCCAAGCTGCTGCGCATGATGCTGGCCGACGCGCCCAATACCGTGCTGCGTTTCGTGCCCGAAGGCAGCAGTGACGACGATGCCATGCTGCGCAACGGCCACATCGACCTGATCGTCAGCTCCTCCGTGGAGCTGGGGCCGGAGATCAAGGTGCAGAGTTTGTTCAGCACCTACTTCGTCGGCCTGGCGCGCATGGAGCATCCGGTCTTCGACCAGGACATCACCCCACAACGCTTCGCCGCGTTCCCGCAGATCAGCGTGTCGCGCCGGGGCCGTGCCAACGGTCCGATCGATGTGGCCCTGGCCAACCATCGGGTCGAGCGCCGGGTGGCGCTGATTACCACCAGCTTCCACTCGGCGATGTTCTCGTTACCTGACTCGGACCTGATCCTGCCGATCCCGGCCAACATCCTGAACAGCGTCCAGCGTCTGAAGCTTCCCCTGCGCTCCTTCGAAATTCCCGTACCCCTTGAAAAAGTGAACGTGATGCAGGCCTGGCACCCACGTTTTGACAACGACCCGGCCCACCAGTGGCTGCGTCAGACGATCAAGGCCTGTACCCGAAGCGACCCTTGAACATGGGATCATTGCGTTTGACGCAATATAAAACTGCCAATAATTCAGTTTTCGTCAGCATTCACCCTGCCTAAAATCGCTCCAGTCGTAAAATTGTTGCTGGAGATGTCTCTAAATGAATGCCGTTTCTGCCTCAGCGAGTGGGCTGGCTGCCACGCCTGCACCGGCCGCCCCCGCACAGGGCGCGTTCGGCCTGCAGGTGGTGGTCGGGCTGTTCGGCGTGTTGCTGGCGGTACTCTGTGCGGGCCTCAACGAGTCCGTGACCAAGATTTCCCTGGCCGATATCCGCGGGGCCATGGGCATCGGTGCCGATGAAGGGGCCTGGCTGCTGGCGGTGTACAGCGCAGCCTCCGTCTCGGCAATGGCCTTTTCGCCCTGGTTGGCGACCACCTTTTCCTTGCGGCGCTTCACCTTGGCAGCCATTGGTACCTTCGCGGTGCTGGGTCTGCTGCAACCCTTCGCCCCCAACGTGCACAGCCTGATGCTGCTGCGGGTGCTGCAAGGGCTCGCCTCGGGTGCACTGCCGCCGATGCTGATGAGCGTGGCGCTGCGTTTCCTGCCCCCTGGCATCAAGGTCTACGGCCTGGCGTGCTACGCCTTGACGGCCACCTTCGGCCCCAACCTGGGTACACCGCTGGCTGGCCTGTGGACCGAATACGTCGGCTGGCGCTGGGCGTTCTGGCAGATCATCCTGCCGTCGCTGGTGGCCGGTGGCTGCGTGGCGTGGGGGTTGCCGCAGGACCCATTGCGCCTGGAGCGTTTCAGGCAGTTCGACTGGCGTGGTGTGCTGCTTGGGTTGCCGGCGATCTGCGGTATCGTGCTGGGGCTGTCCCTGGGCGATCGCTGGGGATGGTTCGATTCGCCGTTGATCTGCTGGCTGCTGGGCGGTGGGCTGCTGCTGTTGGTGCTGTTCATGTTCAACGAGTGGTCCGAGCCCCTGCCGTTTTTCCAGCTGCGCTTGCTGGGCCGGCGCAATCTGGCCTTTGCCCTGCTAACCGTCGCAGGCGTACTCATCGTGCTGTCGGGTGTGGGTAGCCTGCCGTCCGCCTACCTGGCCCAGCTCCAGGGCTACCGGCCCGCCCAGACCAGCCCGCTGATGCTGCTGGTGGCCATGCCACAATTGATCGCCCTGCCGCTGACCGCCGCGCTTTGCAACATCCGCGCAGTCGACTGCCGCTGGGTGCTGGGTATCGGCCTGGCAATGCTGGCCGCGTCCTGCATCGGCAGCAGCCTGCTCACCAGCCAGTGGATCCGCACCGACTTCTACCCGTTCTACCTGTTGCAGGTGTTCGGCCAGCCGATGGCGGTCCTGCCGTTGCTGATGCTCTCGACCACGGGCATGAGCCCCCAGGAAGGCCCCTTCGCCTCGGCCTGGTTCAATACCGTCAAGGGCTTGTCCGCCGTCGTGGCGGGCGGGCTGCTGGATGCCCTGGGCACGCTGCGTCGGCATTTTCATTCCAATCACCTGGTCGACAGCCTTGGCAATGCCCCGTTGCTGGACGACCACGCTGCCAGCCTTGCCAAGCGTATTCATGACCAGGCGCTGGTACTGACCTCGGCCGACCTCTACCTGGTCCTGGCCGTCATTGCCGTGGCCCTGATCTGCCTGATCCCTGTCATGCCCACCCGGGTCTATCCGCCGCGCGCGGTGGCCTGACCCCCGTCTGAATTCGAGAAACGCCAAATGACCATCCACCGTAAAACCCTGTTCATCGGCGCTGTGCTGGCCGTGGCCGTGCTGGCCGCCCTTGTCGGCCCCTGGCTGGTGGGCAGCGATCACCGGCAGAGCACCAACGATGCCTACGTGACCGCCGACTACACCGTGGTCGCGCCCAAAGTCGCTGGCTTCATCACGCAGGTGCTGGTCGAGGACAACCAGCAGGTCAAGGCCGGCCAACTGTTGGCCACCATCGATGCCCGTGACTACCAGGCTGCCCTGGACGCTGCCCAGGCGCAGCTGCTGGTGGCCAAGGCCCAGAGCACCGATGCCCGCGCCACCCTCGACCGCCAGGACGCGCTGATTGCCCAGGCCCAGGCAGCGGTGAAAGCCGCCGAAGCCGAGGCGGCGTTCGCCGATCATGAGGTGCGCCGCTACGGGCGCCTGGCCGAGCAGGGCGCCGGTACCGTGCAAAACGCTCAGCAAGCGCGCAGCGCCGTGGACCAGGCCCGTGCCCGCCTGGCCAATGCCCGCGCAGCTTCGGTGGCTGCACGCAAGCAGGTGGACATCCTCGCCGCCCAGGTCGCCAGCGCCGATGGCCAGCTCAAGCGCGCCGAAGCCGGGGTGGAAAAGGCCCGGCTGGACCTCTCCTATACCCGCATCACGGCGCCGGTCGACGGCATGGTCGGTGAGCGTGCGTTGCGCATCGGGGCCTACGTCAACCCAGGGGCGCGACTGTTGTCGGTGGTGCCCCTGCAACAGGCCTATGTGGTGGGCAACTTCCAGGAAACCCAATTGACCCACGTGCAGCCTGGTCAGCCGGTCAGCATCAGCGTCGATACCTTTGCCGATGAACAACTCCATGGACACGTCGAAAGCATCGCTCCGGCCACAGGGGTGACGTTCTCCGCTGTGAAGCCGGACAACGCCACCGGCAATTTCACCAAGGTGGTCCAGCGTATTCCGGTGAAGATCGTCTTCGATGACGGGCAGCCGTTGTTGACCCGCCTGCGTGTCGGCATGTCGGTCGAAGCGACCATCGACACGACCCGCGATACCCAAGGCGATAAGCTGGCAGGCAGCGGAGTGACAGCCCGATGAACATCGCTCACGCGCAGAGCCCTGCACCCGCCCGCCCACAAGTAGTCAGTTCATCGCGGCCCGTCACGCGTTTCAGGACAAAGACCCCTGCAGCCGTACTGCTCGCTGCACTGCTCACGGGCTGTACCCTTGGCCCGGACTTCCAGCGCCCTGACGCCCAGGCGCCCCAGCAGTGGGACCCGTTGCAGGGTGAACACGCGCCCAGCCAACCTGTGGCCGAGCCCATCCAGTTGCGCTGGTGGGACAGCTTTCACGACCCACGGCTCAGTGCACTGATCGAGCAGGTCGCCACGCGCAACCTCGATCTGCAGATCGCCAGTGCCCGCTTGCTGCAAAGCCGTGCGCTGCGCAGTACTGTGGCCGCCGACCAGCAGCCGTCGGTGGACGCCAATGCAGGCTACAGCCGTGCCCGCAACAGCGCCGAGGGGCTGAGCGACCCCTCGGGCAACGCGGGTAAATCGGCCTTCAACCTGTGGCAGGGTGACTTGGTGGCAGGTTGGGAGCTGGACGTCTGGGGGCGTGTGCGGCGTCAGGTCGAAGCGGCCGACGCCAGTGTCGAGGTCGCCGAGAACGACCGAAACGGCGTCCTGCTGGCCCTGCTCGCCGAAACAGCCGGTGATTACATCCAGCTGCGTGCGGTGCAGCATACGTTGCAGGTGACCGAGGACAACCTCAAGGTCGCGCGGCACAGCCTTGAATTGTCCGAAGACCGTCAGGCCGAAGGCGTGGCCACTCGGCTCGACGTGGCCCAGGCCAACGCCCAGGTCGCCTTGATCGAATCTCGCCTGCCCACTTTGCAGGCACGCCGTGACGATCTGATCAATGCCTTGAGCCTGCTGGCGGCTGAGCCCCCACGCAGTCTGCAGGACAGCCTGTTGCAAGCCGGTGAGCTACCCGACCCGCAGCAGACGTTCGCCATCGGCGTGCCTTCGGAACTGGCCGAGCGTCGTCCGGACATCCGCCAGGCCCAGGCGCGCCTGCATGCTGCCACGGCCAGCATCGGCGTGGCCAAGGCAGATTTTTATCCGCGTATCCGGCTGTCTGGCAACGTGGGCTTCCAGGCCATGCAACTGGCTGACTTCGGTGCCTGGGACTCTCGCCGCTTCGCCTTCGGACCGCAGCTGTCGCTGCCGATTTTCGAAGGCGGTCGCCTCAAGGGCACCTTGGCACTGCGCCAGGCGCAGCAGCAGGAAGCGGCCCTGAACTACCGCAAGGTGGTGCTGGGGGCCTGGCATGAAATCGATGATGTGCTGCGCCTTTACAACGCCAGCCAGCTGCGTCGCGATCGCCTCGCCGAAGCCGTGCGCCAGAACCGCATCGCCCTGGAAACGGCCCAGCGTCAATACGTGGAAGGCGCGGTGGATTTTCTCAATGTACTGACCGTGCAGTCGGCCTTGCTGGCCAGCGAAGAGCAGTGGATCGACAGCGCTGCCGCAGTATCCCAGGCGCTCGTGGGGCTGTACAAAGCGCTCGGCGGAGGGTGGCAGGCGTTCGACAAGGTCTGAGTGCGCGGCGCCGTCAGCGCCCTACAGCGTTCGTGACAAGCCAAACCGTTTGCGCAGCACCTTGTCCAGTAAACGCTGCGGCACCAGGCAGGCCATCAGTGGCAAGGCAGTGCTGCCGTTGCCCAGCCGCACCCGTGCTGGCACTGGCGAACGCTGGGTCGCTTTCAGCACGCCCTGGGCAAAGACCGCTGCCGGTGTTGGCCGGTCGAGCGAGGCGCGGGCCCGGGCTTGAATGTGTTCACGCAATGGCCACCACGGCGATTCCGGCGCCAGCACCTGCTGCGCCTGCTGCTGGGCGTGACTGGCGAACTGCGAGGCAATCGCTCCAGGCTGCACCTCCATCACGCGTATGCCCAACGGCGCAAGCTCCAGGCGCAAGGCGTCGCTCAAGGCCTTCACGGCGGCCTTGGAGGCGCAGTAGGCGCCGGCGAACGGCGTGACCAGCACCCCGGAGACACTGCCGATGTTCACCACCAGGCCTTTGGCGCGACGCAACTGGGGGAACAGTGCGCGTGTCACGCCGACCAGCGCGAACACGTTTGTCTGGAACTGGCGCTGCAGGGCGTCGACCCCGCCATCGAGCAGCGGCCCCATGGCGCCGTAGCCGGCGTTGTTGATCAGGATGTCCAGTGCATCGAGCTCCTGCGCGAGCAGGGCCAGGGCGTGTGGGTCGTTGACATCCAGTTGTCGGGCAACGAAGCCCGCAGCGGCCAGGCGCGCCACATCTTCAGCCTGGCGGGCAGTGGCCCAGACCTGATGACCGGCATCGCGAAACGCATCGGCCAGGGCGCGGCCAATGCCGCTGGAGCAACCGGTGATCAGAACAGTCGACATGCAGAACGCCTTTAGGTCTGGGTAGAGGGGCAGTGGGTGTGCGCCGAGTCGCCGATGCGTCGCCAGCAGTGGGGCATCGACAAGGATTCAGTTGGCAAAGCTGCCTTGCAGGTGCTCGGCCCTGAACGCCAACGTCTGTGCACGGTAGCCCGAGCGTAGCGCAGGCAACGGCAGGCAATCGGACCACTGCGCGCCGGGTTGCAATTCCCCAGGCCCACGGTAGCGCGGTGCATTGTAGGTGTTTTCTGCCAGGTTGACGGTGTCGCCAGGCGCATAGGCCGCCACACGCCAGCGCAGTTCGGTGAGCGGAACCTTGTTGTCGTTCTTCAGGGTGACCTGCAAGGGGCGGTCGGCGGGGCATTGGGTGGGGGCATAGGCAAGGCGCATGTCCAGGCGGGCCAGTTGCGAGGTTTCGCGAGTGTCCTGCCAGATGACGAACAAGGCCACCAGGCCCAGACCACCCACCGCAGCCAGCGAAATCGGCAAGGCCTTGGCGGGGTAGCGCAGCAACAGCACCAGCCAGGTGAGGATAAGGAGAGCGCCGATGATCATGAGGCTTGCAGACCTTGGTTGCGCGAGGGTTGAAGCATCGTAGCGTGAAATGGGGGAAGGCTCAAAAGGGGAAGGCTTGGCCGGCTGTGGATCGAGCAAGGCGAGGTGGGGGCTCAAGTGCCGGAGCGCGAATCAGCCCCGGGGCTTGAGCCCCCCATCACCGCGCAATCACTGCGAAGCAGCCTTGACCGCGCCACCACACTGCGCCGACTCGGACGTACGCCCGTACACATCCTCGAACCGCTCGATGTCATCCTCGCCAAGGTAGCTGCCCGACTGCACCTCGATGATCTCAAGGGGGATCTTGCCGGGGTTGCGCAGGCGATGCACCGACGCGATCGGAATGTAGGTCGACTGGTTTTCGGTGAGCAGGAATACATTCTGATCGCACGTCACTTCAGCCGTACCCGACACGACGATCCAGTGCTCGGCGCGGTGATGGTGCATCTGCAACGACAGGCTGGCCCCCGGCTTGACCGTGATGTGCTTGACCTGGAAACGCCCGCCCATGTCCACCGAATCGTACGAGCCCCACGGACGGTAGACTTCCGGATGGCTCTGGGTTTCGCTGCGACCCTGGGCGTCCAGGGTCTTGACCATCTGCTTGACGCCCTGGACCTTGTCCTTGTGGGCAATCATCATGGCGTCCTTGGTTTCGACCACCACGATGTTGTCCAGCCCGATCACCGACACCAGCTTGCCGTTGCCGTGAATCATGCAGTTGTGGCTGTCCTGCACCACCACGTCACCCTTGGTGACATTGCCGTGGTCATCCTTGTCGTGCACATCCCACAGTGACGACCAGCAACCCACATCGCTCCAGCCGGCCGACATGGGCACCACGCAGGCTCGCTGGGTCTTCTCCATCACGGCATAGTCGATGGAGTTGTCCGGGCAGCAGGCGAAGCTCGCTTCATCGATGATCAGCGTGGTGCCATCCACCTGGCTGCGCTCCAGCGCCAGCAAACAGGTGTCGTAAATGTCGGGGTCGTGCTTTTTCAGCTCTTCGAGAAAGCGGCTGGCACGGAACAGGAACATGCCGCTGTTCCAGAAATACCCCCCGGCCTGAACGAACTCGATCGCCCGCTGCTCGTCAGGCTTTTCGACGAACTGCGCCACTCGCGCCACGCCTTCGGGCAGCAAGGCATCCTGGCTCGAGCGAATGTAGCCGTAGCCGGTTTCAGGCTTGGTCGCCGGCACCCCAAACAGCACCATCTCGCCGCGCTCGGCGGCCACGGTGGCCAGCGCCAACGCCCGCTGCAGCGCCTTCTGGTCATCGATGACATGGTCAGCAGGCAGCACCAGCATCAACGCGTCACGCCCTTCGTTGACCAGTTTCATGGCGCTCATGGCCACTGCCGGCGCGGTGTTGCGCCCGAACGGTTCGAGCAGGATGCCCTGGGTTTGCAGGTCGAGCGCGGCCAGTTGCTCCTGCACGATGAAGGTGTGCTCCTTGTTACAGACCACAATGGGTGCGTCCATGCCTTCGAACACCAGACGTTCGAGTGTCTGCTGGAACAGCGTGTGCTCGCCGGTCAGGGCCAGGAACTGCTTGGGGAACTGCTTGCGCGACAAAGGCCACAAACGCGAACCGCTACCGCCAGAAAGAATTACCGGGATCATCGTGTTTCTCCAATCGTCATTGAGGGCAGGGCAATCAGTTGCTGCTCACAGGGCGGGTGACCCATACCGGGGACAGCGTGCTGCCGGAGCCGGTGACATACAGCACGGCCGCTTCGCCGCGCTCCAGGGCCACGGGTTTCACGTCACCGACTTTCCGGTCGCCCTGGAACAGCGCCAGGTCCACCTTCACAGGGTTGATTTCACGCTCGCCGCGGCCATTGGCGGCGACCGGCTTGACCACTTCGGTCTTGCCATCGGCGGTTTTCAGCGCCAGCGTCTGGTTGCTCAGGTTCTGTACCCGTACCAGCGCTTTCTGCTTGTTCTTGAACGGCGGCTCTTCGATCAGTAGAGGCGTACCGGCAGGGCTGTTGACCAGGGTGTAGTACTGGTCCGAGGCCAGCTTGACCGGTACGCGCTGGCTGCCGACCTGAGCGGTGTAGTCACCGCCTGGCAGGAAACTGAAGTCACTGCTGGCCTGGGGGCCGACCGGCTTGATCTGCGTGTTGCCGACGGAGGCGCCAGCCGGTGCGCTGCTTGCGTTGTACAAGCGCACGAAGGTCGAGCCCTTCGGCGCGCTCGGGCCGTAAAGCGCCGCGTCGGCGCCGGCATAAGCCTGTACTGATGCCAGGGACAGGCCGGCTGCGAGGGTCAGGGCTTTGGCGATGGAAGATGGAGTCGTCATGGGCATTGCCTCTTTCGGTCAGTGGGTGGTTCGGGTGGCCGTCAAGGCCAGGTTTTTTTCGGCGTCGCGCGAGTGCTTGAGCTGAGCGACCCAGTGCGGATCGATGCCGTCGAGTTCAGGTTTCATGGGCAGGTAGCGCTCCGGGAATTCCCACACCACCACTTGTGGCGCGGCATGTTGGAAGGCATCGCTTTGCAGGTACTTGAGCATGGGTAGGAAGGGCCCGTGGCCGTCCTCGGCATAGTTGGCCACGTCGCTGTGCAGCGCCTGCTGCAGGGCGCCCACGAAGTTCCAGCGGGGGTTGGCGCTGTAGCTGGTGCCCACCAGCGCCACGGGGATCTGCTGGTCGGCGAACAACGCATCCCCTGCGTCGGCTTGAGCTGCAATAGGGCGGGTGGTGCGTTGCTGGAGGGTGTCCGGCGGCGGCAGCAGGTGGGAGAACAAAGGATCCAACGGTAGGAAGTTGGTCAGGTCGCCCTTGTACGGCGCACTGCCCTGGGCCTGGGTGACGAAGGCTTGTGGGCTCGCTTCGAGCAGACGCTGGCGGCTGACGGCCGCAGCCAGCGCTTGTGCCGCCACTTCGGCACCCAGGGGCGTCCAATGGGTATCGGTGCGCAGAAACACCTGGCCGCGGGCCTTGGCCTGTTCCAGCGGGGCCATCAGGTCAGGGGCGAACACATTGGCCTGGCGTGCCTTGGCATGAAACTGGTTGTACAGCTCCCCATGCAGGCTCGCCGGTCGTGTCTGGCCAAGGTGTTCGTCGTACACCCGCGCCTTGGCCGGCACGATCGCCAGCACCAGCTGGCTGCCGTGCCGTTGCAGGGTGTCGCGCACGCCGCGGATCAGCGCCAGGTTCTCCTGCACCAATGCCTCGGCACCGGCGGTGGGCTTGAACTCTTCGTCACTGAACAGCCACTGGTCGCGCCCCAGCACCACGCCTGGCCGCCCTTCGTGGAACAGCTTGAAATCCAGGGCGGCCCACACGTTGGTGCCCAGGCGCTTGATCGGAAACGCGGCGTCGTAGTGTTGTTCGGTGGCCTTGGCCAGCTTGCCGTCGAGCAGGCTCATCTGTTCGGTGCGTTCAAAGCCGTGCAGGCTTGAGGTCGACCACAGGCCCATGCCCGTCAACAGGCCGAGGAAAGACAAGCAGTAGGTCATGCGAAGTGTCCGGGTCATCACATCGGCCTCAGAACTGGAAATAGAGAAACGGCGAATAGCTCTGCGCCGACAGCTTCAGGATCGACGCGACAAACAGCAGCAGCACCAGGGTTCGGGTCATCACGCGCGTCCAGCCAAGGCCGAGCGAGCCATCACGGTTGATCTGCACTGGCGTGGCGGTGGGTGATGCGGTGGGCGTGGTTCGGGCGTTACGGTAAACATCGCGCAGGCCGAAGAAGGCCAAGGCCAGGTAGGCGATCACCAGAGTCGCCACTTGCAGGCCGGTCAGCTGAGCGCGGTTGAGTTCGGAAAGCTGCCAGTGGCCGAAGCTGAACATGGCGCCGTACATGCGCGCTGCGACGTGCAGGTTCTCGGCCCGGAACACCACCCAGCCCACCACCACCAGCAGAAAGGTGAAGGCCCACTTGACCGGGTTGAAGCGCTGCGGGTGGGTGTCGATGCCCAATGCCCGTTCGATCGCCAGCCACACGCCATGCCAGGCGCCCCAGAAGATGTAGGTGACGTTGGCGCCATGCCAAAGCCCGCCCAGCAGCATGGTCAGGAACAGGTTGCGGTAGGTGTTGAGCGTGCCTTTGCGGTTACCGCCCAGGGTGATGTACAGGTAGTCGCGCAGCCAGGTGGACAGGCTGATGTGCCAGCGCCGCCAGAACTCGGTGATGGACTGGCTGATGTAGGGCTGGCGGAAGTTTTCCATGAAGCGAAAGCCCATCATCAGGCCCAGGCCGATGGCCATGTCGCTGTAGCCGCTGAAGTCGAAATACAACTGCGCGGTGTAGGCCAGCGCGCCCAGCCAGGCATCGCCGGTGGTGGGCTGCTGCAAGGCGAAGCAATGGTCTGCCACCACCGCCAGGGTATCGGCGATGAACACCTTCTTGACGAACCCTTGCATGAAGCGCGTGCAGCCTTCGGAAAATTTGTCCAGCGTATGCGTGCGGTGGTTGAACTGCTCGACCAGGTCCTTGAAGCGCAACACCGGCCCGGCGATCAGGTGCGGGAAGATCGCCACGAAGGCGGCGAAGTCGATCAGGTTGTCGGTGGCCGGGGTATCCCCGCGGTACACGTCGATGAGGTAGCTGATGGACTCGAAGATGTAGAACGAAATGCCGATTGGCAGCAGCACATGGGTGAGGATGAACGGCTCAAGGCCGAACGAGGTGATGATCGCATTGAGGCTTTCGACGCCGAAGTTGGCGTACTTGAAATAGCCCAGAATGGCCAGGTCCACGCCAACGCCCAGCAGCAGCCAGCGTTGCGCGGGCTTGCTGCGCACACCGGCGGCACCGACGTTCAGCCCGATCCAGTAGTTCCACAGGGTGACGCCGGCGAACAAGGCGAGGAAGTCCACGCGCCACCAGGCATAGAAGAGGTAGCTGGCGATCAGCAACAACGCGTTGCGATAGCGCTGCCCGCTCAGGTAGTACAAACCGAGGAAGATCGGCAGGAACAGGAACAGGAACACGTTGGACGAAAAGACCATCCCGGTTCTCCTAAAGACTCACAGCATCCAGGGCAAAGCGCCCCCCAAACCCCCCACAGATAATCGGGAGGCCACCTAGCTTTGTGCAGGCGGTGTGTCGTCACGACACGCCGCCCCTTGCACGGTCTTGCGTTAGTGCTTGCGCATTGCGCCTGGGTCATACACGCGCGTCATGTCGCCCCCCATGCGGAAGCTGTTGAACGGCTGCATGCCCTGCTTGCGCGCCAGGGTGTCGCCCACGCAGTGGTACAGGGCGCACCAGGGCTCCAGCCAGGCGTACTTGGTGTCGACCTTCAGGTCCTTCATGTCCTGTTTCTCGCCTGCGCGCTCGGCGAAATGACGCGGGTCGCGGGCGCCGGCCAGTACCCCTTCGCCCAGGCGCTGCAAGGCAAAATTGTTCTCGGCGCGCAGGTCCACGCCGTTGGCCTGGGCAAAGCTTGCGATCAATGCCAAGGGCGGCAGGGCATAGTTGTGATAGGCCAGCGCACGTTGCTTGCGTTTGATCTCGTTGGGCAGAAAGCCCTGGTCGTCGACTTGATTGACGCCGACCTTGTATTGCTTCACCGCCCAGTCGAACAGGTCACGGCGGTCGGTGGCCACGGCCGTGGCCATGACCGACCAGGCCGCCCAGTAGCTGTGATTGTTGATCTTCTGCAGCGGCAGGTCGCTCCAGTCGCTAACCGTCTGCTGGGCCAGGCGAGCGAACCATTTCTCGATCAGCTCGGCTTCGGCCTGATGCGCCGCCAATGGCCTGGCGTTGGAGAACTTCAGGCGCAGCCATGACCCGCTCAGGCTGCCCAAAGCCCATTTGCGCATCGATTTGCCGGTGTGGTTGTAGTTCGTGGACATCAGTGCGTCGGCCCGTGCCCAGGTGCCCAGCCACGTCAATGCGCAGTCCAGCTGCGCCGGTCGACCGTCGCGCATGTACTGGGTGACCAGTTTGCTTACCCCCTTTTCCAAGGCAGTGATGTCCTGGGTGGAGGTCCGAAAGGCGTGCTCGGAAGCCACATTGAGCGTGGCCCGCGCCTTGTCCGAGCCTTCGTACTTGCTGCGAAACTGCAGGGCACCGGTATACGGGGTGGGCGGGGCTTCGCAGCGAAAATCGCCGGTACCCGTCTTGAGTTTCTCGATGCCTTCGTAGTAACCCTGAGGTGGCACCAGCGAGGCCTGCGCGGCGCTTGCGAACAGAGCGAGGGCGAGCAGGGCCGGGCGCAGAATCAGTTTGTAATGGGTCATGTTCGCCTCACTGGCCGGCCTGCGCGGTCTGCGCAGGTCCGGCGAAGTCGTTACGTTTGCACAGCTTGGCTTCGAGCTTCTGCGTGCCTTTTTCCGGCCCCTGCACCTCGAAGGCCAGCAGCTTCTGATCGGCCCAGTCCTGGTCCTCGCGCATCTGGAACACGAACCGGCCATCGGTATCGGAGGTTTCGGGTTTTTCCAGCTTGATGTCCTCGTGCCGGCCGTTGAGGTACCAGAGGGTTGCCTGCAGCACCTTCACTGAGGGGTCGTCGAACTTCACATCCATTTGCAGGTGGCGGTTGACCAGCGGCTTGATCACCCCACCCTTGCCATTGACCATCAGGGTGTTCTTGCCCGGCTTGAGCGTAGTCTTGGCGCTCATCAGCGCCGGGCGGTCGTCGCAGCCGTCGTCGAGCAGGCCGAGGATCTGTCGCCAGATGGTTTCCTGCTCCAGGCTGTAGAGGGGCGAAAATTCCCAGACCAGGATCTTGGGTGGATGCTTGCGGAACTCCTCGCTGCCCAGGTACTGAATCATCGAGCCCTCCAGACCGCCGCCGGGGAAGGCGACGTTGAGCACATCGGCGCCGATGTACTGCTCCAGAAACCCGGCGAAGTTGTAGTTCTTGCCGCTGTGGCTCGTGCCCACCAATGTGATCTGGGCATTGCCCTGGTCGCCGAACAGGTCGTCGTCATCGCCGCTGGCCCCTTTGGGTTCGGTGCTGAACTGGTCCATGTACTGCACCGCGTAGCTAGTGCCGCACAGCTGCCCGGCAACGTTGTGCAAGGTTCCGGTCTTGCCCATGCGCCCGGACTTGACGGTTTCGAATGCCTTGCGCGGGATGCCCTGGAATGCAGGCATCGTGTGCACGGTGTCGGCCACGATACGGGCAGCGCGCTCGGCGCCGTAGGGCGTCCAGTGCTGGTCGCCACGGAAGTAGAAATCCTTGCCCTGGTCGGCGGCAGGCAGCTGCTCGTTGGTCAGCGGCGACAGGTCAGGCACGTTGTAGCCCATGGCGGCGAAGCGCTTGAGCATGGCCTGGTAGTTGCCCAGTGCTTTCTGGTAGTCGAACGCGGCTTTTTCTGCCGGCTCAAGCATGTTTCGGTTCACCAAGCCCCGGGTCGGCTGATAAACCACTACCAGTTCCACACCGCGTTTCTTGAAGGCGTCGTGCACCTGCTGCAGGCGTTTGTACCCGGCAGGGGAGGTGTCGAATTCGGTGCGCAGGTCTTCACGGGTTCGGAACAACCAGTCGCCCTGGCCCTGCACCAGGGTGGTGAAGTTCTGCTGGTAGCGGGTGGTGTAGCGGCTGGCATCGTTTGCCTGCGGGCACAACTGGCAGCACGGCACCGCCGTGAAGGTAGGGGCCTGCACGGTGTCGGCGCTTGAGCCCTGACTGATGGCCAGGAGGGCGCAGGTGACGCCCAGCACGGTAATCGCTTGTGGAGTCATGGTCCGGGCTTCCTTATTGGATCAATTCGGTCTGGCGCTCGACCGGGTCGATCAGCACGGCTTTGCGCTGGCGTACCAGCAGGTCGAGGATTTCATCCTGGCGCTGGCCCAGCACACCGTTGAAGGTGATTCCGCTGGCTTTGCGCGGCGCCAGCATGGCCACGTCGTACAGCTCGACCGACAACGGCGAGTCGATCGACAGCGGGCCAGAGCCGTTGGCCGCCAGTTGCCCACCCACCAGGATCAACGACACCTTGGTGTCGAACGGGTCGAGGGCAATGTCGCGGTCGGTGTCGGACAGGTCCTTGATGTGGCCGTAAACGCCCACCAGACCGTTGGCCACGGCGATGTTGTCGTACAGCCGGATGTTCACGCTGTTGCGCACGCGAATGCCATGGCGTCGGTTGTTGACCAGCGTGTTGCCCCACAGCAAGTTATCGCCGCTTTCGTACAGGGTGATGCCGTCGGTGTGGTTGCGGTAGATCTGGTTGTAGGCCACAAGGTTGTTGACGCTGTTGCGATCGATCACGACGCCTGACAGCTTGTTGTCGAAGCTCTTGTTGTTGAAGATCCAGCTGTCGTTCACCTCCCGCGAAACGATGATGCCGTGCTTCTTGCGCGTGCCATGCACGCTGTTGCCGGCGATGATCAGCCCGTGGGAGCGGTCGTGCGGGTCGATGCCGTAGACGATGTTGTCGCGGTAGGTGTTGTCCTTGACCACGAAGTCGCGCGTCTCATAGCAGTAGAAGCCGTACCACAGGTCGCTGAACTGCGAACCGATGATCCAGCCGGTCGGCTCCGCCCGGCCCATGCGCTTGGCCAGGTTGGGGGTGTACTGGGAAATGCTCACGCCATAGGACTTGGACTTCGCATAGCCCAGGCTGGCCAGGGTGCTGTTGACGATGTAGGTCTCGGTGCCGCCCCAGGACAGCAGAAACGGGCGAAACGCCTGGGGCGAGCGGAACGTGGCCGGGCCTTTGGCCTGCTCGCGCCACCCGGTCACCTGGGTGTCGGTGATGAACAGCTTGCCGTCGTTGACCAGAAATGCCCCGCCTTCCTCGGACAGGCGCAGTTGCTTGACCTTGCCGTCGATCTCCAACGTCCCGGTGCGCCCGACCACGATGGGCAGACGCGCCAGGTACACACCGGGCTGCACCTCGGACAGGTACTGGCGCGGCACCTGGCGGCTCAACTGCGCCAGGTCCACGTGGCCATCGTCGATGAAAATGGCCTGTGGAATGCCGTGTTGGCGCCGCACCCATTCGGCGGCCTTGTTGTCGCCACCGACGAATGCCTTGAGGCTGTCTTCCTGGAACATACGGCGCAGGCTGACCTTGCCCGGCTGGCTGCGATCGATCTTTTGCTGCACGGCCTGTGCGGTGTAGCCACTGAGGTCAGGGAGCTTGGGCGGGTCCAGCTGCAGCGGCGCTATCGGTGCGCTAGAGACGGTATAGCTGCGCGCCTGTTGCAGTTCCTTGGTCAGCAGGCCGGGTTGCGCCGCCCAGGTCGAACCACTGGCAAGCAGCAGGGCGCAGGCCAGCAGGCTGTGGCGAAGATGGGGATGAACGTTCATGGCAATTTCCTCGTGGCCTCAGAAACGCCAGATCACGTCGACGAAGGCGCGGTGCATGTAGCTGTCTGCCTCTTTGCCGTAGGCATCGCCCGGCTTGAATACCCCAGCACGCAGGCGAACCAGAGCCGAAGGCTCGTCGATCGCCTGGCTCATCGAGGCGGGGAGCAGGCCTTGCTTGAAGTACTTGGTCACGACCACGTCCATTTCCTGGCCAAGGTCTTTCTCACCCTCGACCAAGGGCCGGTTGATGCCGTTGTCGTTGACTACGGCGTTGATGCCGCTGGAGCCTATGTTCTGCGCACCGTCCACTCGCCAGAACCTGTGGTAGAGGAAGCTTGCGTCGTAGTCGTCGCGCAGCTGCCAGGAGGCGAACAAGGTGGCGGCCTGCAGGTTGCCCAACTCGCCACGAAAGGCCTCGCCAAAGCGATGCACACGCGATCGGGTGCCGGTGAAGTTGGAGCGGTTGCTTTCAAGGCCGGTCTGCTCGAAGTTGTTGCCGCCCTCGTCACCGCCGCCGCTGCCGCGGGCGTAGGCGGCGCCCACCTGCCACTGCGGGTTCAGGCGCAGGCGTACGCCCAGGTCGGTGGCCCAGGCATTGACGTCGCCGCGTTGGGTACCGGTGGCCACTTGCTGGTCGCCCACCTGGCGGCTGCTGAGGGTGTCACGGTTGCCGGTCAGCCAGGTCAGGCTGCCCCAGTAGTTGACGTCATGCTCATTGCGCCAGTTGTAGGCATCGCTGTTGGCCTCCAGGCCCAGCCATGTCAGGTCGCCGGTGCGGGTCTTGTCCAGGGCGTCGACGGTTTGGCCGGGGTTTTTCAGGCTACCGCTGTCGTGGGTGTGATGAGCCCGCAGGCCCACCCAATGGCCAGGCGTCCACTGGGCAGCGACATTGCCGTAGAGGTGAGTACGATCCTCGTCCTGCGGGGCCAGGTCGGTCAGGTCGGTTCGGTATTCGCTGAAACGCCGGGCTACACCCAGGTCGGCCTTGAGCAGGGTGGTGTCGAAGGTCCAGTTGAGGGCTTCGATGTTGGTGTCGCGCCACATGCCATCGTCGCTGCGCAACCGTTGCCGGCCCAGTCGCAGTTGCTCGCCGGGGTAGGCGGTCAGGCCGCTGTAGCCCACCCAGAACTCGCGCATGGCCAGGTAGCTCTTGTCCGGTTGACGACTGTCTGCGCCCGTGTCGGTGGTGGTGCCATCGTCGTTCTGGCGCAGGGTATCGGTTTCGATGGTATCGGTGGCAGTGACCGCCTGGCCCATGGCATAGGCGCTCCAGTTGCCGCGCTCGCCGTAGACCCACGGGCGCAGGTCCAGGCCCAGGCCATTGACGTCACCGCCTGGGCGGGTGCCCAGGTCGCGGTCGTCTTCGGACTGGCCAGTGACTTTCACTTCCAGGCCAAAATTGCGTTCGGCCGTGACCTGGGCCAGGCTCGGGCAGGACCACAGCAAGGCAAAGCCAAGGCCGATCCCGGCTTTGACGAAAGGGTTGAGCATCATGGCGCGTCCTCACCGTCTACGTCGTTTTCATCGTCTTGCAGCACATCCAGGGCCAGGGTATTGATGGCGCCGGGCGTCATGGCCACGCGAGCTTGGGTCTCCCGCGCCAGCGTCTGCTGAGCCTGGCGGCGCGCCTCGGGCGCCAGCTGCTGCTCGATCTGCTGCAACAGCTCGGCCGACTGGGGCGTCGGGTTGGCCTGGGCGAGTTGCGCGAAGACCCATGCATCGGCAGGTTGCGGGCGGATGCCATGCCCCTCGCTGAACAGCTGCGCCAGGGCATAGTCGGCACTGACCTGGCCACCGCGTGCGGCCGCCAGCAGGTTGTCCAGCGCTTTCTGCGGCTCGACGTTGCCCAGGTAGCCACGGCGATAGAGTTGGCCCAGGTAGTAGCGGGCACTGGTCTCGCCGGCGGTGGCGGCGGCCAGCAGGTGACGCTCGGCGCTCTCGGCATCGGCCGGCAGCTGCTTGCCCTCGTAGTACAGGCGGCCGAGCAGCAGGTCCGCGCGAGGCTGCTGCGCATCACGGCCTTTTTTCAGGTAAGCCAGCAACTGGTCGGTGTCCCCCAGTTCAGGGAAGTCGTACAGTAGCTGCGCCAGGCTGACCCAGGATGCCGGGTACGCCGGTGCCACGCGTTCGAGCAACGCCTTGGCAGCTTGCCCGTCGGTCTGGCCCAGGCTGCGGTCGGCCAGCACGCGAGCGACGCTGTCCACCCGGCTGGCAGGCACTGCCCCGCGGGCGTAAGCCGATTCGAGCTGGTGCATCAGGGCGGCCAGCTGTTCGGCCTGACCACGCTTGCGGTACACGGTGGCCAGCTCCACGTAGCACAGGTCGGCAGTCGCCAACCCCGCCTGGCACAGGCTCTGCACTTCGTCCAGGTGCTGGTCGTAGGTGCCCTGCGTACGGTAGAGCAGCACCTGGGCGATACCCGCTTCCGGGTAGCCCTCGGTACGCCACCGATCGATCTGCTGCTGCGCGTTGATGGTAGGGAAGCTCTGCGGGTAGGCCAGGTACAGCAGGGCCAGTGGCACCAGGGTATTGCCCTGGCCCTGGCGGGCGGCCAGCTTGAGCAGCGTTTGCGCTTCTTCGCGCTCGGCCTGGGTGCTGCCCGGCTTGGTCACCAGCAGGCGGCCAAGGCGCGCCTGGGCACGGGGCGAGGTGGCAGCGGCGGCGCGGTAGGTGGCTTCGGCTTGCTCGCGTTGGGCGCTGTCACCGGTGGCCACCTTGATGTCGGCCAGCCCGACCTGGGCATCGCTGTAGCCCAAGTCGGCCAGTGCCTGGTAGTTGCGTTCGGCCACAGCCAGGTCGCCGCGCTTGAGCGCTTCGTTGGCCAGGCGCTGGTCGGGCAGACCGGCGCAACCGGCCAGTGTCACGGTCAGGGCAAGTGCGCACGCAGTAAAGGGGCGCGGGTTGGACCCTGGCAAGGTTGGCATGCTCGTCATCACCTCGCCCTCACAGGCCACGGGCCGACGCACTGCCGATCAGCCAGTCCAGCGAAGGGCCGCGGTTGCTGGCAACCGACACCGGCCGGCCTGCCAGGGCCGCTGGCAGGGCGCTGTCCGGTTTGATCTGTACGCGGATGTCGGCGGCCAGCGCGTCGGGTTCCAGGCTGCTGCTGGCGACGATTTCCCCTGCGCGCACCTGGTCTTCGCCTGCCACCTGGAAGTTGACCCGCGTCCCCGGCTTGACCTCGTCGAACTGGCGGTAGCTGAAGCGGGCCTGGACAGTGGGTGTGCTGGTGCGTGGCACCAGCTCGAAGATCGGTTGGCCCTTGGCGGCGTACTGGCCGTCTTCCACACGCTGGCGGGCGACGATGCAATCGCAAGGGCTGGTGAGGGTGCCGGACAGTTGCTTGCCGAACAGCTCCTGGATTTTGGCGGGGTCGAGCTGGGTGTCGTCCAGGCTGCCCTTGAGCACGTCCAGCATGCTGGTGCTGAAGCTGGCAAGCGGGGCGCCCTTGCTCGTTTGGGCGCCGCTTGGCACCAGGCTGCTGACGGTGCCGTCCCTGGGCATGGTGATGGTGGTGACAGGCACGGCGACGACTGCGGCCTGGGCATGGCTGACGAAGTACAGGCCATACAGCGATTTGGCAACGAAGCCGAACGCTGCCACGCCCGCCACGAACACGCCCAGCGTCACGCTGACCGCCTTGAACCGGGCCAGTGGGCCCAGCCCGCTGCCGGCGTCCTTTTGCTTGCGCGCCTTGGTGAAGTTGTCCCGTTGCAGCGTGCTGAGCACATCGCCCATGGTGATCAGCTCGCCGGACAAGTGGCTGGTGATCAGGTGGCGCAAGGTGGCGATATCGCGCGGCTCCAGGTTCTGGAACTGCACGCCGGCCCGACCGCTGCCTGGGACGTAGGAGCGCACCTGAAACGCCACGTCCATCGACAGCCCCAGGTTATCGACGCTGAACTGCAACCGGCCCTGCAGCACCTGGCCTACGGCCAGAGGATGCGGGCTATGGAAGCTCAGGCCGCCGGCCGACAGGTCATCTACCTTGGTTTCATGGGGCTGACCCTGGGCGTCGACAAAGCGCAGCCTGGCAGGCATGCGCACCCGTGCGTGCTGGCGCTGGGCTTCGGATTCATGCACGACGTTGACGTTCACGGCGGTATTCATGGCGGTTGTTCCTGTTAGTTCCGATCCGGGGCGGGGTCACACGACCATGAACAGCGCAGCGACGAACAGGCTGGCAGCCGAAAAGGTCATGGCCCGCGAGGACCAGGTGTTGAACCATTGTTGAAAGCTGGCGAGGTCACGCTTGAGGGTGGTGGGCTGGCGCGTCCACGACTGTTTGTCGAGGCGGAAGAACACGTAGATCTTCATCAGCGCGCCGACGATCTGGTTGTAATAGAGAATCACCGGGTAGGCCGGGCCAACGCTGTGGCCCGAGCACAGCAGCATGAAGGTGAGTACCAGGCGGGTGAAACCGATCCACAGCAGGTACACCAGCAGGTAGGCCATGCCGAATTTCAGGCTGGCGATGAGGGCCACTGTCAGGCCCAGCAGGCTGGTCCACATCGAGACCCGCTGATCGAACAGCACGATGCTGGTGAACAGCCCCAGGCGGCGCAGGCCAAGCCCAAGGGCGCGTGAATTCTGCCGAAGGTTGTTGCCGTACCAGCGGTACATCAGCTTGCGGCTGGCCTTGAAGAAGCTTTTTTCAGGCGGATGCTCGACCGTGTTGATGGCCGCATCGGGCACGTAAAACGTGTCGTAACCCAGGCGCATCAGGCTGAACCAGCTGGACTTGTCGTCACCGGTCAGGAACTTGAAGCGCCCCAGGCGCCAGTGCATCAACGCGTCGCTTTCCACGTCGGCGATGAACTCGGGGTTGGTCACCACGCTGGCGCGGAACATCGACATGCGGCCAGTCATGGTCAGCACGCGCTTGGACAGGGCCATGGAACACATGTTGATGTGGCGCTGGGCGAAGCGCAGCTTGTGCCACTCGCTCATGATGTAGCCGCCGCGCACTTCGCAGAACTCGTTGGTGGTCAGGCCGCCGACGTTGGGGAACAGCTTGAACCACGGCACGGTCTTGCGCACCACGCCCTCGTCCAGCACGGTGTCGCCGTCGATCACCGCCACTACGGCATCGTCATCGGGCAGCATGCGGGAAATGGCGCGAAAGCCGTAGGCAAGGCCATCGCGTTTGCCGGTACCTGCGATGCGCACGATGTCCAGGGTGACATGAGGGGGCGGGTTGTACCTGGCCCACAGGCTCTTGACCAGCAGTTCGTCCGACATCTCCACCAGCGAACAGACCACGGTGGTGGGGAAGCCGCAGTCGATCGCTTCGCGAATCACCGAGCTGTACACCTGGGCGGTGGTCAGCGCTTCGATGCGAAAGCTGGTGACCATCAGGTAGACATGGGACGGATCGGCTGCCTGGCCCATCTTCTGCACCTTGCGGCGCAGGTACGGATAGACGCCGTACAGAAAGACCATGCCACGGATGAAGTGGGTGGCGCCCATGGAGTAACGCCAGATGCCAACTGCGCCGACCAGGAAGATGAAGTGCCTGGACTGCGGGTCGAAGATGTCGGCTGGCAGGGCCAGGGCGATCAGCATGAGAAGGCTCATGTAGAACAACCAACCGGCGCACTGCAGCAGCGCTGTCTTAAGCCTTTGCATGTTCAGCATCCGTGAAGAATTCAGGGTAGGGGCGACGCGGGATGGGGCACCGCGTCGCCTGGCCAGGCGTTACCAGCAGATGCCTTCGGTGCGGCCATCGGGGCTGGTGGGCTTGGCCATGAAGCCCACCAGGTCGATCACTTGCTTGCCGGCCGGCGCGTGCTGGGCCAGGGCGCGGAACTGCTCGTCACGGTTGCCGAGCACGATGATGTCGGCGTTGTCGATCACCTTCTGGAAATCGGCATTGAGCAGCGAGGACACGTGCGGGATCTTCGATTCGATGTACTCTTTGTTCGCCCCGTGTACCCGGGCGTACTGCACGTTCTCGTCATAGATGTCCAACTGGTAGCCCTTGCCGATCAGGCGCTCGGCCAGCTCCACCAGTGGGCTTTCACGCAGGTCATCGGTGCCGGCCTTGAAGCTCAGGCCCAGCAGGGCCACCTTGCGCTTGTCGTGGCTGTCGATCAGGTCGAAGGCGTTCTGCACCTGGGACTCGTTGCTGCGCATCAGCGAATCGAGCAGGGGCGCTTTCACATCGAGGCTGGCGGCGCGGTAGGTCAGTGCACGGACATCCTTGGGCAGGCACGAGCCGCCGAAGGCGAAGCCGGGACGCAGGTAGTACTGGGACAGGTTCAGCGCCTTGTCCTGGCAGACCACTTCCATCACTTCGCGGCCATCGACGCCCACGGCCTTGGCGATGTTGCCGATCTCGTTGGCGAAGGTCACCTTGGTGGCATGCCACACGTTGCAGGTGTACTTGATCATCTCGGCCACTTCGACCGACTTGCGGATGACAGGTGCATCGAGTTCTTCGTAGAGCGCCTGGAGCACGTCGCCACTGGCGCTGTCGAGCTCACCGATGACGGTCATCGGCGGATGGTCGTAGTCCTTGATGGCCGTGCTCTCCCGCAGGAACTCAGGGTTGACTGCGACGCCGAAGTCGATGCCGGCACGTTTGCCGGAGCAGTCTTCGAGCAGCGGTATTACCACGTTCTTCACGGTGCCCGGCAACACGGTACTGCGTACCACGATGGTGTGGCGGCTGGCTTTTTCACGCAGCACGAAACCGATCTCGCGGCACACCGATTCGATGTACTCAAGGCCCAGGTCGCCATTCTTCTTGCTGGGGGTGCCCACGCAGATCATCGACACATCGCTGGCCCGGATGGCCTCGGCAAAGTCGGTGGTCCCCCGCAGGCGGCCATTGGCGATGCCCTGCTGCAACAGCGCCTCCAGGCCTGGTTCGACGATGGGCGACTTACCCTGGTTGATCAAGTCGATCTTGGTGGCCGAGACATCGACGCCAATTACGTCATGGCCACGTGCAGTCAGGCAACCTGCACAGACGGCACCTACATAACCCAAACCAAAGATGCTGATACGCATCGCTATCACCTCGTGTGTTATCACGCTGGCACTTGTACTTGCAGGTGCCGAGTGGGGTTGATTAACAACAAATTCAGGGCGCACGGGGGCGTGGCGATTATCGGCATCGCCCCAGGCAATCACATTCAACATTAAACGTATGCGTTTAAAGTGCTTAGTTGAGCACGCCCATTTGAGCCACGCTTAGAAAGTACTTGGGTGCGGTCGGCACGTCTGTTCATGTTTATGTACAGGTGCCGGGTCGCTGGGTGTGCTATTTAAAATAAAAACCATAGCGTTCAATTACCCGCGCTGGGCGTGGCCATTATTGACGTGCTGGGCGCGACATTTTATTGCCAGGGTTTGATATCGAGATGCTGGCAACTTTCCGGTATGGGAATTTATCTTTAGGCCATCTCTTACAACCTACGAACAGCAAAATCGTTACGGCACCTATGAGCAGTAGGGTTGAGAGAAGTTCCGGCCTGAGATTCATTCGTATGCGGGTTTTTTCAGTATTTCGCGAGGGTCATACAATTTCAAATTGATGGCACGAGGCGGTTTGACCTCGGTATATAAAGGGCGAAAATGTTTCGAGATGTTTATATGCCAGCATGAGCGTCGGGTGCGAAAAAAAACTAAAAAAATCGGCCTGAGCGATGGTGGCAATCTGAGATTTTTTGGACCGGTGTTTATTTATTGACGTCAATAAACAGTCCTTTACGGCTGGGTTTCACGATTTCTCGCCATATTTCGTAACGCTTGAAGGCCCTTCGCTTCCTAAGGTTTTTCAGCACCGGGCCGCCAACGTGGCTAGACGTCGTCATCGGCGGCTGTGAACGAAGGATCGTCGCAGTCCATGCGTGGCCGGCCCACGCAGGCGTCTGCTCCCTAACCACATGGAAGAGACGAGGCTTGAAACGATGAAGAACTGCATGCGAATCCTGTCTGCCACCGCCGTCATGCTGGCAGCGGCTCCAGCCCTTGCCGGGCCACCCGTTGAAGTGACGTTCAGAAATCTTGGAACCGAGTCGGTGAAACTCCAGCTGACCAATGCGAACGAGACCAGTACGTATCAGATTGCCAGGCCCGCACCACTTCAGGAGGTACAGCCCGGCTCGTCGATTACCTTTAGCGTGCAACGATTGGTGAGCCCCGACACCAACGGCGCCATGTTGCGATATGCGGCAGGGCGTCAAACCTGTGCGTTCAGCACTACGTTTGTGATGATGATGTCCGGTGGCATCAAACAGCCTAAATGGAACAAGACTGCAACCCCTTCCGGTGGGGCAACGTGCACGGCAGTGAACTCTGGATTCAGCGCAAATTATGCCTGGAAGGCTGAATTCACCATGAAGTAAGCGGCTAAAAAGACTCGCATGGCCTGTTGTTTCAAGCCATGCGAGCCCTTGGGATATTCGCGAAACTTTAAAAAGTGAGTAATTGCCGATGCCAAAAATAAGTGATTTTTCTGCTGGTTCGATCCGTGGGGTTGCTTTTACGCGCGCCCCTACCCATCCAGCCCCCAAAAAACAAGAGGCCGCGGTAAGCTCAGGTGCGACTCGCCAAGCGTCCCTTGATCTTTCGTCGTTGGCCAAACAACTTGCCAGTGCCGCTCAGCGGGCGGCTGCGCGTGACAGTCAGCTTAGTCGGCAAGAGCTGGCTACTCTGGCATCCAAGATACAGATGGAGCTAGGCGGAAGTGCATACAGGCTTACCAAGCCCCTTCACGACGCACATGTCCCAGACACGGAGGATCCCGAGTTATTGGCAAGGGCAAGGCAAGCCACGGATTTTCTGAACGGAAAGGGGAGTAATCCTTTCCGGAGACTGACAATTGAACAGCTCGCTCTGATCGGTTACGACGAAGGCGGCGATTTCACCCACAACGAGCGCCTCGCCGCAAGCAGAGAGTTAGGCAAGCGCTATGAAGTGTGGTCCCGGGCGATGGTCGATAAATTGAACGCCGAATACCAGCAGACGGGGTATCAAGATGAGACAACCCGGGAAATTATTGCAACTTACAAGGCGTTGCCGCCCATTCTGGAAGCAGGCTTCGGCAACTACGAAGTCAACATGACCCTGATGATAGGCAAAACCGACCCACCGCGCGGCGATGAAGCCGATTCTCTGATAGACACCCTCCTGAAAACCGCCCGCAAGCTTGAAGACCAGGCAAAGAAGGATCACCCGCCGCTCGAAGGCCCTGACGAACCAGGCAAGCCCGCATGATGCCCGCCGTACAGCTGTGCAATGTCAGCCGGTTTCAGGGTGACGTGCCGGTGCTTCAAGGCATCGACCTGCTGATCCCCAGCGGGCAGACGTGCGCTGTCATCGGCCCGTCCGGTTCGGGCAAGAGCACGTTGCTGAACCTGATCGGGCTGTTGGACCGCCCGTGCGCAGGCCAGGTATGGATCGGCGGTGCCGACATGACAGGCGCCAGCGCCGACCAGCGCGCCGTGATGCGCAACCGCCTGATCGGCTTCGTCTTCCAGAGTTTCAACCTGCTGCCGCGGTTGTGCGCCCTGGACAACGTGGCGTTGCCGCTATCGTATCGAGGGCTGCGCTTGCCCGTTGCTCGCCAGCACGCCGAGGTGCAATTGCGTGCCGTAGGCCTTGCCAGCCAGGCGGGCAAGCGGCCCGCCGAGATGTCCGGTGGTCAGCGCCAACGTGTGGCGATCGCGCGTGCGTTGGTGACCGAGCCGAGCCTGCTGGTGGCCGACGAGCCCACCGGGAGCCTTGACGCCCAGACCGGTGAGCAGGTGCTGCACCTGCTGCTGACCCTCAACCAGGAAAGAGGCACGACCTTGCTGGTGGTCACCCATGATGCCAAGGTGGCACACAGGCTGCAGCGCCGTGTGCGCGTCGATCAAGGCAGACTGACCGATGCATGAGCCCTACGGCCCTGGCTGGCAGCAACGTCTGAGCGAGGCACTGGACAACGTGCGGCTAATGGGGCGTCGTGCCTGGCTGGCCCTGTTGGGTATCGGCATCGGCTGCGCGTCGGTGGTCGCGTTGCTGAACATGGGGCACAGCGCAGCGCAGCATGCGCGGCAGTTCTATGAAGGCCTTGGCAGTGAGCTGATGGTCGCTGAAGTGCAACGCGAGGGTGCTGCAGGCCCGCGAGCCGAACCTGATCTGACCGCCATGCCGGCATCCGTACAGGCTGGCGTCGCGATCAGCCTGGCGGCGGCCAGCGTTCGCCGTGGCGGCCTGCAGCAGGAGGCGATGATCGTCGGCAGCGGCGCCGGTCTTGCCAGGTTGTTGAGGCTAGGCGTGGACGAAGGCCGCTTGCTATCGGGGCATGACGACAAGGCAACCCACGTGGTGCTGGGCAGTTTCCTGGCCAGGCAGCTGGACGCCAAGACGGGCGATCGGTTGCAGATAGGCGGGTACGTGTATGACGTCGTTGGCCTGTTGGTGGCGACCGGTGACAACCCGCTGTTGCCGGTCATGCTCGACCAGGCCGTGTGGATGCCATTGGCAGGCATGCGCCGATTGATGCCGACACCGGAGGTGAGCCTGATACTGGCATTGGGGCGCGACACGCAATCCCTGACGTTGGCAGCCGATCATCTGTCCGCCTACCTGCAGATGCAATTGCCGCGGCACCAGGTGCTCGTCAGGTTGCCCAGCCAACTGTTGGCGGGCATGACCGCCCAATCGCAAATGCTCACGTGGCTGTTGGCCGGGTTTGCCGGCATCGCACTGTTGCTGGGCGGTATCGGGGTGATGAACGTCATGCTCATGACTGTGGCCGAACGACGCCGGGAAATCGGTATTCGCCTCGCGTTGGGTGCGCGGGCACACGATATCGGCTGGTCATTTCTGCTCGAAGCCGTGTTGCTGTCAGGCACGGGGGCGGTTGGCGGGGCCTTGATCGGCGTATTGGCCGCTTGGGTTTTTGCCCTGCTGTCCGGGTGGCCATCTGGGCTAGCGTTGGGCGCCGTCCCGCTTGGCATGGTCAGTTCAGTGGCCGTAGGGGTTGCCTGCGGGGTATACCCAGCGCTTGCGGCAGCAAGGTTGCAGCCGGTGGAGGCGCTGCGTGAAGACTAGTTGGCTGGCGCTGGCCTGGGTGTTGTCCCTTCCCATCGCAGCCCGGGCAGATGCGGTCAGCGCGTTGGCACTGGCCCGGACTGATCCAGTGCCGCTTCAACTCAATGATGCCGTGGCCTTGGCATTGCGTGAAAACCGTGCCATTCGAAGCGCCCACCTCAAACGTGTGGCGGACAGGTTCGACCTGCGCGTGGCGCGCGATCGATACGCCCCGCAGTTGCTGCTCAAGGCGCGCTACCTGCGTCACCGCGACCAGAACGACCGCCAGCGCGAAGGACAGCTCATACCTGGCGCCAGCCTGCTGACTCCCTACGGTACCCGCCTGGACCTTGACTGGTCTTATGACCACAGCGAGATTCAGGGCCAGCGGCCCCGCCAACGGGACGGGACGAACCTGACGGTGGTCCAGCCCTTGCTGCGGGGCGCTGGCGTGGCTGTCGCCACTGCCCCCTTGCGTCAGGCGCAATTGTCCGAGCAGCTCAACCGATTGGCCCTGCGGGAAACCGTTGGGCAGACCATCAGTCAGGTCATCCTGCTCTATCGAGCCTTGCTCCGTGCCCAGGAGCAGCAAACGATCGCCGACCAGGCCTTGCAGCGTGCCCGGCGTTTGGTCGACGTGAACCGGGCGCTCATCGAAACCGGCCGCATGGCCGCGTTCGACATTGTCCAGACGCAGGCCGAAGTGGCGACCCAGGAGTTGGCTCGGGAGAACAGTCATCGGCAACTGGAGGAAAGTCGCCTGGCACTGGCCCAGGCGTTGGCCATTGACTTGAGCACGCCACTGCTGGCTGTGGATGAGATCGAGCCACGCCAGGTACACCTTGACGCTACCCGCGCGCTCGCCCGGGCCAAGGCTCAGCAACCGGCCTACCTCATGCTGCGACTCACAGGCGAGCAGCTTGCCGTGGACCTGCTGTTGGCCAAGGACCAGCAGCGCTGGGACCTGTCGCTGGTTGCCGGCGCTGGGCAAGCCCACGAAAAGCCCGGCCTGGGGGCCAGCTGGCAGCATTACGTTGGGCTGGAGCTGGCGATTCCCATCGGTGACCTTCAATTGCGACAAGCTCAGGTGCGCACGCAGGTTGCGCTGCAAGAACATGCTCTGGGCCAGGCCGAAACCGACCAACAGCTGCAACGCGAAGTCTTCAACGCCGTGAAGGATATTCAGGGGCGATGGCGACAGTTGCAGATAGCCGGCCGGGCGCTGGCATTATCCCGGCGCAAGCTTATCGTCGAGCAGGAGAAACTGTCGCTTGGCCGCTCAAGCAACTTCGAGGTCCTGAGCTTCGAAAACGACCTTCGCTACGCCCAGCATGCGCGTCTGGATGCGGCTATCGCCTATCTCAATGGTCAGACAAGCCTTGACCTGCTGCTGGGCACGACCCTCGAGCGTTGGGGGGTCGTCCTCCATGACTAACAGGCGCAACGGTCTGCTGCTGCTGTTGCTGAGTGTCGGATTCGGCGTGTGGTATCAGGGGGCTCGCTCGGTGCAACCTGAGGCGGCGCGATGGGTGCGCATCGCGCCGCAAACGCTCGAGCAACGACTGGGCTTGGTCGGTCGCCTCCAGGCTGCGCGTCAGGTGACGATGAATGCGCCTTTCGAGGGACGCGTGGCAGCGGTTATGGTACAGCCTGGGCAGAAGGTAGGCGCGGGTGACCCACTGTTCACCCTCGATACTGCACAGCTCGACATCGAATTGCGCCTGGCCCAGGCGGCCTGGTTGAAAGCCCGCCGCCACATGGGCGCACTGGAGCACTGGGCCACCGGTCCCGAGGTGGCCAGGGCGAAACGGAACCTGAGCAGTGCCCGCAGCGCGCTGTCCACGAGTCAGCTCAACCTGGAAGAAAACCGGCGCCTTTTCGAACGCGGCATCGTTGCGGGTATGGAAGTTCGCAGCCTGACCCAGTTGGTCGACATGCACGTGCAGGCGGTACTCGAGGCCGAGCAGGCGCTGGACCAGACCCTTGCACAGGGTCAAGGTGACGCCCTTCAGATTGCCCGTATGGAGCTGCTGAACGCTGAAACTCAGCACCGTGCGCTGCTCGCGCTGCATGGGCAACGCACCGTCATCGCGCCTTTGAGCGGCATTGTCGTTCCTGCCAAGACCGCAGGCGTCAATCACGTCGTGCCCTTGCAGCCTGGGCAACACGTCGCCCGCGGCGTGCCAATGCTCGAGCTCATCGGCCTGGACCGCTTGCAGGTGTTGGCAACGGTCGAGGAGCAGGACTTGTCCAACGTACAGCAAGGGCAGCACGCGCGGGTCACCGTGGCCGGGCAGCGCCTTGAAGGCAAACTCGGCCCCATTGCTCAGCAACCCAGGGCGCTGGATGGCGCAGGGGCCTGGTATGAGGTGGTAGCCGAACTCGAGCTACCCGCCGAGCCGGCCCGCTCCGGCTTGCGCCTGGGCATGAGCGCGCAGGTGGACATACGTATCTCGAGCAAGGCCCAGGCGTGGGTCATCCCGCCGGAGGCGCTGCAGCGCAACGGCGCAGGTGAGCCCTTTGTGTGGTTTCGTGAGGACCCTGGTCAAGCGCCGAGCGAAATGCCCGTCAGTGTGGAAGGCATAGGGCCGCAAGGGCTCGAAGTGTCAGGACTGGGGGCAGGGTACATCAGGCTGCCCTGACGACCCGTTGCGCTCAGCGCCCTATGCGTCGGGCTGATCCCGCAAGAACACCAGGTGTTCGGCCTTCGACTGCTCGGCGCTGTAGTAATACCCCTGCACGTCGAACTGCTTGAGCTGCGTCGGGTCACTGATGCGCTCTTCGATGACGAAGCGGCTCATCATGCCGCGCGCTTTCTTGGCATAGAAGCTGATGATCTTGTGCTGGCCGTTTTTCAGGTCCTTGAAGTCCACGTTGATCACCCGGGCCTTCAGGGCGCTGCGCTTGACCGCGCTGAAATATTCGTTGCTGGCCAGATTCAGCAGCACATCGTCGCCCTGTTCGGCCAGGGCCTCGTTGAGCCACTCGCTGATGCGCGTGCCCCAGAACGCGTACAGGTCCTTGCCACGGGCGTTGGCCAGTTTGGTGCCCATTTCCAGGCGATAGGGCTGCATCAGGTCCAGAGGGCGCAGCAGGCCGTAGAGGCCGGAGAGCATGCGCAGGTGATCCTGGGCATAGCTGAGGTCGTCTTCAGTCAAGGTCTGGGCGTCCAGGCCGGTGTAGACGTCACCTTTAAAAGCCAGCAGGGCCTGCTTGGCGTTCTCTGACGTGAAGGTAGGTGTCCAACTGCCGAAACGCGCGGCGTTCAGGCCCGCCAGCTTGTCGGACAGGTGCATCAGTTCGCTGATCTGCGCCGGGCTCATTGCTCGCAGCTGCTCGATCAGTTCCTGGGAATGGTCGAGGTGGCGGGGCAGGGTGAAACGCTCGGTCACCGGCGGGGTGTCGTAGTCGAGGGTCTTGGCGGGGGAAATCACCGTCAGCATCGGATCGGCTCCTGGCATCGTTGAGCGGGGATTCTAAGGGTTGGAAGAGGCAAGTCCAAACTATGGCGACAATAGTCAACGCCCATGGCCGATACAGCGGCTATAGTGCCTGTTTTCCTTGAGCGGAGCCCTGACCGTGCGCCTCGTTACAGCCCTGCTGGCTGGCCTGTTGAGCCTGGCCGTTCAAGCCGCCCCTGCCACGCCGGCCAGCCTGGACCGTGGCCTGTGGCCGGAGCAGCTGGACAGCCCTGCGCTGTTCGATGTGGCATCACGGGCCGAAATACTCTCGTTCGCCCGGGTGCTGCACGAGAACGAGCTGCTCGACGAGAATACCTTGGCAGCTCGCCTGGGCCTGCGGCAGGTCAACGTGCAGAAGGTCAGGCAGGTGAGGGCGCGGCTGTGGCAGCGGCTTTGGCAAGGTTATCAACAGGCGCAACGCAGTTGCGAGCAGGATGCGTCCTTTTGCTATGCGGTGACGTCGATGGCCGAACTGCGCTTGCAAGCGGCGACCTTCGCCACGGATGTGGGTGAGTTCTACACGGGCTGGATCGAGCCCAGCCGGCAATTTCATGAGCAGTACCTGAACGAGCAACTGCGCAAGGCGGCGTTGTTGCCGCAGACCAGCAGCGAAGTACAGCGGCTGTCGGCGGCCGAACGCAACGGCGATGAGCTCAATGACCGGCTGTTTCTGCTCACCTTTGCCGGTGGGCCGGGCGCGGCGGCGGGCACCACAGACGCGTTGACCGCCTACCTGCGCAAGCAGAAGCTCGACGGGACGTTCTTCGTGCTCGGCAGCCGTTTGCAGCAACGTCGTGACGGCGAATCGCTGGCGGCCCTGCGGCGCTTGTATGAAGGGCAGTGCGTAGGCATTCAGGGGTGGGAGTACCGGTCCCACGCGCAGTGGACGGATTGGCAGGCCTCGATCAGCCGCAGCCAGGCACGGGTGCGGGCAGACCTGCCCGAGCAGTACGTGCCGCTGTTTCGCCCGCCCTATGGCCAGCGGCGGGCCGACGGCCAGGCCTTCATGCAGCGCCAGCAGTTGCAGGTCTCGCTGTGGGATATCGATGCGCAGGACGACTCGGGCTTGAGTGCGCAGGCCTCAGCCCAGCGTGTGTTGACCTTGATGCTGCTATGGCGCAAAGGCGTGATCCAGTTTCATGACGCGTTGCCCAAGGCCAGGCCTGCGCTGCAGTGGCTGCTTGAACACACCGCGCAAAGCGGCATTGGTTGGCAGGATTGTCGCGAATACGGACAGGGCGCGCAGCAACCTGACTTCTGACTGTAGACCTGCTTGGCGCTGGCGCCAAGGCCTGTTCGTCAATCAGAAAAATAAAGTTGGCAATCGTATGAAAATGCTTTTTCCGGTCATGGCTTTTGCGGTATGAAGAAACCAGACAGCCGATTCCTGCAGCACAGGTGGCGTCACATGGGTCCACCTGGCCAGATCGCTTCCCGCCCGTAACAACGCGGATACGGGAAGAACGGCAGTCACTCCGCGGCGTAACAGACCACGCCGTGCCGCTTCGACATAAGGTGACCGAGTATGGATGACCAAGGACGCACCCCTTCCTCCAGCAAGCCAATCCTCTATGTGCTCGATACCAACGTCCTGATTCACGACCCCAACGCA